>OJBZ01000001.1_pt1 | contig 360388 bp, 293 predicted proteins | sample 1591671 | NCBI WGS metagenome assembly OJBZ01 (sample SAMN05416850, study PRJEB24817) | seawater metagenome | isolation source: Sea water | place: Canada:Atlantic | collected 2013-07
ACTCTAACTAATTCAACTCTAACTAATTCAACTCTAACTAATTCAACTCTAACTAATTCAACTCTAACTAGTTCAACTGTAAATAATCAGTCTTCAACTGGTCCGCTAAGGACTCTTGAGTGCAGCTCAGCCAACCCTTCATTCATGCGTGCTTGTAATAAATTGGTCAGTTCACTCTTGTTACGACCTTCTGGATCTATAGGCGCGAGTGGCAATACGTAAGCGGTCACGTTTTTGCTATCGAGCACTTTTTTCATACTTTCTTTCATCGTCAGCTTACCATAGTATGGCAATGCGTCGCTTAATGTGCCGTCTTTATTGACATAAGCAATGATGATCGGTCTGATAGGCACATCAGCATCTATGGCTGCTTGCAGCAATGTTCCATGAATGCGCTTTACTTTTTTACCACTAGTGGTCGTCGCCTCAGGGAAGAAAATAATCGAAAAACCTTTGGCTAAAAAGTCAGCAATCTGTGCCGATACTGAGCTTGCATCACCGGAGCCACGCTCAATGAAAAGCGTCCCTGCAGCATGAGCAAGTTTACCAAATACAGGCCATTCACCGATTTCAGCCTTAGATAAAAAGAACGCTGGGCTCACAGTACCAACGACAGGGATATCCATCCATGACACGTGATTCGATACCCACAAGCCATGGAACTGCTCTACAGGTTCCACCTCTACCACTTTTACCCCAAAAGAGCCTGCCATCTTGCGGCAGAATGTCTGGATATAGCGTGGTAAGGTCTCGCGTGGTGGCTGCTTAAATGCACCGATACGCTTCGCCGCGCGTATGCCGCCGACCATGGTCGTGGTCATACCAGCAACCTGTCTGCCTCGGCTCAACTGTCGTCTGAGTGAAAAGCTTGATTTAGCTTGGCTCATCTTCGCCCTCATGATTAAATAACGGGTGTTTAATAGTCAAAAAACGAGCCCAGTATAACAAAGTTCACACACTCAGTGATAGCTTGTTCACTCAGTGAATGCTGACTTTTATACAAATGGGTAATAAAGCAGATTTATAAAAAATTATCCGCAGCAAACGCTGTAACATAAAACCATCGCTAATTATGCTAATACGCTTTAATATCAAGTGATAAGACCATATATAGATAATCATATGAACGCTACGTTGAAGCTTATTGAGCGGATTATGGCGAGACATTTACTTTATTAAATAGGTGATACTCTTTGGATTATTTTGAAAGACATGAAGGTGGCGAACGCGCCATTTTAGTACATTTAGACATCCGCCAAATTCAAGATCCTGATGATCTTAGTGAATTTGAGCTGTTGGCTGATTCAGCAGGTGCCGATCGTTTGGCACTAGTCACTGGATCACGCTCACGCCCTGACGCCAAATACTTCGTTGGTAGCGGAAAAGCAGAAGAAATCGCAGAACTAGTGCGCGAACACGAAGCAGATATCGTATTGTTCAACCATAGCTTGTCGCCATCACAAGAGCGTAATATCGAAGCGTTAGTGAAGTGCCGCGTGTTAGACCGTACTGGTTTAATTTTGGATATTTTTGCGCAGCGTGCCCGTACCTACGAAGGTAAGCTGCAAGTAGAGCTGGCTCAGCTTAACCATCTATCAACACGTCTGGTACGTGGTTGGACGCATTTGGAACGTCAAAAAGGTGGTATTGGTCTGCGTGGACCTGGTGAGACTCAGCTTGAGACCGATCGCCGTCTACTACAGACTCGCGTCAATCAGCTAAAGAGCAAATTAGAAAAAGTCCGTCAGACTCGTGCGCAAGGTCGCGCTCGTCGCCAAAAATCAGACGTACCGACTATCTCATTGGTCGGCTATACCAATGCGGGCAAATCTACTTTGTTCAATCGTTTGGTCGATGAAAACATCTACGCTGCTGACAAACTATTTGCGACGCTAGACCCTACTCTACGTCGTTTAGACTGGCAGGGAGTTGGTCGTGTCGTCTTAGTCGATACGGTTGGTTTTGTCCGTCATCTGCCGCATGAGCTGGTTGAGTCTTTTCATGCAACTCTAGAAGAGACGCTAGAAGCAGACTTGTTATTGCACGTCATCGACTCCTCCAGCGAGGACATGCACGAGCAGATTCAGGCGGTCAAAGAAGTGTTGGCAGAAATCGATAACGACGTACCTGTGCTCAATGTGTACAATAAGATTGATTTGACTGATGAGCCTGCACATATCGGCTATGCTAGCGAAGGTCAGCCAAACCGCGTCTATGTTTCTTCTAGACAGAACCTCGGCATGGAGGAGCTGACGCTTGCCGTACAGCAATTATTGACAGGTAAACTGACGACGTTTGATTTAACCTTGCCGTATGATGCTGGACAGTTCAAAAACACTCTATATGAACTGGGTGTTATTGAAGAAGAAAGCTATGACGATACGGGTCGTGAATGTCTGACAATTCGTTTGCCAAGTGACCGTCTAAGACAGCTACTTGGTCAAGCAAACTTGAAACCTATCGATGTATTGCCGCTTGCACAAGCAACACTGCTGATGCCAGTACTTGAAGAGTTTGAGAAGGTTGATGACGTTGAAGAGCCAACCATGACAGAGGCTGAAGAAAAAGCATTTGACGAGTTTGATGCATTACACTCAGAAACAGCTGATTCAGAAAAATAATCGTTGTTTCTGTCAAATAATAACTACTGTTAAAGTAAGTCATTTGCGGCAGTAATCGAATGAACGTTTGACTTATACTGTTAGACCACAGATCCTTATATAGTAAGCTAAAATAGAATAGACGATATCCATTGATATCGTCTATTTTTTTTGGATATGACGAGTCACAGTGCATAGGCTTTATTAGTTGCCTTACTCTCTATATAATCGCCTATTATACATTCAACAAATATTGATAGATAGCGTCAATACTTTAAAAGTGAATCATTGCTACTATCATTGTTCGTAGCATTATTTTCTACGTTGCGTTCTTGGTGTGATCACATACTTTGTTTGGTACACCATCCATTTATATCTGACTTGGCCAGAATTGCTTATGAAGCCTGCTCACTCTCCCCATCTCCCACTATGGCTTGCGTTAATTCTAACGTTGACCATGGTCATCGTTGTTCGAGAAACGGCGGTTGTTCTCTGTCAAATGGCAGGCATCGAAAAAGCGGCCAATATTGTCGGTTTGGTTGCGATGTTTGTCATTTTGATGGCGTGGCGACTGCTTAAAGGGTTGCCGAGCTGGCTCACACAGGCCAGTAATACGTTACTAGTCGATAGTGGTTTTGCCTTCTTACCAGTTTCTGCTGGTGCAGGCTTGTTACTATTTGCTCTAGGAGATGAGCTATTGGGTGTGATGATAACGATGATCGTTAGTACGCTCATACCACTATGGGGACTAGCATTATTGGCCAATCGCTGGCTCAATCATGCTGCAAACACTGATAGTACGACTACCACTGAGCAAAAGGGACAGCCGTGAGCTGCGGAGAGATATTATGACTTTTGACAGTGTATTTATGGCAACCCTAGCCGCAATATTATTGACATTAGCAGCACACGTAATTGCACGTGTATTGGCACGTAAGTTGTCCTGGCTACCGATGGTCATTACCGCACTTGTCCTAGTGCTTGTTTTCCTATTTGTACTGCAGTGGGATTACAACAACTATTACAGCGCGGCAAAACCTGTATTTGATCATTTGTTAGGATATGTGACAGTACTCTTGGCTGTGCCACTGGCGGCGATGAACTTTAAAGGCTTACCAGTCAAAAAACTCACTTTAATCGTCGCTATTGCTAGCGTCGTTGGCGCATTATTGCCTATGTCACTGGCCTATTTATTTTCGCTCAGTCATGAGACCCTATTGGCTTTCGCTACCCGTTCTGTAACGACGCCGATTGGCTTGAGCGTGGCAGATTTAATCAAAGCACCATTGGCAATGGCTAACCTAATTATCATCGTCTCAGGATTGATAGGTGGTACGGTCGCGCGATTTTTGTTCCTCGGTATCAATGACGACCGTGCTAAAGGTCTAGCACTGGGGTTAGCGGCTCACGCGTTTGGTACAGTAGAGGCATGGCAAATCAGTCACACAGCCGGACGTTATGCTGCATTTGGCTTGGCAGTGAACGGGTTAGTTACCGCGGTTTGGGTGCCTATCTTTATCAGTGCTATCGGTATCTAGTCGTAACTAGAACCCTACCTAAACTATTCTTATATTTTTAAGAATTTAACCATTAATAGGCTTATCTACTGTTAATTTCAGATTGAAAATCACCTCGACTATTCAAATGTCATTATTATTTCTTAAAAAATTGAGACAATTTATTTGTCTCAATTTTTTAACTCGAAAAACCCACTAAAAATGGCTCATTAAGTGACCTAGAAAAGTTAGCATATTGATTTATCTAAGATTATTTAATAATAAAAATCTGATTTTACAACTTAGTTTGTCAATCTGATGCGCCAAAAAGTTATTATATGTTATAGTAAGCAACTATTATTTTTTGTATCTATTGCAAGTGGTTCCTTATTGAAAGTGATAATTGCTCAGCTGCTGTCCTCACAGTAGGCTAAATAATTCTGCAAAATCAGTAACCGCTTAAGCGCCTAAATCAATGCATATGTAGGCAAAACAATTTGCTGTTATTCGATAAAAAGTGATTTTACTATGATAAATACGGCTACCTTAATGACTCGCTACTTATCTCCCCTTTTACTAAGTGCCATTGCTCTTTCGACCTTTTCTGTCGCTGCCAATGCAGGCAATATGTATATCTACAAAGACAAAGGTGGACAAGTATTATTGACCAACGTCAATCCTAGTGGAAATTTTGATAAGTTTACGAAAAAAGTAAAAGTAACTTATTATAAAGACTCTAAGATGTATGACGGAAGCAGCGATAGCTATGGTAGCAGTGCCGCTAGCAACAGTGGAAGTCGCAACTCTTACGACAGCTACATTCGTGCGTCCGCTGAGCGCAACGGTGTGGACCCTGCCCTAATGAAAGCGATGATGCATACTGAATCAGCTTTTAATCCAAACGCACGCTCACCAGTGGGCGCACAAGGGCTTATGCAGTTGATGCCAGCGACTGCGCGCCGCTTCAATGTCAGCAATCCTTGGAACCCTGCAGATAACATCGAAGGATCAGCTAAGTATATCGCTTGGCTCATGCGTCGCTTCAATAATAATGTCGAACATGCTGTCGCAGGCTACAATGCCGGTGAAGGCAATGTCGATAAATACGGTGGCATTCCTCCGTTCAAAGAAACACGTAACTATGTTCAAAGAGTGATGAGCCGTTATCATAGCTTGTATAAAAACGATGCCGGACTGTTTGGTGCAAGTATCAGTGCTAACAATCAAGCCAATAGCACCAGTACAAGTAATGGCTTACAAAATGTCAGTTATGCTACTAGCAGCAATGTGAATAGTGCTAGCTATGCCAACTCAGCCTATGCTGCTTTACGCTAAGCCAGTTATCTAAAAGCCAGACACAAAAAAGCCCATTAACGAATTAATGGGCTTTTTTGTGTCTGGCTGCTTTATGTCTTGAGGCTTCATATTTTGATGCATTAAGAGTAATAAAGCCAAACTGTGAGCCACAATTAAGGACTCACAGCCTAGTCCAACACTATTTGATACTTACTTGTTAGCAGCCTGAGTTGCAGCAACTTCAGCAGCGAAGTCTTCTTGCTTCTTCTCGATGCCTTCACCAACTTCTAGACGTTTGAAGCCAAGTACTTTTACGCCTTCAGCTTTTAGGACTTCGCCAACTTTCTTGTCGTTGTCCATAACATATGGCTGACGTAGTAAAGTTACTTCGTCTAGGTACTTACGTAGGCCACCTTCGATCATTTTTTCAACGATATTGTCAGGCTTGCCAGACTCACGAGCTTTTGCTTCGATGATGTCTTTTTCGCGTGCCAATACATCAGCAGCAACATCTTCGTCATCTACAGCAACAGGGTTGAATGCAGCGATATGCATAGCAAGGTTTTTACCAGTGTCAGCGTCGCCACCTTCATAAGATACAACTACACCGATACGTAGACCATGACGGTATGCAGCAATGTTAGCACCTTCAAGTGTTTCAACACGGCGAATCTGGATGTTTTCACCGATTTTCTGTACTAGAGATACACGTGCTTCTTCAACAGTCTGACCTTCGCCATAAGACAATTCAGAGATAGCAGCAACGTCAGTTACGTTGTTTTCTAGTGCAAGGTTAGCAACTTTTTCTGCAAATGCAGTGAAGCTGTCATCTTTTGCAACGAAGTCAGTCTGGCAGTTAACTTCTAACAAGAACGCTTTGTTTTCGCCTTGAGCGATGATGATAGCGCCGTCAGCTGCGATGTTACCCGCTTTTTTAGCTGCTTTAGCTTGACCAGATTTACGTAGGTTATCAATGGCAACTTCAACATCACCGTTTGATTCTTCTAACGCTTTTTTACATTCCATCATGCCAAGACCAGTACGGTCACGCAATTCTTTTACCATTTTGGCAGATACTTTTACTTCTGTCATAAGAGTCACCTTAGTATAGTTATGTATAGGAGTGCTGTATTTCTATTCGTTATCTTGGTATTACTTAAAATCTAGCAGACAGCTCGTCTTGAACGATTACTAATATAGCCATAGATGATGTCAAACAAATAACATCTGTATAATATAGCGATATGACCAGTAGGAGCGATAATACTCGCTCAATAGTTGCTCGCTCTACGTATGGCATTATTAATAAGGCTTTATTCAATAACAAGGCATGACGAGTAAAACTACATCATGCCTATTATGAGCTTATACGCTGTTCAAAACATTATATGGATGCTGATAGATACACTATCAAGACATCCTTACAAAGTTAAACTTTTTAAGTCAGCTACTTATTCTGCTGGAGTTGCAGCAGCTTCTTCTGCAGCTGGCGCTTCTTCAGTTGCAGCAGGTGCTTGCTCAGCTTTACCACCAGCTTGAGTTTGTGCGTATTCTTTACCAGCGATGATAGCATCAGCCATAGAAGTTACATACAAAGTCACAGCACGGATAGCATCATCGTTAGCTGGGATGATGTAATCAACGTTGTCTGGGCTAGAGTTAGTATCAACGATACCGATAACTGGGATACCTAAGTTCTTGGCTTCTTTAATAGCGATAGCTTCATGATCTACGTCTACTACGAAGATAGCGTCAGGTAGGCCGCCCATGTCTTTGATACCACCTAGTGAACGCTCAAGTTTTTCCATATCGCGAGTACGCTCTAGCGCTTCACGTTTAGTTAGCTTAGCGAAAGTACCGTCTTCTGCTTGCTTTTCTAGCTCTTTTAGACGGTTGATTGACTGGCGTAGAGTTTTCCAGTTAGTCAACATACCACCTAACCAGCGATGGTCAACGTATGGCATACCAGCGCGAGCTGCTTGCTCACGTACGATACCGCTTGCAGCGCGTTTAGTACCAACAAATAATACTTTGTTTTTCTTAGCAGCTAGGCCGTTTACATAAGTCAACGCTTCGTTGAACGCTTTTACGGTGTGCTCTAAGTTGATGATATGGATTTTGTTACGTGCGCCAAAGATGTATGGACCCATTTTTGGGTTCCAAAAACGTGTTTGGTGACCAAAGTGAGCGCCTGCTTGTAGTAAGTCGCGCATTTCGATTTTGGTTGGATTCTTTGTAGCCATGAGAATATATCCTATTGGTTGGGTTATGCCTCCACATCACAAAAACAGCCTATTTAGCGACACGCATCTGCTACCGGTTAGTTTTCATTAGTAAAGCACTAACAGATCACAAATTAATCAAGTCGCCAAACACCCAGCAATTTTTTGCCATGATGTGTGTGTCATTGGTTGGTTTAAAAAAAGAAGCTATCGCTAGATTGAAGCAAATGCCCAAATCTAAACTATAAAGTGAATTATAAAAAATAGCTGCGCTGTATTTTATCACATAACGTCTTGGAATCTCCAGCAGTTTGTGTGTAGCGTATCAATAAGATAAAAACAAAATATGGCGATAATAAAACAAAAAAAAGCGACACATTTGCATCGCTTTTTTCATGATTGTCTTTTTAATCGCTATTTTTCAAGCAGGGTTACTGCCGTCACTCTTTTATAGTTATCACTCGTTTACAGAGTGATTGACTATAGCTTATGCAATGCAAATACCAATGACCGCCTTGTAACCACGCCACGTAAATGGTGTGATGTAACTTTGACGATCTTTAGGCAAATAAGACACGCTTGGCGCACTCTCTACAATGTGCGGCGGAGAGATAATAAACTCTGAACCAAATTCTGTCCGAGCGTTACCTGAGATTGTATTGGCCATTTCACCCAACAAATCTTTCATCATGGTGATTGAAGAGTCAGGCTCGCCCATCACTTTGATGACTTCTCGCAACATCACGCTTGGTGCACTGACATAGACGCAGCCCTCTAAAGGCCCTGATATCTTAATGACACCGCTATAATCAAAGCCAATCGCACTTTTGTTGTTGTTCAAGTAAGGGGTATCAATTGACACTTCCGAGCCATCGATTTGCGCAAAAAACGCATTGATCGAGCTTAGAAATACACCCAATTTTTCTACTTTAACCATAATATATTAATATCCATCTGTATTACGTGGCAGCATTAATCTTGCAAACAAACCACAATCTCGCCTACTTGAGAATGCCAAGTGATGGGGATGATAAAAGAACGCTCATCGTTCGGCAACACAATACTTTGTGGCGCACCTTTGAACACAAATGGTACAGAGATATGAAACTCTGAGCCAAACTCTTTACGTGCATTGCCTGCGATGGTATTAGCCACTTCCCCAGCCAGATCTACATAGTTCTCTTCACTTTTATCGGTTTCGCCCATGCTGTCTAATATTGAAGACAGCAATTCACGCGTCGCCGAAAAATATACCACGCCTTTTTGGCCACCAGATATACCAATCACGCCCGTATAATCGTGGACTTTTGGCTGTTTGTTTTCTAGTAAGTAAGGAGTATCGGCAATAAGCTCTTCTCCCCCAAACTGGTCAAAATAATTACTAATAATACTTAAAAAAATCTGTAGCTTTTGCTCTTTCATAATGACATCTGCTTTGGTCGATGAATGGTATTAGTCTTGCATCAGCTCATACAAAGACTCTACAAGCTCCTCTTCTGAAAAAGGCTTGCACAAAAATCCGCTAGCACCTAGCGACAGTGCTTCGATACCGGTGGCTTTGTCCGATAACGCTGATACCACTAAAATGCGTACTTCAGGATCAATCGCGATGATTTTTTCAATACATTCTAGCCCATCCATTTGTGGCATGGTTAGATCCATAGTGATCACATCAGGACGATGGACATTGAACTTTTCGATGGCTTGAACACCGCTAGTCGCTGTCGCAACCAACATGAACTTTCCTGAATCGTATGCGCGCTGAATACGGTTTCTAATAATATTTGAATCATCAACAATCATTAACTTATGCATAACTTATCTACTACCTTTAATGAAGTGCTTGTCGTCCCTGACAATATAATTACTATTTTGATTAAGCTTTAGGTAAAGTAATGACAAACCGTGTCATCTGACCCAGATCGCTATTTACGTTAAGCTTGCCATCATACTCTTTTACTTTTGCTTTAATGATATCAAGTCCAACACCGCGGCCACCATCTTCATCTGAGTGCTCTTTGGTAGAGAATCCAGAAGAGAACAGCTGTTTGAGCAAGTCACCTTTGCTAAGCTGAGTTGCCTCTTCCGTACTGAAACGACTTTCTTGAATCAGTTTATTACGGATGCTGTCGTAGTTGATACCTTGTCCGTCGTCTTGAACAACCAGCATAAAGTTTGAACCGTTGTCTTGCACTTCCAAATCAATGGTCCCAACGTCAGTTTTGCCAGTAGCATGACGCACACTTGGCGACTCGATACCATGGACTACCGCATTACGCAGCAACTGAATACTGATTTCTTTGATTGGCTTTGCCAGATTTGCCGGAATGCTGGCTTGGGTTAGCGTCGTACTTTTTAGCTGTACTTGCTTGCCCTGTCTTGCAGCAATTTCTTTTGTAAATTCATTATAAAAAGACAATAAATCGTCATCTGCTTCATTGTCTAAGTCGATATCTAGCCCACCATCGAAGTCAGCATTGCCAGCTGTATGGTCTGCTACTGGATTTTGAGTAGCGACTGGTGCTTGTACGGTTGACGACTTAGCTGCTGTCGGTGCTGAGCGGTTGATACGCTCACCCAACGTCGCAATCGTGTTCGATAAGCTGAGTAAGTCATCCAAATGTACTGCCAATGGTAAGAAGTCATTACCAGACAACTGACCTTGGTTTTGCAATGCATGCAACTTGTCTTCAGCATCAGAAGCAATCTTCGTAAAGCTGTGTAGTTTTAGTGCTGATGCTTCACCTTTTAAGCTGTGCATTTCACGATAAATAGCTTTCAATTTACCTTCAAGCTCATATTGTGAGCTACCAGGATTTTTCAAGATGTTATTCATCTTCTCGATATGCGCTTGGGTATTACCAATAAACTCATTAATAATCTTTGGATTTACATTCAAGATAGTCGTTAACATCTCAATCTGCATATCGTTTTGCGAACGCTCTTTTTCTAGGCGCTGTTCTAAGTAGACTGCATCTGATACATCATTCACGTTGACCAAGATACGGGCAATGTCTTTATTGTCATAAACACGTGAGAATTTAAAATCTAAGAAGCGGTTATCAAGATTTTTGTCTTCAGACAAATTATGCAGCATGACTTTATTTAATGGATTAAGTGAATCTACCAGCTTTTCTTTAACGCGAGGGTTATAGAGCTGCTCAATGAATTGCTGTGTGGTCTTGAGGTCTTTATCAGAAATACGACCGCGCAAGACATTGGTAAAGTTTTCCCCTGCTAAGCTATCAGAGCCGATGATATTGTTCAACGCTCGAGAATGCTGTTGACCAATATTCAAGTCCTTATCAAGTAGGAAAAGACCCGTGTTTACTGTTTCCATAATTTCTTGCGTTTCTTGGCGAGCGGCAAGTGCTTCAGCATCCGTCTCACGTAGACGACGTACAAAGAAGAATACGAAGATTAGGAAGTAGGTAAAGATAGCGGCAACACCAAGTACCTGAATAAGACGAATGGTAGTTGCTTGACGTTCTGCACTATTAAATACATCTTTTGTCAGACTATCTAAAGAATCGTTAATAAACAAACTTGATGTTTTAGCCTGCTCAACGGCCTGCGTCAATTCATCAGCAGAAGGCACCATAACGTTATCAGCATCTTTTAAGTATGCTTGAATTTTGGGCTCTAGCGCTTTCCATTGCTCATTGGCAGCGGCTATGTTGGTTTGTGCGTTGCTATCAATTTTTGGTAAATCGTAGCTATTACCGTCTTCATCTGTGATCGTGCCACCTTGCTCAATCGCTGCAATAGAGTTGGTAATCAACGTAGTGTTTTGCTCTAAACGACTTAATGCTCGTTGTATGTGTGGAGACTTAGTATCCTCACCATAACTGCTGTCCAAGTCGAAAAGATCTTTAATTACCGCCTGTGCACTGTTTGCAACTTGGTTGGTTTGGTCAATTAAAGCGGTGTTTCTTTCTAATAAGTTTGAGGTATAAAACGTGAACGCTAACAAAGCACCGATTAGAGATAAAAATAGTGCAATTGAAATAATCAGACCTTGATAGCGCTTATTGTCGACATTAGGTACGGTTGCCATCTTCAGAATTCCTTAGTTCACTTGCTTAGTATTAGTATCAGAATCACTCTTTTCAGCAGTCTCTGCTGCGCCTAACCAACGATTCTCAATCTCTTTAAACGTTCCTTTTTGTTTGAGCTTTGCAATACCTTCATCCACTTTACGAATTAAGTCATTATTGCCTTTCGCCATCAGAATAACCTGCTGGGCTGATGGGTTGTCTTCACCCTCATAAGAGACGATAGTGACGTCATACTCTGGATGGTTTTTTGCCGTAAACTGTAAAATAGGTAAGTCATGCAAAATGACATCGACCTTGTCCTGCATCAAATCTTCAAATAATAGATAAGCTGTGCTTCGAGTCGTCATTTGGCTATATTTACCCATCGCTCTGAGCTGATCATCTTGCTTTGAGCCTTCCATTGCCGCAACATGCATGCCTTGCAAATCATCTAAGCGATTTATTTTTAGGTCAGCATTTTTGTACATGACTGCAGATGGATTAAAGAAATAAGGAGTAGAAAGGCCATATTTTACAGCGCGGTCATCTTTGTAAGAGATACCTGAGATTGCTAGATCACGTCCACCAGACTCTACTGTGTCAAACATGTTCTGCCAAGTTTCCTTGTAGAACTCGACTTTGAAGCCTTGTTCTTCACCGATAGCACGGATTGAATCAATATCAATACCTTGCATATTCCCATAATCATCTTGAAACGAGAACGGTGGCATCGTACCTGTTGTGGCCACCTTTATGGTTGGCGCCGAAGCAGGCAGCTTGCTCACAAAGCTATCTGTGTTTTCTGTTACTGTTGCGCTTGCATTTTCTTGAGTAGAAGAGTTGCCACAGCCAAATAGGCCAACACTCAATAGAATTGGTAACGCTCGATATAACTGCATCATAATCTATCCTTGAAACCTAACGTTGTTTTACATCTTAGTGAATGACAATCTAGCAATGTTAAGTAATGTCTATACATATTTGCTTACAGAAAGTTACGTTAGATAATACTTGTCTAATTTTATGATTGCAATAATTATGTTTGGTCATTATCTACGATTAGTTATATATAGCAAAGTATGCATATATTTTTGAACAACATATACTCGTTTATAATCAATAAATTCCATTATATAAGGTGCCTATAAAATTTAATTTTGCTCTAAAAAAAATAAATAAAGCGTACAAAAAAGCACTCATACGCTGTGAACGTATGAGTGCCTTTTTAAAATACAGCTAGCTTAAAATAGAAATGCCTTTACTCTGCGTCGTCCAAATTGAGATTGCGATCTATCTTCCAAATGAGGAAAGAACCGAGACTCATTAATGAGAACAGGGCAATACCGACCTTGAGGACTGGGTTGACTGGAAACAGATTCAATAATAAACCGCCGAAGATACCGACTGAAAACATTAGCGAGCCTTGTAGCGCACTTGCCATACCAGCACGGCGCTTCTGAAAAGCGAGCGCAATTGCAGAAGCATTGGGCTGGGTCAGACCCAATCCTGCGATACAAAAGAAAATACAAGCCAACACCAGCGGCAACCAAGCATCTGTCCCTAAAAGCAAGCCAATCACAAATAGCACGCCCGCAGAGATAACTTGCATAATCGCTCCAAATCGCAAAATACTTAGTATTCGAAAGCGATTGGTAAGCCATTGGTTCAGCTGAGTCAAACCGACAAAACCCGCCGCATTCATTCCAAACAACCAACCAAAATGCGTCGCTGAGACGCCATAGGTATCCATAATTAGTTCAGAAGCCGAGCTGATATAGACAAACATTGCTCCCATTAACAATCCGCCACCAATTGCTGGATAGTTAAAAGTCGGGTCTTTTAATAAGTCCCAATATTGACTGAGCACTTCTCTTGCAGGGCGTACGTTACGGTTTTCTTCGGTCAAAGTTTCAAAAAAGAAAAACTTAGTAAGTAGCAAGTTTAGAGCGCCAAATGCAGCTAAGAACCAAAATATAGAATGCCAATCAAAAAACTGTAAGAATAGCGCGCCAAGCGATGGTGCCAATATAGGTGCTAAGCCCATCACTAAAATCATGATGGAAAAAGCTTTTGCCGTTTGTTTGGCAGTGAGGCGATCTCGAATTGCGGCACGAGTAACTACTGCACCGACGCACGCGCCCAATGCTTGTAGGGTCCGGCCTGCAAACAGTACGTACTCATTATCAGTGGTCGCACAAAGGATAGAAGCGATAACGTATAACGTCATACCTATATATAAGGGTTTGACGCGGCCAACACGATCACTGAAGGGTCCGTAAAATAGTTGCCCAAATACCAAACCTAAAAAGTATGCAGGGACAGAGTTGGCCATAAAAGCCGTTGAGACACCGAAATCATCGGCCATCGATGGCAGTGCTGGCAGATACATATCAATTGATAATGGCCCTACCGCAACCATCAGCCCAAGCATCATAATCCATGCAACAGGCAAATCAGCAGAGCGCACTCGCTCAGAAACGATAGGTTTGTTTGGAAGGGAGGGTTTTGAAGCAGACATATTTAGACCGTTTTATATAGTGGCTATTATTTTTGATATTTTATTTTTCGACGTTTAATTGCTTGCACGTGTTGTTAGGTAGGCTTTCATCATTTTACTGGCTTATCCAGTAATCAAAATAGACACCTTTCACAACAATAGTGCATCTTTACCCACATCGGTGCAAGCAGACAATGCTATATCGTGCTATCTGCTTGCATTTCAATGGCTATAAGATATTGGCGAAACAACCGCTAACAATTAAAACTCGTCAAAATAATTAATCAAAATATGTCTGGTTTTCTTAGGTAGCAATTTCTTTTATCAGAATGAATCAAACGAAAATAACACTAGAAAATTTACTGATAGCAAAAATTTAGCGGAATTGGCGTTTGCCAAATAAGGTGCTGGCCTGCTTTGCTTTTCTGAGGGCAAGCTTACGATTACGACCAAGCATCATTTTAAGCTGCCATGCTTTTTCTTTATATAAAGTCTTAGCAGGCTGATCGTACATCGCATTTATCACACGTTTACTTGCTAGCACCGCATCAGGAGAGCGCTCTGCAAACTCGGCAGCAAGCTTTTGTGCTTGTTCAAGAGGCGCTTCACTACAGTGGCTAATCAAGCCTAACTCTTTGCCTTCATTAGCATCGATGATACGGGCGCTCATGGCGAGCTCTTTTAGAGTATCTTCTCGTAGGACCCCAAATGCTGACTGGGTCAGTCCCATGTCTGGCACTAACCCCCATTTAGCTTCCATAATAGATAGTTGACAGTCAGGGTGACTGACACGTACGTCACAAGCCAATGCCAACTGTAGTCCAGCGCCGATACAATACCCTTCCAATACCGCTATGACAGGTACTGGCAGATCACGCCATACCAAGCATACTCGTTGGAACGCACTTTGCCATGGTTTAATCAATTCCCAAAGTGCAAATGCTGTGTTCTTTGGATGATTTAAGTCTCCTAAATCAATACCTGCACAAAACGTCCCCTCTGCCCCATTTAGAATGACCGCGCGTATGGTTCTGTCCTTGCTAATACGACCTGCTAGGTTAATCAACTCATTGATTACTTGAAAGCTCATGGCATTTTTTTTATGTGGACGATTTAAGGTAACCGTCAGTATTTTGTCTGTAATACTAACTTGTAAGGTCTCATACTGGTAACTTGCAATCGCGTTCATAACAATCCTTATTAATGAATAAAATAAATATGGTGCTGATATTCACAATATTAGCAGGCTTGTCTTTGTTGTACCGTAGTAATAACTGACTGCCACGATACTATAGTCAGTTTCATATCCAGCAGACACAGACTGTCTAGCTGATAGCGATAAGCAAATCTAACAAGACTACCTATCGCTTTCTGACCCTGAATGATTTTGTCTGTTTTACCTTGCCCTCAACTTATATCATTTTCCACGTCATGTCATTTTCGCTCAAGCGATGATAATTAAGCTGCGGATAAGAAGATAAATCTACCTTTTGCAGGTTGTCTAGCGCCGTTAATAATGCCTCATAATATGGCTCAATCATTGTAAACTGCACAGGTGTCGTATGCTGGACATTCAGCAGACACTTATCTTCCAAATCTTGGCTAGCCTGACGCAATTGTGGTACACCCGTATATCTACTACCGCCCAATATACGATGGGCAATTTGTGCCAGCATATTGCGGTCATGCGCTTCCCATGCCTGAATGAGTGCCTGCTTTTCATCATTGATAGTATCGATCATCATGATAATAAGCTTGGCCGCCAATTCAGGTTTATTCGCTGAACGTGTGAGCGCATCTTGCCAATCTAAAATATTTGAGGTATCACTTTTGCTTATATTATTGTTACTAAGGTCATTGTTGATTTGCTCGTGTAAAGCCGAGTTAGCGTTAGCTGTCCTATCTTGAGAACTACTGTCTTGAATGCTTTTATCTTGAGAGCTGTCGATAGACTTTGTTGTTGATTGTAGTAGTGGCGACTGACCTTGTTTTTGTAGGCGTAAGCTCTCATAGCGTGGCTGAATATCACGCGCAGTATCCCGTCTATAGCCTTCACGAGGCTGGCTATCACGCAAATAATCATCACGGATTTTTTTCAGGGATAGTGGACGGGTAATTTTCGGCTCGCTACTGACAGAAGTGCTGTTACGATCTACCCCGTCTCCTCTTATTATTGGATAAGTAGCGGTTGAGTCATCTGAAGACATACCTGAACTGGCTTGAGACTCTTTATTATTTACCTTGTTAGAGAGCAAGTCGTTCGATAAATCATTATCGTTAATTGAGTAACCACGCAGTGAGTCAATAGTAGTTAGCTCAGCCTCTGATGAGTCGGTACCCTTTACGTTAGCACCTTGTACATTAGCATCTTGTAAATTATCACTCTGCAAATCAGAATGCTGTAAACCAAAGCTCTGTAAATCTGTATCGGGCAGCGCGGTCAATTGTGGTGTCGTACTCTTACGACCAAGCCATTTCTGTAGCACCTGTAATAACTGCGGTTGACTAATAGGTTTGCCGACATAGTCATTTATACCGCTGGCTATAAGTTTGTCACGTTCATCTGCCAACCCATGAGCTGTCAGAGCGATAATAGGGATACGACTATCCGCATTTTCGATATTTCGAATCTGCTTAGCCGCCTCATGTCCCGACATACGCGGCATTTGAATATCCATAAATATCAAATCAATATTGTCTTTGTCTTGCGTAGCCGCTTTGTCGTCAGCGCTTATATCCTCATGATAGTACGCGCTATTTGTTTTCTTATTTATCTCATCACGTGTTTCTGCTTTAGAAAGTTGCGTTTTATTCGATAGGCTTTGCTTATCGCTCTTGGCAGTTTTGATATTTTTGGTTTGCTGTTTACTGATAATTTCGATAGCATCAAATCCACTGCTCGCAGTAACTACCTGAATCCCTAGCTCGCTCAATAGAGCATCAAGCACTAATAAATTAGGCAAATGGTCATCAACTGCCAGCACAGTGACCCCTTTCCAGCGTGGTTCCTGAAGGCTTTGCGGCGTACTACGGCTTTGCGTATCAAGCATCGCATACAGCTGTCTTTTGTCTAATGGCTCATACAGTATGTTGGCATGATAGCGATTGAGTAGCGCTTGATCGGCCGCCACTTGATAGCCAAATACAGCAAGCTTGCCTTGATAATGCAAACGTATTTGCTTGAGGAGCGCCATCATATCGTCTTGCGTGTCATCATCAACGATGACCCAATCCCAATAGTTACCGTGCTCTTTCAACGACTCCAGTACACCCGGCAACGAGTTGGCTTGAGTCAGCTTAATCGGTAAGTACTGCAAGCTAGCCTTGAGTACTTGTATCGAAGCGGTATGATTAATCCAAACCAGTACATTAAATTCATCGGTCTCGCTTGCCAGTGGCGCTAATACTGGTAATTCAATCGTTTGACCAGTGGCTGCCTCTAGCACATCGACATGGGCCGGCATGCGAAACCAAAACGTCGCACCTTGGTTGGCAATATTTTCTTGAGCATTATCATGAAATCCAATATCACCGCCCATCAAGCGCGTCAACTGTTTGGAGATGACCAGACCCAACCCTGTACCACCATACTGACGCGTGATTGATGGATCGCCTTGACTAAAGCTTTGGAACAGCATTTTTTGATCTGCCAGAGAAATACCTTTACCGCTATCTTGTACGCTAATCATCAGATAATTATCACGGTGGTCGTCTAAACTCACACGCACCACCACATCACCACTATCCGTAAACTTAATGGCATTACCAACAATATTGGTCAATACTTGCTTAAGACGTAGGGCATCGCCGTTGATACGCATCGGCACATCATTGTAAAACAGCACTGCCATGCGTAAACCCTTCTCCGCAGAGACAGGAGATAGCATATCGACCACATCGTAAATGGTGTCATAGAGATCGAACTCATGGCGATCCAGTACTAGTTTGCCTGCCTCGATTTTAGAGAAGTCTAAGACATCATTTACCAAAGCGAGCAAATGTGCTGATGACTTACGTATGGTCTGTACATACAAGTCCTGCTCAGGATTAAGCTCACCGTGACGTGCCAGCAAGTTAATAAAGCCATCGATACTATTCAATGGTGTACGCAGTTCATGACTGATATTGGCTAAAAATGCAGACTTTGCTTGGCTGGTTGAAATTGCTGCATCACGTGCATTTCGAATAGAAATGTTTTGCATCTCCATCTCATCAAATGCCAACCGTAAATCATCCTCAGTTTGCTCGGCATGGTCTTTGAGCTCTTGAAAGCTCCTATGCAGGCGGCGTAACGTTCTGACCAGATCTTGCTGTAATAAATTTAGTTCGCCATCTGACTCTACTGGTACAGGTTGGTATAAATTATCAACATGGGTACGCTGCAACTGCAAACGCAGCTCATAAATGGGAGCAATCCAACGTTTCGAATAGATATTTAGGCTCAGTAGTAGAATCAGGATAGTAAATAAACCAGTAATCACTAACGCCATCGCAATACGGTAGCGTGCAATGTAGAGCGGCTCATTATCCATATCAACGAGCAACCACAATGTCTGCCCTTCAAACTCTCCCAATACACTGCCATACGCTGTGCCTACAGGCGTTGGTCGTTGTGACAAAAAACTGGCAGAATCACTGATCAACGGCCACTCTTCATTGAGACCATAACCGACTGTTGCCAGTATTTGATTGCCTTCATTAATAATAGCAATGCGCTGTACATGCTGCTCGGACTGCATACGTCCAAGCTTATCTTGGATACCTTCTAGCGTCGTCATCGCCGCTTGCTGGGTCCTCTCTGCACTACTCCCTACTTGCTGGCGCTCTTGTTCTAGCAGCTCAGGAATCAGTTCAGCTATGACTGGCGTATAACGAATAAGTACCGCTTCAGCCAATACTTCTTGCTCCGAGTCGCTCGCACGCATGGTTTCGTGAAATACCAAAATGCCGCCAACTGCTGCCAACACACAGATAGGCAAAAACACCAGTATGATCAGCTGACCATAAGCACTACTGGTATCGAAACGTTTTTTATATGCCATGCTAGGTCTACTCTCTACTAAGGTTCTTGCCGTGAATTTTTGTGATAATGTCAGTGTTAATGTTACTTGCAGCGCGTCATATCAGAGCATCTGGGTAAGGCGCTACTCTTAATGAAGCCACTAATTGTTAATAAAGTAACTGATTTTGACGAGGCAACTACTATACAGCTCAAGATTATCTTAACAGGATTCTATAAGTTCTGGTTAGGCATTCCATATGATGAATAACGTTATAATTAGAGTACCAACCACTCTGTATCAAAGAAAAAATAGCTTTAAGCGAACAGTTCTACTTTTGCAATCCTCAACGTAACATTGACATTGACCTGATACAGTGACTATTAATCTTTGATGCGATAAGCGCAGCTGAAAACAAAATGATATAATAAAGCCACTTTTTATTTACCACAATATATCGCTCATAGTCATAACATATGAGAGCGCACTCTAATGCCTTTCGTTTTTAGCTCGCTTATCACCGTAAACCTATAACCCAAGCGACTGTCTAAAATTATGATCAAACAATAAAAACAGCGCTTCTATCAAAAACAAGCCATTAAAAACATATTTAAAAAATAGAAAAGGATACTTTATGTCCACTACGGCCATGTCAAATGCTAACTTTATTACTCAAATCACTACCCTCGCTGATTGCGTTGGTCAAACGCCGCTGGTAAAACTTCAACGCCTGCCTGAGCAAGAGCACATTGCCAATGGTGCCACGGTGTTAGCTAAGCTTGAAGGTAATAATCCAGCGGGCTCAGTAAAAGATCGTCCTGCTTTTAATATGATCTATCAAGCAGAACAGCGCGGTGATATCAAGCCTGGTGATATGTTGATTGAAGCCACTAGTGGCAATACTGGTATTGCATTGGCCATGGTCGCCGCGATGCGTGGCTACCCGATAACATTGCTGATGCCAACCAACTCTACCCAAGAGCGTAAAGATGCCATGATTGCCTATGGCGCAACGCTGATTGAAGTAGACGAAGGTATGGAAGCTGCGCGTGATTTGGCATTACAGATGCAAGCAGATGGCAAAGGGGTTGTATTGGATCAGTTTAATAATCCTGATAATAGTCAAGCACATTACCTGACTACAGGCCCTGAGCTATGGGCACAGACAGAAGGTAAAATTACGCATTTTATTAGCTCGATGGGCACGACAGGTACAATTACTGGTGTATCACGCTACCTAAAAGAGCAAAATCCAGACGTCAAAATCATCGGCCTACAGCCTGATGAAGAAGCTTCGATTGCTGGTATTCGCCGTTGGCCAGCGGCTTATATGCCAGGTATTTTTGATGCAGATTTGATTGATGAAGTGATGGATATCGATCAGCGTATTGCCGAAGTCTATATGCGTAAATTGGCGAAGACTGAAGGTATCTTTGCTGGAGTATCTTCGGGCGCAGCTGCATGGGCAGCGACCCAAGTGGCAAAAGCAAACCCTAATGCTGTTATTGCTTTTATTGTCTGCGATCGTGGCGATCGTTATTTATCAACGGGTTTATATAACGTTGACGATAGTAATACGGATAACAGCAGCGCAGAAGTTAATTAATGCATAAGAAATGCCATTTAGTATCATTAATTTGAAAGAAGTGCAAAGCGGCCAAGTGCAGATATAAACGTAATACTTCAAGCAAGGTCAATGTTGTCATTCTTTCATAATGAATTAACTATAAGCTCATAAATAGTCAGGATTATCTATGTCACAAGCGCTACCATCCGACCCTATATTGGTTTTTGATATCGAGACTGTCGCCGATGTCGATGCAGCACGCCGTATCTATCCGAAATTGGCCGATCTTAATGATGCAGATGCCTTAAGCGCGCTGACAGCCATACGTACACAAGAGGCAGGGCATGATTTTATGCGTCTGCCACTACAGCGTATTGTCTGTATCTCAGCTCTGTATATCAAGGATGGTAAGTTATCGCTATTTTCTTTGACTGCCGATAAATTTAGTGAAAAAGAAATCCTAGCTAAATTCTTTAGAGCATTTAACGACATTGAGACATTGCCGCAACTTATTAGCTGGAATGGCTCGGGCTTTGACATACCTGTACTGATATATCGTGCCATGCAATATGATTTGTCAGCGCCCTGGCTGTTCGAAGAAGGCGAGCGTATTAAAAACATGCGCTTTGATAACTATGTTAATCGTTTTCATACACGTCATCTAGACTTGATGGATCGGTTTAGCCAGTATGGTGCTAGTCGCCGCGAAGCCATGGATATCGTCGCAAGCCTGTACGGATTACCCGGTAAAACTGACGTGGATGGCAGCATGGTTGGCGCGCTTGTTAGTAGCGGTGACTGGCAGACCCTATCTATATACTGTGAGTCTGATGTTATGAATACTTGGCTTATTTATTTACGCTGGTTACGTCTAACAGGACAATTGTCTTCACAAGATTTTGATGCTTGGCAGCAGCAGAGCTATGACTATCTGGCAAAGTATACCCAAGCTGACGGTAGTCCGCGACATCAAGAGTTTATCGCTGACTGGTCATCGGCACCCGAATTATAGAATTCGCATTATTAGTAGTTTTTTATTCCCCTCTTCTAGTTATTTATTATTAAGGCAGGTTTATGCAACCCACCGATTCAAAAACATCTACAGCATCTGATATGGCAGCGCAAAGCAGTAACGCTCAAACGAATGAAGCTCAAACAAACGACACCCAAACGATTGTCATTCCGCCTAGTAAGAAAAAATCGAAGCCATCATCAAAGACACGTCGTCGCTTAAAAGATGCAGAGCCAATTCCATTTAATATTGATGGCTTGTCACATGATGGTCGCGGTGTTGCTGTCTATGGTAATGGTTTTAATGTTGCTGAAGGCCATGCTGAAGATAAGCATGGCAAAAAGATCTTTGTTAGCTTTGCTCTACCCGGTGAAAGCGCTTTAGTAAAAATAACCAACAGCCGTGCTAGCTTCGAAGAAGGCGATGCCATTAGTATTACTGCCAACCCAAACCCTGAACGTGCTGTGCCACCCTGCCCGCATTTCGGTACTTGCGGCGGTTGTAACTTGCAGCACTGGCAGCCAGATGGTCAAATAAACTTTAAACAGTCAGTACTGGCTGAAATGCTAATGCACCAAGCCAACGCGGAGCCTGATAATTGGCTGGCCCCAGTGATCGGTGATCGTCTTGGTTATCGTACCAAAGCACGTTTAGGCGTGCGCTATGTTGTCAAAAAAGAAACCGCGCTTGTCGGCTTCCGCGAGCGTTCAAGTAACTTCTTAGCAGAGCTAAATGAGTGTCATATCTTAGATCCGCGTATTGGTTTCGAGATTGAAAACCTAAAAACGCTTATTAGCACTTTAGAGAGCCGTGACAAGATTGCTCAGCTTGAGCTTGCAATGGGTGAGCAACTACCAGAGCTACCTGATGGCAATCAGCCAGTTGCCCTTATCGTACGTAATTTAGAACCGTTGTCAGACGCTGATATAGACAAACTAAAAGTATTTTTCGCAGCGCGTAATTGGCAGCTATATTTGCAGTCGAAAGGTGTTGATAGCATCCAACGTATTGCGTTGACAGACGCTGATGATTTGAGCGAGCAATTTGGGCGTTTATATTATCAATTGCCAGAGTATGATCTGACTTTTGAATTTATCCCTACTGACTTTACTCAAGTAAATTTATCTGTGAACCGTCAGATGACCAAGCTTGCCTGTGACTTGTTGGACTTAAAAGCAGGTGAACGCGTACTAGATTTATTCAGTGGTTTGGGTAACTTTAGTTTGCCACTAGCGCGCCTCGTTGGCGAGACAGGCTCAGTAGTCGGTGTCGAAGGCAGTGAAGCCATGACTGAACGTGCTGCTGACAACGCTCGTCGCAACGGTATCAACAATACTGAATTTTATAGTCAAGATTTGACTCAAGACTGTACTGATAAGCCATGGGCCAACCAAGGTTTTGATGCACTGTTGATTGATCCACCGCGCTCTGGTGCTTGGGAGATTATGCAATATTTGCCAAAATTCAATGCTAAGCGCATTGTTTATGTCTCTTGTAATCCAGCGACCCTTGCTCGTGATACAAAAGCATTGTTAGAACAAGGCTATCGTTTGACTCATGCCGGCGTGATGGATATGTTCTGTCATACAGGTCATGTTGAATCTATCGCTCGCTTCGAGAAAATAGCGGTTTAACATTGTTAATCTTCAAAAATGATAATAGTTAGTAACAACTAATAGTTGAACCTAATTAAAGAGACAATTAAGTGTTATTACAATTATCTAAGATAACTCAAGGCTTTGATAAGTTTGTGCTAATAAATAGCCATTATTTAGCGTAATTGACCACAGCCGTACAGAGGCTCGCTTGATTTGTCACTTTAAAATGAGATAATAGTAAACAATCTTCCTATGTTTTTGATGATGTTTCCAATCGCTACATAGCAAGCATTTGCACTCATAGCTTTATATATTTTACGCGCATTTTATAGCTGCTAAAAATAACATTTTTAGCAGTTGTATTGGTTTATAGCTGACACTTTATGGATCGTTAATTCAGAGTGTGTGCATAGTAGATGAGGTTATAATCAATTCAAAATAGCTAAGAGGAGTCGGCTATGGTAAAAATTCGTGAAGGATTACCGCTGGTGGATGGACAGACCACGCAGGCCGATAGTGCAACACTTGCGGCGCAACTGGTGGCGAGCCAACGCTCTCACCAGTCAGCCAATAGCTATGCCCAAATTCCCCTCGACATCAAATACCAGTTAGCGACTCACAAGCTACATACTACTTTTGATCGCTCAGCTGCACACACTTATCATTTGCATGATCCTCACACTGAAGACGAGTATTTGGATGATACCAATGCGCTATCAAACGAAGAGCTTGAGGCGGTCGACTTAGACCAAGCCAACATCGACGTACCTACTTGGCTAGATAATGTGGCCAAGCGTATTGGACAAGAGTCAGTACCCAACCTAAGTGCAGCTTGCGAGTTTATTCGCAGTCATATGAATACCAGTGAATCTGAGCGTTCAGGCGCTTATGTGACCGGTATTGGTATGACCGATATTTTGACCTATCTTTATCAAGATGAAGACGCATTGGTCGCGGCTATGCTGTATCGCAGTGCGCGCAAATCAATCATTAGTCTCGCTGAAGTTGAAAAAAACTTTGGTCCAGATATTTTGACGCTTGTGAAAGACACCCTTGCAATGGGTAAACTGTCGGAGATTATCGAGAGCAATAAACGCTTAGAAGATCATTTCGTTAATAATCAGCGAGATCAGCTATCAAATATTTATAGTATGCTCATTTCTGTTACTAACGATGTGCGCGTGGTACTGATAAAACTGGCTGAACGTACCTTTGCCATGCGTGAATTGACGTTTTCTAATCAAGAACGTCAAACGCGTGTCGCACGTGAAGTCATGACTATCTATGCGCCATTAGCACATCGCTTAGGTATTGCACAGCTAAAATGGGAGCTCGAAGATTTAGCTTTCCGTTATCTTGCGCCTGATCGCTATAAAGAAATTGCTAAGCTACTGTCAGAAAAACGTAGCGAACGTGAGTCCTATATTCAGCGCGTACAAGACAAATTAAATGAATCATTAGCAGATGCCAGTATTGAAGGCGAAGTATCTGGGCGTGTCAAACATATCTACTCTATTTATCGAAAAATGAAGCTTAAAGGTCTATCCTTTGATCAGCTTTATGACATTCGTGCCTTGCGCGTCTTGGTCAATAGCCCTTCTGACTGTTATCACGTTTTAGGCCTAGTACATGGCTTATGGCGCTATATTCCTGAGCAGTTTGATGACTATATTACTAACCCTAAGTCCAATGGTTATCGCTCGCTACATACTGCTGTAATCGCGGAAAATAAATCACTGGAAGTCCAAATTCGTACTCATGAGATGCATTTTGAGGCCGAACTTGGCATGTGTGCGCACGTTAATTACAAAGAAGGACTAAAGAACAAAAAAGACAATTATCTGAATCAAAGAATCAGCTCATTACGCCAATTATTATCTATCAATAACGAAACTCGTAATCAACCACGCTCAGCTGTGGTAGCGGGCGAAGAGATAGACGATATCGAGTTTGATGAAGAAGAGCAACTCGTTGATTTTGATGAGCTAGAACGTATTTATATCTTTAGCCGTGATGGTGATATTACCGAACTACCAAAAGGCGCGACCGTTCTCGACTTTGCCTACTATGTACATACTCAAGTTGGCAACCGCGCACAGGCAGCCCGCGTCAATCAGCGCTATGTACCACTGACTTATCAGCTAAAAACAGGTGAGCAAGTTGAGATTATCACTAAGGCATCGCGTGAGCCCAATCGCGATTGGTTGGTAGCATCATTAGGTTATATTCATACCAATCGCGCCCGTTCAAAACTGCGCCAGTGGTTTAATAAGCAAGACCGTGATAAGAATATTGAAATAGGTCGCCAAATGCTTAGCAAAGAGCTTGAGCGCCTATCTGTTCATCCTAACAGTATTGATCTAAACGACTATATTCAGCATTTTCATGTCAATACGACCGATGACATTATCGTGGGTCTGGTGACAGGTGATATTGGCCTGAATCAGTTAACCAGTCATATCTCTCGTCAGCTGCATCTAGAGCCTGAGATTCCACCAGAGAGCTTTGTACCGCATGTAGATAACCGAGATACAGGTAAGCTCGATGCGTATAAAATCCATATCGATGGTTTGGATAATATTGAAATCAATTTGGCAGGTTGTTGTCATCCTGTGCATGGCGAACCGATTGCTGGTTACATCACTTTATCGCGTGGCGTTAGCGTGCATAATCGAGGCTGCCCAGAGTACTTACGTTTGGTCGAGCGTGACCCTGAGCGCAAGATAGAAGCCGCTTGGCAAGTGCAGACGGGGCGTTATCAGCCCGTTGATATTCATGTCGAAGCATATGACAGGCGCGGTTTGCTACGTGATTTGACGCAGATAATTGATAAAGAAAACGTCAATATTCGCCAAGTTCAAACGTTAAGTAATGACGACAATATTGCTTTTTTAAAGTTCCATATTGAAGTCTCAGGCTTAGCACATCTATCTAAGCTGCTCGCAAAATTAGAACAGCAGCATGGTATTTTGCACGCGCGCCGTGCGGTCGTATAAATAAAACCTTAAGCCAGTCGTTGTTTATTCCATAATAGAGTTGTCAAAAAATACTATGCCTGAATTACCTGAAGTAGAAACCACTAAAGCCAGTCTTGTTCCATTATTGGGGCAACAGGTAGTTGATATTAAAGTATTTCAACCAAAGCTGCGCTGGATGATGCCAGATAACTTGGACGAGCTGGTTAATTACACATTGGAGAGTGTCGAGCGCCGAGCAAAATATCTAATTCTTAATTTTCTGCCAGTAGCTGTACAGAATAACGCTGCAATGTCAGCTAGCAAAATTGAACCGCGTCAGCTTCTCATTCACTTAGGAATGTCAGGTAGCTTACAACAGCACAGCTACGGTACTGATAAGCGTAAACATGACCATCTGGTTGTTGTTTTTAATGATACTGCTAATAATAAGTCTCAGCTACATTACTATGATCCTAGACGTTTTGGTTCAGTACTATGGCATGAAGATTACGGCAATAAACTACTAGATCATCTAGGTCCTGAGCCGCTTTCAAAAGATTTTACAGCAGACTATTTGTACAATTTAATCCAGCGTAGAGATTTATCTAGCCAAGATGGCAATGGGTCATCGGCAGATAATACTAAAACGAATAAGCGACTAAAACCCATTTCCCGAGTGATTAAATCTGTCATCATGGAACAAGAAGTCGTGGTCGGTGTTGGCAATATTTATGCGACTGAAAGCCTGTATTTATCCGGCATCCATCCTGCTACGCCAGCCAGTCAAATTTCATACGATCAGATTGTCATTTTAGTGAATCATATTAAAGAAATTTTAAAGAAAGCGATAAAACTGGGCGGTTCGACACTACGGGATTTCACAGTAGCAAGTGGTCAAACTGGTTACTTTCAGCAAACCTTAAATGTGTATGGTAGACAAGGAGAGAGCTGTCTGCATTGTAGTACGACGCTAGAGAACATCAAGCTTACTGGTAGAGCTAGTGTTTATTGTCCAAATTGTCAGCCGTTAAAATAGCTAATAACTGATACCCGCTTACTTGTGCTACGTTTATATTAAATGAAGACAATATTTGAACAGAGTATTTATTCTAAAAGTATCAAATATTGTCAAAGCTATAACTAGATTATTCTCATTTTTGTTGCTTATTAGCGCACATCTTGCTTTAATAGTGCTAGCGCTTACATAAATAGTGCGTATCATTTATTTTTCTGTAATATTTAGACTAACTATTGTTGCCGCAAGATTCCTGTGTGAAGATAGCAGCAGCCATTAATCATACTACTATGAGTTTCAGGATATCGTTATGACTGTTAAAGCAAAAACCCAACGCACAGTTAAGCAGAGATTTTTTACTGTATTGGCAACTTTAGGATTGGTAGTTGCGACCATTCAGCCTACTTTTGCAGCTATAGAAATTGATGAAACTGATTTCGGTCCTTCATACGAGACGATGGTAGTCGATACGATTGTTGGTAAGCCACTGCAACTCGTGAATGCTGTTGCTGGTACGGCAGCTTATATCGTTAGCTTACCTTTTTCACTTATTGGTGGTAATGCAGATCAAGCACAGCAGAAGCTATTTGTTGAACCTTGGGATGCTATGGGACGTTGTTTAGGCTGCACAGTTGCAGAAGACAACTATTATAAGTCTCAAGTTGTTGATAATAACGTGGTACGTATCGTTGTCGATCAACCATCAGAAATTCTAATTAATACCAATGACTATGTAGTGGTCACTCCGTAACAATTTGCTTTTAGTAGGCACATCAAATAGTTCACAAGAATGACTGTGACTATTTCATAGCAAAAAGGCTAACGAGAAGTTAGCCTTTTTTGTTGTCAACGAATTGATAATTTATTTCGTAATACTAGTATTACTTAATTTGGCACTGATTTCACGCAGCAACTTCACTTCCTCTGATGGCTCTTCTACTGCTTCTTCTATAACTTCCTCTACCTCTTCAGCACGGCGCATTTTATTGACACCTCTAACCATCATAAAGATGATGAAAGCTAAGATTAGGAAGTTAATAAGTACGGTAATAAAACTACCGTAAGCCAATACAGGTACACCTGCCTCTTTGAGCGCATCATAAGTCAGAGCAATACCATCAGGTGCATCGCCTAAAACTAAGAACATGTTCTCAAAATTAATCTCGCCGCCAAAGATAAAAGCGACAATCGGCATAATAATATCATCTACCAGAGATTTTGTAATGGTAGCAAAAGCCCCGCCGATGATAACACCGACTGCCAAATCCATCACATTACCTTTGACAGCGAACTCTTTGAACTCTGAAACCATACTCATTGTTTTTTCCTCAAAATTTATCTATAAGCAAATAGATATTTATATAATAAGTGTCACATCTAGCTTTCATGTTAATAATTGAATACATTAATGCCACTATTCATTCTGTCTGTATTTTCCCAAGATTACAACACAAAAAAAAGCAGTATAAAGTGAACCACTAATAGCTCACCTTATACTGCTCATTTTTGAATCACTTAGCGCTAGTAAAACTACTGACACTAAGTGTTCGCTTCAAACATCAATACTATGAATCACTCAGTAACTCACTTATTGATATTAAGCACCTTTTTTACCACGGCCGTGACGCTTACGCTCACTTTCAGTCAAGTAGCGCTTACGAATACGTACCGCTTTTGGCGTTACTTCGACTAGCTCATCGTCTTGAATAAATTCAAGCGCTTGCTCAAGAGTGAACTTCACTGCTGGTGTCAACGTTAATGCTTCGTCAGTACCACTAGCACGTACGTTGGTTAGCTGTTTAGCAGTCGTTGGGTTAACAGTCATATCATCGTTACGAGAGTTAAGACCAACAATCATACCTTCATAAACTTCAAGCTGTGGCTCAGCAAACAACTTACCACGTTTCTGTAGGTTAAATAGAGCAAAACCTAGGCAAGTACCATTTGCCATAGAAACCAATACGCCGTTAGAACGACCACCAACATCACCGATCTTCTGTGGACCGTAATGTGAGAAGCTCGAGGTCATGATACCACTACCTGAAGTCAGGGTTAGGAACTCAGAACGGAAACCGATCAAGCCACGTGCTGGTATGGTTGCCTCGATACGCATACGGCCTTTACCGTCCAACTCCATGTTAGTCATCTCGCCTTTGCGTAGACCAACTTGCTCCATGATAGAACCTTGATGCTCTTCTTCGATATCGAAGACAACGTTTTCATACGGCTCTTGTAGCTTACCATCAACTTCTTTAACGATAACTTCTGGACCAGAAACACCTAGCTCAAAACCTTCACGGCGCATGTTTTCGATAAGTACTGATAAATGAAGCTCACCACGGCCTGATACTTTAAATTTATCAGGAGACTCAGTGTCTTCTACACGCAATGCTACGTTATGAATCAATTCACGCTCAAGACGCTCACGAATGTTACGTGAAGTCACAAACTTACCTTCACGACCAGCAAATGGTGAATTATTTACTTGGAAGTTCATAGATACTGTAGGTTGATCTACCGTTAGTGCTGGTAGTGCTTCAACGTTGTTAGGATCACAAATAGTATCAGAGATGTTTAGCGCATCGATACCTGTGATACAAACGATATCACCGGCTTGTGCATCTTCAACGTCAATACGATCAAGACCATGGTAACCCATGATTTTTAGAATACGGCCGTTACGTGTCTTGCCATGCTTATCAATAACAGTCACTGGCGTGTTAAGTTTAACTTTACCACGTTGAATACGGCCAATACCGATTACACCAACAAAGCTATTGTAATCAAGGCTTGAGATTTGCATACGGAACGGAGCGTCAGCATCAACCTGTGGAGGCTGAACAACGTCAACGATAGTTTTGAACAATGGGGTCATATCATCAGCTAAATCATCTGCTTCTAGACCTGCAATACCGTTCAATGCTGAAGCATAAACAACTGGGAAATCAAGCTGCTCATCGTTTGCACCTAGGTTGTCAAACAAATCAAAGATTTGATCCATTACCCAATCAGGACGTGAGCCAGGACGATCGATTTTGTTAATAACAACGATCGGCTTTAGACCTTGTTCGAATGCTTTTTGCGTCACAAAACGAGTCTGAGGCATTGGGCCATCAACAGCGTCAACAACCAAAAGTACGCAGTCAACCATAGACATTACACGCTCAACTTCACCACCGAAATCGGCGTGACCCGGGGTATCTACAATGTTGATACGGTATTCAGTTTCTGAAGTTTTATCTGTCCAGCGGATAGCTGTGTTTTTAGCCAAAATGGTAATACCACGTTCTTGCTCAATATCACCTGAGTCCATTGCACGCTCAGCAATGTTTGCACGGTCGCCAAAAGTACCAGACTGATGTAATAACTTATCAACCAAAGTTGTCTTACCGTGGTCAACGTGGGCAATAATTGCAATGTTACGCAGGTGTTTGATATCGTTCGCCATATAAAATGCTCGTTTCGTCTTAAAAAAATGCAGTAGCAGTAAGCGCTGCTGAATAAACTTTCATCATCAATCAGATAGATATTGAATCTAAGATGATGCAAAAAAGAATGCTATCAAATAAAAAAGTTCAATACAATCAAATATCTATACTGACGAATTCATCATACAGATTGCTATGCTAATGTACATACTGTTAATTTACAGAATGTTTGGGTGGCTAGTATAACATTATTGATTCATAAATTTATGTAATAACTCACTTTTCTCAATACATAAATAAAAAAAAGCCACCCATTGGGTGACTTTTTTTGTAACTGTATATTTAACTATACGGTTATTTTGCTAATACTTACTGAACAACCATATCTTTAGTTTGTTCAACAGTCATTGTTTTGTCACCAGTGATGATGGCATAAACACGACGGTTCATAGCACGACCTTCTTCAGTGTCGTTTGAAGCGATTGGGTTGTTGTAACCATAGCCTACAGTTGATAGACGGTTTGGAGCAATACCGAATTCGTTAGTTAGCATAGATTTAACAGCAACGGCACGAGCTTCAGATAGACGTTGGTTATAACGTGCTGAAGGACCAGTCTTAGAAGCATGACCTTCTACACGAGCTGTAGAGTTAGGATACTCACGCATTTTCTCTGCTACTTTAGCGATTTCTGGCTTGTACTGGTTTTTGATAGCTGACTTGTCGTTATCAAAGAATACACGTAGTTCCATTTTTAGTTCGTCAGTAATGTCTACTGGTACTGGGCAACCGCGCTCATCAACTACAACGTTCATTGGAGTGCCTGGGCATGCATCGATGCTATCAGGTACGCCATCACCGTCAGAATCAAGATCAGCTTCAACAACAACTACTGGAGTGTTGTCAACTACTGGCTCTTGCATTGGTGGTACTGCTACCGTAGGTGCTAGATGGCCACCTAGTACTACTTCTAGACCGGCCAAAGCCATGCCTTCCCACCAGTTGTTGTCAAAGTTATGAATCGCACGAGCTTCACCACGTAGGCTTAGCGCGTCATTGATGCGATACATAGCACCTAGACCTAGGTTACCGATAGTGTCTTTAGAGTTTGATACTTCAGTACCAGCAGCAACTATTTCACCGTTAGAGTTAGTATACTGTTCTTGGTTTTCTACTTTGATTTTAGACTGACCAGCACCTACTAGTACATATGGCTTAAGTGCGCTATCAGTATAACCAGTAAATTCTTCAGTACCGATTAAGAAGTTACCAGAAATCATTTCTTGTTCGATATCAAAGCGGTTAACGCCTGCATCAGCTGAATCTTCAGAAGCTTCACCGTTTGCATCAGATACGCCATATTCTACTTGGAACTGAGTAGAAGGAGTAAGTTCGATACCTAAAGCTGCACCAGTGTATAGGCTGCTTTCTTTGGCTACGCCACCATTGCTGTTACCACGGCTACCATCACCGATAACATCGCCGTTAGCGTTTTCATACAAGTTTTTACCAGTAGTAAGAACTTCACGCTGTTTGTCAGAGGTATCACTGAATTCTTCAGTCATGTGATAACCAAGTAACAATGGGCTAATAGTAACACCGGCATTAGCTGCCATCGGTGCAGCCGCTACAGCAACAAGGGCTAGAGCTATTTTGTTCAATTTCATGGACTTCCTCCAAAGGATAATTTTAGTGATGCATTAAGCAAAACCGATTCTCAAGACGTACTAAGATAGACATCTCTTACGCATTTTAAGTTACAAAGCAAAACCAATTAAGGAGTAGCTTAGCGATTATTAATTCAGTTTACAACTTTTTTCGTTAACGAGCTACACATTATTACACGATAATGTTGTAACTAAAACACAATAAAGAGTCTAAGTTACCCAGAACTAACACACCTTACGCTTCTTATCTTTTACACATCAGTTTGCGATAGATGAATAGTCTATTGATAGCTATTTTCTTGAAGCATTTTATTACAATTAGAATTTTTTCTCTATTGCTAATGTCATTCTTTCACTAATTGAAACATTTTTTGACAGTCGCTATATATTACATATATATTGTAAAAAACCAATATTCTTCTGGAAATCAAGTAATTAGGTGTTGTATGTGTTTTATATACAGTAGAATAAGAGAAAGTTTAAAGAATTTGGACAATTGGTCTGCTTAAAAGATAGTCAATACAAGGATGTGTGAGATGTTGTTTTTTACTTGAATGACAAACAGCTATAGGATGTAGCGCATTATGAACTTATTTAGTAAGGTACTGGCCCATTATAAGAGAATAGTCATTTTTACCTTTTGTTTGCCTATTTGCAGAGAAGGCAGGTATGGAATTGATAAGCTTGTAGCTATTGTATCTAGGTTATTCAATAGACTACTGAAGTTAGTCAGTTATAGGAAATCAACCCTTCAAAACAATAATATTTTAAATGCTAAGCAATCAAATGGCTTTACTCTCGTTGAGCTAACTGTGACGACAATGGTATTAGGAATTATCGCAGCTATTGCAGCGCCAAGTATCTTAACGCACTTAGCACGAATGGAAGCCCAACGGGTCAAGCATCAACTAGAGAACACCTTATCCTTAGCAAAGGCCGAAAGCTATATAAGTCGGCAGGATGTCTTGGTTTGTTTGTCGAATGATGCACAGCAATGTCATAGGAACAGTGATAAAACGCTTCTGCTATTCGTAGATAAAAACAACAATAAGCATTTTGATTCTCAAGTAGATACCTTATTAACTCAGCAATCTTTAGACCTAAAATATAGCACAGTGAAGTTAAGAGTTGGCGGTAGGCGCCACTATACTAAATTTTGGGGTGATAGCGGCAGACCTCGAGGACACTTCGGTCATATAAAATACTGCCCTACCTCTTCTTATAACGAGTCAATGTACCAAATCTCTTTTAACCAATCCGGTATCGTTAAACATAAACTTAATGCAGACCACCCTACGAAATGTAATGGGTAATAGATGCCGTATATGCAAACCTACTTGTACATGGCTTCTTTCATCATTGTCACAGCGCTTTCCAATCCTACAAATACGGCATCTGCAATAAGTGCGTGACCAATATTTAACTCATATATACCATCAATCTTTGCAATGGCATTCACATTGTCACACTTTAAGCCATGACCTGCGTTAATAAGCAATTTATCGTCTAGGCTCTGTGCTGTAGCTACTGCATGTTTAATTCTTTCAAGTTCAGCTAACTGTGCGTCAGTATCATTTGCTAATCCTGCTTCGGCATAAGCACCCGTATGCAATTCTATCGCGTCCGCACCACACTCTATCGCGGCTGCAATCTGCTTATCATCTGGATCAATAAACAAAGAAACCTTAATATTAGAGTCTTGTAGCTTATGAACATACTCTTTCAAAGACGTGACTTGCCCTGCAACATCAAGACCACCTTCTGTCGTTAACTCTGCACGCTTCTCAGGTACTAGACATACCCAAAAAGGTTTAATTTCGCAGGCAATTGCAAGCATCTCATCAGTTGCGGCCATCTCTAGATTCATTCTCGTCGACAACTGGCCTGCCATTTCATAAACATCTGCATCTTGTATATGACGACGATCTTCGCGTAAATGTATAGTGATACCATCTGCCCCTGCCTTTTCGCACAGTAATGCAGCAGCTAGAGGACTCGGATAATTCACACCGCGCGCTTGACGCAACGTTGCCACGTGATCAATATTCACGCCTAACAAAGGTTTTTTTGAATTGCTTTCAGATGAGGTAGATACAGAGATACTCATAAAAATCCTTTGGACAATTAAGCCTAACTTATATAGTTGATACTACGATGATATTTGAGAATGCAGTTATTGATAACGTTGCTGCTGCTGCCATAACAGACGGCTTTGTAGCGGCTGATAATCAAGCAAATGATCAATAAGATGTCGATGTAGTTTTGACCAATGGCTCAGCGTCTGTTCAGTAATACCTAAACGTGCCATTTCTATGATATCCGCACCCTTAAAAACAGTCTGTCCAGACTCACTGGCTAAATGCTCAGACTCTTCATTATGTACTAATACAGGGAGCAAACCTACATCCGGTAAAAAGCGGTAAGTACAATCATACTCGATGGGATCTTCAACGTTGTCATGCGTTAACGTTAAAGTGAATCCTAATTCGGTAAATAGATACTGCTCAAACTGACGTAGACAGAGACGAAGCTCGCTATTACTTAAGGGCTGCTTGAGATGTTGTAGACTGATTTGATAATGCTGCCACAATACAGGCATTGGGTCTTCAGTAGGTAACAGCCGCCACAGAATCTCGTTTATATATAGTGCAGCATACTGATGTTGGCCACTGATATTAGCGTAAGGTACGGCTTCTAAGACAGCAGATGTACTATCTTTTTGAACACTGTCTTTTTGAACACTGTCAGCTTGAGTCGTATCTTGCGAGGCAATATTAATTTGACTAAAAGTTTTTAAGTCGCGTTTACCAGTAGCAAAAAGCTGTAACGGCATAAATAGTGGCGCGCCTTTTTTCCCAACACCATGTATCACACCGTGTTGTTGAGAAAAAAGATAATACAAAGCGCGCTTTTCTTGATAAGGACGCTGATGCAATAAATACCCGACGAGCGCTTCATTACGCATTTTTTATTACCTAAATAGCTTAAAGGCAGATAGTGCTTTTGAAGCGTGCGTTTTTAACCGCTATCAATAGCCCAAACTGGTCAACGCACGTTCGTCATCAGACCAACCACGTTTCACTTTGACCCACAGCGTTAACATGATTTTTTTACCGAATAACTGCTCCATATCTTTGCGAGCATCCATACCAACTTGTTTGATACGCTGACCTTTGTCTCCGATAACGATGGCTTTTTGACCACCACGTTCAACATAGATAGTCGCATCGATGAAAGTACAAGCTTTGCGGGGACGCCCTGTTTTTGGATCAGTATGTGCAGGTTCGTCTTTAAACTCATCAATCTGTACCGTTAAATCATAGGGTACTTCATCGCCTGCACTACGCATGATTTTTTCGCGAATAATTTCACTAGCCAAAAATCGCTCAGAGCGATCTGTGATTTGTTCTGTATCGTAAATAGGCGCAGCGACTGGTAAATGTGAGGCAATCACTTCTTGCAAACGATCTAAGTTTTGATTTTTTAGTGCAGATACAGGAACGATATCAGCAAAATCGAAACTATCGTTGAAAGTTTCGATAAGTGGTAGCACGCTGCCTTTATCTTTTAGAGTATCTGACTTATTAATAACCAATACGACTGTTAGATTGGTCTCACCGAGCTTTTGCAAGGTCAATAAATCATCGTCACGCCATTGATCTGAATCGACAACAAACAGTACTAAATCTACATCTACTAACGCCGATACCGCCGCTTTATTCATACGTTCGTTAATAGCACGTACTTCGTTACGGTGAATACCTGGTGTATCAACAAACACCGCTTGCATTTCATGGTTTGACAAAATGCCATGAATACGATGACGGGTAGTTTGCGGTTTACGTGAGGTGATAGACAGCTTTTGACCTAGTAAGTGGTTCATCAAAGTTGATTTACCCACATTTGGACGTCCAACAATGGCCACATAACCTGCTCTAAAATCTTCAGCCATACGAGCATTGCCACTCGGTGCAAAAAATTCTTCAATGGCCATATCATTGTCTAATGCAATATCTTCTGCCTCAATACCATGAGTCTCTTCGGTAACTTCGATATTGTTTTGGCCTGAATCAATATCTGTATTCTCACCCAAATTTTGGGTGCTGTCTTCATTGTTTGATGGCAAATCAGTATGATTGCTCATAAGTTAATCCTATAGGGTTTGTGTCTAGCCGAACAGTCGTTGATGCTAAATTTATTTAGTCACCATTAAAAACGGGCTAGAGACATTTAAAGTTTTAAAATAAATAATATGTGAGGTAGTTTTAATGTATATTTTGCAAGCTATAAACCAATCTAAGCTAATACTCTGCATCTAAAAATGCATTAATAGACATCGGCTATACACGTTTTTTGGCAGATCCTGGCAATTTATGTAATTGGTTAATCATAAGCTCTGCTGCTTTCTGTTCAGCAATACGGCGGCTCTCACCAGATTCAGTAATATCAGGGCAATTATTGATATTGACATGGCAACGTACAACGAAAATTTGATGCGGTGCATTACCACGCGTTTCCATGAGCTCGTAATTAGGCAAGTCAAACTGTTTAGATTGTAGCCACTCTTGTAACCGACTCTTGGCGTCCTTTAGCGCTTTTTGGTCATTGACATTATCAATCAGATCACCATACCAAGAGAGAACACATTTACGAGTAATATCCATATCTTTACTGTCTAAATAGATAGCACCAATCAGAGATTCTACAGCATCCGCCAGTATAGAGGCACGATTGCGACCGCCACCTTTGCGCTCACCTACTCCTAATATAAGATGGTTAGACAGCTCTAGGTTTTGAGCGATAATTACCAACGACTCTTGGCGCACCAGTGTTGCACGCATACGCGTTAAGCGACCTTCATTTTGACTAGGATAACGATGATATAAAGCTTCACCCACAATCATCCCTAACAGTGCATCACCTAAAAACTCTAGGCGCTCATAGTTTTTTTTGCTATCAAATGAGCGATGCGTTAACGCAAGTTTAGGTAGACTCAAGTCATTGAACTCGTAGCCTAACTTACGCGTTAATACTGCTAACCGCTGAATAAATTCTGAGCTAACAACAAGCGTGTCAACAGATGTACTATTTTTTTGGGAAGTAGAAGCCGCTTGGGAATGGTGCAAAGTTGGTTTCATGCGAGGTTTGTGGTTATCCCTTCTGCTTGACAGATTTAGTTTAATAATATTATTTGATATATCTTATGAAATAATGAAGGTGCTATGTCGTACTATTGCGACTTACTCTGCTGTTGCCATTTCGACATCACCCTCGAAACGGTTAATAATATCAACATTGCTAAAAAAGTTGTTAGTTATTGCATATTCTTTATGAATAGCCAATTGACCTGTTTTTTTATCGGTAAAAGTAAATACGTCTTCGGCTTTAGTATCGTAATCTGCGTTAATTGATAACTGCTTATCAACACGCTCAACGAATTGCTTAGCTGTTTCGTTATTACTATTGGCTTCTTTTAGCTGTGCACTCAAAAGCTTTGTCAATTGGTAGTCACCAATTTGAGCTGGTACGATAGCTACTGTCAATTTAGTCGCAATACCCAAAAGCATAATAATGAGAACAATGTTTGTCACACTGGCACCGCGCTGCGTAGCCAAACCAGATAATTGCTGCATTACAAGATCCTTCTAAAGATAAACGACTATTTTGAATAAGTGTATAAATAATAAATAGCTATTTATTAGATAGCAATGATATTAGCATAAAACTATTATAGATAAATCAATCGCTAAGCAATCACATTGCCTTAATTGATACTACCATTACGTTCAAAGGTCGGTAGGTTAAGACCAGGTGGTTTATGCATCCAAATATAAACTGCCTTACCTGCTAGGTTTTCATCCGGAACGAAGCCCCAAAATCTACCGTCTGCACTGCGATCGCGGTTATCACCCATCACAAAATACTGACCTTCTGGTACGTCAATGCGCCACTCAGTACCTTCTGATTCAACCACTTCTGGTGATTGTTGCTGCAAAAATGGCGCGTATTGTGAACTGTTCATACCGTCTAAATAGCGCACGAGATGCTTGTTGTCACCTTGTATTTCTTCAAAATATTTTGCCGCATCTTCTTCTTGCTGGCCCATTGCAGAAGCACTCTCCTCAGTCAGTACTTGACCTGGACCAACCTGGCCTGGTAAGTATAGCTGTGAAGTCAATTCAGCATTTGCCGCGAAATCTACAGACTTAGTCTCAACAGGTACATCATTGATAGACAGCGTGCCTTGACTATAGCTTACGGTGTCACCAGGCAAACCGATAACGCGTTTAATATAATAAATGCTCGGGTTCTCAGGATAGCGAAACACTGCCACATCACCATGCTCAGGTTCACCAGTATCTAGCACCTTATTATAGGTTAACGGCAGGCGCACGCCATATGCATACTTATTAACAGCAATAAAGTCACCCGTATATAGCGTCGGCACCATAGACGATGATGGGATATTAAATGGCTCAATTAAAAATGAGCGTACTATCAATACCACTGCTAACACAGGAAAAAAGTCATAAGCCCAGCGCACTAGTAAGCCTTCTTGACCTCGACCACGAGTTTTGCGCTGTTTGAGCGCTAGCTTATCTAACAGCCAAACAATTCCTAGGACTATAGTTAACGGCACTAAAATTAAATTGAAATCAAAATCCATACCAAATTGCCTATTAACGAGCGGCTTATCTAACACCTTTACGATAAGACTTACTACATTTGACTGTTATCTACAATGACTATCTTAGGTTACGTTTAGCGTTTAGCTATCAACTTGCAACACAGCTAAGAAGGCTTCTTGCGGGATTTCAACGTTACCTACTTGCTTCATACGTTTTTTACCTGCTTTCTGCTTAGACAATAGCTTTTTCTTACGTGACACATCGCCACCATAGCATTTTGCTAATACGTCTTTACGCATAGCTTTTACTGTACTACGACCAATGATCTGGCTACCGATAGCTGCTTGAATGGCGACATCAAACATTTGACGTGGAATCAGCTCTTTCATCTTCGTAACCAGTGCATTACCACGATAACGTGATTGGGTTTCGTGCACGATCATCGCTAAGGCATCAACTTTATCGCCATTGATTAGTACATCAACTCTCACTAACTTATCGGCTTGATAACGTTCAAAGTTATAGTCTAGCGATGCAAAACCACGTGAGACTGACTTTAGGCGATCAAAGAAATCCATGACAACTTCGCCCATTGGGATATCAAATATAAGCTGTACTTGTCGACCCATAAAACGCATATCAACTTGAACGCCGCGACGCTCAATACATAGCGTCATTACATTGCCTAAGAATTCTTGCGGTACTAAAATCTGACAGCGGGCAATTGGCTCACGGAATTCTTCTATGTTGTTTGGCTCAGGTAGATGTGATGGATTATCTACATAGATTACATCACCGTTCTTTTTCTCAATTTCGTAAATAACTGAGGGCGCTGTAGTAATCAAATCTAGATCATATTCACGCTCTAGACGCTCTTGGATAATCTCCATATGCAGCATACCCAAGAAGCCACAGCGGAAACCAAAGCCAAGCGCATCCGACGTATCTGGCTCAAAAAACAGTGATGCATCGTTAATTTGCAGTTTTTGCAAAGCTTCACGGAATTTTTCGAAATCACTCGAATCTACTGGGAACATACCAGAATAGACTTGTGGCGTGACTTGTTTAAAGCCTGGGATACGATCCACCTCAGGGGTCTTAGCATGAGTGATAGTATCGCCTACTGGTGCTCCGGCAATATCCTTAATACCCGCAATAACAAATCCGACTTCCCCTGCTTCTAAAACACCCGTATCTACAGGCTTAGGCGTAAAGACACCAATCGAGCCAACCAGATGTGCCTCTTGAGTCGACTTGATATATAATTTGTCACCTTTACGTATAGTACCTTCACGCACCCGTACTAATGAGACCACACCCAAATAATTATCGAACCAAGAGTCAATAATTAGTGCTTGGAGTGGCGCTTCACGATCACCAGTTGGTGCCGGAATAAACTCTACTAGCGCTTCTAGCAGCTTATCAACACCCAGACCAGATTTGGCTGATACTCGCGGTGCATCAACTGCATCGATACCGATAATATCTTCAATTTCTTGAATGACGCGCTCAGGCTCAACTTGCGGCAAATCAATCTTATTTAACACCGCCATGACTTCTAAGCCTTGATCAACGGCTGTATAGCAATTGGCCACTGACTGCGCTTCTACGCCTTGAGCGGCATCAACAACCAATAGCGCACCTTCACAAGCTGCTAATGAACGCGAAACTTCATATGAGAAGTCAACGTGGCCCGGGGTATCAATAAAGTTAAGCTGATAGCGCTCACCATTTGGATGATCATAAAACAGCGTTACTGACTGTGCTTTGATAGTGATACCGCGCTCACGCTCAATATCCATTGAGTCGAGCACCTGCGCCTGCATCTCGCGATCTTGCAAGGCACCGCACATTTGAATAAAACGATCGGCAAGCGTCGACTTGCCATGATCAATGTGGGCAATGATTGAAAAGTTACGAATATTGGCTAATGCAGTCACAAAGCGCCTACTAAATTAAGGGTGATAGAATAATAAAACTAAAAAATAAATACTGTCAGATGCAATTGATAAGATGCTTGTACTTCTTTGAAGGTCAACCGTTATAACAAGTCGATTCGGCTAATACTACCGTCTAAAATCCATAGCCAAGCACATTAACTCTTATGCGCAGACATAAAAGAGTATTCTAGCAGTTTTCCACTGCAAAGTAAGGCGATTTTGTTAGAAGAGATGTGACTTACAGATGAAATGACAAGCTAAAAAAGGATAACGCAACAATCGTTGAACTTCGTTTCTTTATATAGATACCATTATAGTTACTATGACTTCTTAGAAACAAAAGCAAATAAATGACTATGGCGAATTGGTTTTAGACATATCTATGTCTGCCGTTTCGCTGCCAGTTTGGCACAAATACTTATACATCCATGGCGATCTGCCATAAAACGCACCATTTATTTGAGTTTGCTCTATCAAGTACTCACGAAATCTCAAATAAAATTCATTATCTGGGCCTTTAGGCTGCTGCCAGAAATCATCAAGCGGCTTTTGATCTGTGAGCTTAGGAATATCATAAATTGCGCGACCCATAACCTTAGTAGGTTTCTTATGATAAACCGACTGCAAGCCTGTCGTACTGTTAATAGTCACCATGCCAATACTATATTTCATCAAAGTTGGCAGGTGCATATCACAGCCATAGAAAACACGATGCGACACTTGATAGCGCTCAGCTAGGCTGGCTACCAGCTCCCGATAGTCTCTATGACCACGATCTAATGGATGATGCTTAAACACGAGTAACTGTTTTTGATTAGCAAATTTTGCAAAGCTTGCGATAGACTCGTCAATGAACTGTACCACATCACGATAATCACTATGATGGGTAATCTGTGAGTCATTATGTACTTGTAAACTGATCAAAAAGTAATTGTTACTTTCTTGCTTGGTCAGTTTATTTTGCAGGTGTTTATCTGGTAAATATCCTCTAAGCTTCCGCCACGGTGCTTTTAGCCAAGCGATGGCCTCTTGCCAAGCGGTCATACCACGATAATGCGAATAATGTGGATAACGGCTTTTATAAAGCCAAGCAATGATGTAATAGACAATGGCTGCGATACTTAAGCGATAAAACCGATTATGTGTGTATAAAGGCTGATCATTGGCTTTCTTAAGCGCTTTAATCTCAGCAGTGTTTAGGCGTGAATAACCGTTAATCCCATGTTCTTGCAAGGTAATATAATCAGGACGTAGATACCCTTCTTCAAAAACAAAAAATGAAATACCCAATTTTTCACTGATACACGCTGCTTGAGTATGATGCGGTCGACAATCGCCAAAACATACAATCGCATCAATGGCATTTTCTTTAATGAACGCCTGCAACCAAGAAGAAAATTGCGCTAATGTATTGGTATATTCGTAGGTATTGTCGTGATGGTAAAAAAAGGCATCGCCTGCATTAAAATTGATTTTGCTTACTTTAATGTCTTGAGTTTGCAAGAATGACGAAAAGCGATTAAAAAACCCACCCATTTTCCCTTGTAGTAGCAAGACATGTCGATGAGTAAGCAAGTGAGACATCGAAGCTGCCATAGTACAGGGCTACCATTAAATGAGAAAATAAGAGATAAAAACAAGAAAGGTCGTGCAACCGTGTGAAAACACATAGCGTAAAAGTGATTATACCGAAAAAGCACCTATTTGTCGCAATGCAATTATACGGTGCTACTCTAATAAATTAACGAGACATTTTACGCAACTTCTGTTGCCACTGGTGACGCTGCTGCATAAAACGTGTGGTCGCGTGACGTCTTAACTTTGTAGATAAAGACGAGGTCACAGTCTTAAATGAACTATTTAAAGTACTAGCCATTTCAGATTGCGATTTTTCACTATTCTCAAGCAGCTGTAAATCTTTAGGAGGATACAAATAATCGATCACCTGCTCTACTTGTGCTAGCCCGTAGCCATCAGGCAAACGGTAAAGCGGGTAGCATATAAGCGCGCCATATATTAGCTGCTCAAGAGTCAAATATATATCTCGTTGACGTCTTTTTAGGTAAGTCGCTTTCGGTAACGACTGCCCGTCCATATCTGTGGTTAATCCCCAACCTGCATAAAACGGCAATCCATAACAAGTGACGTCCAATCCACGCAGCAACGCTTCAAAACCAGTCAGTGAGCTGATCGTATGAACCTCATCCACCCATTCTAAGCAATCAGGCATCGCAGTATCGTAGGCAACCGCTTGAACTTGTCGTAGATGGGCTTCTGATACTTTACCCGCTCGCAATCCTGCTTCAACATCGGGATGCGGCTTATAAATCAAATAAGCGTCTGGGTTATCTTGTCGTACACGTTCGATCAGACCACTGTTTGTCTTTATTGTGGAGCCGCAGTACTGTACTGACAAATCGTCCTCTACCTGACCGATAATAAGAACGCGTCGTCGCCCAGATATTTTAGCATCCTGCATCCACGAATTATTTTGGATGCTAGAAACATCTATACCAGCCCCAACATTGTATTTACTTACCCGCTGATTCAGCAGTTTATCTTGCAGTTTTTTTACGCGAAGACGCTGTTCTGAACTTAATGGCTGACAATTTTGCAGCAATGTTTCTAAATCTGAAGGTTGGGTCGCATCGTAATAAATACCTTGCTTATCTATCACAACAGACAGTGGTGCCAATAAAGTAGCACCTAAACCGTTTGATCGGATAAACCCATCTTCCATACAATAAATAGCTGGCATATCCGAACTTTGCTCAACAAGTTTACTCTGTAGCTTTTTCTGTACTTGCTGACGTTTGGCCAAACCCCATACCAATAAAGGCTGTTGGTAGTTGACACGGAAATGGTCTGGATGTAGAAGGTTCTTTAGACGCGGTTTTGGTTTGATAAATAATGTCGTACGCGGTAGATCTGTAAAGGTTTTGACAAAAGGCAGTTTCCAACGGCTAAACTCATATATTGTCAAATCGCCTTCAAGGCGCGCTTGCCATCGCCGATTGGTCACCAACCACTCAATGGCTGCATCAATATCACAAGCTTGTTTCGTTGCTGGATCTACATAACGACTGTAATCAATATAAGCACTATAAAATAATGTTTCTAGTGACGTTTCAAGCGTCTTATGTGATGTTGTAGGAAACATTGCTGAGTTTGACAAATCTCTATTATTGAGGAGTATCTTAGCTGACTCTAAACGACGTTTTTGAACTGCTTTAAGTAAATTTTTAGGTGCGTTAGCATCATCGGTCAGCCCCCAGCCACTGTACCAGCTCACTCCAAAGCAATGTACTTTTTTACCTAGCATTAATGCTTCAAAGCCCATATGTGAGCTGACGGTATAGACATCACTTACTTGTTTAAGCAGTTCAATAGGATTGAGAGACTCAGTCAATAGCCTAACGTTTTTAGGTAGTTTTAAGTTGGATAAGTAGCCTGATTTTGACGCAGGATGAGCCTTTATCCAAATATGGGCGTTAGGATGGTTGTGGCATGCAGATTTTAGCATCTTCTTAAATTGACGTTTATTCGCACCAGCGCCTTTAACAGAGGCATCACCCGCTACTTGGTCAATCAACAGGATATGTGATTGTGAAGCGCTTTCTGTTTCGTTGATATTTTCTTTATTAATCAATTTATCCAACGATGGACAATCAACCATTGAATTATATTTACTCAGTTTTTCTTCGCATATACGTGTCATCAGATGACAAGCACGTGCATCGCCTGCTGCGCGATTACTGATAGTACTCTTGGTGCGCTCAATAACTAACTGCTCAAGACGTGAGTGGTGCGTCATATCAAAGTAGATGCCAATGTCATCGACAACCACGCTTAAGCCATGGCGACTACTAATACCTGAATCCAATGAACGCAAAAATCCATCTTCAATACTTAAAGTATTCAGGTCCTGACGGGTGGCAGCTTTATCAGCTCGTTGGAAGCTTTTCTTATGCCCCCATCCAATAAATGCCTCAGGTTGTGGTTTTTTCTTGCGATTTATCAGGCTTTGTTGCAAGCCTGACCACGGATACCAGCGCTGGATATCAGCTTGCAGCACTTGCGAGAGTAGCAAGTTATTGTGACACATACCCTTACCAATCACTGCCAGTTGCTTTGGCGATTGATACTGTGACGAAGGCGAAAGTAGCGCATGATCAGAGGTAGACATAGTAGATACCTTGACTTCATTCGCTACTTCTTTTGCCATATCTTTAATACCTTTATTCGTTAATTTTGGTTAAATTCGTTCAGCCGACATCGTTACATCATGAATAGTTAACCGTTATAGATCTAAAACAACCTTGGCAGCAATTGCTAACTGATAAACAATCTGTGATAGACCGCGAGCAATCTCCACACGCTTAGTTTTGACTTTCGGTAATACCATAATCTCGTCACCTTGTTGGATACGATACGCAGTATTGACCACTTGACTCGCCCCATTTTGATGAATAATTAAGATATCTTTTGTATCAGCGTTATCAGAGAAACCACCAGAGTTAGCCACATAATCGCCAACGGTATAGTCAGGATTAAAGGTAAGTGCCCCTTGTGCTCGTACTTGACCATTGACTGTAATGACTGACGTTTGTGCTGGTATCTCAATGATGTCACCTTGTTGCAGAATAATATCCTGCCACGAATTTGGCACAACGACGATTTGACCATCCGTCTGAACATTACGAGCTTTAGCGACGAACTGCTTAACCAATGCTGCATCATCTTGACGCAATGCGGCTTCTTCACGAGTCGTTGACTGAGTGGCAAGTGTCAATTCTTCTAGACGATCGAGTGACTCGTTAATCATGCGTTTTTGTTGCTCAGCAACAGATTCGCGATAGATGGTTAGATGCGTCAATTTAGCCAGTGGGCTTGGCTGTAATTGTGGCACGATATCTTTTAGACGCGCGCCATATGGCACAACCATTGCGCCATTACCAGTATGTGCACCTTTTACCTGCACAGCGATGGTACCTGCGTAACGATCTGATGTTACTACCATTTGGTCGCCGTTATAGACAGGAACGTTTTGGGCTTCACTTAATGAGTAGTACTCTGCCGTTTGTGCACGTCCTGCACTACGAGTAATGCTGACATTAGTAGCATTGGCTGCCGGATTAGACACTTGCAACACATCACCAATAGTCAGATCATTCACATCAAATTCAAAAGTATATTCGTTTTGAACTTGACCGCTTACCACAAATGTCTTTTTCTGTGGTGCCACAGTGATGACATCACCATCACGGAATGAAAATGCCTGTAATTTACCCGCTAGCAAAAAATCATATAAATTGACTTGCTGTAGCATTTGACCGTTACGTTTGATTTGAATATCGATATAACTACCGCGTGTTGGGTCAACGCCGCCTGCTCTATCTAAATAAGACAATACCGAGTCTGCTGCTAGACCACCGTAATAGCCTGGCTGCTTAACAAAACCTGTGACGAATACTTTAACTGGCTGCGCCTGCTCTAATGAAGCATAAACCCCTACATTCGAGCGATAGATACGACTGACAGCATTTTTAACCACGTTTTGTAAGCTGCCATTTTGTACACCAGAGACGCGGACTGGTCCAACGTTCGGCAAGAAAATATTACCTTGTGGATCGACGGTCATGGTAGCAGCATACTGATAAGCGCCCCACATTCTTACTTGGACGTTATCACCAGGGTTAATCACATAACTATCATTAAAGGTAGAGCCTGAAGTCGTCGAAAATGCTCCACGGAATAATTGCTCACCGAACATCATATCTTGAGTCTTAATATCTTGATAAGGACGCGTAGTATTGATAACTGACTGGCTTGGTAAGCTTGCTGCATTGACCGCTTCTTGAGTCGTTGCTTGCCCTGGTACTGCCCCAGAAAATGCTTGAGTAGACACGTTAATACTGCTCTGGTTCTGAGATTGACTCATGTTATTACTGCTTGTGCCAAAGCCTGAACCTGAACCTGAACCTGAACCTGATATTTGATCTGCATAACTGCTTGCAGCTGTTGCAGACATACTAGTCGCCGCCATTGCCAAGCTTGTCGCTATCACGATAGAACGTGGTTTCATATTCATGAGTTATATTCCTTTCCTGATCTATCGATCATTACTGATATCTGGTTTTTCAAGATTAGCTACGGTGATCACGGACAACTGCCATTACCAAACGTACAAATCCGTATAGCATTAAGAGCAATGCAAGCGATGTCCAAATGAGATACGCTTGGCGCGGATATGTTGCATCTTCAGCTTCATAGGGAGTCGAGATCACAATCAAGTTTTTCATTTTCTTGAACGCTTCTAGTCTTGATTTTTCAAGCGATGACAACGACAACTTATACAACTCGGTAGCAAAATCCACATCTGCCTTGATGGTCTCAAACTGTACCGCTTGACGGTTCAACTTGGTTGTATTTGGTGATGTCAATTTGGTTTGTTCTTGAGTGATTTGCTCTTCAACAGCCTTTATCTGGCTTCTTAATGAAACTACTTGCGGCGCATCTGGATTTAGATAACTGAGTAACTGACGCTCTTCGGTACGCAACGAGCTTAATTGCGCTTGCAAGCTGCCAATTAATTGATTGACAATTTGCGCATTGGCTTGTGGGTCATAGATTTCGTTTTCATTCTGATAGTTTAATAGCTGCTCTTTGGCATCATTTAAACGCTCTTCTGATTCATCTAACTGAGTTTCTGCAAACGCCAATTGATCACGAGCCACTTCTTGTGAAATACGGTTCACAAAACGCTCAGATTCTCCTAAAATAGCTTTGTTCAGCTCAAAAGCATACTTTGAGTCAAAGCCTTCTGTTGATACTGAAAGCACATAGCTCTGCTCGTCAAGATCAATGTGAACCCGTTTTTTGAAGTATTCAAGCAAATCTTCTTGGGTCGCATCAGGATCGATTTCATAAATAGGATCAGAGCCGTCAACATAGTAAGCGTCTCTGAACTTAAACTTACTGTCGAGTCGCTTCACCATATCATTTGACAAAATATACTCTGTCAAATAGGTCGCGTCTTCTTTACTGGTACTATTTACGCCCAATAGAGCTGATATACCACCACCAGATGGTACGCTCGAATCACTGACTTGCTTTACTACCACGTCAGCAGTCGAGACGAAGCGTGGATGCGCCAGTGTCATTACATAGTATATAACGAGCAACCAAGGAAGGATGACCAAGCCAATAAACAGCGAGAAGTTAATTATCTTACTTTTTTGCTTTGTGGATATGCTTTTCATAAACCTCAATCGCTTCTGTTGTATCGTCAAACACGTGTGCTGTTTGATCCATTAGTACAATACCAATATCGCAGTTTCGTTTGATATCACCAATATTGTGCGACACTATTAAAAATCCTGCTTGTGCGCGGCGGGCCGCTAAAATCTCTTCGCTACGTTTTCGGAATGCCGCATCACCAACAGCACCTGCTTCATCGAGCATATAGTAATCAAAATCAAAGGCCAAGCTTAAACCGAACGTTAAGCGGGCTTTCATTCCTGATGAGTAGCTTTTTACTGGCATATCAAAATAACTGCCAATATCAGCAAATTCTTCGACAAAACGAATTTTTTCATCAATATAAGAACCGCTTGAATATAAGCGACAGACAAAACGGACGTTTTGGCGTCCTGTCAAACTACCTTGAAAACCACCTGCCACCCCAACTGGCCACGAAATAGTCGAGTCGGTGATAATCTCTCCAGAATCCGGCTTATCTAGTCCACATATAATTCGTAGCAGTGTTGACTTACCAGCACCATTACGACCAAGCAAGCCCACACTTTTTTTATCACCAATGGTCAGGTTTAGATCTTTAAATAGATAATGACGTCCCTTCTTTGTCATAAAGGACTTAGAGACGTTTCTAATTTCAATCATTCACTTACCTTTATCAATAATAGAACTCACAGTTCTCAATACTAATTTAGCGAGAACGGATCATGTCACGCTCAGCATACTTGTAGAGTAAAAGACCTAGGAAGTTTACGATAAACATCCACTCTAGAAAGTACCAGATATCAATATGATATGCTGGATAATTGGGTGCAAAAGCATGTCTCATTAGCTCGATATTATGAATGAAAGGATTGTATAGTAAATAGCTAAAATACGGCTCAGGAATAACATGGATTGGATAAAGAATACCAGAAATAAAATATAGTATCGTAAAAAATATGGTGATCACTTTACTGATTTCGCCACCATAATATCCAACCACCATCATAATCAGAGCAACACCAAAGCTAAATATAAATAGCGTTATCCAACAAAATAATACAATGTGCAGATTTTCCAAATTGGCATAAATATCAAAAAAAGCCAAGCCTAAAAGTAGAAGTATAGATGTAAAAAAATAGATTACTAATTCTAAGAATGAACGCGCAATAATCACATCAATGTGTTTAATCGAACGGTACATCAATAAACCTTTATTGGCATCGACTGCCCCTAACGCTCTTGTTGCTATCTTTTGAAACATCCGAAAAGGAACCATTCCAACAATAAGAAATAAAGAAAAATCCATACCAGGAACTAAGCGTTCACGGATAGTGCCAAATATTATTAGAAAAATCAGAACTTGAAAAAGAACTTCAAGCGGTGCCCACAGGTAGCCCAAACGATAACCACCAAAGCGAGTCTGTAGCTCGCGCATGAGTAATGCATGAAAGGCCGCACCCATGACTTTAAGGCCACTGCGATGCTTAATAGGACGATAAGGAGGTAGTTGGACAGACATGGCGTTACAGGACTTTACCGAAAACAGCCCCTATGATAAGTAAGCGCGACATAAGTTACAAGAATTAATCTGTACATATCCTGATAAACCTATGATTTAGTAAGAAATCTGTAAGTAAATCACACCTAAAATGCTATGTATCAACAGCTTTTAGTTTATAAAATCATTTATTTTGGGCAAAAAAAAACCAATCTCGATAGATTGGTTTTTTTCGTACTGCTATATATGGTGGCGATGAAGAGACTTGAACTCTTGACCTCACGATTATGAGTCATGCGCTCTAACCAGCTGAGCTACATCGCCGTTTTAGGCTGCACATTATGCCCAAGCTGTTGACTGCCGTCAACCCCTAATAAGCATTTTTTGCAAAAAAACGAATTTAATTCAGATTAATCGCAACTATTACTACATCAAACAGTAAAAAAGGTTTGGTAAACCGATAAGCCGGGTTCTGTCGTGGACGATCATTCCTCTAGGCGTATCATCGCTAATACGCTCAAGCAACCTACCCGCATCGAACGCGGGCCGCGCCATGCCGATGCCTATTTGGTCTTGCTACGCGTGGAGTTTACCATGCCGTGAACTGTTGCCAGCCACGCGGTGCGCTCTTACCGCACCCTTTCACCCTTACCGATAATACCCTAAGATACTAAAGGCGGTCTACTCTCTGCTGCACTGGTCGTCAAGTTACCCTGCCCAGCCGTTAGCTGGCACGCTGCCCTATGTAGCCCGGACTTTCCTCCCCTGCTCATCTGTTGCCAGTGTGCAGCGGCGATCGCCTAGTCTACCAAGCGCGCTAGTATAGCAAACTTATGACTGCCTGCGAATGTCTTTTGAATTTATTTTTAAAGACAACATAAATAGGCTAAACAAAATTTTCTGACAGTGCTTCAATATTACCGACCAAGTTATCTTTTAGATATGGTATCTGCAGCCAATGCGCTTTAGGATAATGATTGTCCAAATATTTTCGTAGAAACTCAATAGTGCTATTTGCGATCTCAGTATCCGTTTTTTCAGCATCATCATGAATATGATTATAAATTATGCTATGTACCGTTAAACCGCGCGATTTTATAGCTTCTAAACTCAGTAAAGTGTGATTGATACTGCCCAATCGACCAGAGGTGACCAAAATAACTGGATAGCCTTGCTCGGCAATATAATCTAATATCAGTAGATTCTCTGTAATCGGCACAAGCAAGCCACCTGCACCTTCCAGTAGTACCGCATCATACTGTACCTGCAATCGCTTGGTGGCGTTAGTAATCATATCAGGATCAAGTTTTTCTCCTGATAACTTAGTAGCCAGATGAGGAGACGCTGGCTTCTTATAACGATGAGCACAAGTCGTAAAATCGAGGTCACATGGCTGCAGAGGTATGTCCATAAGTTGACGATGCGTGATAATATCATCAGCGATATTCATCTCACCATTATTTGGATTGATCGATACACCCGTTTGTACTAGCTTTTGAGTGATGACACTCACACCTTGTTCCATTAGCACTTTAGCAAGCAGTCCAGTAGCATAGGTTTTACCGATATCGGTATCGATACCAGAAACAAATAGAACACTCATGATTGACCTCGGTTTTCTAAATACGTACGCACTACTTTCAGCAGTGATTGGCATAAGGTAATCAGCTCATCATCAGTAATTACGTAAGGCGGCATGATATACACTAGTTTACCAAATGGTCTGACCCAGATACCATTATCAATCAACAAAGACTGAAAAATGGGCATATCGACCGCTTCACACAACTCAATGACAGCGACAGCGCCCAAGCAGCGCACCTCGGCAACGCCTCCTAATAACGCAGCAGGCGCTAGCTGCTGCTCCATAATGCGTTGCATATTTGCGGTACGCGTTTCAATATCATAAGACAGAATCAAATCAATCGAGGCACACGCAACCGCACAGGCCAGTGGGTTGCCCATAAAGGTTGGGCCATGCATAAGGGCTGGATAGTCACTATTATGGATGGTATCGGCAATCTTTCGGGTACATAGCGTTGCAGCAAAAGTCATATAGCCACCTGTCAGCGCCTTGCCAATGGTCATGATATTAGGGCTGATAGCTGCATGCTCACACGCAAATAATTTACCACTACGCCCAAACCCAGTAGCGATTTCATCCGCAATCAATAGTACATCATGCTCATCACACAGTTGACGCAGCAATTGCAGATATTCAGGACTATAAAAACGCATCCCGCCTGCGCCCTGAATAATTGGCTCAATGATAAACCCTGCCAGCTGCTCACCATACTCGACAAAAAACTGAGCTAATGATTCACGCTCATCTACTGTCAAGGCGCGATCAAAGCCAAGTTGTGGTGCAGGGACGAAATGCTGCATCGGTAATTGCTTGCCATATAGGCTGTGCATACCATTAACAGGATCACAGACACTCATGGCATGCCACGTGTCTCCGTAATACCCTGAATGGGTTGATGCAAACTGCTGCTTGTTCGGACGCTTGGCAGCCACTTGATATTGCAGCGCCATTTTTAGTGCCACTTCTACCGCGATACTGCCACTGTCCGCATAAAAAATCGCATCGAGACCAGTAGGTACAATGTCGAGCAGTTTTTTGCCCAAATCTATCGCTGGCTGATGGGTTAACCCACCAAACATGACATGCGCCATTTTACCCAATTGCTTAGTTAGTGCTTCATTCAGTTTTGGATGGTTATAACCATGAACGCTCGCCCACCATGATGACATACCATCGATCAGGTGCGTGCCATCTTCGGTGATGATATAAATACCTTCAGCTCGATCGATTACGATATTAGAATAAGTGGGTGGCAGGCTAGCATAAGGATGCCAAAGGTGTTGCTGATCGAAGTCATTTACGACTTGGATGGATTGCGTGGTTGTTGGTTGCGTGGTTACTTTTTCCATGGTCATCGTGTTGTCCCTAAAACGTTGTAAACCCAAACGTCATCAATCGCTTATAAGTAAACTATTGACCCGTAATACGTTTGTATTTAGACAGCAGGTCGCTTTCAGTCTCAACATGATTGGGATCGTGAGGAATACAGTCGACTGGACAAATCACAACGCATTGTGGCTCGTCAAAATGTCCGACACATTCTGTACATAGATCAGGGTCGATGACATAAATATCATCCCCTTCTGAGATGGCTTCATTGGGGCAAGCAGGCTCGCACACATCACAGTTGATGCACTCATCAGTGATTAATAGTGCCATGAACTGTTCCTTATATTTTTACTCGTATCAGTCATATATGGCTGCTCCTTGCTATTTTAGCAAGGAGCAGCATATCTTTGATGCAACATTTTTTATTTAATATTTAACTTTTTATCGAATGCTTGCAAAACACAGGGTGGAACGAATTTATTGACGTCACCGCCAAGCTTAGCAATTTCGCGAATCATGGTAGATGAGATAAATGAGTAATTTTGAGATGGGGTCAAAAATACCGCCTCAAAGTTTTCATCAAGCTCACGATTCATATTGGCTAGCTGAAACTCGTACTCAAAATCTGACATTGCACGTAAGCCACGCAAAACTGCAGTGGCGTTTTTTTCACGCATAAAGTCAACAAGCAGCCCCTCAAAACCAATTACAGATACTTGCGGTAAGTCTGCAAATACGGTTTCGACCAAAGCAACGCGCTCTTCAAAATTGAACAAGGGTTTTTTGTGATGGCCTGAGGCAACCGCAATAACGACCTCATCAAATAACTTGACGGCGCGTGTAACCAAATCCACATGACCGTTGGTAATAGGATCAAAGGTACCAGGGTATAGAATTTTGGTATGTAGCTTTGAGGAATTAGGAGAAATAGAGTGGCTCATAGCATGACTGATATAATCGGTAATATTAGGCCATATGCTAGCAAATTTTGCTCAAACTTAATACTTATCTGCTACATTTGTCCTAACAGCTGATTTACCTTTTCATCAGAGGCTTTGATACAATAGGCAGTTCGACTCATCCATCTCATAATCGAAATAAAAAACAAGACTAGTTATTGGATTAGGATGAGGAATTAGTGGGACTGATTAAATAAGGAGCCTGTGTCTTAGGTCATCCTTATGGAGAAATTATGTCAAAAAAATCAAAAAAGCCAGATAATCAGATTTGCGCCAATAAAAAGGCACGTCATGAGTACTTTATTGAAGAAACCTTTGAGGCAGGACTAGCATTACAAGGTTGGGAAGTAAAAGCCATTCGCGCAGGAAAAATGACGATTACCGAAGCTTATGTCATATTCCGCAATAACGAAGCCTTCTTGTTTGGGGCGCACATTCAGCCATTACTATCGAGCTCAACGCACGTTAGTCCAGACAGTATTCGTACCCGTAAACTGCTGCTAAACCGTCGTGAAATCGAGAAACTATCTGGGGCAATCAACCAGAAAGGTTATGCTTGCGTACCGCTGTCTTGTTACTGGAAAAACTCACTGGTGAAATGCCAAATTGGCCTAGCCTTGGGTAAAAAGCAGCATGACAAACGTAAAACGCTAAAAGATCGTGACTGGGAACGTGATAAGCAGCGCGGTTTCAAACAGCATTTAGATTAAGCGTTATTTAATCTATGTCAAAAAGGACGGCTCAATATTTACTGAGCCGTCCTTTTTTGTTGTCTATCACATTTTATAAATAACCATTCTAAACGCTAGTTGGTAAAAGTAGGCCTTGTAAAATAGTAGTTTTATAAAATAGTCACCTTTATAACATTGAGCCAGAAACTTTTTATGCCACTTGCTCTTCTAAAGACGCTGCTTTCTTTCTACTAGCCTGACGCAATTGCCTAACACCATGAGCAATCAAACACGCAATACCTAGCCAAATCAGACCATAGCTATAAATCATCGCTGACTCGAACGGATTGCCTAGTACGGTCACTGCCAAGATAAATAGTAACGCTGGCTCCAAATAGCTCATCATGCCATAGACATTGACTGGTAGCATTTGACTGGCATCAATATTGGTCTTCATCGCCAAGATACTGAGCACACCTAAACCTATTAGCATCATGATAAAGAAACCAGAGCCGCTAACTAGCGCCAAACTACTTGGGGCAAAGAAGAATAAGTAAGCTAGCGCAAAGGGCGCAAATATCGTTAAATCAACCAATAATCCAGTCACGGCTCCGATTCCCTGCAGTCGGCGTAAAATGTAGTAAATAGGATACGTACCGCATACCCATAGCGTCGCCCAAGAGACACTTTGGGTACGAATAACTTCGCTACCTACGCCCAGTGCAGCAAAGGCCACTGCCAACCATTGCAAACGGCTTAGTTTTTCGCCAAAGAGGACACAACCAAACACCACCATCATTAATGGGAATAAGAAGTATCCCATCGCGGTTTGCACGCCTTGTCCGTTAACTGGCGCCCACATAAATAACCAAAACTGGCTGAGAAATATCGGCGTAGGTAATAGCAACCAAGCCCACTGCTTAGCGCCTCTTATCATTTTCAATTTATCGATGTGCAATCCCAGACGCCCACTTATCATTAAGTATCCGACCAACGCTGCCCACATCGCGAGCATGCGCCAGATAAAAACCTGCGTCCCTGATAATGGCGCTAAAAAACTGCTATACGCATAAAGTACGCCAAATAGCACATTGGACAATATGGCAAAAGACACCCCTAATATCAGAGTGCGTTGTTGTGCGCTACCTGTCGTCCAAATCGCAGGTAGTGGCAAACGTGCAGCAGTCGTTGCTAGGGTATTAGCGAATACATTAGAGAACATTGAGATAGACATGATAAGCACCGTAGCTATTAATAGATGATAAAAAACCAATTGCTAGCTCTTATTTTGAAGTAGCTCTGATTGGTATGATCTATTTTACTAGGGTACTTTGATATATTATCTCTATATAGATGTACTTATGAATAAAAATATCAAATATGTGTCGTACAAATCATTATTTTCTTATATTAGAATTTTTAGTGATAATATTTATGAAAGCCGATAGAAAACTCTGCTGTTAAGGATGTCCTGATATGAGCCATACTTTAGATAATATCGATAAAGCTATTTTGAACTTGCTACAAGATGATGCGACATTACCGCTTAAAACTGTCGCAGAGCGAGTGCATGTATCTATTGCGACGGCGCAGCGGCGTATACAGGCGCTGATAGATAGTGACGTGATTACCAAACAAGTAGCCATCGTCAATCCTGACAAAGTGGGCTACGGTCTGACAGCGGTGGTAATGATAGAAATGGAGCGCTCTAACACCTCAATGCAGCATCGGTTTGAGCGCTTGATGGATGCGCAATCACGTATCATGAGCTGTTATGAAGTATCGGGCGATTTTGATTTTATGCTGATGGTCAATGCAAAAAACATGAGCGATTATCATCAGTTCACCCGCAGCTTACTGACTTACGAAAATAATGTGCGCAATTTCAAAAGCCAGTTTGTGATGAACTTTACTAAGAGTGGAACTAAAATTACCCTAGATTAATTATAATTAATCCGTCTCAGCTAAACTTATAGATCATATGACAATGGATGATAAGTGGCTAAGTTGCCTGTGAACCCTGTACGATATCGTTAAACGTTCGATAGAAATTAAATTCTAATAGCTGATTCATGAGCCTATTTTTTAGTTAAGGAAGCCTAATCATGACTGACCACACAAATGCTACTCAGAAGAATATGCAAGCGTCATTAAAACCGTTAAACCCATTAAATTCAAAAAAGATAATAGCAGGCGCTCTGTTTGCTACGGTACTAGCCAGCTCAGGCTGTGCGACCAGCTCATTGTTAGACAATAGTGGACATGTCACCACGAACACAACAAAGCAAATACTGTCTGAAGATCAAATTGTTGCCTTTGGCCGCCCTGCGCAGGCGTTACCAAAAATGCCAAACGCGTCAATGGTTATCGTAGGAGAAAAGAACAGCTACGTTCTCACCCAAGGTGGGATAGAAATGGTGAACTTACTGAGTAACCTCACGCAAAAAAATATTCAAGTGGATAACGACATGAGCTTTCATGTACCCAATAATGATGGGTACTTCCAAGGTGAGATGAAACTGTCTTATGCCAAATTAAAAGATGAGTTTGGGCGCTCAGACTATCAGTTCTTTTTGCAAAATAACGGTAAAGAGTGCACCTCAGCGAGCGATCAACGTATCAATGCTCAGCGTTTTTGTTTTAGTGTTCCTGTCAAAGGCGCTATCTATCCGCAAGTTAGTAACTTAGGGTTAATTCAGTCAAACTATCGTGCATTGACCAAACCATATACGGTGAGCTTCTATACACAGACTCAGCAAGATGTTGTCACTCGTAGCGGTCCAAATGGCGCACAAAAGCTAGTACTGCTACCCTTTGCCCTCGCCTTTGACGTGGTTACTTTCCCACTTCAGCTATTGGACTAGATAGCTAAATACTATTAGACCGTTCATCGCCTAGTATCAAGTTTCAAGGTACGTTATGAAGGCTACATCATGACGGCTACGTTATAAAAGCCCCTTTATATAAGGCACGTTATCGAAAGGTATTCCATACCCAACCGTAACGTGCCCATTCAACATTTTAGAATAACTTTTCGACTAGTGTTTTCGGGTAGTTTTGTTTTGCCTTCTCTGCCGCTCGAAACATCATCTCATCTGCTTCGACAGGGCCTGCAACATCACATAAGCATACATAAGCCAGCTGGATCAAATTATTTAACAGGTGCTCATTATCAGGTACAGACGGGCGATTGCCTTCCAAAAACTGACTGATGTTAAGACTATGCCCTTTGAAGGTGCGTTCTTGCGAAACAGTTTGGTGCATGGTTAGAAATAGGTTACGACTTTCTGTTTCTGATAGCTGGCTACGCAGTGCTTCTATGACAGTATAAAATGCCAAAACCAACTCAGAGACAGGGACTGGCGCTTTGATTGCTTTATTATGGCTATTGTGACTATTATAACCATTATGATTATCAGCCTCGACTGTCTGCTGACTCCCCGCTTGCAACGTAGCCCAAAACCCTTTCCTAATATCGGACTTATAAGCTTGCAGCTCAGGATAGCGCCGTGTCGCATCCAAGACGCACTGTTGCATCATTTTTACAGAGACCGTCGAGTATCGCTGCCACTGTGATTTGAGCAGCCGCACCTCCTCAGGATGTAGATAATCGGCAAGCACTTCTGCCATCGCAGTCACAGCTTGGTCTACGGATTGAGTATCAATATTCATCAGCTCTCTCCTATAAATGCCGCTCGGTTAAACTCTTTGAATCAAACATTTGCTTCTGGAACTCAGGGTAACCAAGCTCTGCATGCTCGGTATAATCAAGGCCGCGCTGCTCATGTAAGCGGCTTGCTTTTAACCCAAAGCTTAGATCGATCAGCTTATACATCACCAGACCCAATCCCAACCCCCAACCTAACGCCACGCCGACGCCCAGCGCTTGTACGCCTAGCCGCGATAAGTTAAACAAATCTCCTGTATAAAACAATCCTGCAGCGAGCGTACCCCATACCCCGCCAAAACCATGTACTGCTACTGCCGATACTACATCGTCTACTTTGAATTTTAATAATGCTTGCGATGATAAGATATACACTACTGAAGCGACCGCACCGATGATAATGGCAAAGACAGGAGTCGTAGTCGCACAACCTGCGGTAATCGATACCAGACCAATCAAACTGGCATTGACACTATCGCTCAGCAAAATAGCTTTATTAAGCGATCGGGAGATCAGCATATAACTCACCACCGCACTCACTGCAGCGACAAAAGTATTGACTGCGATTAAGCCAATATTGCCAGTGATAGATAAGGTCGATCCAGCATTGAAGCCGAACCAGCCAAACCATAAGATAAATCCGCCAAGCGCTAGCAACGTCATGTTATGCCCTGCGATGAGTCTTGGCGTACCATCAGGGGCAAAGCGGCCTAATCTCGGGCCGATAACCAAAATACCTGCCAATGCCAACCAGCCACCGATAGAATGCACGACGGTAGACCCAGCAAAATCAATAAAGCCAAGCTCAGCTAGCCAACCAGTACCGCCGAAGTAACCACCCCACACCCAACTGGCAAACACAGGATAAATAAACAAACAAATCAAACATGCTGCCACCGCATAGCCAATAAAAGAGACGCGCTCTGCCATTGCACCGCTCGCAATCGTCACCGCTGTCGCTGCAAACATCATCTGAAAGAACATCAATGCCCAGTCCATATTGGACAACGCGACTGGCATAAAATGATCCGTGCCGACAAAGCCTGAATTATTAGTACCCATCATCAGCCCAAAGCCAACCAAGTAGAACGCCAGACCACCGATACACATATCGGTATAGTTTTTCATCATCACGTTTACCGCATTTTTCGCACGTACTGAACCGCTCTCAAGTAAAGCAAAACCTGCCTGCATAAAGAACACCAATACCCCGCCCCAGATAATCCAAGCGATATTTTGATATTCGAGCAGCTGTGCCACGGTCAATGTGTCAGTCTCAGCAGCTTGGGCACTACTTATCATTGCAAACGATAATATACTTAGCACCAGCCTATTACTTAGCGATAGTTTTGATGGTTGTAATAGTTTTAATAATGTCTTTATCGTGTCCAGTCCAACAGATGATGTTCTCATTTTATCTCCAAACACTTATCTATCCGTTCAAATTTTATCGGTGCACTATTTTTACTCATTAATGCACACAAATAAGCCCTAATAAGGGTGGAGCAAAACCTGTGCCAAAACCTATCATTAGAAGTTAAAGAAACTTATAAATATAAGAAAACAAATGACCAGTATCAGCCGAATCAGTATTTCGATAATGATGCTTGCGAGGACGTAGCTATAAATTGAAATAGGATAGAGATTAATTCTTAGAAGGAAGTTTTATAGAGCTGATAATGGCCTTTATAAAATTGGTGATGAAACTAACAACGTGACAGTGATAGCTAAGCTATTTTTACTATTATCTTGTTGCGCTAGCAGCTTACTTTGCATGAGCAGTTTATCTCACGCTATCAATAACTTATCGGCAATCGCCCCTCATAGAATAGGTCGCATAGTGAAGGCGATTCATGTTAAAATGAGCGCTTTTAAATTCGCCTTTATTATCATTGGGTAATAAGGGCTGTATTTTTAGTGCCATTTTTCTAATTAACAGGTCCGCCCATGTCTGCCGATACCATCGCCCGCACTGCCTTTAAACAAGGCACCAAGCCACTTTATGATTATGACAAACACTGGGCGAGCTGCTACGAGCCGGCGCCTTATCTGCCGATGAGCCGCAAAGAGATGGACGATCTAGGCTGGGATGCTTGTGACGTTATCATCATCTCAGGTGATGCTTATATCGATCATCCAAGCTTTGGTATGGCCATCATCGGTCGCCTATTAGAGTCACAAGGTTTCCGTGTTGGCATCATCGCTCAGCCAGATTGGAAGAGCAAAGACGCCTTTATGGAACTGGGCAAACCTGTCTATGCGTACGGTGTGACCGCGGGCAACATGGACAGCATGATCAACCGCTATACCGCCGATCGCAAAATCCGTAGCGATGATGCTTACTCTCCAGGCAACGTGGCAAACAAACGCCCTGACCGCGCAGCTATCGTCTATAGCCAGCGCTGCCGTGAAGCCTATCCTGATGTGCCTATTATTTTAGGCGGTATTGAAGGTAGTTTACGCCGTATTGCTCATTATGATTATTGGTCAGACAAAGTGCGCCGTAGTATCTTGCTGGATGCGCGTGCTGATGTCTTACTATATGGTAATGCTGAACGTGCGATCGTCGATGTGGTACATGGTCTGTCTAAAGGCTATAGCTTTGAGCAGATGAGCAAATTGCGCGGTACTGCTTACTTATTAACCCCGACTCGTCGTCACTGGCAAGAAGACATGACTGAAGTTGCGAGTAACGATGTCGATACCGTTGGCCGTGTCGATCCTATCATCAACCCTTATGTAATGACCGAAGACGTTGATAGCTGTTCAATTGAGCAGAACAAACCATCTGACTCGCCTGTTGGCCAAGCCATGCCTTCATCTATGTCATCGCAATATCAGGGTTTTGTCGCAGAACCAGTTGCCAATAAAGTCATCAACGCTGAACAAGTCGATGAAGAAACGCAAGTGGTACAAATGCGCGGCTTTGATAAGCCAATGACCGCACGTAAGCATAAGCTAAAAATGCCACCACGTGAAAAGACAGTGATTCGTCTGCCTGACTATGAGCATGTCAAATCTGACCCTGTGCTCTATGCTCATGCAAGTCGTATCCTGCATTTAGAGACCAATCCAGGTAACGCCCGTGCGCTTGTACAGCGTCATAGCAGCGGTGCTGGTAACTCGCATACCTCTATCGACGTTTGGCTCAATCCACCACCAGTGCCACTCTCGACTGAAGAGATGGATTATGTGTTTGATTTGCCGTATGCACGCCTGCCGCATCCAAGCTATGGAGATGCGCGCATCCCTGCTTATGACATGATTAAGTTTTCGGTCAATATCATGCGCGGCTGTTTTGGTGGTTGTACTTTCTGCTCGATCACTGAGCACGAAGGCCGCATTATCCAGAGCCGTTCAGAAGACTCAATCTTGCGCGAAGTAGAAGCAATTCGAGATACCGCACCGAACTTTACTGGTGTGATATCTGACCTTGGTGGCCCGACTGCCAACATGTATCGCCTCAGCTGTAAAGATGAAACGATTGAGAAGAACTGCCGTAAGCCGTCTTGTGTTTATCCTGATGTCTGCGAAAACCTGATTACTGATCATAGTAATTTGACCAAGCTATATCGCAAAGCCCGTGATATCAAAGGCGTGAAAAAGATCCTGATTGCTTCAGGCTTACGTTATGACTTGGCAGTGAAAGATCCTGAATATGTGAAAGAATTGGTCAGTCATCACGTCGGTGGTTACCTCAAGATTGCGCCTGAGCACTCTGAAGAAGGCGTGCTATCGAAGATGATGAAGCCGGGCATGGGCAGTTATGATCAATTCAAAGCCATGTTTGAGCAGTTCAGCCAAGAAGCAGGCAAAGAGCAATATCTGATTCCTTACTTCATCGCCGCCCATCCGGGTACCAAAGATGAAGATATGATGAACCTTGCGCTTTGGCTCAAAAGTAATGGCTACCGCGCTGACCAAGTACAGGCGTTTTATCCAAGCCCAATGGCGACCGCGACCACCATGTATCATACGCACAAAGATCCGCTACATAAGGTCAGCCGTGATGAAGGTGACATGGATATCGTCAAGTCTGGTAAGCAGCGCAAATTGCATAAAGCGTTCTTGCGCTATCATGATCCAAAAAACTGGGTATTACTACGTAAAGCCTTACAAGACATGGGTCGTAGTGACTTGATTGGTAAAAACCGTGGTTGTTTGATTCCACCATTTAACGCCAGTTTAGAAGGGCGTGATGCCGCGCAAGATACTTATCAATCAGCGCGCAAAAAGAATAGCCGTGTTGGCAATGACTCAGTGAAGCGTAGTAATGGCTCGTCAAACAACAGTGTGTCAGCTAAAGGTGCAGCAGGTACAAATGCTGTCGGTAAAAACAGTAAGAAGAAAGTGAGTAAAGGCAATTTCCAGACTCAGCATACTGGTCTGCCACCGCGCAAAACCAAGTAGTATTCATAGCAAGTAATGTTCATAGTATAAAAATACATGCTCAATCTAGAGCGTGTTAAGTAAAACAAAAAAGCGTCTATCAGCCACTCGTTGATAGACGCTTTTTTATGCGCTAATTTTATAGTTGCGCATCTCATAATTAATACGGCTTACTTTTCACCCTGTCGCAAATTGCAAGTTACATTAGACAGCGGTTGGGTAACGAAGCTAACAGGTAACGAACAATTTCTAACATTGAAATGGTTCGTTTTCGCTACTATAGCCCTGATATGCTAAACGCATCATTAAGAACAAGTAAATGACATCAGCGAAAAGCTTTGGAGAGCACTATGAAAATGATAACTAAAATTGCGACTACCTTACCAGTCCTTGCCCTACTGAGCGCTTGTGCGACTACCGCACCAACTACCCCAGATGCAACTGATACGCCAGTTCCAGAAAAAGTAACCGCTGCCTATGATCGTATGGCACCAGCACCATACACCTGTACCGATGACAGCAAAATCATGGCTAAGCAATCTATCAACAAAGAACAAGTGATGCTCAATGTCACCTTACCAAAAGTAAAATGGGCCGAGCAGCCAATCATCCTAAACGGTAAAGTGAAAGGCGAAGTCGCAAGCTATGTAAATGACTCAAACCCAGAAGTCGTCTATGCATGGCACATGAAAGGTGACAAAGGTATCTTTGCGATGAAATGGGCTGACGGTAAAGAATACCAAGTAAACTGCCAAATCTAATCAGCTAGATATACGCTCATGTCGTAATAGACAAATAGTCGCAACAGAAAAAAAGCAGTCATCATATAGTGGCTGCTTTTTTATGCGTGTTCGTTTGATACGTGTATAAAGGTGGCTATAAAAAACAGTTCCAAGTAGACGGTTGTACAGTCAGTTCAATATAATTTCGATACAAGGAAACCGAGTGCAAGTTATACATTAGTATGCTTAGCGAGGATGACGATGTAGCGGATTTATATAGACTTGACTATATAGTTGATTCAATTTAAAAGTAGTATAAGGCAGCCAAGTGCAGATGTAACTGTGATACTGCAAGCGAGGTTAACGCTGTCATTCTTTTATAGAGGATTAAGCTATATCGAAAATCGAAATTTGCCATCTAATGTATTTCGCTAGAGAAGCATAAAGAAAGCTGTCAAAATAGCAGGTAGAGCAAATCAATCATGACCAACAATCAAAAGGGTAACTCGATGGCAAAGCGTCTGATAAGTATGATGGTAATTGCAACGGCAAGCATGTGGACGCTGACAGGCTGCGATAACGCTACCGATTCTGTCGATGCCACTGAGCAAACTGCGGAGGCAGCAGCAGATCCATCCGCACCAGCAGCCGACACCATCGACTGGTCACTGGTAGACAGTGGTACAAAGCCTGCTGACCCTACCAACTATAAGTACCCGTTTGCGATCGATAGTCAAAACGTCCGAGACTATGCAGATTATTTCAAAGTGGACGCTGCGACCGCGCAGCATAATCTGACGGTGAGTATGGCAAGTAACGAGGCACTATCGAAAGCATTGGATCAGCTGAGCGAAACCTATGTCTCACACGAGCTAACCGATGGCAATGAGATGACGCTTATCATTCATACCACGCCTGATGTCGCTGCCAGTCGCTATGACTATGTACTGTCTGATGACTTTGCTAAAGGACTGGTGCTGCCTATCGTGATTCAGCCAGATGGTAAGAAAGGTGATGTGAAAGCGCATGGTGAGATGGCGGAGTAGAAGTTAAGAGAGCAATGACGATCTCAGATTTTCCATAAGTTAGAAGGAGTTATCTTTCAAAATGCTTGTGTTCCTTTGCTAAAATAAGGTGAAAAATGATATTTGGAAATCCAGGAATTACATGTGATGGTACATATAGCAATTTTGCTATTGTCATTGAGCATCTAACAGCAGACTTTTATAGTCTTAATCTATGTATCGATATACAGATGATTCCACCACATCTGGCTTACAATATGAAAAGCATGTTTGTAACTCCTCTTACTGATAGAGATATTTTCGAGAGCCAGTCACCTGCATTATTTCATCTAAGCGATAAAGAATTAATGATTGCCTTAGCAAAACAATATTTCTCTGAGTGGAAAGTAGAAGAGCGTATAAGGTTAGGTCTTCAACCGACACTGTACACGCCAAATAAAATCGAAGAATACGAAGAGAGCTTGTACGATGATAGCTACTTTGATTTTGAAAATTTTGTAGACCATCTTTGGGATATAGAGCCACATGAATATGGAGACAAAGGGTGGTACCCGTTTATTATCAACCATAAAGATGAAACCAAACTCGTCATCATTCATATACATCGTAATCCTAAAAATTTAGACGATTATCCTGATGATTTAAAAGAATATGAAAGATTTTTTAATGCTGATAAGTCGCCTAAACAACCAAAATATTTCGATGAACATTATTGGTCAGTAAAAGTGATCAAGATGAAGACAGCAGAGATGCTTTCAGTTATAGATGAAGCCTATGAGTATTTATTTGGTACTAAAATAAACTGACAAAATGTACACTGGGGTAACGCACGCTTTTTATTTTAATGACTGTTGGGTAAACGGAAAGGATTATTTGAAATCTCAGCAATAATCAAAAATCTTTAAAAATGTCGTTATAAGGGTGTACAAACGCAATCTAGCCACTTGGTTGTTCACCGCCATAGTTGGTATTATGAACCATAATTTGATTAAAACCACCGACACAGTAGGTGTGATAGTCCTCAACTTCGAGATTATATACCGTCGTGGTATAAGGAATATAAGACTCTGTACCATCATCATGAGTGGTGATATTGTAGTTATCGCAAGAAATATCCGTTTTTTGAAACTGACCAAAAGTTTTACGAATATTGTCCATATCAAATAGCGTGCCTTTACTTAGGCTTTCCTCCATACCTTCAATATCTTCCACAGCATGAGTATAATAAGGTGTGGCATGCATCCATGCCATATTACCGACCTGATCACTCCCGTACTGGTATAATGGTTTAGCAGCTATCACTGCATAATGATTGCCATTTTCTGGATTCACTAGTATATCCCCAAACGTTAGCTGATCTGCACGTCTCCATTCAGGTATATCAAACAACACTAAATCCTCTGGCGGGCCAACGAGCGAACGATCTCGGTCAGTATGATATCCTTTACCCACGACAATAAAGGGGTGGTTAGGCGTAACACCAACATGGTTTGGTAACATTGCATTATGAACATCCTCTATATCTGTTAGAGCGGGTCTAGTGATATCGATATATCCAACGTACCATATCTCTTTATTTTCAAACTTAAAGGTCCTGGTCACTCGTTTGAAAACAGGCTCCCCGATGCCATTTTAAGGTGCAGATAGCACCTTATCACCCACCTCGATATCTTGTATCGGTTTATAGCTAAACCTATTTGGACCCTCTACTCTGACTGATGTTCCTTTAACAAAACAACCAATTTCGCGCTGGCTGGCCTCTTGTATTATTGTTTTCATAGCATCATCCAATGTTTGCAAGTGGTAGCTCCCAGCGCATCTATAAATCTCAGTTAAAGCTAAATCTACTCTCTAACCATAATCAAAAACTCGTCCTCACCCACCACTTTAACGCCGAGTTTTTCCGCTTTGGTCAGTTTAGAGCCAGCCTTATCCCCTGCCAATAGCGCAGTGGTTTTTGCCGAGATGCTACCTGATACTTTTGCACCCAGCGCTTGTAGTTTGGCTTTGGCTTCATCACGCGCCATGCTATCGAGCGCGCCTGTGATAACCCACGTTTGCCCATCGAGTGGTAGACCTTCTGATGCAACCTGCTCGACCTTATCCCAATGCACGCCAGCCTCGCGTAGTGCAGTAATGACTTCGATATTGTGCGGGGCACGGAAGAACTTATAGGTCAGCTCGGCAGTGATTTCTCCGACATCTGGGGTTTTTATCAAAGTCTCAATACTGGCTGCCATCAGACTATCTAAGTCACCAAACTGCTGAGCAAAGTTCTGCGCCGTACCTTCACCGACACCGCGAATACCTAGTGCGTAAATAAAGCGAGCCAATGTCGTATGCTTGCTAGCTTCGATAGCGTTGATGATATTTTGGACAGATTTCTCACCCAGTTTTTCAAAGGTGACCATCTCATCTGCATGATTGTGCAATTGATAGATATCAGCGACGGTTTTGACCAGACCGTGCTCAAAGAAGCTAATCAGCCAACTTGCGCCAAGCCCATCGATATCCATCGCACGGCGTGAGACAAAGTGAATAAGCGCTTCCTGCTGCTGCGCTGGGCAAAACAATCCGCCCGTACAGCGCGCCAATGCTTCATCTTCTGGCAAGACGACAGGAGAGTCACAGACAGGACAAGTCGAAGGTAGCGTGACTGGCTCGCTATCAGCTGGGCGCTGATCGTGCCATACACGAGTGACCTTGGGGATGACATCGCCTGCACGGTGAACGCTGACTGTATCGCCTGCGCGCACATCTAACCGCTGAATCTCGCCAAAGTTATGCAAGGTGACATTGCTGACAGTGACGCCGCCGACTTTGACCGGTTCAAGCTTACCGACTGGTGTGATTTGACCCGTACGGCCGACTTGCCACTCGATATCGTTGAGACGTGTCATGACGGTTTCCGCAGGGAACTTATAAGCAGTTGCCCAGCGTGGCTCGCGTGATAGGTAGCCAAGTTGCTGCTGCAACGCAAGGCTGTTTACCTTGATGACCATGCCATCGATTTCAAATGGCAGATCGCTACGCCCTTCTATTACTGACTCATAATATGTCTGCGCGGCGCGTGGATTTGCTACCACTTCTACTGCGCTGACTGTAAATCCAAGCTCGGTAAGCCATGCCAACGCTCCTGACTGCGTGTCGATAGTATCTGGCAAACCTTGATTGACCGAATAGCCGTAAAATGCCAGTGGACGACTGGCTGCTATAGCGGGATCTAACTGACGTAAGCTACCAGCAGCGGCATTGCGCGGATTGGCAAAGGTTTTTCCCTCGTTCTCTTCTGCCAGTCGATTAAGCCGCTCAAAGCCTGCCTTTGGCATCAATACTTCACCACGCACTTCTAACAGCTCAATATCAGCCGCATCGGCGATCCATAGTGGCAAATTGCGAATGGTTTTAGCATTCTGGGTAATATCTTCACCGGTCTGCCCATCACCGCGCGTAACCGCTTGGACAAATTTACCATGCTCATATTTCAGTGAGACAGCCAGCCCATCGAGCTTTAGCTCCATCTCGTATTCAGGGTTTTGCTGCGAGTCGCTGAGGCGATCATTGACACGGCGCATAAAATCGCGCAAATCATCATATTCAAAGACATTGCCTAGCGACAGCATGGGAATATCGTGAGTGACTTGGGTAAAGGCCGATAGCGGCATATCACCGACTTGATTGATTGGACTATCTGGCTGCACCAAATCTGGATATTCTTCTTCAATCTCAAGCAACGAGCGACGTAATTGATCATACTCGCTGTCTTCTAATATCGGATTATCGAGCACATAATAGGCATAGTTATGCGTCTTAATCGCTTCAATAAGCGCACGCATTTTTGAGACAATCTCTGCACTATTATTGGTACTACTGTCAGTCGAACTAGGTACATTAGATTTGGCAGGTGCTTGGTTTTCTACTCGAGCAGATAGGTTTTTAGAATTATTTGATGAGGTAGAGTCAGTCATAGTCGGCGTCTTTTTTGCAATTCAAGATGTCGATATGATAACAAGTTTGTAGGAAGCTCGGTATAGTCAATCCTATATAAATCAGATACTGTGTTAGGCTCGCTCAGTCTACTATCTATGGTTAGAATTTTGCAAAAACTATAGCTCATTAAAAAAGGCAAATAACGTTAATCGCTATTTGCCCTTTTTATGATTTCTGATATTAGTCAGCTTTTAACTTTCGTAGCTTTTGGCTTTCAAACCGTTAACCTTCGTAATCACGAACTTGGTTACGCAGCTGCTGCTTGTATTCAGGCGTGATTGGTTCGTTCTCTTCATCAAGCATAATCGCGTCAAGGTCGCTTGCCATCATATAAGCAATGCTCATCATGCTATCGAAGCTACGCACGGCCTGTGGATGCGGCAATGATAAGAATACGACGACACCGTTATAAGTGTTGGTCGCCACACTATGCGGATCAAATGGCGCAATACCACTATCGGTAATGCCCATCATGCTAAACCACAACATACCAGTGCCGTCTTTTTGCTCATAGCGATGGAACATATTCATCGCACCATAGCGTAGACCGTATTTATCAATCAACGCTAATAGGTCACGGCCACGGATAATCGCCGCTGGACGGTCACGATATTGGTGCGGCAAGATGGTGATATTGATATTGTCTTTGGCATTGATCAATGGACCGTTTTGCGCATCATCACCTGACTCTGATAGATGTTGATCCAGTATCGGGCTGTTGTCATCGAAGCTTGGCTCTTCTGCCGTATCGATGGTTGGCATCAGGCTATCAGTAGCTGACATTAAACTAGAGAACGCATCAGGCTCTTGCTCGATATGCATCTGATCGGCGACTTCTACAAACTCCGCACTATCGGCACGGCGTTGCTCTTCTTGCCAGCGCGCGTAGTCGGCTTCATCGATGACGTCATGTTCATCAGTTGCTACGTGGTCACGCTCAGCCGTTAGTTGAGCGTCAACGTTGGTATGCGCTTGCGTCAATGGCTCTTCTTCAACCACAGCATCTAAGTAACTACGATCTGGACCGATGCTCGTCTCGCCTGCGACTGTATCATCGAGATCTGGCTGATCGACGATGTTGCGCTCGTGACGCGGTATGATCGGAATACCATTTTTATCATAATTGACCGCAGCAGCTTCGGTAGCACCGCGGCGCTTAAAGCTACGAATGACCATAAACAGCCCTGCGAGCACGATAAACGCGGCAATGGCAATCAATATAAACTGAATAACGGTCATGATAAATACATCCTAGTATATATAACAAAAGGGAATACACAAACGAGCATAAATGGCAATATTCTAGCATGGCTGACCTATATCGTCACCACATTGTGTACTTTATAACCAGTATGCTGGACTGAGGTCAAGCTTATTTGCATTTATGCCAATTGATTGATTATATTTGCATCGCACTGATTCTCATAGCACTTTTAGTAACAACTACTTCACGCTTAGCTCTCTACGTAACGCGCGGCTTCATCGAGCGACACACTGACTAGTGTAGAAATACCTGCACTTGGCATGGTAATACCTTTTAGCTCATCAGCAATTTGCATCGTCAGTTTATTATGGCTGATAAAAATAAACTGTAAATCATCTGCTAGCTCATGAATGAGGCTGGTAAAGCGCGCGACGTTGGCATCATCAAGCGGTGCATCGACCTCATCAAGCACACAGAACGGTGCAGGATGCTGCTTAAATATCGCAAAAATCAAACTCAGCGCGGTAAGGGTTTTTTCACCACCCGATAATACCGCTAAGCGACTGTTGCGTTTGCCCTTTGGCTGCGCCATTAAGGTAAGCCCTGCGCGCCACTGTTCGGACTTTGGCGTATTGGCTGGCATCTCGTCAGTGTTCAACGTCAGGCTAGCTTGTCCACCGCCAAAGACTTTGGCAAATAAATTGGCCAGCTCATTATTGACCGCATCAAGTGTCTGCATAAACAGTGTCTTGGTCGTCTCATCAATAGAGGCAATCGCTTCAGTCAATGTCTGCATACTGGCCGCGATATCTGCCGTCTGCTGTGCGAGTGGCTCTAGGCGTTCGTTTACTTCGGCCAACTCTGCGACCGCTGCCAAATTCACTGGCCCAATCTTGCTCAACTGCTGGGTCAACTTGGCGCGCTCAGATTCAAGCTCAGCGATTTTGTCTGGACGGACGCGGCGATCATGCGCGATAAAATCTGCTAGCAAGTTTGAGACGCTCATGCTTTGTTGCGGTTGCTCTGCTTGCGCTTTATATTTATGACTTACACGATAGTAGGCATCTAAAGCGCTCTGCGTGTGCGCGCTAGCATCTTCCAAGCGCGCCGCACTCAGTGCCAATTCAGTAGCATGACGGGCAAGCTCGCTTTGCTGCGTTTGCAATATGTTTTGCAACGTATCAAATGCTGTCTGCTGCTCAGCGTACGTTTGTTTTAGTGCTGTTAGCGCAGTATCACGCTCGTTCAATAGCACTTGCTGCTCATCGCGCGTTACCTGTGCAGACTGCGAAGCTGCTTGTAGCTCTGGCAACTTGGCCTGCTGCTGCTCGTGACGCGTCTGTAGACTTTGCTCATTCTCTAACGACTTGTCATGTTGCTCAGTTGCACGACCCAGACTGCTAACACTATGTTCCAAGCGCATCTCATACTGCTGAATACGCAGCTGTAATGCTTGCCAAGCGTCATCATCAGCTTGACGCGCGCGGTTTAGCTCGCTGCGCTCAGCTTGCAGTTGCTGATTTGTCGCTCGTGCCTCTGCTATTTGCGGCGTTAGCGTAGCGATCTCGCCTTCAATATGCTGTTGTTCTTGCTCAAGGGTTTGTTGCTCTTGCGCCAGTTCTTGCTTTTCCTGCTCAAGCGCTACTTTATCAGCGTTCAGGCGTTGGCTATCCGCTTGCAACCGCTCAGCGTTGGCTCGCTCGGTCGTCAGCTGCTGCTGGTATTTATGCTTATCACGGGTTAACTGATCAGCTTGCGCACGCGTTTCTTCCAAACTGACCATCAACGCATCATAATCGCGCTGATTTTTGGCGATAGATTTTTGCTGCTCTTGTATTTTGTTTTCAAACTCATCAAGTAGGTTTTCTAACGCTTGTAGACGCGTACGCTGTTGCAGACGCTGCGTGAGGAATTGGCTATTGCTATCGTTTTGCTCATCCTGTGCACCAGCGAATTTGCTTAAGTTAATCGTCCCATGACGACTGATCAGCCAACCGTCTGCAGTAAGCACAATAGCAGACGGCGGTAATGACCTTAGTACATCAGTAAGTGTATCAATTTCATGCTGCTCACTGGTCTCAAGCTGCGCTGTATATATATAGCACTGTTGCCATAGCGAGAGTAGCGGCTGAGTAATCAACTGCGATAATGGCAATACTTTATCAATCAAATTGTCTGGCAATTCGCTGACAAATTCTTGGTCACTAATATCATTTTGCGCAGTAGGTAACCATAAGCTATGACCCGTCTCCATTAGAGTTTTATCTTTTGCTCTGGCAGGCGTATTATGTGCCGTTTGATAAGTCAGTAAATCTGCAACGTCATGCTCGAGCGCTTGCCATAGGCTATTCGCTTGTTGAGAAATGTCATTAGCGTTATTAACGCCTGATTGCTTGGTTTGGTTAGCTTGTTGATTCGCTTGTTGGTTAGCAACCAGCACATGGCTATCTAGCCATAACGCCAAGATATTATCGAGTAGCGGCGCATACTCCTGCCCCTTCGCACTTAGCTCAATCTGCTCACGTAACGTCGCGATGGCTAACGGCTGATTATGTGTACCATCGTTATCCGTCTTATCTGTCGCGGTAACTTTCGACTTTGCTGATTGCTGTTGTGTAGGTTTCGGATGCAGTATCTGATGCAGGGTATCGTATTCGCCTGCCAGCAGCGCATGACGCTTTTCATAATCACTCAGCTCGCTCTGCTGTGCGCTTAGTCTCTGCTGCAAGCTGTGCGCTTGCGGCTGTATCTCGGACAAGCGTTCATCGACGGCTTCGTATTGACGCTCAACCTGCTGCAACTGCGTGTTTAACTCAGTGACTTGCTGTTCTAGCAGTTGACTTAAATCTTGCACACCATCCGTCTTACTCACATCAGTACTGTCAGATGCAGATGGCGCTATAGACTGCTGTAATTGCTGCCACAGATTTTGCCAGTTTTGCTCGCGGCGTTGCCATTTATCATGACTTTGCTGATGACGCTTTTGTGCTTGAGCGTTAATGGCTTGCTGTTGCTCAAGCGAACGGGCTTTATCTTGCAAGCGTGACAGATTGTTTTGCGCTTCATGCCATGCGCGTTGTAGTGGCTGCTCGTTACGCTTATAGTTATCGCGTTTGTCTGTCAGCTCAACAAGCTGCGGGCGTAACGCTTCTAGCACTTGATTCTGCTCATCTTGTTCAGCGTTGAGCCGTTCGATATCAGCGAGTGATTGCGCACGCTGCTGAGCCAAGTCAGACAGTTGCTGCTCGATAGTAGTCAGCTGTGACTTAGCATCGCTTAGCTTATGTTCCGCTTGTTGATAGCCGAGCTGCTGCTGATAGTGAGCGCTTTGGGCATCGTCTTTGAGCCATTGCTCTTGATTGATACGCGCAGTAAGCTTGTCTTGCTGAGCTTTGAGCGTGTCGTAGTCAGCTTGAAGTGTCGATACTTCAGCAGCACTACGCTCATGCGCTACTTTCTGCTGTTGATGCGTTTGCTTGGCTTGATAGAGCTGTTGAATGGCGAGCTGCTGCTCGATATCAGCTAGTGTTAATGCCAACTCTTCGTAACGCTGCGCACTGGCCGCCTGCTTAGACAGTGTTTTCTGCTGGCGTAGTAATTCGCTTTGCATATCGTGTAGACGCGCTAGATTGTCTTTCGTTTTCTCTAACTTCTTTTGCGTTTCTTCACGGCGCGCCTGATAGCGTGAGACGCCTGCCGCCTCTTCGATAAACTCACGCAGCTGCACGGGGCTGGACTCAACAATGCGCCCAATCATGCCTTGCTCAATTACCGCATAACTACGTGCACCCAGCCCTGTACCTAAAAACACATCGACCACATCACGGCGACGGCAACGCGTGCCATTGATAAAATAATCTGAGCGGCCATCTTTATTTACCTGACGGCGAACCGACAGCTCTTGGTACAAGTTAAACTCGTGGCGAATACCAGTCTGCTCATCTTGGGTATGCTCAAAGGTTAGCTCGACGCTGGCGACGCTTTTTGCTGTCTTATCCTGCGTACCGGCAAAGATAACATCGCTCATCGCCCCGCCGCGTAACTGCTTGGCTGAGGTTTCGCCTAGCACCCAGCGGATGGCATCAATTACATTGGATTTGCCACAGCCGTTCGGCCCGACGATGGCAGTGATGCCATGACGAAAAGTAAAAGTGGTTGGATTGGCAAAGGATTTGAAGCCTGCCAGCTTTAGAGATTTTAAACGCATGAAGAGTCAATAAACTTAGCAAAAACAGGCGGCTATTCTACCTGAAATTGTGCTAGGTTTTTAGGGTTAAACGGCTAAGTACATAAACGATTTTGATTCAAGGCTTTGATGGAACCCTCGTAGCAGTTTTTGCTCCACTTGGCAGACGCTATTTTCTGCTAAGTAGCGATTATTAAACTCGATAAAGGCTGACCAAGAGATACTTGCCACTTCTAAATGATCGACTATCTCTAACAGCTCTGGTCTTAGCAAATGCTGATACTTCCTTGGCCGTTTATGACACAGAGCCAGCTCCCGATCTACGAGCGTTTGCTTGTTTTGCTTTAGCGCGTCACCACCGATAAATAACAGCAAAAACTTTGCCCCTTTATCGATAAAGCCGTTTGCTAATAAATGCTCGTACATCAAACAATACTTTAGGATTGGGTCTGGGTTTTTCCGACCAGCGAGCTTTAACTCATTCGCTATCAGCACATTCGCCTGATGGTTATAGGCTAGGTTGTCCATATACATTGCTTTTAGCTCTGTACTGTTTTCAAACATACCGCTATTACCATGTGTCGACCATGACCCACTTGGCTCAAAGTTGATAAATTTACGATAAAATAAGTCCAGATAAACATCACTGCACAAACTCAAAAAGATATCGAACTCTTTATTTAGATAGTCTTCAGAAAAGAACGTTACGCGGCGCACGGCTTCTCTCGCATTACAGATACCCATCGTTTGCGTTGAATACGTCTCTAGCTGCTCAGTTTCATTCATTTTTGTATTGAGCTTTTTGATGACTGATTGCTCAATCTCTTCTATATTTTTGTCTTTTAACTCTGGGTGGGCCGCCCACTCAATGATTTGGCGTACGTATTGCTTTTTAGTGATGCCTAAAATACGCTGCGGCTCCCATGCCAAAAACTCTACCATATTAGAGAGACCTGTCGTCCATGATAACTGGTCTTTTAGATGATTCATTGAGCCGAAAACACGGCGGTATTTTTCTGCAGCTTTCATACTAATAATGTCTCACGATTTGCTTACTAATTTTATAAAAACTCATTATTGCTATAAAACACCCAATCCACTCAATAACAACTGCCCTCCAGCAAATATCAATAATATGCCAAATGCACGCTTAAGCATCAGCGCAGGTAAGATATGAGCGAGCTTGGCGCCCACTTTTGCCATTGCAAAACTGGCGACTGAAATAAACAAGAATCCTGTGACATGGACAAATCCTATCGTACCCTCAGGTAGATTGACCACGTCTTGACCGAACCAAGCAAACCCTGCCGCCCCAGCCAAGGCAATTGGTAGACCGCATGCTGCTGATGTGCCGACCGATTGCTTCATCGGAAGCCCTGCCCAGTTCAAGAACGGTACGGTCAAGCTGCCGCCGCCAATGCCAAAGATAGAGGACGCCATACCAATACCCGTACCAGCACCAAACTGGACACCGGCCGATGGTAACGGTTTGCCCACCTGCTCTTTATTCGAAAAGAACAGCATTTTTAGAGCGACCAATAGCGCACCGAAACCAATGATAGCCTGTAGCGCTTGCCCATCAATCATATCCGCGATACCAGCACCGACCAAACTACCGATAACCAATCCAAGCGCCATCTTGCGCCATACTTCCCAGCGCACGCCGCCGCGCTTGTTATGAGCGGTCAAGGAGCTGATCGAGGTCACGACGATGGTTGCCAGTGACGTCCCAATAGCCAGATGGGTGATTACTTCTGGCGAAAAGTCATAAGCGGTAAAAATCCAGACCAATGCAGGCACGATAATCATGCCACCGCCGACGCCAAACAAGCCCGCGCTGACACCCGCAAACGCGCCTGCAATCACAAACCACACATATAACATCATAGAACGAACCTTTTATAATACTGACTGGCGCTATAGTACTCACTAGCGCTTAGGCGTGCTTAATTGTATTTGCCAAATCTCAGCGTGACCTTTATGCTGTTTACTCGGTACTGTCTGACCGCAACAATCGCTCAGTATATCAAAGTTTCCTTTAACCACATCGACTAAACTTATGCCGCCACTCACTAGTTTTTCTCCCTATCTATCCGAGCTCAATCACCGTCATGTAGCTAGTAGCGCCTCGACCAATAGCGAGCTGATAGAAGCCTTGCAAAACGGGTCATTAGATGTCGCCACCGTACACGTTTTGACGGCGGAAACCCAAAGCGCAGGTCGTGGACAGCACGGACGCTCGTGGCAATCACCACGTGGTAATGTCTATCTGTCGCTATATCATCCTGTGCATATGCCAATCAGTGGCTTGCTATCGCTCATCATTGGTCTTGAGCTGGCGAAGATGCCTATCATTCAAACACTGAACGAGCAACTGCAAGCGCAGGGACTTACTCCAATTGGGGTGAAATGGGCAAATGACTTGGGGTTTTATCAGCAAGCTCAGAGCCAATCTGAAGAGCTACCTAAAGAACAATCCATAACGGACAGCTCAGTATTAGACTCAGTATTGGATAGTGATGTAGCAAATCAGCGTAAGCTACCCTTTAATAAACTGGCTGGGATTTTGATAGAGCCAGTGACGAAAACTGGCAGGTTAGTCGGTGTGGTGCTAGGTATTGGCCTAAACGTACAGGCAGCACCCAAGCTCACCACACAAACGTCAGAGGGCATGAGTTACCAAGCGATTAGCTTACAAGATATTAATGAGATGCTACCTTTAAAGACACGATCTGCGAGCCTACCAGACCTACCAATGCTCTATCAGCAGATGTGCAAAGCATTGATGGCGGCGATGACACGCTTTGAGTATTTGGGCATAGAGCAGCCAACGGGTCATACTTATTACTTAGATAGTTTTTTGGAGCAGTTTGCGATGATGGATGCGCTATCAGGTCTGCGCTTACGCGTCACCCAAGACTATAATAACGAAGAAAAAGTCGTGACGGGAATCGCTTGCGGTGTCGACACACATGGCTGTTTGCAATTGCGCCAAGATAGCGGTAAGATTTCTACGCTTTTTACTGGACGCATCGACGTTATTTATTAGGCTTAGACAACTATATTGATGAACACCATCATTAACGAGCACTATATAAAGGGACTTTTATGCTCTGGCTTGATCTTGGAAATACCCGCCTAAAATACTGGCTAACCGATGATATCGGACAAATAGTCGCGCATGATGCCAAGCAGCATTTGCAAGCACCTGCCGAACTACTTATGGGTCTGACGGATCGCTTTGAGCGTTACGCGCCTGACTTTATTGGTATCTCATCAGTATTGGGCGACAATCTCAATGCCAAAGTCTCAGAGACACTCAGTCGTTTGAATATTCCGTTTGAGTTTGTCCATGTCGATGCCGCACACGCGCTGATGAAAAGTGCTTACAATGATCAGCAGCTCGGCTGTGATCGTTGGCTACAGATGCTCGGTGCGGTCGATAAGAAAAAACGCCAGTGTGTGATTGGTTGTGGTACAGCGGTGACCATTGATTTAATTGATCATGCTGAGCATTTGGGCGGTTATATTTTCCCTAGCATCTACCTGCAACGTGAATCACTGTTCTCTGGCACTAAGCAAATCACTATCTCGAACGGTACTTTTGATAGCGTCAGTCAAGGCTTGACCACTCAAGACGCGGTGCATCGAGGGATTTTGCTCTCTATCGTTGGTGCGATTAATGAGATTAGCCACCGTCATCCTAACTTTGAGTTGATTATGACAGGTGGAGATGCAGCCATTATCTCCCAGCATGTTAATCGCCCAGTGCGCTTACGTGATGATTTATTATTAAACGGTTTGGCAAGATATTTTGATTATCGCAATAAGTCTTAGTAGATAACTTAGTAGCACATTGGCACATTATTATCTTGGCACAAAAAAAGCAGCACGTTTTACACGTGCTGCTTTTTTATTTTACTATCAAAAAATAGCTAACGTATGCTAGCTATTTCCCCAGTACTTTCCTATTTGGTCTCGTTAAACAGCTCACGACCGACTAGCATACGGCGGATTTCACTGGTACCTGCGCCAATCTCATATAGCTTAGCATCGCGCCAGTAGCGACCAAGTGGATACTCATTGGTATAGCCGTTTCCGCCAAATATTTGAATACCTTCTCCTGCCATCCATGTGGCTTTTTCAGCACACCATAGGATCACACTGGCGCAGTCTTTACGCACTTCTCGACTATGACCGGCACCGCGCGCGTCCAACATATCGAGGTTTTTCCCCACAGTATATAGGAAGCTACGACCTGCTTGCAGTATGGTATACATGTCTGCAACTTTACCTTGAATAAGCTGGAACTCACCGATGGCTTGACCAAACTGTTTGCGGTCATGGATATAAGGCACCACATTGTCCATCACTGCTTGCATGATACCAATAGGACCTGCAGCCAATACAGCGCGCTCATAATCTAGGCCACTCATCAATACCTTAACGCCTTCATTAAGACCGCCCAAGATATTTTCGCTTGGGACTTTTACATTATTAAAAGTCATCTCGCCAGTATGGCTACCGCGCATGCCGAGCTTATCTAGCTTTTGTGCGGTACCAAAGCCTTCCATACCTTTTTCAACGATAAAGGCCGTCATGCCTTTAGCACCTAATTCAAGATTGGTCTTGGCATAGACCACCATTACGTCCGCATCGGGACCATTGGTGATCCACATTTTGCTACCGTTTAAAATATAGCTGCCATCTTTTTCTTCAGCTTTTAGCTTCATACTGACGACGTCTGATCCAGCGCCTGTCTCACTCATGGCCAGTGCACCGATGAATTCACCGCTGATTAGCTTTGGCAGATATTTCTGCTTTTGTGCCTCAGAGCCGTTACGTTTGATTTGGTTAATACATAGATTAGAGTGTGCGCCATAGCTCAGCGCTACCGATGCCGAAGCACGGCTAATCTCTTCCATTGCGACCATATGGGCGACATAACCCATGTTAGAGCCACCGTACTCTTCAGGAACGGTAATACCATGCAAACCGAGGTCACCCATCTTCTGCCACAAATCCATTGGGAACTCATCGCTGCTGTCAATCTCGGCAGCACGTGGAGCGATCTCATTTGCCGCAAACTGCTGTACGACATCACGTAGGGCATCAATATCTTCGCCAAGTTGAAAATTTAATCCAGGTAAACTCATAACCATTCCTTGTATTTTAATATTTAATTTTCGAATTTTAATCCGTTTTTTAAAGCCAATATAACTGTATTTTTGCTACCGTTTTTAATGTCATAGTTAACTCAATGTGAAACTGTGACAAGGCAACCGAGTGTAGATGTATATCGAATACTTCAAACGAGGTTAACGCTGTCATACCTTCACAGTGGATTGACTATACTATTTAAGACTGACGTTTATTGATGGCGTTTATTAATGATGGCACGTGCCACATTTGAGCCATTTGGTCGCTTTAAAAAATCACTGATACGTTCGCCTGCCACGACCAATTTATCCAAATCGATACCTGTGCTAATACCCATGCCATGCAGCATATACACCACATCTTCGGTCGCGACATTGCCCGTTGCGCCTTTGGCATAAGGACAACCACCTAGGCCAGCGACGGAGGTATCAAACTCACTCACACCCATTTGTAATGCAGCCAGAGTATTGCTTAGCGCTTGGCCATAAGTATCATGAAAATGCCCAGATAGCATAGAGATATCAGCATACTCAAGTGCAGCTTGTAACGCTCGTTGTACTTTGAGCGGTGTGCCCACACCGATCGTATCGGCAATGCCAATTTGTTCTGAACCAATCTCTACCAGACGCTTGGTGACATAAGCTACTTGGCTAGGGGCAATCTCGCCTTCATAGGGGCAGCCAACCGTACAAGAAATCACGCCACGTACCTTGATGCCTTGTGCTTTTGCTGCCGCAGCCACTGGTGCAAAACGTTCGATACTCTCATCAATACTACAATTGATATTTTTTTGGCTAAAGGTTTCGCTGGCTGAGCCAAAGATAACGATCTCATCAGGACGATGCAAAATAGCACTTTCAAAGCCACGCATATTGGGTACCAGTACCGAGTAGCAGACGTCCGTCTGCCGCGTAGGCGATAGTGCGTCGAGCAACGCGCTGTTATCGCCCATTTGTGGCACCCACTTTGGCGAAACAAAGCTGGTCGCTTCCAATTTTTTGACACCTGCTGCAATCAAATCATTGATAAGCGTTTGCTTAACCTCAGTCGGTACCGTCATTGATTCGTTTTGTAGGCCATCACGTGGACTGACATCAACGATGGTGACATGGCTTGGATACGAATGGCTCATACTTGTCGTCCTTTTTGTTATTTGCGCTTTATGAGGCTTTTTTATTAGGCTTCGTCAGCTATGCGCTCTTACTATCAATGCGCAATAGCTCATCACCATCAGCGACCAAATCACCTGCTACAAATAATAGCTCTGCTACCATACCATCTGTTGGTGCGGTAATGGTATGTTCGATTTTCATGGCTTCGATGACGGCAAGTGATTCGCCTTTTTTCACAGTATCGCCAACAGCTACTTTGAATGCAACCACCTGTCCTGGCATTGGTGACTTCAAACTGCCAACCGCTGCTGTGTCTTCGCCCACATGTGCCATGATATCAATAAGCGTAATTTCATCACGTCCGCTATCTGTGAATACGTAGACTGTCTCGTTATTTACCCAGCTTTGGGCACTGATACGTGCACCATCTAACCATAAGGTATGATTGTGCGCGTCACTGCTGTCATAGCTGATCTGACCTTCATAAACCGTTTCGGTCTGAGCCGCTACATTGATATTGCTATCATCCTGCGTATTCGCGATTTCTTTACCAATGACGAGCGTAAAATTACTGAGACTATCGACGGCCTTTTTGCTATCAGCACAACTCGCATTATGCCAATTACTAATGCGAGCGCTATAAGCCTGCTCATCATAAACCAAGCTAAATGAACGAGTATAATCGCTGTAAGCACGGAAACCCGTCGGCTTGCTAAACGGATCTGAGCCCTGCGTGGTTGCTTCGCTCGCAAGCTGCTGGGCAATAGCAATCACCACAAGCGTCGATAATCCAAGCGGATGCTGGTCAAAAAGCTTATCCTGCTCACGCTCTATCAATGCCGTATCGAGATTGGCTTTGCTAAATGAATCGGTATTTAAAATATAACGCAAAAATGCCACGTTGTTTGGCAGACCAACGATACGCGTCTGTGCCAATGCACGATCTAGTCTAGCCAACGCTTGCTCGCGCGTAGGAGCATGGACGATAAGCTTAGCAATCATAGAGTCGTAAAAAGGACTGATCACATCACCCTCACGTACGCCATCGTCAATACGTACATCAGTAATGTTAAAGGTACTATGCTCAGGCTTTTGATAAGTGAATAAAGTCCCAGTCGCTGGCAAGAAATTGTTGTCAGGGTTTTCAGCACAAATACGTGCCTCAATTGCATGACCGTTGATAGCCAGATCGTCTTGCGTTTTCGGTAATGGCTGACCTGCAGCAACCAACAGCTGCCACTCGACCAAATCGACGCCAGTAATCGCTTCACTAACGGGATGCTCAACTTGCAAACGCGTGTTCATTTCCATGAAATAAAAATTCATAGAGTCTTCACGCTGCTCAACGATGAATTCAACAGTACCTGCACCAACGTAATCAACCGCACGTGCTGCTTCGATTGCCGCTGTACCCATCGCTTCACGCATGGCAGTATCGACACCGGGCGCTGGCGCTTCTTCTAATACTTTTTGATGGCGACGCTGTACTGAGCAATCACGCTCAAACAGATGCACATAATTGCCATGCGTATCACCAAATACTTGGATTTCGATATGACGTGGTTTTAGCGCATATTTTTCGACCAACACTTGATCATTACCAAAACTGGTAATCGCTTCGCGGCGACATGAGTCTAACAGGTCAATAAAATCGCTACTTTTTTCAACGATACGCATGCCTTTGCCGCCGCCACCTGCACTCGCTTTAATCAAGACAGGATAGCCAATGTCATCTGCCTGCTGCTGCAAAAACTGCGCATCTTGATTGTCACCATGATAGCCCGGTATCAGCGGCACACCAGCCGATTCCATCAAGCGCTTAGACTCAGATTTGCCGCCCATGGCACGAATAGCATCTGCCGATGGGCCAATAAATACTAAGCCAGCATCTTGGCAAGCCTGTGCAAAGTCTGCATTTTCACTTAGAAACCCATATCCTGGATGAATCGCTTGGGCGCCCGTCTGCTTAGCGATAGCAATAATAGAATCGCCTTTTAGATAACTGTCTTTCGGTGCCGAACCACCCAAATAGATAGCTTCATCACAGACAGCCACATGCTTGGCCTCACGATCCGCATCGGAGTAAACAGCAACGGTACTGACGCCAAGACGCTTAGCAGTCGCAGCCACTCGGCAAGCAATTTCACCACGGTTGGCGATTAGAATTTTAGAAAACATAACTATCCCTGTGTCTTGTCGTTATTATTTGACGTCTTGTCTATTTGCCCATTTTCCTATCATTGTTCTACTACTAGTTAGTCTGCCATTAGCCAATCAGGTTTACGCTTTTGCAAAAACGCTTGCACCCCCTCGCGGCCTTGCTTTGATGAGCGGATATCAGCAATACCTTTGACCGTGTCAGCAATCAGCTCATCTGTAATAGGTGCACCAGCGACATCGTGTAATAGCTGTTTGCAGGTCTTAACTGCGTCAGGGCTATTTTTGACGACCTTATTACAGAACGCAGCCACTTCATCGGCCAGCCCTTCTTCGCTAACACGCTCATGGATAAAACCAAGCTGACGCGCCTTTTTGGCATCAAATACTTCAGCACTTAAGAAATAACGCTGCGACGCTCTAGCTCCTAGCGCTCGGATAACATAAGGGCTGATAGTGGCAGGGGCTAAGCCCAAACGCACTTCGCTCAGGCAAAAGTTAGCAATTTTGACCGCAATGGCCACATCACAAACAGCGACAAGACCCATGCCACCTGCATAAACATCGCCTTGAATAGCCGCAACTGTCGGCTTAGGACATTCATAAATAGTCTTAAGCATTTGCGCCAATTTGTCAGCATCCGCTAGGTTTTCTTCATAGCTATAATCCGCCATGGCACGCATCCAATTAAGGTCAGCACCTGCGCAAAATGCCTTGCCAGCAGCGGCTAGCACAATGACACGTACCTCATCATCAGCACCAAGCGTACTGAATGCATCGGTTAGCTCGGCTATCATTTCATCGTTAAAGGCATTACGTATCTCAGGACGATTTAACGTCACTGTAGCAACGTGTTGCTCCACTTTAACCAGTAGGCTTTTATAATTTTTATCACTATCTTTTTGCATAACTTTCTCTATGTTTTTTATGTAAATACTTAAACAAACTCTTGGTCAATCCATAATAATGTTAATACAAGGAAACCAAGTGCAAAGACTAAGCGTAGATGTACCGATCGTACTTCAAATGAGATTGACGCAGTAGTCGCTTATTATGGTAAGACTTTAGAATGCTTACATTCTAAAGACACCAAATGTCGTCTCTTCAATCGGCGCGTTATAAGCCGCACTTAATCCTAACGCCAATACATTGCGCGTATCAGCAGGATCAATTACGCCGTCATCCCACATACGTGCGGTGGCATAATACGGATGACCTTGCTCTTCGTACATTTCGCGAATCGGCGCTTTAAATGCCGCTTCGTCCTCATCGCTCCACGCTTCACCTTTGCGATCAAAGTTATCACGTTTGACCGTTGCCAGTACTGATGCAGCTTGCTCGCCGCCCATGACAGAGATACGGGCATTTGGCCACATCCATAAGAAACGCGGGCTATAAGCGCGGCCACACATACCGTAGTTACCAGCGCCGAACGAGCCACCGACGATAACGGTGAATTTTGGTACTTTGGCATTGGCCACAGCCATTACCATCTTGGCACCATGACGGGCAATACCTTCGTTTTCGTATTTACGCCCCACCATAAAGCCAGTAATGTTCTGCAGGAATACTAATGGGATTTTGCGCTTACAGCATAGCTCGATGAAGTGTGTCCCTTTCTGCGCTGACTCACTGAACAAGATACCGTTATTGGCGATGATACCAACAGGCATCCCTTCGATATGAGCAAATCCACAGACCAGCGTCGTACCAAAGCGTGCTTTAAACTCATCAAAGGCACTGTCATCAACGATACGTGCAATGATTTCTCTGATATCAAATGGCTTGCGCTTGTCCGTTGGAATCACACCATAGAGTTCTTTGGCATCGTAACGTGGCGGACGCGGTGTGATTTGATTAGGAATATTTTTTACAGGGCGATTTAGGTGACTGACGATATTACGGGCAATCGATAACGCGTGGGTATCATTCTGCGCTAGATGATCGACTACACCTGACAGTCGGGTATGTACATCGCCACCACCCAAATCCTCTGCCGTGACCTCTTCACCCGTTGCTGCTTTGACTAGTGGTGGACCACCCAAAAAGATCGTACCTTGCTCTTTGACGATAATAGACTCATCGCTCATGGCAGGCACATAGGCACCGCCAGCCGTACAGCTGCCCATAACCACAGCAATCTGTGGAATACCTGCCGCACTGAGATTGGCTTGATTAAAAAAGATACGGCCGAAATGTTCTTTATCAGGGAATACATCATCTTGGTTCGGTAAGTTTGCGCCACCTGAATCAACCAGATAAACGCACGGCAGATGATTTTCTTGCGCGATTTCTTGCGCACGTAGATGCTTTTTGACCGTCATTGGGTAGTACGTGCCGCCTTTTACCGTGGCATCGTTACAGACAATCATACATTCGATGCCATTGATACGGCCGATACCAGCAATCACGCCAGCAGCCGGAATCTCTTCACCATACATATCATGTGCAGCCATCGGTGCCACTTCTAGGAACGGTGTACCTACATCCAATAAACGCTCAACGCGCTCACGTGGTAACAGCTTACCACGCGCTAGATGCTTGGCTCGTGCGCGCTCTGAGCCACCATGGGCAACTTTACGCAAGTGTACATACAGGTCATCGACTATCTCTTGCATCGCGGCACTGTTTTGCTGAAAATCGCTTGAGTTTGGACTCAGTTTACTGGTTATGATAGCGCTCATGATATCCCTTTTTTTCTTATACATAGATAGATACGTAGATGTGAGTAGCTTTTTATATAAATGATACTAACTACTATTTTTAAGCGTTGCTCACATATAGTCGATTCAATTTAAAAGTAGTACAAGGCAACCGAGTGCAGATGTATGTGTGATACTTCAAGCGAGGTTAACGCTGTAATACTTTTACAGTGAAATGAATATGGTTAGTCTTTTATTTTTTGGAGCAGATAAGTAAGCTTACGACAAACCCAACTCTTCTTTCATTTGCTCAATGATTTTATATTTTTGAATTTTTCCAGTGATGGTCATTGGATATTCAGTCACAAAGCGATAGTAAGTCGGCACTTTATAATGAGCGATATGCTCGCTACAGAACTCACGCACTTCCTGTTCAGTCAAGCAGCCAGGCTCTTTTGGAATAATCCACGCCGCAAGTACTTCACCATAACGCTCATCTGGTATACCCACGATTTGTACATCACGAATCTTTGGATGACGATAGAGGTAATTTTCAATTTCTACTGGATAGATATTTTCGCCGCCGCGAATTACCATGTCTTTACTACGGCCGACGATTTTGACATAGCCGTCTTCATCCATTGTGGCCAAGTCACCCGTATGCATCCAACCATCTTGGATTGCCTCACGCGTTTTAAAACGACTGCCCCAATAGCCTTTCATCACGGAATAACCTCGTGTAAGCAACTCACCTGTCTCACCCAGCGGGACAATTTCACCTGTTTCTGTATCGACGACTTTGACCTCAAGCGCAGGCTGTACCAGTCCCACGGTTGATACTTGTTTATCAAGTGGCGTGTGCTCATTGGTCTGGCAAGATACGGGACTGGTCTCTGTCATACCATAGGCAATGGTGACTTCGCTCATATGCATCTTATCGATGACACGGCGCATAACCTCAATCGGACAGCTAGACCCAGCCATGATACCTGTACGTAAGGTAGACAGATCAAAGTTTTCAAACTCAGGATGGTCAAGCTCTGCGATAAACATCGTTGGCACGCCGTGCAAACCTGTACACTTTTCTTCTTCGACTGCCTGCAGTACGGTCAATGGCTCAAAGCCGTCGTTTGGATATACGATACAGCCACCATGCGTGAGAATCGCTAGATTACCAAGCACCATACCAAAGCAATGATACAAAGGTACTGGAATACACAGCCTATCCTCTTCGGTAAGGTTCATGGCCTCACCGATAAAGTAGCCATTATTTAAGATATTACGATGGCTTAAGGTTGCACCTTTTGGTGTACCTGTCGTACCACTGGTGAACTGTACATTGATAGCATCGGTGTTTTTAAGCTGAGCTTGGCGCTCGGCAACACGTGGATCATTGGCATCACCCTCGCTCATCCAGCTCGAGAATTTTTGCATAAAACCAAAGGTCTCGTCCGACGCTGGCTCATCAATCCAAATGATACGTTCAATCGTTGGAATCTCGACCAAATCAAGCTGAGTGTAGTCTTTGTGGTAAATCTCAGGACATAGCTCACGGATTAAACTGGCATAGTCACTGGTTTTAAAATGGCGCATAAGCACGAGCGCTGAGCAGCCCAGTTTGTTTAAGGCATATTGCAACTCGAAAGTACGGTAGGCAGGATTGATATTAACGAGGATAACGCCGACTTTTGCCGTGGCTAATTGCATGAGCAACCATTCAGAATTATTGTGTGACCAGATACCGATACGATCGCCAATCTCTAGTCCCATTTCAATCATGCTACTGGCTAGCTGATTTACTTGCTGCTGTAGCTCACGATATGTCCAGCGGATATTTTGATGGCGGACGACCAGTGCTTCGCGCTCAGGATATTTAGAAACAATAGCATCAAAAAAGTCACCGATTGTCGCTTCAATCAGCGGTACATCAGGACCTTTGTCATAGCTTTGAGTAAGTGGTGCATTGGCTGAGCGTGCGCCCATATTGATACTAGGAATGTTGTTTAAAATAGTGTCGAAGTCAACGCGAGTCGAATCGAAATCAGGAGTTTGAGTCATAACGAGTCCTTTCGTTTTACTTTTTATAGTATTTATAAATAGCACTTATTAATAGCCTGCGTGCAAACCTTCTTCCTTGGGCAGGTCTTACATAGCATTCAGCTACTATAACGCCATCAATGAAAGCCTGTCAACAATATCAATACAGTATGTATCATTTAATTAGATAGTCTGCCTTTCTACTTAGTAAAAGGTAGCATAGAATCATGGCAAATATTTGACACAAAAAAGCCAGCCACATCATAAGGAATGGGCTGGCTAGATCATCAATATTGTCTTTTAATTAAGTCCTCTGGAAAGCATCTAATAAAGGACATTACTTATAAATTATATGCTTTTATTAGTTTTTCAAAAGACGGTATTTCAATCATTATGCCTTAGGAGCTGCAGGCGCTTTAATCGTTACTGTTGCGCTAACGGCTTCATTATCATCGAGCAAATCCATGATTAGCTCATCATCGCTTTCTGTCTTCACTTGCCAATTACCTGCTGCTTGCGGTACGCCCGTCACCATCACAGAGATGGCTTTATTTTTTAGGCGAATCATCGGCGGCTTATGATCATAACCACTGTGTTCATGACCTAAAATATCAGCAGCGATAGTCGCAGCCTGCGCGCGTAATGGCGCAACATAACGACAGGCAACCCCATTGATAGACATACAGTCGCCGATGGCATAGATATTCGCTGCATTGGTACGCAATGTCGCTGCATCCACCACGATACCCGTACGGCGATCGAATTCTACACCAGCCGCAGCAGGTAATTGCTCATCGACTGTCAGACCTGTACTGGCAATCACATGATCTACAATCAGTGGTTCGAGCGGCTGAGTATCAGTATTGTCTGCATCCGATGATAACGGTGCATAGTCTACTTGTAGTTTCTCGCCATCTTCGCTGTCATTATTATTGTCATCGTCATTAACACGAGTGACAGCTGATACTTGATAACCACCTAAGAATTGAATACCCTGCGACTCAATCGCTTTGGCGATACGTGCAGTCGCTTTTGCTGGTAGCATCTGTGAAAGCGGTGCATCGTTTAAGTCAATGAGCGTTACTTTATGACCAGCTTTAAGTAGGTCTTCTGCGATTTCTGTACCCACCATACCAGCACCAACGATCGCAACATGCTGGCTACCGGTTGTTAGCTTTTCTTGTAGCTGACTAAAGCGCTCGATATGATTGACATGCCAGACCAAATCTTGTGGCAGACTTTTAGGAAAGATAGGATGCGCGCCCATCGCTAGTACCATTTTCTCATAGCCGATAGTCGTCAGTGCGTCATCTGACTGTACAGTAGATCGTACCTGTACAGTTTGGCTCACTGGATCAATATCTGTCACTTGCGTATTGGCTAACAAAGTCACTTCTGCTGTGTTCGCCGCCTCGCTACCAGATGCCCGTACCAAATCTGATGCTCGTTTGTTTTGGCTGATTGCCATCGTCAACATCGGCTTGTGATAACGGTCGCCACTATCAGCCGTGATTAGGGTAATTGGAATCTCTGTATCTTTGGCACGAATGGCATCAATGACATGCCAGCCTGCCAGTCCTGCACCAATAATAACCACACCTTTTTTTGCTGCTGTGCTCGATGCTACAGATGGATTTTCTACGCTCATACAAACTCCAATATGGTTTATGAATTATTTTAATTATCAAAAATATTGACCGCTATTGTATCAGTAAACAGCCATTCACTCACCTATCTAGCAATTCACTTAGTCAATATCGAACTCCATGCGATGTGCTGTTGCACACATGGTTTCACTATCTATTAATTTTTCTATACAGTATAGACTTGCGTGGATGCCTGCACTTATCCCCGCTGATGTGATGATATTACCAGTATCGTCACTAGCATCTACAAAACGCGTATGCGAGATCACATCGATATCAGGATAGGATGCTAAATTATCCAAATCCATCCAGTGCGTGGTTGCTGACTTACCAGCTAGCAAACCTGCCTTAGCCAATAGCAATGCTCCCGTACACACTGAAAGCGTCAGCTCTGCCAAACTTGCTTGAGTGATAATCCAATCAATTACCACCTTATTATATATTTCTGTTTTTTCGGCACCGTAACCACCAGGGACGATTAATACATCAATGTCTGGATGATTGGCAAAACTATAGTCAGGGATAACTTGTAGACCATTCCTAGCGGATATCCTTGCTTGATGCTCAGCAATAGTGATAACGTCAAAGTGCTTATCATCACTAGAACTGGCAGCATTTTCAGCCAACGAAAACACCTCAAAAGGTCCTGCAAAATCCAATACTTCTACTTCATTGAACAGTAGTATGCCGACGGTTCGTTTTAGCGTCATATTCAATCCTAATTCAGTTGATAGCGTTAAATTAAATTAAGTTTATCTATATTACGATTATTACCTTTTTAAATTTATTTGATTAATCAGATGTGCCATTTCATCTGCCTTTACCGTTTGCGATTTCTCTAACCCTGTGACTATTCCCGCTCTATTTTCAGCGGCTTTATAGTCTCAAAGCTATCTTATTTAAATTCCTTATGTGTAAACATCATAGGCTCCAAATTATTGTTCAAATAGTTATACAAAAGAAACTGAATACAAAGCGCCCTATTAAAGATAGCGTTTAACTGTCTTTAATAGGGCGCTTTGTATAGTTATTAACAGTGGAAAGAAAAGTAAGCTTTAAAACACGTCTTCATATTCTAAATAATGCTATAAACAATCGTAAATCAAAGTGTATTTAATGATTTAAAATCTTCGATAAGAACATCTGTGCACGGTCACTTTTTGCCCCTTCAAAAAATTCATCCTTACTACAGTTTTCTACGATATGTCCTTCATCCATAAAGATAATACGATTGGCCACCTGACTGGCAAAGCCCATTTCATGCGTCACGCACATCATGGTCATACCATCGCGAGTCAGCTCGACCATTACGTCTAGCACCTCTTGAATCATCTCAGGATCAAGCGCGGAGGTTGGCTCATCAAACAGCATTGCGACGGGATCCATGGCCAACGCTCGTGCAATCGCAACACGCTGCTGCTGACCACCAGAGAGTTCTGCTGGATATTTCGCCGCTTGTACCGTCAGACCAACGCGATCTAGATAGGCCATCGCTTTTTGTTTGGCCTCAGACTCTTTACGACCCAACACTTTGATTTGTGCCACTGTTAAATTATCAATAATAGTCAAATGTGGAAACAACTCAAAATGCTGAAACACCATGCCGACACGGCTACGTAACTTAGGTAGATTAGTTTTTGGGTCACCGACAGAGATACCATTGACCATAATGTCACCCTTTTGAAAAGGCTCAAGTCCATTCACTGTCTTAATCAAAGTTGATTTACCACTACCCGATGGACCACAAACGACGACGACATCACCTTTATGTACATGCGCGGTGCAGTCAGTCAGTACTTGAAAATCTCCATACCACTTACTGACATTAGATATCTCAATGACCATCTCATCACTAGCATGACCACTATTGGTAACCAGCCCGCCAAAGGCATTTAAGTACGTATCAGCATTGCTCATCACTGGCTCCTAACCACATTATTTTCGATAATCATTATTTAAAAAAGGTAAATCAAATACTCAAGCTCTTAACACTCAAAAGCGCAAGCGATAGCCGTATTAAAATAACTATATTAAAACCGCAAACGCTTCTGTAATTGTTGTACGCCAATAGAAGCACTTAAGCTAATCACAAAATAGACAGCACCAGCACCTAGGATATAAGGCGTGAGTAAGCCCATTAGCTCACCGCGTACATAGGCTGCGCGGAAAAAGTCGGTCAAACCAATGGCAAATACCAGTGTCGTATCTTGGAATAAGATAATACATTGCTGCAAAATCAATGGCAGCATCTTACGAAAGGCTTGTGGCAAGATGACCAGACGCATGGTCTGACCATAAGTCATACCGAGCGCTTTTGCCGCATTGACCTGCCCGCTACCAATCGATTGAATACCAGCACGCACCACTTCTGAGAAGTAAGCGGCCTCAAACATCATAAATGCGACCACACAGGAGGCAAACGCAGCATCGAGTTGCAGGTACTTACCCGCTACCCAAAGATAAATCATCGGTACGGCAAAATAGAACCATAGTAGTACCAATAACAGCGGCACGGAGCGAAAGTAATTAACGTATAGTTTGGCTGGAATTTCAAGCGCTTTGATACCTGACAAGCGCATCAATGCCAATACAGTTCCTAAGCTGATACCGCCCAAAATAGCCAAAAACAGCACTTTTAAGGTGGTAAGCATGCCACCCATCAAACCAGGATAGGCTGTTGCCAATTCGGTCATATTCATTTCTGACCTCCCGCAATAAGCCCAGGCACACGCAATTTACGTTCAATCAATCCCATAATAGCGATTAAGGATAAGTTGAAAACCAAGTAAATAATCGTCGCATAAGTATATATCTCGATACTATTTTGAGTATATTCGCTGATGGTTTTGGTTTGGCTAATCAGCTCCATTACCCCCACAAGCGAGGCCACAGAAGCGTTTTTAAAGCAGTTCGTTAGCTCAGAGCTGAGCGGTGGCAATATAATACGAAATGCCTGCGGTAGCAGTACTTCTTTATAGACTTGTGGAATGCTAAACCCTAATGCGTAGGCCGCGTTAATCTGTCCATCTGGTAATGACTCAATACCCGTTCGTACCTGTTCCACGATACGAGCAGCAGTAAATAAGCCCAAACCGATACTGGCTGATAACATGGCTGAGGTATTTGGAGACAAGTCCTTATACCACCATTCTTGTATCGTCGGCGTGAGCCAGCCAGGGGCGATATAAAACCAAAAGAACAGTTGAACAAGCAGTGGAATATTACGAAAAAATGTCACATAAGCCGTACCGATTGCACGAGCAGTCTTGTTGGGCAAGGTACGCATGATACCGAAGATGGTACCGACGACCATCGCGATAGCCCATGCGATACTGCCAATTAATAACAGCCAGCCAAGACCAGTGATCATCCAATGGATATAGAGCTCGTTGCCAATACCAGTCTGCTCAAAGAGCACACCCCAGTTCCAGCTATAATTCATGGTTGTCTCTCCGAGCAACGATTGATAAGCCTATACGTCAAATAAAATTACTGGCTATCTGAACGTATAGGCAAGCTATGTTGAGGGACAATGAGCGTTACTGCGCTGCTGCTTCTTTAGGCTGAGCGCTGTCATGCGGATTGGCAATCAAGGCCTTTAAGTTGTCTGACATCTCAAAGTTTAGATTGACGTTCTTTGGTGGGATTGGATTCAAGAACCACTTGTCATAAATGCTATTGATTTCACCTGAGCTAAAGACATTAGCAAGTGCTTCATCGACCACAGCTTTGAATTCAGGATCATCCTTACGCATCATACAACCATAGATTTCAAACGATTGCGGCGTACCGACGATGACCCACTCATCAGGATTTTTTGCTTTGGCTTTTTCGCCAGCGAGCAGTACATCATCCATCATAAAGGCATCAGCGCGACCATTTTCTAGCATTAGGAAGCCTTCGCCATGATCTTTTGCTGAGATGATATTGGTATCCATTTTATTATCATCGTTGTACTGACGGATATAACGCTCTGAAGTCGTGCCTGCTGTCGTTACCAAAGTTTTGCCTTTTAGGTCTTCAAAATCTTGAATACCAGAGTCTTTTTTGGTCAATAGACGCGTGCCAATTTCAAAGAAGCCATTAGAGAATGCGACTTGCTTTTGACGTTCTTCGTTATTAGTAGTTGAGCCACACTCAAAATCTACCGTGCCGTTTTGTACCAATGGGATACGAGTTTGCGAAGTGATCAGGTTATAGCGAACGTTAAGGTCTGGCATGTTTAGCTTTTGCTTAACGGCTTCAACCACTTTCATTTCCAAATCGTGTGCATAGCCAATCGGCTGATTAGGATCATCAGCGATATAAGAAAAAGGAATAGAGGAATCACGATGACCGACGACAATAGTGCCAGAGTCTTTGATTTTCTGTAGCGTACCGTTAGTCGTGGTTTCGGTCGTCGCTGCATCATCTGCTGGCGCATCAGTGCTGGTCTGGCTGCTGTTATTACATCCCGCTAAGCCTAATGCCATAACAGCAGCTAAAGTCAACGGTTTGGAAAATGAGTATGTCATGAAATACATCCTTTTATCGCAAGATTGAGTGAGTGCTTGGACGACATAGGTCTGATTGACCCGACTGCCCCGCATCCGTACGGTTGTTGCTGTTGTTTATCACAATGCAACTTAATGTTACTGTACAACAAATTTGCAGTAGAGGGTGAATTTTTTTTGAGAGAGTACATATTTATGAATATATTTATATTCTAACTATAAGATGATGGCTTATAGCGGCTATCTACTCAGAGTTTTGTACAGACAGCTGCTTGGTTTTTTAAACCCATTATTGACAATTACTACTCATAATCGTCAAAACAGTCTACTAAGTGAGATTGATAAATCGGCAGTAATCCCCATAAAGCAAACAACTTCTCTATACTACAAATGACTTATGACTCAAGATATCCCAGTCCCAAATACGGACAGCCAAACTACTGGCAACCATGGCAGCAACGACATTCGCCAACGTTTCTTTGTTGAAGACTCTCCCGTGCGCGGTGATGTGGTACGCCTATCACGCAGCTACGCGAGCACGATTGCGCAAAAGCCCTACCCTGAAGCCATCAAACGCTTATTGGGTGAGATGCTGACCGCAGCGAGTTTGCTAATCAGTACGGTCAAAATCAATGGTCGCCTATCTATTCAGCTGCAATCATCAGACAGTGACAGCTTACTAAACTGGGCGATGGCAGAATGCGATCAAGACGGCATAATCCGTGCACTTGCTAGTTGGAAAGGCGAAACGGATGAGCAAGTACAAGCGTGGGACAAAATGACCCATGCCAAAGAAGCGTTTGCTGAGCTTGGTGCGATGGGACAAGGCGTATTGTTTATCAATATTCAGCCTGATGGCGGTGAGCCATACCAAGGTATCGTTGAGCGTAGCCACGACAATCTAGCGGACTGCTTAGCGCATTATCAAAAGCAATCAGCACAGATTCCAACGTTGATTAACTTGGCATCTGATGGCCTGCAAGCTGGTGGTATCTTGGTACAAATGCTACCGCGTACTGCTGAAGAAACGTCTGAAGTTGAGCAAAACCAAGATGCGGGTATCGACGATGATTTATGGACGCGCTTGTCTGTACTGACGCGCACGGTAAAAGCAGAAGAACTAACGACACTGGATGCCAACGAAATACTCTATCGCTTATATCACGAAGAAAACATCGTGGCACCTGAGCCTGCGCCTCTATCATTTGGCTGTACTTGCTCACGCGAGAAATGTGAAATGGCAATTGAGCAAATCGGCGAAGCGGAAGCGTTAGATATCGTCGAAGAGCAAGGCGGTACATTTGAGATGGATTGTGGATTCTGCGGTGAAGTCTATAAGTTCAATAAAGATGATGTAGCAGCAATATTTGCTGAGTAAGTTTTTTCTTACTTGCTATAAATCAGCCTTTGTAGAAATACAAAAACCCCTCAAGCATGATGCTTGAGGGGTTTTTATTTTTAAAATTTTAAAAACGTATAAGTGCTTTTACGTTGATATGCCTTTAGTCTTGATGCCATTTTTTCATATAATCAATCGCCATGGTATTGATTGCCTGCCAGTCAGCTAAATGTTTTTTTGAAAACTGAAGTCTTACATAGTTATTGTACTCAGGGTACATGTACTCCATTTGGCACATTCTATCTTGGTCTTCATTAATTGTAGGCATACAGCGAATCGTAATCGGCGCGTCTGTATAAGTACTTCCTATATAGTATATGGCATAAAGATCACCTGACCCAACGTATGCCTCTAATTCATAGTCATCTCTATCAAAATCTCTATTCTCTTCCTGCTTGATACTATCTATTCTAGTCGGTATATCAGCACCTTCAATTTTCGAGTTTTTAGCTGCCCAGTAAAACTCTATAATATTATTGTCATAATCAAAGACATTTGGATTTTTATCACTATTATTAAGGCCACGACCGCTAGGCCAAAAGAAATAACCATGACCCATATCCGTCTCAAAACTGGCATAACTACCAGTATCTGGTCTGACAATATGGTTTGAGGGAATGAGATAATTGTCACCATCTACATTTACTTCAATTTGAGCGTTAGGGTCGTATATATTTGGCTTTGCACAACTAATGACTATGAGTGCGCCGCCTAATAGCAAAGACAAATTTCTCAGTAGCCCTTTCTTAAATGATAAGAACGTCATTGCGCAGTACACATAGCGTAGGTAACTCGAAATGATACCCACCACTCTCTACACCGCCACATCTAAACTTCTAGGATAAGAGTGTATGCGCGGACGTCCAGCATAGTCACTTCGACCATTATCAACCAGCCACTCAACCACCTGCTCTCGCACTCGTCTACTATGAATTAAGTTCATATGATTGACGCCGTAGAATACCGCTTTATGACCATCTGGCACAAACAAAGCATGCTCGGCGTCATCTTCACCTAACGCTGAAGCCACCGATACCAAGCTATCCCCTAGCAGATCCGTCACCTTAGAATCATAATGCGTCTCAAGTAAAGCACTAGCGACAAAGTAAGTCTTGATACCACTTGGCAGCCGTGCAGGATGACGGAAATCTTGTGGCAACACGCTACGTCCTTCTAATGCTTTCCAATCTGCATCACGAATACTGCCATGACGTAGATCAATGATACCGGCACTGCGCATATCACCGAGCTTGGCCAGTGAGCCTGCAAATGGCAGCTTGGCAATGATGTCTTGCACATAATTACCGATACGCTCAAGGACTGCCCCATGATGCGGCGAACCTAGCGTGATGAGATTGCCCACGCGCTTGATCCAGTCTAGGCGATCTTGCTCACCATAAAACAGTGCGCTGCGAGAGACCAAACCGCCCATACTATGTCCAACCAGATCTATCTGACTGATATTTGGGTTATCATCGACCAGCGCTTGTAGCAATTGAGAGAACTTACGACCGCTACGTGAGATACGTCGACCCGTATTGTAATCCAAATACAGCACCGTGGTATCAGGCTGACTGATATGAATTGCCTCGCCCAAATCATTATCTGCTTGGGCTTGCCAGCTTAAATGACTCATACATAGACCATGGCACAAAATAACGATGCGACCTGATAGGCTCTCACTTTGCGGCTTGCCATCTTGAGTGTATAGCATCATCGGAATGGCGAGCGCATTTTGATTGTTGACAAGATGATCACCCATGACACCATTGAGTACATTGACCAGTTTTTTTAGTGAGTCTGGTAGTGGCTGCACTGACTTTTGGAGAATCAGGTTTTTGTATATGCGTAGTACAGACGCCAGATTATTACCGACCATTTGCATGACATGACGTATCGTGCCATAGATACGTCCAGTAAATCCGCGCGACCATTTATTTAAATGTTTGTCATTGAAGCGGCCTAGCGGACGCAGAATAACTTCACGGTGGATGGCTTCTACGATTTCTGTAATCTCAACCACACCCATGGTGGCAAGCTGAGCCAATCCTTCAAAAAAATCAGCCAAAGATACAGGTGTTTTGTTGATTTCATCACTGTCATCCGAATCTGCTAGTAGCTTGACCAGTTCATCCATATCGATGGCTTCGAGTTGGTCGATTTGCTCATATAGATGACTGTGTAGCGGTACACTCGCATCTGGGACAAAATGCGCATCGAGCTCATGATGAGTACGAGTATAGCTGCTATCATTTTGAGCGTCGCTGTCACTAACACTGTCGTTATAAAACACCTTTGGACTGCTCATAATATTTGCACATTCAGCGAAAAAAGTAATGGTCTATATTATCCTGTAACTGCAGCAAATAGAAGTGAATGGTTTGACTTTAGAGCGGGATGACGACTAGCAGAGCCAGATGAGTGATAGACGGTCTCTTTAACTATTAAATCAATATAATAATAAAAAATCCCAAGCCTTGACTTGGGATTTTTATGGTTGTGAGCATTGTGATTGTGCCTAATATACGCTTATAGCTTATCTATCTATGTCGTGCTGTCAGCCGTATCAAATGATTCTGCCAGAATGACATCACCATCCTCACGAGTAATCATCACAGTCGCTGAGCGAGGAATACTACCGCCAGCGACAGCGCCCCATGTGTTACCAGGATGCTGAATATTGATAAACAGCGTCTTAAAATCTGGCGCCATAGTGATGCCTGTTACTTCGCATCCTTCAGGACCGACAAAGAATCGTTTGATATTGTCATTGCTAGCAGATGTGCCGACTCGGGTTGACTGCCCTGCCGATGTGGTCGTCATCGACCCATCACTGACCTTACCCGGTAGAGCCGCAAGCAACATACAGCTACTGGTATCGGTGTAAGCGCCGTCGTCTGTCTGAATCCACAAGACACCGCGTGGGTCGAAATATAGCCCATCAGGTGAAGAGAAGTCATTATTGTCATTTAGCTGAGATAAGTTTTCTGCTGATAAATCACTTGGCGCACCAAACAGATAAATGTCCCACTCAAAGCTCGTTGCGGCATGGTCGCCGCCCGCTTCTGCCCAGCGAATAATGTGACCATTGTCATTACCAAGCGCTTTTCCGCTTGATTGATAGCTACGCGGATTGGAAGCTGAGACAGGCTGGTCGTCACGCACACCGCGATATTTATTATTGGTCAATGTCACATAGACATCACCCGTCATAGGGCTGACCGATACCCATTCAGGTCGATCCATCTTAGTAGCACCAGCAGCATCGGCAGCTGCACGAGCAAAGACCAATACCTCATCTTGTCCATTGAATGGCAGTACACTATTAAAAGCATCCAGTCCGTTTTGACCATGGACGAGTGCTTTCCACTCACCGCTACCATCTTCGTTAAATACCGCCACGTATAGCGTGCCGTCATTCAGATATTTGTCACCTGCTTTTAGTCCACCGCCGATGTCCGAGTTTGACCACATTGCTTTGGAGACAAACTTATAAATGTACTCCCCTCGGGCGTCATCACCCATGTAGAACACCACTGGCTTACCTTGCTCAACAGGAGCATACGCACAGTTTTCATGAGCGAATCGACCCAGTGCGGTACGTTTTTGCGTTATAGAGTTTTGGTCAAATGGGTCAATTTCAGTAATATAACCAAAAGTATTGAAGCCATAGCGATAATCTTCAGCAGCACTAGCACCGACTGCGGTCATATCCCAACGTGAGAACTCATCTGCTATTTTGGCATCCTTTGCCTCTGGGGTATGCCATAAATACTCCCAACCTGGGAAGTCCTCCACTGCACCGTAGCGCTCGCGCGCATAGTTATCACCAGCGCTTAATTGGCTGGCATCTTGTCCACGGGCAAACACACCTAAGAAGTTCTCTTCGGTAGTCAGATAAGTACCCCAAGGTGACAGACCTGCGCCGCAGTTATTATTGATACCGCGAGTCTGATAGCCTGTCGGATCAAACTTGGTCTTGACCAGAGCAGAGCCTGCCACAGGGCCAGCCAATTGTGCTGTTGTACTACTGGTAATACGGCGATTGTATTTAGAGTCAGGTACCATCTCATAACCCATACCATCTGCACGGCGAGTTAACTCAACCACCGAGACGCCATGACAGTTAACTTCACGGCGGACGTCGCTTGCGAGACGGCGGTTTTGAAAGATAGGCGCAGCATCGTTATCTTGAGTGACGTAATAGCCAAATGGGCTAAGCTCACTGCTATTAACGTATTCATGGTTCATGACTAGCAAGCTGTTTTCTGACGCTTTAGCATCGTAAGCATTACCGTTTTTGCCAAAGAACCACATCCCATCATGGTTGTCACCCATCCGCCATTCAAATGACTCTGCTGATTGCTCACGATTGTCTTTCCAATCCTCGATACCAGAGTTTAGCGGCGTACCAAGTGGTAATATTATCTCTGCCTTGTAGCCTGCTGCTACGGTCATCGTATCCGCTGTTGAATGCGCGACTGCCTCAAACTTTAGGGTATCAGGACGCTTCAAATCACCTTGTGCAGGGATAGCGGCATTATCGTCATTACCAACAATACTGCTATCATCGTCCTCACTACAACCGACCAAAGGTAATGCGCCAAAAAACGCAGCAGCCGTCAACCCTGTGCCACCTTTTAGGATACTACGGCGGTTTAATCGACGATTGATAATCGTCTGAAAGTCAGTATTATTAGTAGGGTTTGAGTCTTCAACCACTTCGTGGGCAAGCGTTCGCTCATTGTTCAATAATGTCATTATCAGTCACCTTGCTATTAGGCTAGATTGGCAGAGAGTTGATCGCGGCTTTATAATTACGACCACAAAAATACGAATTCCGCTTAAGTCTACTCAACCTTTATGACAGCACGCTGAACAATAGGTGACAAACTGATGACAATCGAATGTACTGATGATTCTTAAAAAATAGAATGGTTAGATAGTTAGAGTTGTTTGGCAGTTAGCAAAGTCAAAAAATAAATATAAAGGCTTAAAAGCAAAAACCCCAAGCAATTGCTCGGGGTTTTTAATATGCGTTTGTTATTGCAATCAAGCTTACTGTACTTGCGACACCCACTCATGAGCACCCAGTTTTAGTTTAAGCTGATCGCCTGCTTGCAATACACCAACGCCGCTTGGCGTGCCAGTCATAATTACATCCCCTACTTGCAAGCTAAAGGCGTGACTGATATTGACCAGCAATTCATAGACAGGGAATAGCATTAAGGCACTATCGCCATCTTGCGTTAATTCATCATTGATAGATAGCTGATACTGCACATTCTGCAGATTGCCAAACGCTTGCGGGTCTAGCCAATCAGCAAGCACGCAGGCTCCGTCAAAACACTTAGCACGCTCCCACGGATGACCTTTTTCTTTTAGCTTGCTTTGCAAATCACGCAAGGTCAAATCCAGTCCCAATGTCACGCCACCAATCGCTTGCTGAGCTTGCTCAATTGTCGCCATAGATAAGTCAGCTGATAGCTGAATACATAGCTCGGCCTCGTAGTGAGTCTCGCCAAACAGCTCTGGACTTGGGCGAACCACATCACCACGGATAGAGACCACTGAAGACGCAGGTTTCATAAATAGTATCGGCGTGGTTGGCACTTCATTGCCCAACTCTGCAGCATGTGCCGCATAGTTGCGACCAACACAGACGACCTTACCAATAGAAGCACGCAATTTTTCATTATGATTGATAGCGCCCTGCTCGGCATTGACACCAGCTGCAATGGCGTTCACTAATGACTCGTGTGGCGATTGGCTCATACTAAACTCTCCCTGTAAATGATGGCTATTTTATCAGCAGTCCATACTATATTTTCTACAGTGACTTTGACGATTTTTAGTTGCTAACTGCTAACTGCTAACTGCTAACTGCTAACTGCTAACTGCTAACTATGGAATCGTATTGGTCACCACATCTGGTGGTACATAACTGGCATGGCGGTTCATACGTTTTTCAAACATTCTAAAGCTAAACAAGATAACCCATGACAACAATAGATAGACGATACCAGCGGCAAAGAATAGCTCCATCAAGGTATAGGTACGCGCACTGATCGTACGAGCGACACCTGTGATATCCATCAATGCAATAGTCGAAGCGAGCGCACTACCTTTTAGCATAAAAATAACTTCGTTACTGTATGCTGGAATCACAATACCAAATGCGCGCGGTAGCGTAACCCGTGTTAGCTTTTGCCATTTTGACATGCCAAGCGCATCAGCCGCTTCAAGCTCTCCAATCGGAATCGTCTGAATCGCACCGCGTATAATCTCTGCTAGATAAGCACTGGTATTGAGGGTAAAGGCAATGATAGCACACCAATATGCTTGGCTGAGTACTGGCTCCCATAAGAATGACTCGCGTACGGCCTCAAATTGACCCAAACCATAATAAATCAGGAATATCTGTACCAGCAGCGGCGTACCACGGAAAAAGAAGATGTAAAGAAATGGTAGTATCTGTACTACCCAATTCTTAGACAGTCGTAACAACGCCAAAACCAAACCAAACAGCAATCCAATCACACCTGAAAACAAAACCAGCTGTACGGTCAATACCGCGCCGCCTAGTAAATCAGGGATATGGTCAAAAATGACCTGCCAATTCCAATCCATAGTATCTCTCCTCTACCCTATGGTCGATTGACTGTGCGTGGATTGACGGCTTATCTTTTTGGCATAGCGTGCCGCAGGATTGGCGCGCCACTCAAGCCACATCATAAAGCCAGTAATCAACATGGTCAGACCCAAATAAATAATCGCTGCTGCCATATAAAAGGTAAACGGCTGCTGTGTAGACTGTGCCGCACGCGATGACTGATACATGATGTCCTTGAGACCCACGACCGATACCAATGCGGTATCTTTGAGCAGTACCAGAAATAAATTCCCCAGACCTGGCAAAGCAATCTGCCATACTTGCGGCAAAGTGATGCGATAAAAAGTCTGAAAAGGACGCATACCAATCGCTTGCGCAGCCTCTCGCTGCCCTACTGGAATCTCTTGAATGGACATGCGAAAAATCTCAGTCGCATACGCACCAAAAGCAATAGACAGTGCCATGACACCACCCCAAAAAGCGCTAATCTCGACATAGTCGTTATAGCCAAACTTTTTGAGGATGCTCATCAATAAGATAGAGCCGCCATAATAAATAAAGAGCACCAATAGCAGCTCAGGAATACCGCGCATCGTCGCAGTATAGACAGTCGCAAGCTTACGCAGCAACCAGATATTGGACATCTTTGCGGTTGCGCCGAGCAGGCCTAAAGCCAGACCAATGATTAAACTGGTCACAGCTAGCTGTATGGTGACGGTAGCGCCGCTTAATAAAAGCGCGCCAAATCCTTGTAAGTCAAACACGATTATCCACTCAGTCTCTTTATATTAGCAATTTGCAAAATATGAGTTAAAAGAATCAGCATCAATAGCTGAACGCGGCGAAACACCGTATTTTATACCAAATCAATAGGGATGGTCGGCGTCAAAAAATGACGACAGAAGAATACGATTAACGCTGCGATAATTGACACAGTAGAAATGAGCGCTGATTTTATCATATTCACTCGCCGTGATGTTAATACTGACGCGTAAAAGCTGCGCCTAAACCGTACTTAAACAGACACTTGCCTCTAGAGACATACAATAAGCCGACTAAATTTGAGCAAAATTAATAGGTCGCTACGATGTATATTTGTTGATCTAACAACAAATAAAAAAGGACATCTCCATCATGGTGATATCCTTTTATCGATCAAAACACTATTTTTTGACTGCTATCTCTAATTACTGTTAGCTATTAACTAGCGCTTTCTATCGCTGGTTGCTCGGCAGTATTTGTATCTGTGCCTGTATTTGCGTCTTCACCTACTGTGCTTGTTGCAGACGCTGGCACCGCAAAGTACTTTTGATTGATCTTATCGTAAGTACCATTAGCCTTTATATTAGCAAGAGACTGATTGATCTTTGCTTGTAGCGGATCGCCTGGGCGTACTGCTATCGCAAAATTATCGTTAATATCGATCTCATCACCTTTTAGCGCATATTTGTTACCAGCATTTGAGCTCAGCCATTCTATCGCAGGCAACTTGTCAGAAATCATCGCATCGACACGGTTTGAACCGAGATCCAAAAACGCATTGCTCAACGTATCATAAAGCTTCATATCGGCCTTTGGATACGTGTCTTCTAGCCACTGCGATGAAATGGTTGAACGCTGTGCAGCAATAGAATGCGAGTCGATATCACTGTTGTTACTAGGGTCAAAGCTGCTGTCTTTTTTGGCCAAAAAAACCAAGGCATTGCTAAAGTACGGATCGGTAAAGCTCACCTGCTGCGAACGCTCTGGAGTAACGGACATCGCGGCCACGATTGCATCGTACTTACCCGCTTTTAGACCAGGGATAATACCGTCCCAGTCCTGCGCCACAACCTCACAGGTCACCTGCATATCAGCACAGAGTGCATTTGCTATCTCAACATCAAAACCACCCAGTGTCCCATCGGCATTGGTATAGTTAAAAGGCGCATAGGCCCCTTCTGTACCGATGCGTAATACATCACCTGTAGAGGCTGCCGTTGTTTCGGTAGCCTCTGGATTGGTATCAGCTGCACTCTCTTGGCTATTGCTACAGCCAGCAACGGTAAAGGCCGTCGCTAGCGCAAGCAGTGACATAGACAAACGACTGGCTATATTAATATTAGATTTGCCAGTCGGGGCACAGATTGGGGCACAATGGTTGCTCATGATCATCCTTGGTTTTTTCTTAAGTAAACAACACGTCTTCAAATAACAGCAGTCAAACTACTAGATATCGTATTAGTTAGCTGGCGCTTCTTCTTCAGCGACCATTACTTCTTCGACACTATCAGTTGTTGCTACCGCTTTTTGTGCTGCAGCCGTTGAGCTAGTACCAAAGTAGCTACCCGTGATTTGATCATAGGTACCGTTGTCTTTTAGCTCAGCCAATGCTGCATTGAACTTAGCAACTAACGGATCGCCTTTACGGAAGGCAATACCCATTGCATCATCATTGGTGCTGATTTCTTCACCTTTGACTTCGTAACCTTTGCCTGCGTCTGTTTTTAACCAGTCGATACCCGTTACTTTGTCAGACATCATACCGCGCACACGGCCCGAGGTTAGATCTAGATAGGCATTGTCTTGCGTATCATATAATTTGATATCAGCATCTGCATGCTCATCTTGTAGGTATTGCGAGGCAACAGTTGAGCGCTGTGAGGCAATTGGTAGACCTGTTAGTGACTCGACGCTTAAGTCATCACCTTTTTTACCGATCAAAATGATACCGCTATGGAAGTAAGGGTCACTGAAATCAACCACTTCTTTACGCTCAGGCGTGATAGACATACCTGCGATAGCTGCATCAAATTTCTGTGCGTTAAGCCCTGGAATCAAACCGTCCCAATCTTGAGAAATGACTTCACACTCAGCTTTCATTTGCGCACATAATGCGTCAACCAGCTCAATCTCGTAACCAATCAGTTTGCCATCTGCATCGGTATAACTAAAAGGCTTATAGCTTGATTCTGTCGCAATTTTGATATTTAAAGGCGCTTCAGTAGCGGTGTCAGCTTCAGCATTTTCTGCTGGTGCTGAGCTATTGTTACAACCTGCCAGCATTAGCATTGCTGCGCTAAGCGGTGCTAGCCACAGTGCTTTTTTGCTCATTGATGATGTCATTGAAATTGTCATAAGTTTTATTCCTTAATATATTTACCAGCTGTATCGTCAATTACTGCTTGCTGATTTATGCTTATAAACACCGTTTATTTGAAATATGCTTGGTTTTAAGCATTACTCGCATCAAACGTTACTTGTTATAAGCATAAATCTTCAGTGAGTCATTATTGACCAAAGTTCATCTGCTCAAGACGTGCAAGCTCACCGTTACTACGGATTTCGCTCAATGCTTTGTCAAAGTCAGCTTTGAGTGAGTCACCTTTACGTACAGCAATGGCAATATTGTCATCGTTATCAATTTCATCACCAACGATACCGAAGCCCGCTGCGTTTTCTGCTAACCATGATTTGGCAGAAACTTTCTCAGCCAATACCGCATCGCTACGACCAGATTTTAGATCTAGATAGGCATTGTCATAGTTGTCATACAACTGAACTGTGTTGCCTTCTTTGCCTTCGTAATTATCCTGTAGATAAGCACCTGGCGTAGTAGAGCGTTGACCGCCAAGCGTTGCGTCTTTAATCGCCATAGGATCAAAACCACCATCCGTATTGGTCAACCATACCATCGTATTGGCAAAGTACGGCTCGCTGAAATCAACTTTTTCTTGACGCTCAGCAGTGATAGACATACCTGCAATCACGGCATCATATTTTTGTGCCAATAGACCTGGGATAATACCGTCCCAGTCCTGTGCAACGATTTCACACTTGGCTTGCATTTGATCACACAAGGCATTGGCAACATCGATATCAAAACCTGCCAAGCTGCCGTCGGCATTGGTGTAGTTGAATGGAGGGTAAGCGCCTTCGGTGGCGATACGAATGGTTTTACCAGTGGTTTCTGCTGCAGGGGCGTCAGCGTTGGTATCGGTAGTTTCATCGGCAGGTTGGCTACAAGCGCTCAACATCAATGCAGCAGTAACGGTCATTGATGACCACAATAGGCGAGAATTCGACATCATACGTTCCTTAAATTCTGATGGGTTTTACATAAGTTTTTGACAGGATTTTCTGACTTAGGGTTCTGATATTTTGTTCTCTGACGTCCCTGCCAGACAAGCAATATAGATAGCAGAATAACAGGCAGCCACGAGACATGACGGCCTATAAACCTTTTGATAATACCTGAGTAAAATATCAAAAACAAACGTTTTGCATACTCATAGTTATCATTGAGCAATAAACAGTCAACAATGGTTACGTTACAGTGATTTTATGTTTAGCAGGATAAATGGTGGCAAGCGTGTTGCCACCATCTGTATCAGACATGGTACTAGGCAAAAAACTAATAACTAAGTAGGACGGTGCGATGCCATAAAGTCTTTGACGCGCTCAGAGGTAGGGTTATCAAAGACTTGCTCAGGTGTGCCAATTTCTTCAACCACACCTTGATGTAAAAAGACGACTTTGCTTGATACTTCACGGGCAAAGCGCATTTCGTGAGTAACGATAAGCATCGTACGTCCTTCTTCTGCTAGCTCGCGCATTACAGCAAGCACTTCGTTGACCAGTTCAGGATCTAGCGCAGAGGTTGGTTCATCAAACAATAGGACTTGTGGTTGCATAGCAAGCGCACGGGCGATTGCGACACGCTGACGCTGACCACCAGATAAGTTGGCAGGATAAGCATCTTTTTTGTCGAGCAGGCCGACTTTATCGAGCAGCTTTTCTGCATCGCTAATTGCTTGGTCTTTTTTAATCTTTAAGACCTGCGTTGGTCCTTCGATGATGTTTTGTAGAATTGTCTTATGTGGCCATAGGTTAAAGTTCTGAAAGACAAATCCCACACGAGCGCGCAAGCTTTCTAGCTGCTTTACGTCTGCTGCTTGTAACTCACCTGATTTGGCAGGTTTTAGCATCAGCTCTTCATTACCGATCAAGATACGGCCATGATTGGGGTTTTCTAGAAGATTAATACAACGCAGCAACGTCGACTTACCTGAGCCAGATGAGCCCAAAATAGAGATAACATCGCCATCATAGGCAGTCAGGGATACCCCTTTTAGTACCTCTAATGAGCCGTAGCTTTTATGGATGTCTTGTAAGTCTAGGGCGATAGGCCGAGTCGGGTTTTTTGCAGTATCAAGCATGGTTCAGCAGACTTCCAATAAATATGAGTGAAAACACGAATAAAATAAGAGCTATATCTATATATAGTACAAGCATCTAGATGCATTATCGTAATATGCCTGATGAGGCAAAGAGAAAAATGCCATATTGTCTCTTATTACGCAGTAAAAAGGCAAATATTGTATTTAACCAACGGGTTAATCAGCTTCTAACAAACCGCGAATACAAAAAAGCCCAGACTGCATTTATCGCTCTGGGCTTTATTTTATCACTTTAGAATACGAGACGTTGTGTTATCTGATAACTGCCTATTTATAGTATGTGCTTAGTACATTTAATATGTAACTAGTGCATTCTATAATATGCGATTAGTACGTCGATACATGCTCTGAGTCTTCAGTCCCATCCATCATATCTGCATCTTCTGCTGTCGCCACTGCCACATCATCGTTATTGGTAACGTCCATACCCTCATCATCGGCACTAGCAACGGCCACATTTTCATTGTCACTCGCTGTTGCACTTTCTTCTACAGAGGTTTGAGCATCTACAGTAGTATCAGCTTCAGTTTCCATCGGTGTGTCATCTTTTTTGCTACAAGCGCCTAATGCCAAAGCACCTGCGACCAAGCCAACCGTTAACCAATTTTTATAAGTTGTATTTTTCGTAGCCATGTTCGTTCTCCATTACACATCATAATAAGATTAAGTACTATCTACTGATAGCCTTGCTGTTTTAATGCTTACTATACTGAGGATATCTTGCAGCTACCTTAGTATTTACAGCGCAATTCTGTTAAAAACACGTAAAGATATAGTGTAGTACTGATAACGCGGCTATCTTAAATAAATACCGCTTAGCATGAATAATATTACTTTGAATAAGCCCCTACAAGAGCGCTACAAAGCGGATTCTGTTCACAAAATCATCTTTACTATCGTCCCAATCTGCTCTATGTTAAATAGCATAATGACCTATCGCTATTTGAGTAGGCATTCAAAACTTCTTTTTTTGCGACATTTTTCGCCTTTTTAGGTATTTTTACCTATATAAAACTGGGCGCTTTTAGTTATAAAAAACCTGTATCACATAAGGAAAATAATTTATGAATCAATCGAATACTACGGATATTACGACCTATATGCAGTCTGTCGGCAAGCAAGCACGAGCCGCTTCTCGCGCGCTGGCTGCTGCCAACACTGGCGATAAAAACTCAGCACTCTTGGCCATTCATGATGAGCTGGTCAATGCCAAACAAGACATCTTGGCTGCCAATAAAATCGATATGGACAACGGTCAAAAAAATAATCTTGATAGTGCACTCCTCGATCGCTTGGAATTAAACGAAGCACGATTTAATGGCATGCTACAAGGTCTTAAAGACGTCGCTGGCCTTCCTGATCCAATCGGTGAAGTCACTGACATGACCTATCAGCCATCGGGTATACATTTGGGCAAAATGCGAGTACCACTTGGTGTGGTCGGTATGATTTATGAGTCGCGCCCCAATGTGACATTAGAAGCTGCCTCACTGGCACTCAAGTCAGGTAACGCCATTATTTTGCGCGGTGGTTCTGAGGCCTTTGAGTCTAACCAAGCGATTGCCAAATGTATCATTAAAGGACTTAGCCATACTGATCTATCGGAACATAGTGTACAAGTACTACAGACGACCGATCGTGCAGCCGTTGGTGAGCTGATTACTATGACTGAATATGTCGATGTCATCGTGCCACGTGGCGGTAAGGGTCTGATTGCGCGTATCAGTAACGATGCAAAAGTACCTGTAATTAAGCATTTAGACGGTAACTGCCATACCTTTATCGATAGTGATGCGGACGCTGAGATTGCGATTAAGGTCAGTGTGAATGCCAAAACGCATCGCTACGGCACTTGTAATACAATGGAGACGCTACTGGTCGATGAAGCAGTCGCTAATGAACTATTACCTAAAATTGCAGAAGCCATTGTCGCTGCTGATGATGCAATGCAATTACGCCTTGATGACAAATCACAAGCTATCCTAAATGAGAATGCTAAGCTTAAAGGTCATTTATCAGCGGCCACTTCTGAGGATTGGGATACTGAATATTTAGCTCCTATCCTAGCGGTAAAAGTGGTCGCAGGTATTGACGAAGCGATTGAACATATCAATACGCACGGCAGCCATCATACCGATGTCATCATCACTGATAACTATACCAAATCGCAACGCTTCATCCGTGAAGTAGACTCGGCTAGCGTCATGATTAACGCCTCTAGCCGTTTTGCTGATGGCTTTGAATACGGTCTCGGTGCTGAAATTGGTATCTCAACAGACAAAATCCATGCGCGTGGCCCTGTTGGTCTCGAAGGTCTGACTTCACAAAAATGGATCGTCTATGGTCATGGCGAAACCCGTGCTTAATCATACCAGTATCGACTATCAAAACGAATAATCAGAAACGTCAGCAATTATGCTGGCGTTTCTTCGTTTAAATCATAAGTATTTTAGTTAAGGCATTTAAATTATAGGGAGCGGTACGACTATGCAAAGTGGCAAGATTAAGCACTGGAACGAAGATAAAGGCTACGGCTTTATCGATGTAGATAATCAAAGTGAAGATGTGTTCTTTCATATAAGCAAAGCAAGACTGGCGAATCCTATAACGGTTGGACAAAGTGTCTACTTTAACAGTGCCCGTAACGACAAAAACCAATTGAGAGCCACTGAAGTGACCTCGTCTTCGTTGAGCCTTGACCAAGATACTGCATCAGATGTTCCAAGCTATACCCCTACTAATGCTAATAGAAATAGCAATCAACGCACTCGTAACTCAAATCGTAGCAGTCACAATAGCAGACCCAATAAAAGAAGCTTAGGCTCTACGCTATTTAGCCTTATCGCTATAATCGCCGTCGCTTTCTATTTCTTTGGCGATTTAAATTCGACATTGTTTGCTGATAGCATCGAGTCGACAACGGTATCGCAAGAAGTCATTGATAATACGAGCCAAACTACTACTGCTGGTATAACGGGTGATGCACAGGTCGACAATACGATTGCGCTCATTCAGCAAGGAGGCCCGTTTCCGTATCCAAATAAAGATGGTACGACGTTTTATAACCGTGAAGGCAGACTACCCGCCCAGTCACAAGGCTACTACCGCGAATATACCGTCCCCACCCCTGGTGTCTCTCATCGCGGCGCACGGCGTATCGTCACAGGTGGTAATCCGCCTACCGTCTATTACTTGACTGTCGACCATTATGATAGCTTCCAAAGACTACAGGTGCCTTAATATGAAAAAAGCTGATATGAATCGAGAAAGTATAAACCAAGCCATTCATTACGTTAATCAAAGCCATGTTAATCAAGGTCACATTAACCAAAACGGTACAGCACTGGGTACTAGCATTCCTGCGCAGGCTGTTACTATAGCCGTAGGTGACACGCTCGAAAAAACTGAGCTATTGACGAGTTTAGCTAAGGCCTGTGACTTCCCTAGTTATTTTTCACACAACTGGGACAGTGCATGGGATTGTCTAACAGACAGTGAGGCAATTCATTTAAGGCTTGATTTGACAGACGTTAAAAGAATAAACACTGAGGACTTCAATGTCTTTAAAAGCATCATTGAGGATGCCTTTAGAGAATTTGGCAAACCACAATTGTGGATCATCGTGCCATCTGAGGATGAAGCTTATGCGTTAGAAACTTAGTCGTTGAAAGCCTATATGTTGCAAGCTTGACCGCCGATAGTCACCGATAATTATTCGTCATCATAGAAACCTGAATTCGAGATAAAGCCATATTTATCCCGAATTCAGGTTAATTTATTTTATAGAAAGGATTAACCTATGGAGATTACCTTAAACGGTTATTACACCCTGATATTGGCCACCTTAGTGCTGCTGCTTGGGCGGTTTTTGGTGAGACGAGTCAAGTTTTTAGAGGACTTTAATATTCCAGAACCGGTTGCTGGTGGTCTGGTCGCGGCGATTGTTGTCTATGCTCTCAATATGGTTTGGGGATATAGTTTTAACTTTCATCAAGGACTACAGACCGCCACCATGTTGATGTTCTTTGCGTCCATCGGTCTGAGCGCTGATTTTAGTCGATTAAAAGCAGGCGGCACACCATTACTGATTTTTACTATCGTTGTTTCAGTGTTTATTGTATTGCAGGACATCGTTGGTGTGGCCATGGCAAGTGCGTTAGGACTTGATCCTTTGCTCGGTCTAGTGACAGGGTCTATCGCTCTAACGGGTGGTCATGGTACAGCAGGCGCTTGGGGTATTACGTTAGAACAAGACTACGGCGTGGTCGGTGCGACGACACTGGGTATCGCGGTTGCTACTTATGGTTTGGTCGCGGGTGGTATCGTTGGTGGTCCTGTTGCCCGTCGCTTGATTAACCGACTTGGACTAAAACCAACGCCAGCCAACCCTGATCCTAGCGATATCGAAAAAGTTGCTGGTGCGCAGTCATTATATAGCACCAAACACGATGAAGAGTCTGCAGGTAGTAATAAAGATATCTTTGAAAGACCTGATAGCATGCGCTTTATCACCGCTTCTTCTACTATCGAAACCTTGGCACTATTCGCAGGTGCTTTGGCTTTTGCCGATGTGATGGCCATCGTTGCTGAAGGTACATGGTTTGAGCTGCCTACTTTCGTATGGGCACTGGCAGGCGGCGTCATCATTCGCAATGTGCTGACGATGGTCTTCAATTTTGATATGTTTGACCGCTCAATTGATGTACTTGGTAATGCGTCTTTAAGCCTATTTCTAGCGATGGCATTATTGTCTTTAAAACTTTGGCAGTTGACCGATTTGGCAGGCCCTGTACTAATTATATTGGTCGTACAGACCATCATTATGATTATCTACGTGTACCTCATTACCTTTAAAATTATGGGTAAAGACTACGACGCAGCTGTATTATCAGCGGGGCATTGTGGTTTTGGTATGGGTGCGACACCGACTGCAATTGCAAATATGCAGGCAGTCACTGACCGCTATCTGCCTTCACCTAAAGCATTCCTAATCGTACCGATGGTAGGTGCGTTCTTTGTTGATATCGTCAATGCCACGATATTGCAGATATTTACGAAATTGCCATTTATGTAGGATAATGCTGTCACAGATTAGAACTTAATAGCTACCTAGCAAATAACAAATACTAGCCATCGAAAAGCCCGCCAAGACTCATCTTGGCGGGCTTTTTTAATTATCAAGCTATAATAGAATGTTCAATCAAACCCATTATTTATACTTTTTAATTTCACCACTTTTCACACGCGCTATGAAAGAATTAACTTCTCTTTTCACAATTGGCATCAAGAAGTATAGACCGATGATGTTGAAGATCGCCATAGCGAACAGAGCCGCATCTGAGAAGTCGATAACGAAGCTGAACTGTACGATGGTACCGATAACAACGAAGATTAAGAAGATCAGTTTGTATATCATCTCGCCGCCTTTACCTTCACCAAAGAGGTAAGTCCAAGCTTTTAGACCATAATATGACCATGAAATCATCGTTGAGAAAGCAAACAACAATACCGCGACAGCTAGGAAATACTGGAAGATAGGCGCCGTTTCCATGAAGGCTGCACGGGTTAGATCAACACCAGTAAGCGCTTGGGTTTGCAAGTTTGCGGCAGTGTTTACCCCAGAGATAGTAATAACAAGCGCCGTCATCGTACAGATAACAACCGTATCAATGAAAGGCTCTAATAGCGCTACTAAACCTTCAGTAGCAGGCTCTTTGGTTTTTACTGCTGAGTGAGCAATAGCGGCTGAACCAACGCCCGCTTCGTTAGAGAAAGTTGCACGTTTTAAACCTTGAATCAACGCGCCAATAAAGCCACCAGCCACACCAGCACCAGTGAAGGCACCCGAGAAAATCTCACCAAATGCAGCGCCAATATGATTAAAGTTAGCAATCAGTACGATTACCGCCATAGTAATGTATAACAAAGCCATAAAAGGTACGACTTTTTCGGTAACGGTTGCGATGCGCGGCATACCACCAATAATAACCATACCGACTAAAAATGCTAAGCCAATACCAAAGAATACACTGTAATCCGTTGGAATGCTAAAAGTAGAGCTCATCACTGCAAAGGCTTGGTTACCCTGGAACATGTTACCGGCACCAAAGGTAGCCAATATACACATGAGTGCAAAACCAACAGCCAGAAACTTACCTAATCCGCCCATACCACGTTCAGCCATACCGCGGCTTAGGTAGTACATAGGGCCACCTGATACGACGCCAGATGGTAGTACCGTACGGTATTTGACACCTAACGTACATTCTACAAACTTAGTCGCCATACCAAATAGGCCGACCATAATCATCCAAAAGGTAGCGCCAGGTCCACCAATAGCAAGTGCTGCACCAACGCCTGCAATATTACCAAGACCAACGGTACCTGATAAGGCAGTAGCTAAGGCTTGAAAATGGCTGACCTCGCCTTCTTCCTTGTTAGCAGGATTAGGATCGGTATATTTGCCTCTGACGATATCTAGAGACAAGCCTATTTGACGAAACTGAATAAATCCAAAGTAAAAAGTGAATACGAGTGCGGCAACTAATAACCAACCCACAATGAGCGGGAAGCTGACGTCTCCAAGAGGTACTGAAAAGAAAATGAGGTCGACGAACCAGCCAAATATATTGGCCATAAAGCCATCGAGACCTGCTCCAAATGCTGCTAAACCTGATTGTTCTGCTGCTTGCGCAAGAGTCGTGCTGAGTAATAGCATCGTTGCGACTAAAGATTGTTTTTTCATGTAAATCCCTCTATTGAAAATAATATTTATATAATTATTCAATCAATTACAGCGATACTAATACAAAGTGTAACTATTTATTATAATTTGTATTAGTATTATTACTAAATGTCCAATACTGACTATATACTAATATTTTTGTATAAACAAAGAGATTTACACATTTTTCTTAATTAAACATCAACTTAGCTCCTTAAAACTAATAGCGAAACTCAATCAAGCTCGCTACATTTATCGAAAAATGTTGGTAGTAATTTTTAGGGAAAATAACAGACTGAAATATAATTAAAAAGAGCTAAATAGCAATACCAATATAGGTTTGCGTTAAATACTCTAATATTTATAAAGAGCAATAACAAAAAAACCGCTAAGCAAAAGCTTAGCGGTTCTTTTTATTGCCATTCTAAAGTTTACTGATTTTTAGCATAGACTGGTAATTCTGCACAAATCGCTTCTACTTTAGAGCGTACTTCAGTAGCAACCGCTTCATCACCGCGGCTGTCTAGTACGTCACAGATCCAACCTGCCAACTCACCCGCTTGTACTTCATTGAAACCGCGAGTAGTAATAGCTGGCGTACCGATACGGATACCAGAAGTCACGAATGGTGATTTTGGATCGTTTGGTACAGCATTTTTGTTGACAGTGATGTGTGCTTCACCAAGCCATTTGTCCGCTTCTTTACCCGTCATTTCTTGCTTAACGAGGCTGATTAGCATTAGATGGTTTTCAGTACCGCCAGAGATGACTTCATAGCCGCGCTCTTGAACCACTTTTGCCATTGCTTGCGCATTTTTCACTACTTGCTGCTGATACGTTTTGAAGTTATCTTCTAACGCTTCTTTAAAGCAAACCGCTTTTGCAGCTATAACATGCATCAACGGGCCACCTTGGTTGCCTGGGAATACAGCTGAGTTTAGCTTTTTAGCCAATACTTCATCACGCGACAAAATCATACCTGAACGTGGGCCACGTAGAGTTTTGTGCGTCGTCGTTGTAACCACATCAGCGAAAGGTACTGGGTTTGGATAAACACCACCAGCAACTAGGCCTGCAACGTGAGCCATATCGACCAATAGATACGCGCCTACTTCATCCGCGATGTCACGGAAACGCTGCCAATCAACTACTTGTGAGTATGCTGAGAAACCCGCGATGATCATTTTTGGCTTATGCTCACGCGCCAAGCTCTCTACTTGGTCATAATCAATAAGACCAGTGCCATCTACCAATCCGTACTGTACGGCATTGTAGTTCAGACCTGAGAAGTTGATGTGTGCGCCATGGGTCAAGTGTCCACCAGCGTCTAAGCTCATGCCTAGTACAGTGTCATTTGCCTCCAACAATGCTAAAAATACGGCTGAGTTTGCTTGGCTACCAGAATGCGGCTGAACGTTCACATACTCTGCACCGAACAACTCTTTAGCGCGGTCAATGGCCAATTGCTCAACTACGTCCACATGCTCACAACCACCATAGTAACGCTTGCCAGGATAGCCTTCTGCGTATTTATTGGTAAGGTCAGTACCTTGTGCTTCCATCACTGCTTGTGAGCAGTAGTTTTCAGAGGCGATAAGCTCGATGTGGTTTTCTTGACGAACGCTTTCTGCGGCCATCGCTTCAGCAAGTACGGGATCAAAATCTTTGATAGAAATATCTTTAAACATAGTGATGTCCTAAATAGTGACTGTCATTAAAAAACGTCATTGAAAAGAAGCTTATAGCCTGCCCACAATAAAACAACTACTGCGTCAACGTCGCTGAAGTACTATTAATACCTCTGCACGCTGTTTTTCTGCAGTCTGTTTTATGGTACGACCATTATTGTGAATGGCGTCTATTAGCAAAGATTGAAATAAGAATAAATACAGGCGACTGACCTGTTGTTAACTTGACTGATTCGTCAATAAAATCGATGTACATTTGCATCGATATCATCGCGAAAGATTAAGTGTAACATGAAAATTTGTGCTGTGAGCGCAAAAAAACCTCACCTTAAGATGAGCGAATTAAATGACGATATAACACAGATAAATAGCCAATGAAATAAAGGATTTACCCGCTGAATGTTTTCGTTAATATGCCTTTTTATGCTGATTTAAGCATAAAATATTTTTAAGCGTGGCTAGATATAGTCAATTTAATATAATTTCGATACAAGGAAACCGAGTGTAAGTTATACATTAGTATGCTTAGCGAGGATGACGATGTAGCGGATTTATATAGACTTGACTATATAGTCGATTCAATTTAAAAGTAGTACAAGGCAGCCGAATGTAGATGTATATTAAATACCTCAAGCGAGGTTAACGCAGCAATACTTTTATAGTGAAGTGATTACAGGAACGCCGGTAGGAACGTTTCACTGATCATTATCTTACGACCATGCCAGTCATAACGCGTTTGTCGTTGCCACCCGTCACTGGTATGACTGATGAAACGCTCATTTGGCAAGGTACGGCGACGCTTAAATAACACGTAGCCAATAGGTGTGTTTTTCAGATGCTGAAGACGACGAGACTGACCTTTTAAACTGTTTAAAGGAAAGATGCTCTGTGCTTGCACCCATGGCATGTCATCACTGCCATATAGCTGCACTTCCCGTATCCATGCCAGCATTGGACGATTTAGCATCATGCCTTGTATACCCAACTGCTTTTTTTGACCTAGAGTCAGCGAACGATAGCCTTCAAAGCTACGTTTTACGCGCAGCGGCTGCCCTGCCTTCTCTTCTAATATAGCAGTGAGAGAACCTTCAGCATTTAGCCAAGGTAAGAGTTCAGTAGGAGGTAGATCATTGGTAGAACTAAAAGAATTGCTGGTCATAGTTTATAGCTAGTATTTTTTATAGGATGTTTGATAGTTAGAAAGTGTTTGCAGATAGAAGCAGAGTGAGTCAAAGCTGGTTACTGCTATGAAGCACTGCCATCAAATTCAGGCATATTGTCTGCATTAAAAGGCAAAGCTTCAAAGGCCTGCTGACGATACTGCGCCATATGCAGCCGATCTCTGGCACAAAAATCGCCAATCGCTGGTACAAAACGCGGATCATAGATGCGATGGATAGAGTGGGTCGTCGTTGGAATAAAACCACGTACCAGCTTATGTTCGCCTTGCGTACCTGGATCAAAAGACATCAATCCTTGCTCAATAGCAAACTCGATACCTTGGTAATAGCATAGCTCAAAATGCAAGCTGTCATATTCACCTAGCGCGCCCCAGTAACGACCATATAAGGTGGCATTATTATCGCCATCAGCTTTGTCACCATCACTATTGTCGCTATCAGGTCTGTCATGCAAGAACAAACTACTCGCGATAATCTCACCACTGGCGTCGAGTGCTTGCGCAAGCATTATATGCTCAGGCATGCTCGCTGCCAATGACATAAAAAAATCTATCGTCAAATAAGGCTGCTGTCCGCGTACTGCATAGGTCATCACATAACAGTGATAAAAAGCCTTCCAATCAGCATCGCTAATGGCATCTCCGCACTTGCGCTGGCAACTAACGCCTTGCTCGACAACTTTACGGCGCTCAGCCCGAATGGTTTTACGCTTTTTAGCTTTTAAGGTCATCAAAAACGCATCAAAATCTGCAAATGGCTTACTGTCATTAAGTAAGTCTTTGTTTTGCCATAAGAACTGGCAACCTTGACGCTCAAATATCGGTAGCTCAATAACAGCTGACTCTACGCCGCTTTCTTGAGCCGCTATGGCAAGCTCCACATCAATTTCAGTTGGCATAGATGTGGTGGCGATAGAGGCAAGCTCAGGTGTCACAAATAGTCCATGCCAGCTGGAAGCGCCCACTTGTTGAGCGATATCATCGATACCTGCAATGGCAGCTTTTAGGATATGTTCATTTAAGGTTTCACCTTTTGCCAACCAAATCCTTTGGCCAGTAATCGGTGTATATGGTGCGCTAGTGACCAATCGCGGATAATAATCAACACCATAGCGCGCATAAGCTTCAGCCCATGCATGATCAAATACAAACTCACCGCGATGATGACCTTTTATAAATACTGGCATGACAGCCACAGGTTTCAATGTATTTTCTGCCGCGCTATCTACTAAGGTATCAGTACTATCTTCACTATCGGCATAGTCTGTGACACGATGTACCAAAATAAATATCGGTAGCCACCCTGCCTGCTCACCAATTGCTCCGGTGTCAGTCAGTGCTTGCCAAAAAGCGAATGACATAAAAGGGGTATCTGGCGTCTGCCACTCTGTTTGGCTCTGCCAGCTGGTATCATTAATCAGCGCATACTCTAAACTCATATTCACCGTCACTATTATAATCGCGATATATTTATCGATAACCAATCTATTGATGACCTAGACTAGCAAATTTTTACGTCATTGCTGTCACAATTTGCAAAAACTTATCTTCACCCAATAAAAAAACCACCAACGATAACGCGGGTGGTTTTTACGACTGCGTTCATGGGCAGTGATATCAACATAAAACGTCATGAAAAAACAGTAGTTGTATGGAAAAGATGATATCGAAGCCGATGACTGGTAGAATAAGGTTGTTATTAGCTTAGTATAATTCGAAACCATAGGATACGAGCTAAAACAGTATACTTAGTTCATGGTATACGATTGACATCCTATCGGATTTATAGTGGATTGATTATAATGTAGCGTCAGTGATTCACTTTTAGGCAATTTTGCACCGACCGTTAACGTGTTGCCTTTAAATGCTTTTTTCATGAATATTATTAAAAGAAAATGTCTGACCTGTCTTAAAAATTTCTAAGAAGCTACATATGAAGTACTTGTTCTAACCATATCATGGATTATTGCATAGTATCATTGACGCATATTCAACACTATATTTGAGCTTTATTATTAACTACAGCCTAAAGGAAGATCTAACTAAAATGTCAAAAATTATTTATACAAAAACTGACGAAGCCCCAGCGCTGGCGACTCTGTCGTTCTTACCTATTGTCGAAGCATTCACCAAAACGGCAGGCGTTGAAGTTGAAACCAGCGACATCTCTGTTGCAGCGCGTATATTGGCTGAGTTTCCTGAATACTTGACCGAAGAGCAACGTGTTCCTGACAACTTAGCTGAGCTAGGTCGTCTGACTCAAGACCCAAATACTAACATCATCAAACTGCCAAACATCAGTGCTTCTGTACAGCAGTTAAAAGCCGCTATCAAAGAGCTACAGAGCAAAGGCTATGCTATTCCTAACTTCCCAGAAGATCCACAAACTGACGAAGAAAAAGAGCTACGCAAGCGCTATGGCAAAAGCTTAGGCAGTTCAGTGAACCCAGTACTGCGTGAAGGTAACTCAGATCGCCGTGCTCCTAAAGCCGTCAAAAACTATGCACGTAAGCATCCACACTCTATGGGTGAGTGGAAGCAATGGTCAAGCACGCACGTATCACACATGCATGGCGGCGACTTCTACGATGGCGAGCAATCTATGACATTAGATAAAGCTCGTACAGTACGTATGGAGTTGTTACTTGATGACGGTACTCAAAAAGTATTAAAGCCTAAAATTGCTTTGCTTGATAAAGAAGTCATCGATCTGATGGTCATGAGCAAAAAAGCACTATTAGAGTTTTATGAGCGTGAAATGGAAGATTGCCGCGAAGCTGGTATCTTGTTCTCATTGCACGTAAAAGCAACCATGATGAAGGTCTCGCATCCTATCGTCTTTGGTCATGCGGTTAGAATCTACTACAAAGAAGCTTTTGAAAAACATGGTGCTTTCTTTGATGAGCTAGGTATTAACGTCAACAACGGTATGGCAGATTTATACGACAAGATCTCAACGCTACCAGCTTCAAAACGTGAAGAGATTGAGCGTGATTTACATGCGTGTCAAGAGCATCGCCCACGTCTGGCCATGGTTGACTCTTCAAAAGGTATCACCAACTTCCATTCACCAAGTGATGTAATCGTTGATGCTTCTATGCCAGCTATGATTCGTTCAGGCGGTAAAATGTGGGGTGCTGATGGCAAAATGTATGACTGTAAAGCCGTCATGCCAGAGTCTACCTTTGCCCGTATTTACCAAGAAATGATCAACTTCTGCAAATGGCATGGTAACTTTGATCCAAAAACAATGGGCACCGTTCCTAACGTTGGCCTAATGGCTCAAAAAGCTGAAGAGTATGGCTCGCACGACAAGACTTTTGAGTCTAGCGATGCTGGTATTGCACGTATCGTCGATATTGATACTGATGAAGTACTACTCGAAAAACGCGTTGAGAAAGGTGATATCTGGCGCATGTGTCAGGTTAAAGACGAGCCTATCCAAGACTGGGTAAAACTTGCTGTACGCCGTGCTCGTGAATCAGATACGCCTGTAATCTTCTGGTTAGACCCATACCGTCCACATGAAAACGAGCTAATCAAAAAAGTTAGAACGTATCTAAAAGATCACGACACTACTGGCTTACATATCGAGATTATGTCTCAGGTTCGTGCGATGCGTTATACCCTAGAGCGTGTTGCTCGTGGTCTAGATACTATCTCTGCGACCGGTAACATCTTACGCGATTACCTAACTGACTTGTTCCCTATCCTAGAGCTAGGTACCAGTGCCAAGATGCTATCAGTTGTACCATTAATGAAAGGCGGCGGTTTGTTTGAAACTGGCGCTGGTGGTTCTGCACCGAAGCACGTTGAGCAGCTGACAGAAGAAAACCATCTACGTTGGGATTCACTTGGTGAGTTCTTGGCCTTGACGGTATCGTTGGAGCATCTTGCAAACAACGACAACAATGCTAAGGCTCAAATCTTGGCAGACACGCTAGATACAGCAACAGAAAAACTGCTACTAAACGATAAGTCGCCATCACGTAAAACTGGCGAGCTCGACAACCGTGGTAGCCACTTCTATCTAGCGATGTACTGGGCAGAAGAGCTTGCAGCGCAAGATAAAGATAGCGAGCTAAAAGCGCAATTTACATCTTTCGCGCAAAAGCTAAAAGAGAACGAAGAGGCCATCGTTAAAGAACTTAACCAAGCTCAAGGCAAGCCAGTAGATATCAAAGGCTACTACTATGCTGATGAAGAATTGGCTAAGAAAGCAATGCGTCCAAGCGCTTTGTTCAACGAGACATTGGCATCGCTATAATTTTAAGCGATTGCTCTTAGACATTAAGCCTACTCGCTTTTGGTTTTATACTCAGAAGCGATTAAGCAAGTTTAAGTTTTAGTACAAAACACCTCAACCGTCTTAGAACGTTGGGGTGTTTTTTTGTGTTTTCTACAATCTTTATAAAGAGTGAAATAAAAAAAGCCACCTATATAATTAGGCGGCTTTTTGTACATAATAATAAAATAGAATGATTAGAGTTTAAGTAGTCTTAGGCTTCCATATGCTTAATAATCGCCTTACCAAACTCAGAAGTACTCAATAAGGTAGCATCTGGCATCAGACGCTCAAAATCATACGTGACTGTTTTATTGGCAATCGCCCCTTGGATACCACTGATAACAAGGTCAGCTGCCTCCATCCAGCCCATATCACGAAGCATCATCTCAGCAGACAATATCAATGAGCCTGGATTTACTTTATTTTGACCAGCGTACTTGGGCGCAGTACCATGCGTCGCTTCATAAACAGCAATCGCGCCACCTTTGTTTGCACCAGGTGCGATACCAATACCGCCTACTTCAGCGGCCAATGCATCAGAGATATAGTCACCGTTCAGATTAAGCGTTGCTACTACAGAATAGTCTGCAGGACGCATCAAAATCTGCTGCAAAAACGCATCAGCGATGACGTCTTTAATAATAATATCGTTACCCGTTTTTGGATTTTTCATAGTCATCCATGGACCGCCATCTAATGGCTCTGCACCAAAACGCTCTGCCGCTAGCTCATAACCCCAATCCTTAAATGCGCCTTCAGTGAACTTCATGATATTACCTTTATGCACTAGCGTCACATTTGGCAAATCATTATCAATGGCATGCTGAATCGCTTTGCGTACTAAGCGCTGAGAGCCTTCTTTTGAGACAGGCTTGATACCGATGCCGCAGTCTTCAGGGAAGCGAATACTGGTCACACCCATCTCATCTCTCAAGAAATTGATAACTTTTTTGGCATCATCGCTACCCGCTTTCCACTCGATACCCGTGTAGATGTCTTCTGTATTTTCACGAAAGATAACCATATTCGTCAGCTCTGGATGCTGTACTGGGCTTGGCACGCCCTCAAACCAACGTACGGGGCGTTGACATACGTATAGGTCAAGGTTTTGGCGTACCGCGACGTTTAACGAACTAAAGCCACCACCCACTGGTGTGGTCAATGGACCCTTGATACTAATGACGTAGTCTTTTAGAATCTCTAGCGTCTCGCTTGGCAAATAGTCGCCGTCATATACTTTCGCTGCTTTTTCACCAAGATAAGTCTCCATCCAAATGATAGACTTCTTGCCGTGATACGCTTTATCAACCGCAGCATTGACTACTTTTATCATGACAGGCGTGATATCTACACCGATTCCATCACCTTCCACAAACGGAATAATCGGATGATTGGGAACATTTAATGTGAGATCTGCATTTACGGTCACTTTTTCGCCGTCTCTTGGTACGATAACCTTATCATATGACATCGATGATACTCCTTGGTTGTATGTTGGACGTCGTAAGCGAACTAGACACTTTGTTATGCTAACCGTTTTATTATAGTTATAACGCTCTGAGCGCTTATTGGTTAAGCAAAACTTTGATGAGTACGACACTTGCGACATTGATTTGAACAATATGAAAGATAGCTCGAAGCTAAAAAATTAAAATAAAGACCCAAACAATGATTGTCGCTTACAGATAGTAGATATTTCTCTATTAAAAATATAAATACCACTATCAGAATGCGGATTTAGGATAACAGCAAATCTATACAAGCGCTGTCCTACTTTTGTAGCAGGTCATGTGGCATACAGCACATTAAATATATCGCCTTTAGTCTTGTCGCTTAATACTAGCTCTACATCACAAAACATACGCTACAATGATTCATTACTCATCTAAAACTAGGAAACACCGTTTTATGTCTACTTTTAGTCTCATCTTATTCAATAAGCCTTACGGCGTGCAAAGTCAGTTTAGAGATGACAGTAACAATGACCACACCACCCTATCGCAATACTTTACCGATAAGGCTTTGAGAGTTGCTGGTAGGCTAGATGCTACTTCAGAAGGCTTGCTGATTTTGACCGATGATGGTCGCGTTAATAAAGCAATTACTCATCCGCCAAAAGCCAATGCAGGGCGCAAACAAGGTAAAACTTATTTAGTGCAAGTAGAAGGAATCCCTACTGCTGAGCAAATCAATAAGCTTAAATGTGGCGTGGTTTTAAAAGATGGTAAAACGCTACCTGCTGAGGTCAGACACGTTAGTGAGGAAGAACTACCGATGGTACTCTGGCAACGTAATCCACCAATACGTGAGCGTAAAAGCGTACCGGACTCATGGCTGATGCTGACAATATATGAAGGGAAAAATCGCCAAGTCAGACGTATGACAGCGCACGTCGGTCTGCCTTGTCTACGTTTGATACGTTGGTCAGTGGCAGGATTTGAGCTAGGTGAGTTAGCTGTTGGGGAGTTTGTACGTGTTCACCTAACTAGCGAACATTGTCGTCAGCTAGGTATTTTTAACTAGTTTATATGGTTTTGAGTTTAGATACTGTTGATTAATTCACACTGTTTGGCTGTTTAGCCCCTAATATAAAGCTCTGACACTAATATATTACGACCTGTTAAACATAGTGTCTCGAATGGGTAAGGTTTATCTGCTAACATTCAGCACGTAATTGATTATGTATAATAAGTATTATCCATTTATCGTTTGGTTTTTTCACAATAGGGATATGTCATGATTGCTTCTCGTCGTTTTCTTTCATTGGTCACTAGCATTTCTGCAGCGCTTGTATTGAGCGCCTGTCAGCCAACGACAGAGGACAACCAATCAAATCCTGCAGAAGAAACCTCACCGCCAGTGACTGATATGCCACATGCTGAGCATGACGGTATGGCAGACGACACTCTAACAAATGACAGCGATAACAGTGTCAATGATGAGTCTCAAATGAGTGACATACTCAGAGACTATACGAGATCGATGACTAGAATGCATGATGAGATGATGATTGGTATGGGTTATAACGATCCTGATACCGCTTTCGCTAAAGGCATGTTGGGACATCATCGCGGCGCGGTAGAGATGGCAAAAATAGAGCTCAAGTATGGCACTGACGAAGCGATGCGCCAACTTGCTCAAGACGTCATCACGGCACAGCAAACTGAAATCGATGTCTTAAACAAGTGGTTGGCTAGCCATCCTGATGCTGCCAAACCTAAGCCAAATACTGTGGCGATGCAGCAAGCATATGCTAAGAGCATGGAAAATATGCATGGCGAAATGACTTTGGGTGTGGCTGATCCCGTACCTGATATGGCATTTGCACGCGGTATGCTACCGCATCATATTACCGCTGTTGATATGGCAAAAGTTCAGCTCGAATATGGGACAGATGAAGAGATGCGTCAGTTGGCGCAAGACGTCATTGATAACCAGCAAACTGAAATTGATGTGATGAAAAACTGGATTGCTGCGCTTGAGGCTGCAAGTAGCAACGAAGACGATAGCTCTGTAGATGAAAATATTGAGTCTAAAACTACCGATAGTAAGAAAGAGCCCAGCTAACCTAGATAACAGAGCTAAAGAGCAGTAAACGTATATCTTCTTGCCAACCTCTGACCTATCGAGCATTTAAGTTGCTTGGATATATCTACAATATTAAAAGTGATTTAGAAAACCCTCTTCTAAGCAGTATTGCTCGGAAGAGGGTTTTTTATATGGAAGGTTTTTTTATATAGCATCAAAGCTACCGTTTCATAACATTAAGCCATGTCTCCCAACCTGCCTCACCTTTTAATTGCTCATTATCATTTTCTAGAGTCTTATCTCCTTTTGCTAAGCGTAGGCTTACTTTATGAGGAGGTACTGCTCCAGTCATACCAGTTGTCTCATCTCGCTGCTTCACTTTGGTTGTCGTTTCGGGTTGAACCTGAACACACATCAGCTCATCACGACGGAATAAATAGCATTCAACAGGATGCGCTGTATTAGCCAAGGTGGTAAGCTGTTTCGTATCCGCTTTGATACCATCAATCGCGATAATAACGTCATGGGCTGAAATGCCAGCTCTAGCGGCAATGCTATCTCGCATCACACGATTGACCTTTAGCCCAGCTGGCGTTTCGTTACATCGCATACCCCAAGGCACATGCTTGTCAGCGGTTTCTTTAGTATTCGCTTGTATTTTGACACCGTTTGCAATTAGCAACGCTTCAATTGGCAGCTCTTCTACCCCATTGACATAACGGCGTTCAAAGTCTTCCCATTCTGTTAGCGGCATAAACTGTTCAATGACTGACCCCATGTCAGCACTACTGATACCAATTCGCTTACTGTCGTTCTGCTTGGCTTGAATATAAAAAGCTTTGACCACATCAAACAAACGATAACGACCATCACTATGCTTGAGTAAGATTAGGTCCAGACATAGAGCTACCAACGCGCCTTTATTATAGTAACTGATACCCGCATTGCCTGTATTTTCATCAGTACGATACAGCTTAATCCAAGCATCAAAGCTCGACTCTGCCACACTTTGATTACCACGCCCTGGAGTCTGATAGTAACGATTGATTTGCTCGGCTAGCAGTCGCAGATAATTGGCTTTATCAATCACGCCTGATGCTTGCAACATAAAATCATCGATATAAGACGTAAACCCTTCGAACACCCAAAGTAATGGTGTAAATGCCTCACGGCGTAAATCGACATCGATCATGACATCAGGACGTACTGTCTTCACCCACCATGAGTGAAAATACTCATGACTGCACAAGCCTAAAAACCGCTGATAATCTGTACTTGGTAACTTTGGCTCATTATTGCTGGGTAAGTCATTGCGCGGGGTGATAAGGCTAGTAGAGTTAATATGCTCAAGCCCACCATAGTCTTGACCACTGGCAAAGGTCATAAAGGTATAATCGTCAAATGGCGCATCGCCTAACCAATCTACGTAGGTCTGACAAATCTGAGTAATATCCTGCTGTAATCGACCTAGGTTAGCATTCTGCTTGCCTGACAGATAAAAACTATGATGTAGCGTCTGATGCTCATTATCATGAATAATAAAATCAAACTTTTCTTGTTCTGCGATTTCGAATGGATAATCAATCAACTCATGATAATTGGCTGCCTGTAACTTGTAAATATGCTGACTGTTCGCTTGCTGATTGCCTTTTTGCTGCTGATCAACTTGCAGGTGCGTAGTGTCCAACCCACAAGCCAACAGTAATTTGCTACTTTCTTTGTCTGCAAAAAATGTCTCAGGCACAATCAAGCTAACGTGAACAGGTGATTGCTCTTGCCCTTCGACGGCGAGCGCAAGTGAGGTGAAATTACCGTAAAGTCGTTGCTGATCGACGTAGGCCGTACGCACAGACAAATCATAACAATAGACTTCGTACTCGACGATGACCCTCTGCCCTGCTTGCGCCGCTGGCAGCTGCCATGTATTTTTGTCGATTTTTTGCGCGCGATAAGTCGCTGGTTGCTTGTCACTATCCGCTATTTGAGCCTCTACTACTTGATAATGTACCGCAGTGATGTTTCGAGCAAACTCGCGCATCAGATAACTGCCTGGTATCCACGCTGGTAACCAAAGCTGCGGCGCATCGGATACTGCTGTAAAACTCAGTGATACATCGACCAAATGCTCGTAGAAACGGGCGAAATCAAATTGATAGCTTATATCAGCTATGGTTTTAGCCTTAGTATCATCATGATTGGTTGAAACATTACTCGTTGGTTGTTTAGTAGTGGTATTGGCAAATGCAGTCATCGTATCTCTCGTCCTTATTTTTATAATTATGCTAGAAGTCCTACTCTAAAAAAGCAACTCCTAAACCATGAATAGCCAATAGCTATGCATTAACTATAGAAAATAGCAGTTATTATTGTAAATTGTGGCATTAATTGGCATTTTTTATGTTTTTTGCCTTGAAAGTTATGTGGGCCATCTCAATTAAAGATGCTAACTGCTAAAGTTACTTTAATAAACTGATGATAATTGACTAATGACGTGGCCTTTTGGCTTGCAGATTGGCTCTTTTAGGTTTATTGCAACCGTATTTAATTTTTTACATAGATATATTTAGGATATTTTATGACTACTATCGCAAAAGACACTGCCGTCAAATTCAATTACACATTAAAAGACGACGAAGGCAATATCCTTGACCAGTCACCAGAAGGTCAGCCACTTGCTTATCTACATGGTCACAGCAACATTATCCCAGGCCTAGAAGCACAATTAGAAGGTAAGTCTGCTGGCGAAAAAGTTAATGCAGTCGTTGAACCTGCTGATGGCTACGGCGAATACCAAGAGCAAGCAGTACAGCACGTACCACGTGACAACTTCCAAGGCGTTGATGACATTCAGCCTGGTATGCAGTTCCAGTCAGAAGCTGGCGGCCAAGTAATGTTAGTTACTGTGACTGCTGTAAATGATCAAGAAGTGACTGTTGATGCAAACCATCCATTGGCTGGCAAGCGTTTGACATTTGATGTTGAAATCCAAGAAGTACGTGCAGCAACTGAAGACGAACTAAACCATGGCCATGTACATGGTGCAGGTGGCGTTGAGCACTAATCTCTTCTAGAGTATAGTGAAAATAGTTAGATAATAAATTATTAAATTTATCATCTAATATAAAAGGTCAGTAGCTGGTAAGGTTACTGGCCTTTTTTGTGCTTATTTCATAGGAAATTTCAAATTAATATAAATGTACTCATCTATGAGCTGAGTGCTAATTCCGTATACAGTGCTATTCAACTTGAATATACACAATTAAAAAGTCCCCCATAATAATTATTAATATCCAGACGTAACAAAGCCGCATAACGACAAGCGTCATGCGGCTTTTATTACCAACCATCCATGTTAGCGTTACGTGATACCTAATCCCGGGGCATCTCATAACTGACAGGCATCCAGCCTTATCATCCTTAATCAGCAAACTACTTATCCCTAGTGCGACCTTTAAGATACCAATCCCTAGTATCAATGAACCGTTTCGTTCAATCGTGCCGTACAGTTATAGTCGCAGATTGACCCTTCGTTGGTAAGAGGTCTAAACGTCAATCTATGTAAGCATATGCTTACATAGATTACGTAACGCTATAATAACTTCACATTACAGCTTCTCTTCAGGGCTAAGCATTGTCTTAGGCTCTGCGCTGAGCATAAGGTAAGCTGCCTCATTGATATACGCTTCATCCTCTGGTAATTCTGGACGCTCAGCGGCTTTCATACGGCTACGTTCTTCAAATTTTGCGTCCATCGCTGCCTGATAAGTATTCCAGTTAGAGTAAGGACGCTCACCAGTTGCGATAAGGCGCTTATTTTCTGCTTCTAATGAGCGTTTTTCAATTAGCTGCATTCTAGCTCGGCGGCTATTGATATCTAATCGAACAGGTTTCTTTTCATCATCCATGTTACGAATATCATTTAGCGTCGACAGATAAGTAAACTGTGGGTCTTTTTGTTGGCGAATCTTAGACTGCTGATTGAGCGTCGCCAATGTATCACTGGTAAACTTCCCTTCAGGCTTATACGGTGCCGTTCTGATAGTATCCCAAGGCAATGCTTTTTTCTGAGCGCGCTCGCCAAAGGTCGCATCGTCATAGATATTAACTAGCTCAACGTCTGGTACGACACCTTTATTCTGTGTACTACCGCCAGTGACACGATAAAACTTACGCTGAGTTAAGGTAGCAGAGCCTAAAGCTAAGCTATCAAGCTGAATCTGCGCCGAGCCTTTACCAGTTGTCGTACTACCAACCACTAATCCGCGACCATAGTCTTGAATAGCAGCGGCAAAGATTTCACTGGCTGAGGCTGATGCTAAGTTGGTAATGACCGACATTTTGCCATCATACAGCTGCTCGCCGCCATCGTTGTCGCGGTACACTTGAATATTGCCGCGATTATCACGAATCTGTACCAGTGGTCCACTCTTGATAAAGAAACCTAACATCTTGGCAACTTCATCCAATGAGCCGCCAGGGTTGTTTCTCAAATCAACCACTAGGCCATCGATATTTTGTTTATTCAACTCTTTTAACGCTTTTTCAGTATCGATACTGACGCTACGGTAGTCTTCACCATTACGACGCGCACGATAGTTTAGATAAAAGCTTGGTATCTCAAGTACGCCAATACGTTTTGGCGTCTTATCAATATTAGGACGCTGCACTTCTACCACTCGCTGAGTGACGCCTGACTCTTCTTGCTGAATAATGTCTCGTACCACCGTGACCGTACGGGCGCTAGCATCTGGGGTGTTAGGTTGACGTAGTTTCAGTGTGACCGATGTACCGCGTTTACCGCGAATCAAGCTGACAATTTCACGTGTTGACCAGCCAACTACGTCCGTCATGGTTTCGCCGTCTTTTGCGATACCAACGATCAAATCATTGGGCTTAATCTGACCCGACTTAGCGGCTGGACCACCATCGACCAAAGTCACAATACGAGTATAGTCCGGATTTTTGCGATCTGGACGAATAGAGACACCAATACCTTCTAACTGAAGGCTCGACTGGATTTGCAATTCAGTCGCCTGAATCGGTGCATAATAATTACTGTGTGGATCATAAGTGAGCATCGCCGTATTTAAGATGGTCTCCATGATTTCATCATCTTTAAGACGCTTAAACTGCTCTTGTTGACGCGACAAACGATTTTGTAAAATCTCATTTGGCGTACGCTCATCGTTACGTACCAAGTCTTGTCCACGAGTGATATCTGGATTGCTTAAAAATACTTTCTCTTTGGCTTTTTCATCTTCTTGACCGAGCGTAATGCTCATCAACTGAAACTTTAACTGACGTTCCCAGTAATCACGCTGCTCTTTTTTGGTTTTAAAATGGCCGAGTTTTTCACGATCAAGAATGATTGTGTCATTACCTGTCAAATCAATATCTGTTTTGAGCATCTTGGTGGCCATCGCAAAGTACTCGTTTGAGCGTTTGCGATAACGATCAAACACCTCTACCCCTGCAGATAGATCACCTTGTTTTAAACGAGCGCCAAAGTCTTCAGCGTGTTTTTTCTTCAGCTCATCAACATCAGATTGCAAAAATAACGTATGGTTTGGGTCAAGGCTATCAATGTACATTGATAGGATTTCGCTACCAGTCTTACTATCTAAAGGCTGATTGAGATAATGACTGCGATCCAGCAAGGCGGCTACTTGACGGGTGGTGACCTTTTGCTCAGGGGTCTGAACGAAACTTCCCGTATTGGTCTCGGCGACTGCAGTACCGTAACTTTGGGTCAAGATAATACCGGCGATGCCCACTGACGCTGCACTGAGTAACCACTGTGCTGGTTGTTTTTTCATCATATGTACCTAGTTATTTGAAGTTAATAGTATTGGGTAATTCATTAGAATTAGAAATGCTCGAATCTGTTATGACCTATAAATGCTGCGCTTTTTATTCTTATACTTTAGGTATCATTAAATACTGATATATAGTCAAAAATCAATCAATATTATCATGCGCATAAATACTGAACTGTCTCAAACTGTATAAGCAATCTTACACGCTACGTCTGTACATACCAAACTTTCTATCACTTTTATCATACATAGCAATTGAGGGCTATCAACATCGATTTAATGACTGAATCTAATAGCTATTAGCAAATTGATTTGACCCCAATAATCTGCCACATTATGCTCAATTAATAATAACTGTCATAATAAGACATCTGAACAATGACTGATAAGCGATAAGACAGGCATAGTCAGTCACTCTCATAACATAACCATATATAAAATAAGAAGGAACACGCGATGTACGGCGTTTTAATGATAGATATCGATAGTACCGCTTTGACCGCTGAAGATGTCAGTTTGATTAAACAAGCACAAGTCGGTGGAGTAATATTGTTTGGTCGTAACGTCACAGATGCGGCCCAAGTCAGAGCACTATGCGACGATATACGTTATCACAATCAAGACATACTTATCGGTGTGGACCAAGAAGGTGGACGAGTCGCAAGGCTACGTGAAGGCTTCACGCCCCTACCTGCTATGGGTCGATTGGGTGAGCTATTCAATCAAGACCCGAGTCAGGCACTTAGCTGCGCCTACGATTGCGGTTATCTAATGGCAGCTGAAGTACTAGCTGTAGGAATTGATTTGAGCTTTGCACCCGTACTGGATAGAGATGGTATTAGCCAAGTCATCGGTGACCGCAGTTTTCATCATGAGCCGCAAGCCATCACTGCGCTTGCAACACAGTTCATGCGTGGTATGAAAGTGGCTGGTATGGCAACCACTGGTAAACACTTCCCTGGTCATGGTGCCATCGCTCCTGACTCGCACGTATCAGAAGCCATCGATACGCGTAGCTTAGATGAAATTATCAATAGCGACATGCAACCTTTTGCTCAAACGCTACATAGTCTGGACGCTCTTATGCCAGCACATGTGATATTTTCACAAGTAGACGACAAGCCAGCAGGTTTCTCCAAAATTTGGCTACAAGATATCATTCGAGATGAGCTTAAATTTGATGGGGTACTATTCTCTGATGATTTATCGATGGCAGGTGCAAAGGCGGCTGGTGATGTCAGTGCTCGCGTAAAAGCAGCCATTGATGCTGGTTGTGATATTGCCCTCGTATGTAACGACCGTGTGGCTGCTCATGAGGCGGCTAAAGCTGCTCAAGATCTGCCTTACCCTAACCAGCAACGTATCAAAACCATGCGCGGCAATATCCCAACATGGCAAGGCGACCTTGAATCTACTTGCCAGCAATTTGAATACTGGCAGCAAGCCAAGCAGAATGTTACTCAGACTTTTTTTGGTAGTCAAACGGATACTCAGACTGCTAAAGAATCAACAGATCCTACTCTGTATAAATAATAGCTTACTTAACTATCATCGAGTAGCATACAAAAAACCGCACCTTTATAAGATGCGGTTTTTGTCATTTAACTATTATTGTCTAACTGCAAGAAAAAGAAAAATATATAAATTAATTGGTTGGGTCTACCGCAGTACCTTGGGTAGCATCATCGCCATCTGGTAACAAATCATCATTGTTACTATCCAATGGGTTCATATCTGGATCTAGCGAATCACTGTTTATCATCATGCCATCATTTGCGCTGACCACTTCGTCATTGACCATAAATTCAATACGGCGATTGCGGAAGCGACCTTGTTCGGTCGAATTATCTGCGATTGGTTCTGATTCGCCTAAGCCTTTGGTAGTTAGTTTACTAGCATCAACTCCCTTAGACACTAGATACGCTTTCACTGACTCAGCACGCTCTTGAGACAGCTCCATATTATAGGTATCAGAGGCTTGACTGTCTGTATGACCGACAATCATCAGCTTAATATCAGGTACATTATTGATGATTTCTGCAGCACGGTCTAGCAGCGCCTTATTGACTTCAGGTATAACCGCTTCATCTACTTGGAAGTTAATCACCTGAATACTCAAAGCGCGAGCAACATCACGTGGATCTGGGTTATCACCCAGATTGGTCATCGCCACATCTGCAGCAGCCAGACTATCATCAATCTCACCTTGTAGGTCTAATGGACCTTCAGCTTGCACGGTCATGGCAGGAGCAGCTGCTTGTAAGTCAGCAACCAACTTGTCCAACGCAGCTTTATCAGGAGCATTAACAGTAATGTTATCGCCTTTGATAATCATGCTCGCGTTCGGTACATTTTTGATAATTGGTAATATCGTTGCCAGTTGAGCAGATGCTGGCATATCTACTGCAAAGTTATCATCAACGTCAGCACGGCATTTATTGGCTTCATCACCAAATGCACCAGTCAAAGCATTCATAACATTGGTTTGTAATGTCTCATCACCTACGCTCATACGACAAGCATACAGCTCGCTATTTTCACCAGTTGCGATACTCAGTGATGCAGGTTCAATCGCGCCTGCAACCGCTAGTGCCTCATTACCTTGCACCCCTTGCTGCACTGTAGCCGCTGGTGTTGCTACAGGCTCAGGGTTTTCTTGACAGCCTCTGAGTAGAGCCCAAGCCAATGCACCCAAGATAATCAAACCAATAATAGGTAGCAGCGCTTTCATAAAGCTCTCTTTTGGCTCTTCTTCTTTTTGTAGTGGCGCTGTACTGGTCGTATCAGAAATCGGTGCACCAGCCGTAGAGGTGGCAGCGACCGCACTAGCAGGCAAAACAGTACCCGCCCATGCAGGTATATGATGCTGATAACTGTTCAGGTTATCATTCAAAAATTGCGGAACAGGCGTGGTACCAGCTAAGCTTTTTATTTCATGAAAAGCCAGTGGCGCTGCCATCGCAATCAAACCACGTGAGGCCGTTGCATCGACATTATGTTTGCCTGCTAATTCGCGAGAAATTTGGTCGCGGTGTGCCCCTTCTGTCCATACACGGTCATAAAAAGCATTGTCATCACGGGCAATATTTTCATTAGCAAAGCGACTAAAAGTATCATTATCTGCAAGACGAGCAGCAAAAATGGCATAAAACTGTTCTAGTAGATTTTTCTTAGCTGGGCTACGGTCATCTTCCAATACGGCTGGGCTGACGGTGCGTGTCAAATGGCTAATAATATCCATAATATGGCTCTCCCCTTAATTTTTATTTATATCATTCGTTCGTTCAAAAAGCAGCTGTATCATTCTTTTGTATTAAATCATCATAGTAGTAGTCATGGTGGCGATGAATTCATCAAACTACTTTATTTGGTTTTGATTATTATAAAATTCTTAAGCTGCTATTCACAGTCTGTACGTTGTTGTGCAAATGATACAGTAAGTAATGTTTCGGTTGGCACACGTAACTATAGCCAAGCTACATGAAATCGTAGGCCATATAAAAAGGCACGTCATATAAAGAAGCGTGCCTGATAAAAAACTACCTAACTTGAGCAGGTTCAGCAACGATGACCGTGTTTGCCATCTCGTCCACTTCTGAAGGTGAAAAAGGTCCCGGCGGTCTGGTCGTTTGATTATTCGAAGGAAAGTTGTTGGGAGTATTACTCGCGCCATTAGTAGGCAGATTGTTGGGCGCATTATTAAAGCTATTATTGTTAGGCAAAGGAGTTGGTATCACACGATCTCCAGTATCATCATCTGATGCTTGGTATTCGCCAGAGTTACTATTTAACCCATTATTATTGTATTGATTATTGATCCCCGTCCCATCATCTACAAACTGGTTATTTGCATTTGCCATGTTGTTCGTAGCATCACCAATATTACTATTATCAGGCAACGGCAGTGGCGCTGTACTCTCGACTACCATCGCTGGTACTAAGCTTCGTATTTCTGTGACCAGTTTTTGCAGTAGCATATTGTCTGGCGCCTCCAGTGTGAGACTGTCATTTTGCACATGTAAACGTGCAAATGGTGTTGATCTAAGCATCGTCAAGACATTGGGCAGTGTCTCCACAGGCATATTAGCGATTGTGGTTGCGACCCCATCCTGTATGTTTAATTCACAAATACTTGCCTGCTCACCAAAGCTTGTATTAAGCGCCTGTTGCAACGTGCTTTGCAATGCAGCATCGCCAACGGTCGCGCTACAAGTGTACAAGTTGCCGCCATTGTCTACACCGACAATAAGCTCAACAGGAGCCGTTGTTGGTACAGGAGGCACGGGCGCCGGCGGTAGTTCAACAGGTGCTGCGACCACAGGTTCTACTGGTATTCCATTATTGGGTTTCACTAATAAGGCCCATGCTGCTAGGGCAAGCGCAGCTAGAGCTACTATTAATAGAAACACACGTATTAGTAGATCGTTTCGTTGATTACGAGTGCGTACTTGTGCATGCTTCAAGTTGCTGTTTTCTGCCAGATGATAGGCTGCTGGATTGGCATGAATAGCATCACTACTGGCAATCGTATCGTCATCTAACGCTTCAGTCTTTGCGCGCTCAGCAGTTGATATTTGCTCTATACTTTCTGCATCATTATTCGTTATTGGTGCAACTATGCCAGCTATGCCAGTATCTAAAGTAGAAGAATCGTCAAGTCTATTCGATATGTCGTCACTTACTGGCACCTGTACTTGCACATTATTATCATCTGAACCAAAGCTTTTTTGTATTTGTTGACTAACGCCTTGAGTAGCCGTAATCACAGCGGCTGCCCAGATAGGTAAATATGGACGTAAAGCAACCTGTTTTTCTTGTAAAAATGCTGGCAAAAACTGCCCATTAGCCAATACTTTTAGCTCACGATATGCCAACGGCGCGGCACTAATTAGTAATTGCTCAGTTGTCTGCTCATCAATGTGATGGGTGGCTGACAACTCTTGGATGATCGTCTCTTGCAGGATTTTATCTTGCCATATTTGTTCAAATAGAGGGCTTTCATTGTTGCTGCTAGTGATTACTTGATCAGTGCGCAGCAGCTGTGAGTAAACCTGTGGCACAGCTAGGCGCGCGGCCAAAACAGCATAAAACTGCTCAAGTAAACTGACATAGGCGACATTATTGCTGTCATCATTACCCATTACAGCTGGGGTTACCGTTTGTTCTAGCTGGTCAATAATGTTCATATTCCACTGCCTCTATCAGCCTTATTTGAATGTGCAAAATTAAGCACTTATTTTATTTTTATCCATGTCACTTGGGTATATTACTTCTTTATCAGTGGTAGCACTTGTAACTAGTCTGAACATTACATTAGTTACTGGTGTCTTCATTAGCTACGTTCTAAAAGTTTCACTTATGTTGCATGGTACACTGCTACATTATTCACTATAACCGCATAAAAAAGCATCGTTTTGTCACACAATAGGTATTCGCGTTATCGCAACTGCTGTTAGTATTAGTCTATTGCTAATGGTTAGTACTTAATACGGATCAGACGTCAAACTTATTTTTTACTCAGCCGTAACGCTTAGGCTTTGAATATTGTCATTTGTAGCTTGTCATTTGTAACATTGTCACATATCAGGCACGGCCTAAGGATTTTCCTTTGTTAAACCATACGACGCTTATTATCATTATTACCGTTATTGTCAGCTTATTGGCTTGGCAAAACAAGACGCTATTTAATCGATTGATTTTTTACCCGCCAGCAGTCAACAATGGGCAATGGGATCGCTTTGTGACCCATGGCTTTATTCACGCTGATAGTATGCATTTGCTCTTTAATATGTTTACTTTATATTTCTTTGGGCGTGCTATCGAAGGACTATATCAGCCGTTTTTATTCGGTTACGGGTTTGTGGTTTTTTATGTTTTGGCAATTATCGTTGCCATGATTCCAAGTTACGTGAAAAATAAGAACAACGCCAGTTATTTGAGTTTAGGCGCATCAGGCGGTGTATCGGCTGTGCTATTTGCTTTTATTCTGCTAGCACCATGGGAGAGAATTTACCTCTTTGCCGTGATTCCTATTCCTGCGATACTATTTGCCGTCGCTTATATATTTTATAGTATCTATGCGGATCGACGCGGTGGTTCAAACATCAATCATATGGCTCATATGTGGGGCGGTGCATTTGGCGTTATCGCTACGATTGTTTTGGAACCAAAGGTACTACCGCACTTTATCAATGCGTTGCTATCACCAGGATTTTAGACATTTTTACGTATAATAAAGCTAGCACTTTAAAGACAGCTATACTTTATAAATACTATTGTGCGCACGTTATATTTCTACATTTGAGATTTAGTAATACATTATGATTATAGATATTATCGGTGATATACATGGTTATGCAGACAAACTGGTCGGTCTGCTGCATCAGTTGGGCTATGAGCATAACGGTCAGTATTTCGTGCCACCGACAGGTCACAGGGCATTGTTCATCGGTGATTTGATCGATCGTGGTTCGCAGCAATTGGCCACGCTGGAGATTGTCTTTGCAATGCTAGATGCCGATGTGGCCGATGCAGTGATGGGCAACCATGAATACAATGCATTGGCATATGCCACGCGCGATCCCAATAATACCAGCCAGTATTTACGCTCGCACAATGATATCCATAGACGCCAACACGAGGCGTTTTTAGCAGAGATACCATTCGGCTCAGAGCAACATGAGTACTGGTTGCAACGTCTATACGAAATTCCATTATGGATTGAGACCGACTATGCGTGTTTTGTGCATGCTTGCTGGGATACAGATAGCATGGCGATACTAAAGCCCCTTCTGACTGATGATAACTGTCTGACTCCAGCAGGTTTAATCGCAACGGCTAAAGAAGATACCATCGCCTTTGACGCTTTAGAACGAGTACTAAAAGGGGTTGAAACGGGCTTACCTGATGGCATTGTGATGGTAGATAAAGAAGGTACCGAGCGTACACGAGTACGAGTACGCTGGTGGCTAGATGAGTTAAATACACGCACACTTCGTGAAGTGTCTCGTGCTCCATCGTCCGCGTTGGCACAGATACCGCCTGATGCGCTGGCTGAAAATATTGAATTTGCGCTAAAAACTCATAAACCTGTGTTCGTTGGGCACTATTGGCTCACTGGCACACCTGAGCCACTCAGTCCACAAGTTGCCTGTACTGACTACTCTGCAGCAGTAGATAGCGGCTACCTAACGTGCTATCAACTGGATACCGAACAACCATTACCATTGACGGTCAATCACTTTGTTCAGCATTATCACGATGAAAAACATGTATAAAATCGTGATATCACTGCAATTAGCGCCATACCAGTATTAAAAGTCAAACTTGGCTTTACGAGTGTAGCAAAATTTTTGTATGATGGTCTTTTTGAGGATATCCAATCATGAGCACCACGAATACTGCTGCTAACCAGAACGGTCCAATCACCTCCCCTGCTGGTCAGCCAAAAGTCGGCATTATCATGGGTTCGCAGTCTGACTGGGCAACTATGAGTGCTGCTGCGCAATTGCTTGCAGACTTTGACATTGCTTTTGATTGTGAAGTTGTCTCTGCACACCGTACGCCTGACAGATTATTTGATTATGCCAAAAGCGCAAAAGATAATGGTCTACAAGTGATCATCGCTGGTGCAGGCGGTGCCGCTCATCTGCCAGGTATGTGTGCCAGTCAAACGCCGCTACCTGTTTTTGGCGTACCTGTAAAGTCATCTATGCTGAGCGGTTGGGATAGTCTACTGTCTATCGTACAAATGCCAAAAGGCGTCGCTGTTGGTACTTTGGCGATTGGTGCTGCTGGTGCTTATAACGCTGCCCTACTTGCAATTCAAGTATTAGCATTGCATGATGATACGATTGCTACTAAGCTCGATCAGATGCGCCAGTCTCAGACTGAGACCATTCTCGCTAGCCCAACACCAGGTATTATCAATCCTTAGGTAAATATAAATCGATCAGCTCTTATAGCAGAGTCTTTTAGATTGAAGGCTTAACGATTGAAGCTATCAATATATACTTTTAAGCAATTCTGAGTAGAGATAAGGTGCATACAGTGCACCTTTTCCTATTTTCACCCATTGAGTTTTAGATTTTAATAGACCAAACACCTTATTCACTTTTATTCAAAGAGCCTGCCATGACTACAGCAAACGCTTATCCTGTTACCCAAACCATTCGTACCATCGGTATTTTAGGCGGTGGTCAGCTTGGTATGATGCTTGCCGAAGCCGCCATGCCATTGGGTTACCAATGCGTATTCTTAGAAGACAATGCAGAATGCCCTGCCAGCCTATACGGTCGTGTCTTTCATAGCGACCAACTAGAAGACTTTATCGCAGTAGCGGATGTCTTTACCTTAGAGTTTGAAAACACGCCAACGTCTACGGTCGAACAGCTAGTTAGCTTGTCGAAATCTGGCAGCAAGCAAGGCATGTTTCCACCATTGATTGCGCTTGATATCGCTCAAGATCGTCTAAAAGAAAAGCAGATGTTTAACTCGCTTGATATTGCAACCGTACCGTTTATGGAAGTCAATTCTGAAGCTGAGCTCAAGCACGCTTGTAAAGAATTGGGCCTGCCTATCGTTCTGAAGACCAGCCGAGGTGGTTACGATGGCAAAGGACAGTTCGTCATCAAGCAAGACAGTGATATTAAGGCTGCTTGGCTAGATTTAAAAGACGCCGTCAGCGGCAAAGGCTCACTCACGCCAACACCTGCGCCGTTAATTGCTGAAGGTTTTATTAACTTTAGCCGTGAAGTCTCTATCATTGCAGCAAGAGCGCAAAACGGTCAGGTACGCTGTTACGATTTGGTCGAAAACCATCATCACAACGGTATCTTGGCAAAAACTCAAGCACCTGCTGTTGGCACGAGTCATCTGTTTCAACAAGCAACAGATGCTATTACTAAAGTCATGAACCATTTGGACTATGTCGGCGTTATGGCGCTTGAGTTGTTCGTCACCAAAGATGCTCGCGGTCATAATGCGATATTGGCGAATGAGATTGCACCACGGGTTCACAACTCTGGCCACTGGAGTATCGAAGGCGCTATCACCAGCCAGTTTGAAAATCATATCCGTGCCGTGGTTAACTTGCCGTTAGGCGATACAGATAACGTGCATCCTGCGATTATGGTAAATGTACTGGGTCAATATCCCGATATCAGTGCAGTGCTAAACATCGATGGCGCTCATTATCATAGCTATCATAAGGCTGAGCGTGACGATCGTAAGATTGCTCATATCACTTTGATGCCTAATGACGTGACTGATTTAGAGCCTGCTATGGCAAAATTGGTTGCTATCTTGCCAAACAAGGTTGGTCTAGATAAAGAATATGCAATTGTAGATACTCAGCCTAGTAAAGCAGATGTGGATACTAAGAGTAATGCTAAAAATAGTGCTCAGAACAGTGTTCAAAATGATGCCACAGCTGATGAACTAGATACTAAAGACAGCCAAGCAGACAACCTGACTACTACTCCATCAAAACCTGAGAAGGCTAAAAAATAATGCAAATTTGGGTGGACGCAGACTCGGTACCCTTGATTGCCAAAGATTTGATTATTAAAACGGCTGAACGTACCAAGACCATGGCTATATTTGTCGCCAATCAGCCGATCAAGTTACGCAAGTCGCCCCTACTTGTTATGACTGTCGTGCCATCAGGGTTCGACAAAGCTGATGATTATATCGTCGAGCAGATACAAGCTGGTGACTTGGCTATCACTAGCGATATCCCTTTGGCCAATGACATTTTGGATAAAGGTGGTATGGTACTGACGACACGCGGTGTGGTCTACGACAAAAACAACATCAAGCAAAAACTCAATATGCGCGACTTTATGGATACCATGCGTGGTACTGGTGTCCTAGAGTTACAGGAAATGAGCGGTCAGAAACCCTACGGTGATCGAGATAAAAAAGCCTTTGCCGATGGTCTCAATCGCTTGGTTCGTTAGTATTTTTATCGTTCTATCTGACGCTTACTCATTCTGCCATCTGTGACACGATGTCATCTAATCAACGTTTGCTTCCTTGCAAACTGTATACACTCTATAACCAAACACTATTCAATCTGCACGCTTTATAACGAAGCGTGCTACCTATCTTTGTTACTCTATATTCGGTTTTTAAGATAAATAAATTTACTGAATAATTCAAACAATAGCATTTAAATAAAAATAGGAATGGTTATGAAAATTTTAGTCGTTGGTGCAAGTGGTCGAGTGGGCGGTGATTTGGTTAAGCAGTTATTGGCTGATGACCATCAAGTTATTGGCACGACTCGTCAGAAAGAAAAGTTATTTGATAATGACAATTATACCCAGCTAGATTTAGACATTACAGCCAGTAAAGACTCTATTGAAAAACAACTAGATCAGGACATTGAGGCTGTTTACTTTGTTGCAGGGTCTGGTGGCAAAAACGTCTTAGAAGTTGATTTGCATGGTGCTGTAAAAACGATGCAGGCTGCACAAGATAAAGGCATTAAACGTTATATTATGCTGAGCTCAGTCTTTTCATTAGAAACTGAAAAATGGGATGAAAACCCTGGTATTGCAGATTTAAAAGAATACTATATCTCTAAACACTACGCCGATCACTGGTTAGTGAACAACAGCTCACTTGATTACACTATCGTACAGCCAGGCGCACTAAAAGAACGCGCTGGTACAGGCAGAATCACTATTAATGATACAAGTTCTGGTGAGAATGCCATCGAAGATGTAGCGACAACGCTAGCCGCGGTGCTAACCGCAGATAACACGATAGGCAAAGTCTTCAATCTACACAATGGTGATATTGATATCAATGAAGCAGTTGCTACGGTATAAATAAATTTAGCAGTAGCAAAATTGATTGTATCTGCTAGATTTTAAAAGCAGCCAATACAAAAGGTCGTTATCGATTCGCCAATATCTAATTGGTAAATCGACAACGACCTTTTTATTATGTATTTAGATTACAGCTAATCTAAAGACACTCTTCCAATCATGCTTGCCCACTGGGAAAAGGAATGACTTCTTCCAAGCTGCTTGCACCTGTTACAACCATTAGCAATCTATCCATACCGACTGCGATACCGCTACATGGCATCAAATCATTGGAGGCAGCTAATAGATGTTCATCAATTGGCATTTGAGGTAGATCATGACGCGCACGTAATTGATTGTCTTGTTCAAAACGGTCACACAATGCTTGGCCATCTGCTAGCTCGTCATAAGCATTAGCGATTTCAATGCCATTGATATACAGCTCAAAACGTTTCGCAATTTTATTACCGTCTTTGTCCATAGCGGTCTTCGCGAGTGCAGCGGTCGCAGGTGGATACTCTATAATTAATGTCGGCAAATCATGACCTAGGTTTGGCTCTACGGCATGACTGAATAACAAATCCAACCAGTTCTGGCGACGATTTTCTTCGCTATCATCAGCATTATTAAAATCAAATCCTGTCAAACCCATATCTTCTGTTACGGCTTGCAATGCAGTTAAACTCGCTGTCAACGGATGGATGCCCACAAAATCCATAAAGGCATCGACATAGCGATAATGACTCATCACAACAGAATGACCATAGAGCTTCTCTAACAGCTCATTAAGTTCAGTGGCCATCTCGTCCAGACTATAATTAGGTCGATACCATTCAAGCATCGTAAATTCAATATTATGACGCGTACCTATTTCGTTATCACGAAAGACAGGACAAATCTGATAAATAGGTACTTGCCAGCTGGCTAATAAACGCTTCATCGCAAACTCAGGCGAGGTATGCAGATAATAAGTGCGTGGACGGTCTTGATAGGTCACGTGAGCTGCTACAGACTGCAAAAAAGTGTCTGTATTACCTGCTTGGGATAATAGCGGTGTCTGCACTTCTAGAACTTGTCGACTGGTAAAAAACTGACGAATATTGCTGACGAATTGCGCGCGTTGTTGTGCCATCGAAAGTGTCATGGTTGGTGCGTAGCTAGGCTTAGAAGTAATAAGCTGCGAAGAAATGTTGTTTGCTTGAGTCATTGGGCTCTACTGCGACTGATGAATAATTGGTTGCTCAATATCTTGTTTAATTAAAACTGCCACTCACGACGCAAGTGGTAGTCACGTCTCAGACCGTCGAAGTCAGCACCATTTACTTGCCCATCAACTGCTTTATTTCGCAACGAGATATCATCCTGCATAATGTCATAAAACTTTGGCAGTCTGTCTGAATGTGATTTTAGTTCAGACCATAAGAACATATTTAGCGGTAGCAGATTGGACATAGATTGAGTGGGAGGTATCGATAATTTTTCACACAAGGCATCATAAATGATTTGTGTGCCACGTAGCTTACCTTCTAGCGTATAGCCAGCGATATGCGGTGTGGCAATAGCAAGTTTGGATAGCAAGCTTACTGCAATCTTTGGCTCATGCTCAAACACATCTAGCACCACTTGACGTCCAGTACGCTCAATGTCTGTTTCAAGCGCACTTTCCTCAATTACAGGCCCGCGCGCACTATTAATCAGCATTGTATCAGCAGGCATCATTGCTAATGCAGCTGCGTTGATAAGATGACGTGTTGGGTAATCACTACCTTTAGGATTCGTCGCATTCTTTTCATTGGTTAAAGGCACATGCAGACTAACCACGTCACTTTGGCTAAGTACCTGCTCCAAACTGGCATTGTTAGTTTTAGAGGTTGGTAATAGAGGATCATAACCTAGCACCTGCCAACCCAAATCATAGGCATATTGAGCAAGCGTACTACCGATATTGCCAAGACCAATGATGCCTAATGTTAATGACGCCGACTGCTGCCAATACTGCGGACGCAAAGTTAAGATAGCCGTCAATACATATTGAGCCACAGAATGCTTGCTACAACCAGCCGCATTGGCGAAAGTGATATTGCGAGACGCTAGATAATCTTGATCTACATGGTCGGTACCAATAGTCGCAGACCCAACAAACTGCACGCTGTTATTGTCAGCCAATAGCGCTTCATTTACTTTCGTCACAGAGCGTATCAGCAGCACATCTGGCTGCACATCGGCAAGTAGCGCGGCATCAATATCTCGACCAGCGACAGTAATGATATCAACCGTATGCTCAGTCAGCTGGCCAAGCATAGCATCATTAAAAAAATCATTCAGACTGGCGATATTGCTGTCCGCTAAAATAGTGATATTTTTAATCGCGCTTAATTTATCGGTTTTATTATTCGTCGATTCTGCCATATTCTCATTTGTCATTATTCATCGTCTCTATCGATAATTTTTTACATTGTATTTGCTAGCGACTCATGATTCTGGTTCGTGCACAGGATCTATCGCACGAGAGTCAGAAAGCATAACCTCTTGCTGAGCAAATATCTCATTCTTATGCTGCGATATCCACTCGCGCCATACCGCAAGCCCGATAGCCAATACGACAGGTCCAATAAACAAACCAACAAAGCCAAACGCTGTTAGACCACCCAGTACACCAATAAAAATAATGATGAAAGGAATTTTGGTCGCGCCGCTAATGACGATAGGACGAATCAAGTTATCCACCCAGCTAATCACCAGTACACCCCACAGTGCCAAACCAATACCTTCTGCAGTATGCCCTTGACTCAATAGCCAAATCGATACACCGCCCCAAACGAATGGCGTGCCAAACGGAATCAAGGCAATAATAAACGTGACAATGGTCAATAAGATAGGACTTGGCGCACCAGCGAAGTAATAGCCGATACCAGCCAATAAAGCCTGAGCCAATGCCGTCAGCCCGATGCCGTATACCACCGCACGCGTAGTTGTACCTACAGAGTCAATATAGCCGTCGATGCGATTGCCGATGATATTACGCAGCGCTTGGCGAATCTGCCGAACCAGACTGGTGCCATCTCGGTAAAAGAAGAAAAGCGTCATTAACGCCATACCGAGTTTGGCCAAACTACTGAACACCACATCGAATGCTATTTTGCCATAATATAAATGCGACTGAACCCAAATTCGAAAAGCTTCTAGCGTCCCTTCTGGGTTTTTATTAATACGCCATAGTACGTCTTTGACTTGCTGACCGATGATAGGTAAATCTTTAAGAGAATCAGGCACATCTAAGTAACCTACCTTGATACGATAAATCAAGTTGCTGATCAAGCTCAAAGCTTCTTGCTGCAAGATAAACACACCGATGACCAGTGGCACGCCTATTATCAGTGAGATGCTCACCGTCATAATAGCGGCGCTAAAGTCTGGGCTTAGCTTCACTTTTTCATGGAAGAAATTATAAATAGGAAAAGTTACATAGGCCAAAATCGCTGCCCACAGCGCTGGTACAATAAAAAACTGTACCACTTGAAAACACAATACGAATAGCACCACTAGCAACGTAATTGCTAATAAGCGTTGAATAATAAATTCTTTTGTCCAGTTTTCAATCATAGCGTATAAACCAAAAGCGGACAGCAAACGATAGTTTTGCTGGCGAGTTTATAAATGTGTGATGAATATCAGCTCTTAGACACTGTCTATAAGCCATATCCATTAGCGAGAGTTGCGAATCATACAAAAAAGTATTGCGTCGGACTTATATTGCTACAGACTTATAAATTCACATGAAGACTAAGTAATATGACAGTTAAATAGTATGACTATGTCCAGTTCTATACTACAAATTCATAGCCATTTATTATTGTAGATAAAATAATAAAAATGTAGTTAGCACGCTTTATTATGCAATAAAGCGTGTGAATTATATAACGCGTTGTTGTAATCTTTACTTACAACTTTGTCTATGCAAGCTTACTAGATGACGACGATAATGACTAGCGCATAATGCATGAATTTAGTGTGTAAAAATGATGTATTGAAAACTGCTTTTATGTTCAGCTTGTAAACTGTTATCTTATAAGGGAATCCACTGGTGCGTTCTATTTGTCGCGACAATTGATGTTATACTAAAGCAATTATTTTAAGCTTTTCAGTGTAGTTAAGTTTATTTGCACATATTTATTTACATCGTTGTCCAGACATCGAATTCTCTGAGCCAGATTTCAACACCTGCTTATATCGTCTTCTTTTAGACTATCATAAGTTCTAATTTTAGGGTGTCGCTATCACTTAGAGTGAGTTACTTGAGCAAAATCATAAGTCTTTTATGAAGGCTTATATAAGATTTAGACTCAGCATATCAGCTCAATATTTGAGCTTTATATGCCAGAGCACAGTTTTGAGTTAATTTCGGATTTACTTTGATTTTATTTGATTTTATTTGAAATCAATACAGACACACCAAATTTTAATAATATATCGATAGGAACAATAACAATGTCAAAAGACACTGATAACCCCAACTCTAACACCTCAAACGAAGCCAGTAAGACCAATAAACCACAAGATACTGTTACTTTTGCTTTAGCTCAATCACATTTTCTGGTCGGTGATATCTCAACCAACGTCGAGAAAATGCGTACCCTAGCATTACAGGCACGCGAACAAGGTGCTGATGTTATCGTATTCCCAGAGTTAGCTCTTTTGGGCTACCCTCCACAAGATTTATTGCTACGTCCAAGCTTATCAGGCCGTGTTAAAAGCGCTTTGTCTACTTTGAGTGATATCGATGATATCGTCATGATTGTCGGCTATCCGCATGTCGATCATCACGGTACTTTTAACTCTGCTGCCATCCTGCATAATGGTCATCAAAAAGGCTTTTATCATAAGCAAATTTTGCCAAATTATGGCGTGTTTGATGAACGTCGCTATTTCGATAAAGGTCGCAATCAAGTTTTATTTGATTATAAAGGCATTACTATTGGTCTGCTTATCTGTGAAGATTTGTGGGAAAAAGGTCCTATCTCTGAGCTTAAAAAGCAAGGTGCTGATCTAATCGTAAGCTTAAACGCCTCACCTTTTGAGATTGAAAAGCAAGACAATCGCAAAACCATGCTTGCCAAGCGTAGCCGTGAAAACAAGCTACCTATCGTCTATGTCAACGCAGTGGGTGGGCAAGACGATCTAGTGTTTGATGGTGGCTCTATGGCTGTACAAGCTGACGGTAGCATTGCTCATGAAGCACCACGCTTTATGAACCAGTTGCTACTGGCTACGTTAGATGTAAAAATTGCTAAGTTTAACGAACAGACCAAAGCGCCTCTAACCTTGAGCCGCGAGTCTGAAATGTATCAGGCGTTAGTCGTCGGTCTACGCGACTATGTCAACCATTCAGGATTCTCTGGCATTATTGTCGGGTTGTCAGGTGGTATTGACTCAGCATTGACACTCTGTATCGCTGTTGATGCGTTAGGCGCTGACAAGGTATACGCAGTCATGATGCCATACGAATACACCTCTCAAATCAGTTTAGAAGATGCTCAAGCACAGGCACGTCGCTTAAATGTGTCTTACACCGTCTGTCCTATCTTTGATGCTGTCGAAGGCATTCGTCATACGCTAGCGCCGTTATTCAATAAGTCACCAGCAGATACGACTGAAGAAAACATCCAAGCGCGCGCTCGTGGTGTTATTTTAATGGCCTTGTCTAATAAATTCGGTCATTTAGTTATCACGACTGGTAACAAGTCAGAATTGGCAGTTGGTTACTCAACATTATATGGCGACATGGCTGGTGGCTTTGACGTATTAAAAGACGTATACAAGTCTCAAGTATATAAATTGGCGAGCTATCGCAACCGTTTAGAAGATACGCCTGTGATTCCTGAGCGCGTTATTACTCGTCCGCCATCAGCTGAATTACGTCCAGATCAAAAAGATCAAGACAGCTTACCGGACTACGATGTGTTAGATGGTATCTTGACGTCATATATCGATGAAGATATGGGCTATCAAGAGATTATTGATAAAGGCTTTGATGCTGAGATGGTCGCCAAAGTTATCAAAATGGTAGACAACAGCGAATACAAACGCTTGCAATCTCCTATCGGTACTAAGATTAGCCACAAAGCTTTCGGACGTGAACGCCGTTATCCATTGGTTAATAAGTGGTCAATCAAAGGTTAATTACTACACACCTCTCAACTTCTCCATTTACAAGTTGAGAGGTACTAGTTAGCCAGTTTTACAAGATATCGAATTTTTACTATTAGCTGGGTGCTTGCCCAGCTTTTTTGGTTTTTATCTACCAAAAATTTTTATACCTAGCCGTATTCTTTTCCACACAGTTTCACCAACTATTTTGCCTTAATTATCTTTATTTCTTTTTCGAGTACGTCATGAGTTTGCTAACCGCTAGTGTTTTTCTTCTTTTACTGCTTGCCTTAAGTACCTTTGTCTCTGCTGCTGAGATTGCCATCGCTGCAGGCCGCAAAATCAAGCTCCAAATTATGGCAAAAGAAGGCGATGTTCGCGCACTTGACGTCCTTAATATGCAGGAGCATCCTGGTAGTTTTATCACCGTCGTACAAATAGTGCTAAATGCGGTCGCTATTTCAGCTGGTGCCGTGGGTGAGTCTGCCATCAGTCCTTATCTCGAGCAGTTATTAAATAGTGAAACGATAGCATCGGTCATATCATTTGTACTCATCACGAGTTTGTTTTCACTACTTGCTGATCTAATGCCTAGGCGTTTGGCCATGTCAAATGCAGAGACGATAGCGGTACGGCTTGTACGCCCGATGATGTTGTTGATATTTATACTAAAGCCCATTATATGGGTGTTCGATGGCGCCGCAAATATCCTGTTTAAGCTTTTTGGCATCTCAACCATCCGTCAAGATGACATGACACCAGAAGATATTTATGCAGTGATGGATGCTGGGGCTGAAGCGGGTGTACTAAAGAAGCAAGAGCATCACTTGATCGAAAATATCTTTGATATGCAAGAGCGTACCGTCACCTCAGTGATGAATCCTCGAGAAAATATCGTTTACTTTGATACCAAGACAAGTACCGAAGAAGTCGTGAATATCATGATTGAACAGCCACACAATAAGTTTTTGGTCTGCCATGATGATGATTTAGAACATATCGTTGGTTATGTGGAATCTCGCAGCTTTTTAGCTTTGGTTTTGAACCAACAAGAAGTTAGCTTAACGAACAAGACTCTATTAAAGCCAGCACTTTTCGTGCCTGATACGTTGTCTTTGTTTGAGGTATTAGAGATGTTTAAATCCACTGGCGCTGATTTTGCGGTCATCGTGAATGAATACGCACTAGTCGTTGGTGTTATCACATTAAAGGACGTGATGAGCATTGTGATGGGTGAGTTGGTAACGTTAGAGGAACAACCTATCGTCCAGCGCACTGATAACTCGTGGTTAATCGATGGCATGACCCCTATTGAAGATGTGATTCGTGCATTAGATATCGTCGACCTACCACGCAGTCAAAATTACGAGACTATCAGTGGATTTATGATGTATATGCTCCGAAAAATTCCTAAAAAGACCGACACAATTGAGTATGCCAATTATCGATTTGAGATTATTGCGACTGATAATCTTAAAATTACACAGATGCTAGTCACCAAATTAGAAGATGTTATTTAACCTACTGGCTAGTTAAAGAATGCTTAACTAGCCTATTCATATCGTTTTAAGCACGCTGACCAAAGATAGCAGTACCGACACGTACCATCGTTGTGCCGTTTTCTATCGCTTCTGCCATATCACCACTCATACCCATGCTAAGCGTATCCCAATCACTTAACTCTGAATGGTCAGCTTTGATCTCTTCAAACAACTGCTTAGTTCGAGCAAAGGCATCCGTATTTGCTTTAGCAGGAATAATCATCAGACCACGTAGTTGTAAACGCTCGTAGCCTTTGATCGCTGTTATCAGCTCTGGCAACTGGGCTGGCAGGCATCCTGACTTGCTATCTTCATTATCGATGTTTAATTGGATCAACACATTCAACGGTGGCAGGTCAACTGGTCGTTGCTCATTCAATCGTTTGGCGATGATATCGCGCTCAACCGTTTGCACCCAATCAAAGTGCTCTGCAATGTCACGTGTCTTATTACGCTGAATACTACCAATATAATGCCAAACGATACTCTCGCCTACAGGCTGCGTTTTAAGAGCAGTAATTTTTTCGATGGCCTCTTGTAAATAGTTTTCACCAAAATTACGCTGTCCTTGCTCTGCTAAAGTTGCAATCATATTGGCAGGCTTTGTCTTCGAAACAGCTAACAGCATAATATTTTCAGCCTGTCTGTCAGCATGATTACACGCTTGCTTCATCTGCTTATGAACTTGCTGCCAGTTATCGATAAGTGTCACTTCATCAATATTTTGATCTTTTTCTTTCATATTCGGCCTTTAATACTTATTAGGTTTCCAAAACTTCTTCAAAAAATAATTACTCGATATTTATGACTATTTTATGCAGAATCGTTTAATGAAGATTGATAAAAGGTTATTCATATAAAAATATCTTTATTAAAACTAATTTTGAGTTTTATTAACTTAGTAGATGGTTAAATACTCACAGTCTTGTTATGATATTGTTACATGCTTTAACATATGCTACTGAATGTGCTAGCGATAGTAAAAAAAATTGGTTATCTCTTCAACGTTTCTTGTTCAGTTGAAATTGCTGATAGATAGTTTACCACGTGTTTTTGTAGTGTTCTGTTTTACCCGAACTAAGTGATAGGAATATCAAATTATGGCTGAAAAAAATAATCTAAGTATCGAAGATTTGCTGCGTTTTACTGTTAAACATAAGGCATCAGATTTACATATTTCAGCAGGCATGCCGGCATTGATTCGTGTTGACGGTGAAATGACACGTATCAATATGCCAGAGATGACCCATCAGGTTGTGCATCAGCTTATTTATGACATCATGAATGATAAACAACGTGCTGACTTTGAAGAATTTTTTGAGACGGATTTTTCTTTTGAGATCCCTAATCTAGCACGTTTTCGTGTCAATGCTTTCAATCAAAATCGCGGTGCAGGCGCTGTATTTCGTACCATTCCTTCCAAAGTATTAACGATGGAAGACTTAGGTATGGGCGATGTCTTTAGACGCGTTTCTGACTTTAAGCGTGGTGTGGTACTGGTAACGGGCCCAACAGGTTCAGGTAAATCGACAACGCTTGCGGCGATGATTGATTATATTAACGAAAGCCGTAAGGAGCATATTCTAACTATCGAAGATCCGATTGAATTTGTTCATGAATCAAAGAAAAGCTTGATTAACCAACGTGAAGTTCATCGTGATACTTTGGGTTTCGAACCAGCATTACGCTCTGCTCTACGTGAGGATCCTGATGTTATCTTGGTCGGTGAGCTACGTGACCTTGAGACCATTCGTTTAGCATTGACCGCAGCAGAAACTGGTCACTTAGTATTCGGTACCTTGCATACTAGTTCAGCCGCTAAGACAATTGACCGTGTCATCGACGTGTTCCCTGCTGCTGAAAAAGACATGATTCGCGCGATGCTGTCAGAATCATTGCAAGCTGTGATTTCACAGACCCTGTTACGTCGTCAAGCAGGTGGACGTGTGGCAGCCCATGAAATCATGTTAGGTACCCCCGCTATCCGTAACTTGATACGTGAGAATAAAATTGCTCAGATGTATTCTGCTATTCAAACTGGTGCAGGTGAAGGCATGATTACGCTCGATCAAACATTAAAGAACTTGGTAGGCAAAGGTACTATTAGCAAAGATGTGGCGCGTCCTTATGCAAAACAGCCTGAAGCGTTTCTATAGTATATATAGAAAGACCATTAGAAGTGAATAATTGGTGATATCCACTATTATTTAATAGCCTTCTACTTACGAACTTTACAGCATAATTTTAAATATTTTCTTAATTGATTTACATCTAGTGCAGGTACGATATGGACATTGATAAACTATTGCAGTTAATGATTAATAAAAATGGCTCTGACCTTTTTATTACTGCTGATGTAGCGCCTTCCATGAAAGTCAATGGAAAGATACTGCCTGTTGGTAAAACGCCCTTGAGTGCTGAGCAAACCATGAGGTTGGTCAAGGGTGTGATGACTCCAAGCCAACGAAAAGAATTTGAAGATACCAATGAGTGTCAGTTTGCTATTGCTGATGAGGCGCAGCAAGCACGTTTTCGAGTCAGTGCATTTATACAGCGTGATATGGCAGGAATGATTTTACGGAAAATCGAAAACAATATTCCAACGGTCGAAGAGTTACGTTTACCGCCAGCACTAAAAGAGCTGTCCATGAAAAAACGCGGTATTATTCTATTAGTTGGCGCAACGGGTACGGGCAAATCTACTACCCTTGCAGCAATGATAGGACATCGCAATCAAAACTCTCATGGTCATATTATTACGATAGAAGACCCTATTGAGTTTGTTCATAAGCATCGCGGCTGTATTATCACCCAACGTGAAGTTGGTATCGATACCCATTCATTTGAAGCAGGCCTAAAAAACACGCTACGCCAAGCACCCGATGTCATCTTAATCGGTGAGATTCGTAACCGTGAAGTCATGAGCTATGCTATTCAGTACGCAGAAACTGGCCATCTAGTGTTTGCAACGTTGCACGCAAACAACGCTAACCAAGCAATCGATCGTATCATTCACTTCTTTGAAACCAGTCGACATAATCAGTTATTTATGGACTTGTCGTTGAACCTACAAGCTATTATCGCCCAGCAACTTATACCCACGCCTGACGGTAAAGGACGACGCGCTGCTATTGAGATTTTGCTAAATTCGCAGCTGATCAGTGACTATATCCGTAAAGGGGAAGTCCATGAAATCAAAGATGTGATGACACGCTCACGAGACAGTGGTATGCAAACCTTTGATCAGGCGCTTTTTGATTTGTACGAACAAGGAGAGATAACGTATAAAGAAGCGATTCTACATGCCGACTCTCCTAACGATCTACGCCTCAAAATTAAGCTCAGTAGCAAAAACGGTAAAGCTAATTTAGATGAAGGTGCTGATAGTTTATCGTTAGATGTTAGCTAAATTATTGCGCTTTCTACGCATAATAGACATATAAAAAAAGCCCTCGTTATTTATAACGAGGGCTTTTTTTATTGTTCGATATCGTAGTACTGATAGAAATAAGCGTTTCTACTTATACGCTAGATAATTACTTCGCGCTATCTCTACAGGCTTGATCCGCACAAATGCCGTATAGCACAAGAGAATGCCCAGACAGTTTAAAGCCATGTTTTTCTGCTACTTTTAGTTGTTCTTCTTCAATGACTTCATTATGAAACTCTATAATTTTGCCACACACATCACAAACTAGATGATCGTGATGCTCTTCTTGGGTAATCTCGAATACAGATAGATTGTTTTCAAAGTTATGACGCTCAACAATACCTGCTTGCTCAAACTGTGTTAGGACACGATAGACAGTGGCAAGACCTACGTCTTCACCTTGCTCGATAAGCGCCTTATACACTTCTTCTGCACTCATGTGATGCAGCTCTGCGCTTTCTAATAGCTCTAAAATTTTAATACGAGGTAACGTGACCTTGAGTCCTGCTCTACGTAAATCTTGATTGGTAAAAGAAGCCATAATATCCCTTTTGACTGTAACAGCCTTAACAAATAGAAAATATGAGATAAATAATCAGCAAAGATTATTTTTATTTAATATAAAGTAAATAATTAATAATAAACTGATGAAACTTATGCAGACATCTCTCTTATTATTTTCTAAATATCGAGATGCAAGCCTATGAATTTAAAATATAATTAATCTAACTATTCAGATTGTGTTTGGTAAATAATGTCGTAAGTGGTAGGCAATTGCAAGTAAATGACGTATCATTTGTCCAAGATTGTCGGTCAGACTGGTACGACCTAACGCTGGCCACACCTAATTCATTTCTTATGAGTCATCTTACCATGATAAAGACATTAAATTTCCGTCCGTTAAGCCACACAAGCGCATTACGTAAGATCGTTATCACCAGTATGCTTAGCGCTACTGTTGCTATGTCTGGCTGCTCATTATTGAGTGTTTATAAGATTGATTTGCCACAAGGCACAGCGATTACTCAAACCCAAGCTCAAAAGCTAAAAGTGGGTATGAATCAAAACCAAGTTCTTTATACTCTTGGTAGCCCTGCGATTCGAGATACTCTTGAGCCTAAACGCTGGGATTATATCTATGACTACAAAGCAGGCACTGAAGGTAGCCGCAAAGGCATCGCAGATGTCAAAAACGCTAGCCAGCATTTAGTTGTTTACTTTGATGATAATGGTTTGGTCACGCGCATCGAAGGTATTGAGAGTCTGCCAGCGTCATAGTTAGCGAAACCTATTAGCTTAGATAGTTAATGGTTTAGCTACGAGATTTATTTTTGCGCTGAGACATAGGATCAGCGCTTAAACTGCGATATACCTCGATACGGTCAAAAGGCTGTAGCAAATAGCTTAGTGGCTGTTTCTGTGCATAAATCCCTACATGCCAACGTTTTGCAGTTGGTGTGGTGATATCTATTACTTGCTCACACCACGCTGCGAGTTCTGCAAATTTCTCAAGCCACCCTGCTTGCGCCAACGCTTCATATAAACTAGTACCTTGTCTAACCTGCAAAGCTAGATAATGCTGGCGCTGCTCACCTTCAGCATACGCCAGATATACGGTCATTAAGTTAGCTTGAGTAGACTGTGGCACGCTGTTGTCACGACCTTCGACTGTTAGCTCAACCACTGCATCACCCAACCTATCAATGCTAGCAGTAATGCTAATGGTACGACTAAACGTATCGCCACTCGCCACAAGTTATAAACTGCTTCATTGCTGAAATTTAACGACTTACGTAGATGGCTAATCTTCATCTGCCAACCAGCAAATACTGATAATAATAGTACAGCTATGCTACTAATAATGACCAAGATGCCAACTAACCATGCTGTCGGAATCGCAACCACTAATAGTAACGCTACAGCAAAAGTGATTATCAAACTAACCATTAATCCAAACTTATGCGTTAACTGTTGCGTGCTGTAATGTAGCAAGTAACTCGCCACAAATAACACCCCGCCCCAATATAAAAGTTGTCCAATTGGCGGTAGCGACATACCACTAGTAAATAAAGCCACTACTCCTATCAGCAGTTGCAATATCCAAATCGGTAACACTAGCTTGGTTGCACGGTACTCACGAGTAGCCGCTCTGTTTTTCACTTGCTGATTGTTTGCTTCTACAGCCGTGATGGTCTGCTTACTCACCAAGTTCTGACCGAACCAGTATAAGCCTGTACCCGCACCGACACTGACCAATGCTAGTGCGACTGCGCGTGCCCATTCTGTCAAACTGACATCAGTCATGGCAAAACCAACATTTGGTACACCGTTTGCGAACCCTAGCAGCAACCCTATTACCATCAATCCTAAACCAATAGGTAAAGGCGTAACACCCAGCAAGCTTAAGAGTAACGCAATGAACATCAGGCCTGCAGCCACTGCGAAGCTAGGTACATCGGGTACGCTATTTAGCTCAGTTAATGCAGACAATATACCTGTACTTGCACCAGATATGACCAACGCTGCAATCACTATAGAAACCAGCGCCGCTAACCAACCAAAGCTGCGCCATATCGGACTGACATCTGCTTCACGAGTGAGCTTTTGCATACCCGCTAGAGGTCCTTCGACACTGCGATAGGCCAAAGCTATCTCAGCATAAACAACTGGCAGCGCAACCAATACCATGGCTAATAGCCATAGTAACCAAAAGTCAATCTCACCAATTGACGCAGGTGCAAACCAACGAAATAGCAATAACGGTAGTAGCGCCGCGATAAAATAAGAAGCATAACGGATCATCATAATTTCAATCCAAACGATCTAATACCATTCACAAAAACTGGAGTAGCAAACAAGACAAGTACCACGCATAGCAGACCGAACATGTTTGACAAGGCTAATCATATTTTGAAAATTGGTATAAAGTGAATAACGATAATTTATAATTATACAGAGCAACGACTGGCTTCTGTAAATGAATTCAGCTAAATACTGTCTTAATATAAGGGACAAACAGTTATAAAAAAACCCCGAAATCGGGGTTTAGTCATTCAGATATAATCAATATACGATTCAGTGCTCAGTGGCCTTTTATGTAAAGCAAAACATGTATCAGATATTGAATCAGTGCGACTCAATTAGTGAATAGCACTTACATAGTCTGACAGGATACGAATATCACGATCTGATAGTTTCGATGCAACTGTTTGCATCATACCCATCTCGCCTTCTTTGGCTGCATCATTGACTCGTTTTTGATCATCGCTATCGATATCATCAACACGTCCAGCGGCACGGAATAGTTTTAGCTGAGTAGCAATATACTGAGCGTGCTGTCCGCCTAGCTTTGGAAATGCAGCCCAAGTGTTACCTGCAGCATCTGGACCATGACAGCCTGCACAGCCAATAACACCGCGCGACTTATCACCGCCCAAGAATAGCTTAGTCGCTTCTTGGTTGGTTGCAGGATTGCCGTAGCCGACGCCCCAAGGCGCTTGACTGGCATAATAACCTGCTACGTTTGCTAGGTCTTGTTGAGACAGGTTAGCAACTTGTGACTGCATAATACCGTTTTTGCGATAACCTGCTTTAAAGTTGACTAGCTGTTTATATAGGTACTTTACGTTTTGGCCGCCAAGGTTTGGCTGTGCAGGAACAATGCTGACGCCATTAAGACCATGACAAGCGGCACAAACGGTTTCTGCAACTTTTTGACCTGCATTGACGTCATATTCAGGAACAATAATAGCAGCTTGTACGCTGAAACTTGCAACGCATAAGCTGGCAGCAGCGATTAACTTTTTCATTGATACAAATCCTACTAGCTCGGCGTAAGCATTATTTAGAGTGATTGCACTGGTAAGATACCTGATATAGCCGTCTCTTTAATTATGAGAATAGCGTATATTCTAAGGTCTTGGACACAAGCAGTCTGAAAGTACTTACTAACATCAGGGTTTATTTTCGATTATTATAGCAAGACTTTGTATCATTTGCCTACTTAATCATAGTATCCATCAGTTTTCTGGCAACACAATATACAATATGACGCAAAAACAAAAAGCGCAAATAGGTTGTTAGCCTAGGGCTTTATTTTATATGTTCAAATTATATTTATAAGTCGATTATTTGCTCATATATTCGATAAGTTTACGATAGTCGTCATCACTACATTTGTCGCAAAGACCACCTGCTGGCATCTGCGGCATACCACCTTTGACAGACTTGATAAGCGTCGGCATACTTTTTTGTTTAATCAGCTGTTGCCATTTGGCACTATCGCCTTTTTTGATGGCATTTAACGCCCCACTATCGTGACAGGCTGCACATGAGTTATTATAGGTAGTGGCGATATCTGCTGCCCCTGCGCTGCTAATCATAATGCCACTTAATAATAGTGCAGCACTGCTAGCCGTTATAGCGCGATAACTCGTGCTAAGAAGTTTACTGATTGAAAACATAGAGCACCTCCTCGTGATATTTCACGTGTCTCATCAATCTTTCTATTAAACGTCTCTCGTTAAACATTGTAACAATATATGTCATATAAACATAGAGAATTTGGATATGGCTTTGTTAAAGCTGAGAACTTGTCTTAATGACTGGCCAACTTTAATGTTATCCTACTATTTATATGATGCTAATCGCAGTTATTTCAATAAGTAAGACACGGAATAGTATAGAATAGCCAGTAATATTAAATAGCTACTTTTATGATTTGCACATAACTGTATTGATGAATAATAGCCTTTTAACTTGATTTACCTATCGCTTGACCAATTACTTGACCGCACCGATGACTTGAATCATCAGCTGACTAAAATTTTATAATCGCATCCAATTTTTTAAGATTAATGAGCCATTTATGAGTACCCCGTTTAACGATGTCGCCGCTGAACATGCCTTGTTCAATACCAAATCTCGTCAGAAAATTCAGCAAACTGAGTTTATGATGTCAGCACCTACCTTTCGTCTCTGTCCGCCTGATATGGGATTGGAAGTCGCTTTTGCAGGTCGCTCAAACGCTGGCAAATCATCAGCCATCAACGCCTTAACCAATCAGCGTCAATTGGCTCGCTCGTCTAAGACACCTGGACGCACGCAGATGATTAACTTTTTTAGTATCGGTGATACTGACAGACGTTTGGTCGATTTGCCTGGTTACGGCTATGCAGCTGTTCCGCTAGAGATGAAAAAAGAATGGCAGGTTGAGCTAGAAGAATACTTGGTATCACGCTCAAGTCTTGCAGGTCTGGTATTGATGACAGATATTCGTCATCCGCTTAAGTTTTTTGATGAGCAAATGCTGCACTGGGCAAACGATGGTGAGCTACCAGTACATATTCTGCTGACTAAAGCAGATAAACTGAAGTACGGTGCTTCTAAGAACGCCCTACTCGAAACTCGTAAAAGACTGAAAAAACTGGGCTTAAACTGTACCATTCAGTTGTTTTCGGCTCTCAGAAAAGAAGGTCTCGATGAGCTGGCTGGGATAATGGGCAACTGGTATGAGTATCAGCTTGATGCAGACAAAATCATTGAGTCTTCTTTTGCATTGCTAGAAGGGGCTGAGTTAGAAGACGCTATTGAAAAAGAAAGCGTTAATAAAGAAAACAAATAAATATCGTTGTCTTTAACAAAAAGGGTTTATCGCTATTACGATAAACCCTTTTTTATTGCCTGTTTATTCACTCATTATTATCATCGGTGTGCTATTAGAATAACGAAAATTATAAAAGTAGCTCTACCCGCATAGTAAATCCACTAGCGCTTGTGGAGTATCAACCTGATAGGTTGGATTTTGCTCCGCAAGCTCTGCACTCGTTGCCGTACCATAGTTCACCGCTATACTGGTCATGCCTAATGCTGTTGCCATTTGAATGTCATAGATACTGTCACCGATAAACACAGCATCAGAAACCTGCTGCTGCGTATAGTCCAAAATATCGGTCAACATCTGCGGATCAGGTTTGGAGCCTGACTCATCAGCACAACGCGTAATCGCAAAGTAATCATGGCTATCTGAGGCATCTAATACACGATCTAGCCCTTTTCTTTTTTTACCAGTTGCTACGGCGAGCGTTTTGCCTTGCTGCTGCAAAGTTTCTAACATATGCTCTATCGGCTCAAATAGCGGCGTACTATGACTATTAGCAATATAGTACTCTGCATAGGTTTGCTGAATCTCAAGCAGTTGCGCATCATTTGCCTGCGGATATAAAATCTTAATCCCATTCATCAAGCTCAGACCAATGATATCTTTCACGGCTTTATCAGTCGTCTTAAACCCGTGTGCTTCGCCAGCTACATGCATAGAATCAACAATCAGGCCGATTGAATCCATTAGCGTGCCGTCCCAATCAAAAATAATCAACGTCTTGTCAGACAGATTGCTTTCTGCTGATGGTTGAGCATTGTTAATGCGTTCTGAAATTGTAGCTGGTTTGGTCATGGTTTTACCTTGATGAATAACAGTAATAAATAGCAGATACTAAAACGTCACGGTGGCTTATTCGTAAAAATAAGATATCGTGACGTTTAGGAAAATACAAATAGTTTGGCTTAAGAATTTATTTTGAAAAATTATTCAGGCAATTTCGTTGTTTCTGGTAACCAATCTGCCATATCGTCTGGCAATGGCGCAGTAATCGTCTTATAGCCTGGAATGTCTAAGCGCCATGCATGTAGACACAGACGATGGACGCCTGATTTATCATGGACGTTATATTTGTCATCACCCAAGATGGCATGACCAATATGCGCTAAATGCACACGGATTTGATGCGTGCGACCCGTCAATGGCTTGGCTTCAATTAAGCTGACTGGCTGACCATTAATCATAAAGCGATCATGGATAATGATATCAGTCTGGCTTTCTTTCGCTTGAGGGTCTTGGCTATCTACTTTCACTCGGCGCTCACCACTGGCAAGCGTATATCTTAGCAATGGTGCATTGATACGCTGCTCATTAAGCGCAGGCTGTCCCTTGGCTAGACATAGATAGTGCTTTTGAATGGTCTTGTCTACCAAGTGCTGCTGCAACACTTTAAGTGTTGAGCGTTTTTTGGAAATCATCAGTAACCCTGATGTGTCTTTATCAATGCGATGGATTAGCTCTAGGTATTTTTTACCCGTCACTTCACGCATGGCTTCGATAACACCAAAGTCCAAGCCGCTACCGCCATGAACAGCGATACCAGAGGGCTTATTTAGCACTAACAAACCATCATCTTCATAGACCACACGAGCCAGCAAGCTTTTGGCAAATTCGGTACTAATAATTGGTTTTTCACGCGTTGCTAGCTCTACAGGGGCGATACGTACCACATCTTCACGCTGCACTCTATCGTGTGCTTTACAGCGCTTATTATTGACGCGTATCTCATCTGAGCGAATCATTTTATAGATATGTGATTTTGGCAAACCTTTTAAACGGTTTAACAAAAAGTTATCCAAACGCTGATCGTGTTGATGGCGCGTTACTTCGAGGTAGTTCACCTTACCGAAGTTGCTAATCTCATCGTCAGCGCTTTGTGGGCGTGTTTTGCTATTAAAAATAGCAGGGGCTTCATGGGTAGTAGCGTCGTCAGTCATTTTTGAGTTTGTCATTTTTAGTTAGGTATTTACACAAAGATTTGCTATAGTTTAGCATGTTGAGCGACAATTAAGCAGAGGCGACAGCAATAATCATTGTTGTTACAAATAGTTGACCACCATTTTATTGCTTGTCAGTTTTCTACTACTTGCCAGTAAAGAGGTTGACACTATTTATCCTACTGACCTGACACGTTTCATCTGATTTTAGGGCGCGTTATTTATTTAGAGGTATTACTTACCAAATATAGCCCTACAAATTAAAAATACTGTACTGAATCTTATTCGGTACCATAAAATAAATAGTGACACTAAATACCATCGCGTCAATAACGCTGATAATAAATCAGCTTATTAACCGATTACAACACAACACTGACTCACTAATTGCATGACAACGACCGTACTCGATAATCAATCATTATCTAATGACTATTTATCTGATGGTTCTTTATGCCAGCATAGTTGAGCAAGTATGGGTAGTTTAGCGTTAGGATCGAAAAGTATATCGATAGCTGCCTAAGTATTGGTGGTCAAACAGATGACGATAACAATGTAAATACGATACCACGCTGACAAGCTGGTCCATTACTCTGTTTGCCAAGTACGCCCCGCTGATAACAAAAGCTGCGACACCTAACCTTGAGACACCCAAGATATTATTGACGTTAGACAAAGAACGATAAACAAAGAGTAACCAATTGCTTCGCCTGAACAAACAACCGCTGACTGACGCCACTATATAGTAGCAATCATGACCGCGATATTATTGTTAGACTTTGATGGATGAATGGCAACAGCACCATGCCTTTTTAATATCAGTATTTTTTAGAACTGTAACTGACCCTCGCCCACGCTTACAACGTGCGCTGAAATCACTACCAATAGAACGTACTGAGAATAAGAACGCTTTGACTCGCTGACCCAATCATATATGTACCAAGTTTACTAATGATAAAATATAAGTACCATAGCCTTACACCCTATATTACTGATATTAATGTGAGCGCCGCTCATTACTTCAGGTAAAAAAAGAAGCCATTGAAAAAGCCCATGTGCTTTATGAAACCCACGATTTACGTTCTACCGTTAATGAACATCTACACACGCTAATCACAATATTAGCCACACTTGCCACTATGTCCTAAAGACTGTCTTATCGTTGTCATGCGTACTCATAGGATACAAATATGAAACGCATTTTAATCAACGCCACTCAAAACGAAGAGATTCGTGTCGCCTTATGTAAAGGCAATCATCTGTACGATTTCGACCTAGAAAACCGTACTCGCGAGCAAAAAAAATCTAACATCTATAAAGGTCATGTGACCCGTGTTGAGCCATCGCTCGAAGCAGTATTCGTCGAATACGGTTCTCAGCGCCAAGGATTTTTACCAATTCGTGAAATCTCTGCTGAATATCTAAGCGGCAACCCACGTGACGAAAACATCAAAAAACTGATCAAAGAAGGTGACGAGCTAATCGTCCAAGTCGAAAAAGAAGAGCGCGGCAATAAAGGCGCTGCCCTATCAACGTATGTGTCATTAGCCGGTCGTTATCTGGTATTGATGCCAAACAACCCTCGCGGTGGTGGTATCTCACGTCAAATCTCGGGCAAACTGCGCGAAGATATGAAACGCATGCTAAGCAATCTTGATTTACCAAAAGGCATGAGCGTTATCATTCGTACTGCTGGCATTGGTAAAACGCAAGAAGACTTGCAGCACGATTTAAATCACTTGCTCAATATTTGGCAAGCCATCCAAGAACAGAACCAAAAATACCCATCACCGCGCTTGGTTCACCAAGAAGCGGGCGTTGTCACACGTGCTGTTCGTGATTATCTGCGTGATGATATCGCTGAGATTTGGATTGATAACGAAAACGCTTATATTGAAGCGGCGGGTTTTATCGATGCAGTAATGCCAAAACAAGCCGAAAAGCTACGCAAATATACCGATTATGAGCCGATGTTTTCACGCTTTAATATCGAAAAACAAATCGAAACTGCTTATCAGCGTGAAGTTCGTCTGCCATCAGGTGGTTCAATCGTTATTGACCAAACAGAAGCACTAGTCTCTATCGACATTAACTCAGCTAAGTCTACCAAAGGTTCAGACGTTGCTGAGACCGCTTACCATACCAACTTAGAAGCAGCTGATGAGATTGCTCGTCAGCTTCGTTTGCGTGATATGGGTGGTTTGATCGTTATTGATTTCATTGACATGAATGACAACAAGCACCAAAAAGAAGTAGAAAAACGTCTAATCGATGCGACCAAATACGATCGTGCGCGCGTTCAGTTTGGTGATATCTCTAAGTTCGGTCTAATGGAAATGAGCCGTCAGCGTCTACGTCCTTCATTAGAAGAGTCAACAGGCTATATCTGCCCACGTTGTCATGGCAACGGTATGATTCGTGACTTGCGTTCATTGTCGCTATCTATCATGCGTCAAATTGAGCAAATAGCTCTTAAAGAACGTCAAGGTGAAGTACAAGCAGAAGTCCCGACTGACATCGCAGCATTCTTATTAAATGAGAAGCGCGATAGCTTGGTTTATCTTGAGCAAGACAGTGGCACGCGTATCACTATTTTGCCACACGCGCATTTAGAATCACCAAACTTCAAGCTCCATTTCAACCGTGATGGCTTTGCACCATCGAGCTATGAGCGTATTACTGATACTCAGCAGCAAGAGCACAGTGACCTTGGCTACAACGTTGACTGGCAGACTGCTGAAAAAGAGCGTCCTGAACAGCAGCCTACTCGCCAGCCTCGTAAAACTGCAGATGATAAGCAGAGCCGCTCAAACACACAGCAGAATGCAGCCACGCAAGCGCAGAACGATACGGTAAATCATAGCAATGATCGTCGTAATCATAAAAACACTAACGATGTGTCGCCTGCACATACACCGCAAGCTAATAAAACCGCTAGTGTTACCGCTCCAGTAGCGCCGCAAACACAGAGTGTCGAAGCTACTGCTCAGCCAAAAGCCGTCGCGTGGTTATCAAACCTATTTGCTCAAGCACCGCAAGCTACTACGACGCCTAGTGTCAGTAGCCGAGATGCCGCTGAAGCAATCGAAGCGCTAGTAAACACTGGCGCGCAAAGCTTAGGCTCGTTTGGTCAAGTTGATAGCAATGCATTGAATAGTGCCGCTGCAACTAGTGAGCAGCCAACTCAGCAAAGCAACAGTCAGAAAAACGACAGTCAACAGTCAGATAACAATGCTAATCGTCAACAGGCGCGTCGCAATGACAGCGATACTGACGACAGCAGCAATGAAGACAGAAGAAGACGTAAGCCGCGTAAGTCTAGATCTTCTAAACCGCGTCAAAGAAAAGAGACGGTTGAAGAGAATACTGGCAACGTAAATAGTAGCTCAGAAAGTACTAGCTCAAACAGTGCTAACTCAAACAGTGCTGATGACAAATCGTCTGATACTCAAGACCAAAGACAGCAAGACAAGCGTCAGAACGATAACAGACGTACGAACGATCGCATTCGTAATAACCGCCAAGATAGCAATCAACAGAGCAACAATCGTAACGCAAGCGAGCGCAGTGATGCTGATAACGAAAACAGCTCTAAAGCAGATGAGCAAACTCGTACTAAGCGTAAATCGCATAGCCAACGCGGCTCACGCGGTAAGCTAGAGCGTGGTGAAACACTAACGGCTGACAACGTTAAACAGAGCAAACAGCAGAACGCTAGAAACAACGATGCTGCCAATAGCAAAAATCAGCATAGCGCACGTCGTAATCAAGACCCTAACGAGGTCGTGCTACAGGTTAATGAAGCGCCAACTGAGCTAAAAGCCCCTGAAGTGGTTCATCTATCTTTAGATGATAGCAAATCCACACAGGCCAAAACTCAGCCTAGTGAGCAGCGAAGCACGACAAATAACGTAGCAAAAGATGAGCGTTCAAACGAAACAGCTGCTCAAAAACCTACTGATAAGCATAGTAGCAATGAGCAGAACACTGACAACCAAAACACCAGTGCTCCGAACGCTGATAAGAAAAGTGATAATGCAGAAAGTACGGTGGAAGCAAATGCTAATCAGGTAAATGACGATAAGAGTGCAACTACCGAACACGCTAAGGTGCAAAACGATGCTCCTAAGCATGAGCAAGCTGCTGAAGAAAAAAAAGCACCTGTAGCTGTAGAGGCACCATCGACCTCTACGAGTAACACCGAAAGTAAAGCGGAAGCTCCAACGTCGGTAACTACTGACGTAGAAGAAGCTAAAGAAACTCAGACTCCAAAACAGCAGGAAACCAAGACTGCTGAAAATGTGAGTAAGAGTGATGAAGCTCAAAATACTCAGGCTGATAGTAATAGTGCAAGCACAAGTAATGTGAGTAACTCAGCACTTGAGCTAACCCATGAAGCACTATTTGGCACACGTTACGTGACTGCTGAAAAGTTTGGGCAAGCGAGTAACGATCCTCGTGTAGTACTCGCTCAGCAAGCCGCTCAAGCGGACAAGCCAGCTGCCACTAATGTGCCAGTAATACGCGGCACGGTTGGTGAGTTTATTCGCGCCACGCTACCAGAGGCGCAAACGCGCTTAGCAGAAGAAGGCATTATCAACTGCTTTATCGCGACTATTGCGTTGCATAATGAGCAATCTCAGAATGCTGATAATAGTTCTGATGCTGCTAGCCAGAACTTTGACTTTAGTAACTATGGCTATCAACCATTGGCTGCCGACTACCTTGCACGCTTTGAAGTGATGACCCAAGCTGTCAGTCAATTCGCAGCCGCGCAAGGTAAGACAGACGTTGAGCCACGTGCTATCACTGAGCGTGCTAGCAACGATCCGCGCGGACAGCACCCTGATTATCAGGAACCAGCTGTATTGAGCGTACCTGCTGAACAATTAAATGAAGCGGAACAAGCTATCGTCGAGCAAATCAATAGCGAAGTCGATGCGCATGACGTTGAAGCAACTGCCCTCGCCAATCAGGCTCAAACTAATGATGTCAGTGCTGATAGTGAGCACTTGCTAGAAGTCGAGCACGCTCAGTCAGAAACTAAGGATGCAGAAGTCGAAACCTCTACAGAGCAAACTGTCAATGAAGTAGAAGATGCTGCAGAAAACGTAGTAGCAGAGACTGAGCAGACGACTGAATCGGTAGTAGAGGAAGCTACTAAAGAGGCTAGCAAAGACGACAGTCAGGCAGCTAAGTCTAAGACGACTATAGCCAGCTACAAAAACATGATCGAAAATGTGGCTGAGCAATTGCTTCCACAGACTGGTATGTTTAATCTGACTACGCCAAAAGTACCAAAGGCGCGCACTCGTAAGCCTAAGACGGAGCATAAGAAGCCGACGCAGGCTGAAAAGCTCGCATCTGATGATGTAGACAGCGACAGCTAGTCATATAAGCTCAAATGTAAAAGCCCCAAAGCTATTCGTAGCTATGGGGCTTTTTATTTTGATACAGTCAAACTTACTTGCTAATTCAAACGAGAGACAATAGAAAGCAGATAAGCTTAGTGCGCAGAAGACGCTGTGTCATCTTTACCACGCATTTTGCCAATAGTAGTAACAATAGCAACCACAATAACGCCAACAATCAGTCCGACCAATCCATTTAACAATGACGCGGTTAACCCTTCAAATACCCCAGTAAGATGGGCAATGTCTTCTACACTGTGATGCAAAAAGCCGATACCGTGAACGATAATACCGCCGCCCACCAAGAACATCGCAATCGTGCCCGCTATGGATAAAAACTTCATAAGCTTTGGCGCAGCTGCAAGCATAAACTCGCCAAACTTGCGTTTACTATCACCTGCTTGTGAGTTTTCAATCAAATGCAGACCCGCATCATCAATCTTTACGATGCCTGCAACTAAGCCGTAAATACCGACGGTCACGACAGCAGCCACTATTGAAAGTACGATGCCTTTTTGGACGATATCGCCACCAGCTGCTGTAATTGCGCCTAAAGAGATAACAATAATCTCAGCTGATAAGATAAAATCGGTACGTATCGCACCTTTGATTTTGTCCTTTTCAAACGCGACCAAATCTACCGACTCATCTGCATTGGCTTTTAAACGGGCATTTTGCTCTTCATCATGAGGCAACAATTTCGGCCAAAACTTGTGAATGACCTTTTCAGCCCCTTCATAACTCAGGTATAACCCTCCGATCATCAATAGCGGAGTAATCAACCACGGTATAAAATAACTGATCAATAGCGCCGCTGGTACTAAAATCACTTTGTTCACGGCAGAGCCTTTGGCAACTGCCCAAATGACGGGGAGCTCACGATTTGGCTTAACCCCTGTGACCTGCTCGGCATTGAGTGCTAAATCATCACCAACTAAGCCCGCGGTTTTTTTGGCGGCAACTTTGGTCATGACGCTCACATCATCCATTAAGACGCTGATGTCATCGAGTAAGGTTAATAAACTGGCACCTGCCATGTGTGCTCCTTAAAGCAAATTTGTTAAAGTAAGTCGTTCTCAAATAGTTTATACAACGCATTTTATATAGATTTTTATAAAAACAATGCAATTAGCCTTAGACTACAAGTTCAAGCAACTATATTAAATAGCACAAATGTATCTTATTTTTTGAATTTATGTTGATAGCTATTCTTTAAAGTTGGCTTTACTGATACTTCTTGGCTGCCTTCCGTTCGCTATTATTTGGCGTAAATATGGTAATATGAAAGCTATTACTACCTATCTTTTATTATCAATAAGTTATAAAAACTTCTTCAATGTTAGACCTTTAAAACACTGCCAAGACACATTACTATATAGAAAAGTTTATAGCGCTTTTTATAACGAACTCATGATTAGGCGCGACGCCTATAGGAAACCCATATGCCGTTCCCCACTATCAAAAATACCACCTTGCGTAATCCTCTTTCTCGTACCGTTCTATCTCGTTTTATAGTGAGTGCGCTGCTGGTTGGTATCGCTGCTGGCTGCTCAAACAATGCTGCTGATGCAACCAGCAATACCAGCGTTGTCAATGCTGCACAGACAAAAGCCACTGCTGCTAAACCCTCAGCTGGTAATGATGCAACCGTGGTGAAGGCGTTACAGGCGAACCTAAAAAGCTCTGGTATCGAGGAAACTATCGTTTCAGCCGTACCGACAGATATGGATGGTATTTATTGGGTGACCGCTGAAGGTCTACCTTCTTTCTTTACTGATAAAGCTGGCAAGCATATTATTCAAGGTCAGATCATCGCTGTGGGTGATGCGGCTCCAGTTGATATCAGTGCTGACCTAGTTGCTACGACAGCACAAGAAGCGCTAAAAGCCGTCGATAAAAAAGACATGGTGATTTATCCAGCAAAAGACGAAACTAAAGCCGTTATTTATGCCTTTACCGATGCAGATTGTGGCTACTGTCGCAAACTACATTCAGAAATGGATGATATCAATGCACGCGGTATCGAGGTTCGTTATCTGGCATGGCCACGCAGTCAAGAGTCTGTACCAAAGATGGAAGCGATCTGGTGTAGTCAGGATCGTAAAGCTGCAATGGATCAAGCAAAAATCGGTGCCAATGTACAAGGCCCTAGCTGTGCCAACCCTGTGCAAGAACATATGGCTCTAGGCTCAAGACTTGGTGTGCGCGGTACGCCGGCGGTGTTTACCGAAACAGGACAACAAGTAGGTGGTTACTTACCTGCAGCAGAATTGGCACAAGCAGTAGGCGCTAATTAATAATGTGAGTTACCAGTATTAGTGACGCATATCAACAACTAATATTGGCAACCAAGCATAAATGACATATGCATATGCCAAACAAGATTGAAGCTACTGCTTTTTTATAATCGTAAGCTGATATAACCTTGATGACGTTGTCTTTATAACATTGGCTTTTATGACGTCAACCTTCAGAATATTGGCTTTTATGAGATTGTATAGACGTCACAATGCCTTGTCGGTATGATACGATAAAGCGCGATGCAAAATGAGCAACACCCTTTTTATTTGAGCTTTTTTTATTCAACTATTATGAAGTAGATAGGCAGGCAGCACTAAACAATGCGCACAGATATTCTGTTTGATGTCGCAGACTTATTTGATGCTGTTACCGCTTATCCTGACTTCATTGTATTTAACCTCTTGAGGATACTGTGAGTAATTCCATCAAACTAGCGATACTTGGTCTGGGCACCGTCGGAACGGGCGTGATCAATCTGATCAATGACAATTTAAATGAGCTAAAACGCCGTAGCGGACGCGACATTATTATTACCGAAGTCGGTACACGTCGTCAGCGTGATGATATTGATGCCGATATCATGCAAAACAGCGATCTGATGGCAATTGCCGCAAGCGACAACGTCGATATTGTTATCGAAGTGATTGGTGGTACCACCTTAGCTAAAGACGTCATTATGCAGGCCATTAAAAACGGCAAGCATGTGGTTACGGCAAACAAGGCTCTACTCGCTGAGCACGGTAATGAGATTTTTGCTTTCGCTGAAGAAAACAATGTACACGTTGCTTATGAAGCAGCGGTTGCAGGCGGTATTCCAATTATCAAGGTAATGCGTGAAGCACTGGCTGCCAACAAAATCAACTGGCTCGCGGGTATCATAAACGGTACTGGCAACTTTATCATGACCGAAATGCGCGATAAGGGTCGTCCTTTTGCTGACGTATTGAGCGAAGCGCAAGAGTTAGGTTACGCAGAAGCAGATCCTACTTTTGATGTTGAAGGTATTGATGCTGCTCATAAATTGGCGCTACTCGCCTCTATCGCTTTTGGTATCCCGCTACAGTTTGATAAAGTTTACTGTGAAGGTATTACTGGTATTACCCTGCAAGACGTGAACTATGCCGAAGAGCTTGGCTACCGTATCAAGCATTTAGGGTTTGCAGTACGCCGTGATAGCGAAAACGATGGTGACGCAGGGGTTGAACTACGCGTACACCCGACACTTATTCCACAAGATGCGCTATTGGCGAACGTCAATGGTGTGAAAAACGCAGTACTGGTCAACTCACATCCACTTGGCCAGACGCTCTATTGCGGCGATGGTGCTGGTGCTGGTGCAACCGCTTCTGCAGTGATGGCCGATGTCATGGATTTGGTTCGTGTACTGGGTAGCAAAGACCGCGACGATCAGAGCAACACTGGACATCATGTCCCGCATTTAGCATTTATCCCTGAGCAGCTATCAGACACGCCTATATTGCGTGCTGATCAGATGGTAACTGGCTATTATTTGCGTGTGCATGCTTATGATAGCCCAGGTGTATTGGCAGATATCACGCGCATCCTAAGTGATGCCGGTATCAATATCGATGCAATCCTGCAAAAGCCTGCGCATAAAGTAGGTCAAGTGCCGGTGATTATTCTGACGCTACCTGTGGTCGAGAGTCAGATGAATCTTGCTATCGAAAAAATTGAAAAGTTAGAGACCATTACTGATAAAGTGGTACGCATACGATTAGATGAGCTAGCATAAACCACATACTGAAGAAGACAGATGCTTATAATATAAGCAAAAGCTAGCCAATTGGCATCTGATTTCTTGGTAGATACTTAATCAAAACGCACAACAAGGAATAATAACGATGTCAAATGATTCAATTGTAATTCTAAACGGCGCACGTACACCAATGGGTGGCTTTCAGGGCGCACTAAAAGACATGAGTGCTACCGAGCTGGGCGCCGCCGCTATCAAAGCTGCCGTCGAACGCTCAGGTGTTAGCGCTGACAGTGTTGATGAAGTCATTATGGGTTGTATCTTGACGGCAGGTCTAGGTCAAGGCCCTGCTCGTCAAGCCATGCGTAAAGCAGGTCTACCGGATGCGACTGGTGCTGTCACCATCAATAAGCTTTGTGGTTCAGGCCTAAAAGCCGTCATGCAAGCACACGATGGTATCAAAGCGGGTAGCTTCAACGTCGCTGTTGCAGGTGGCATGGAGTCAATGACCAATGCACCGTATATCATGCCAGGTTCACGTGGCGGCTATCGTATGGGTCACAAAGAAGTCAAAGACCATATGTTCTTAGATGGCCTAGAAGATGCTGATACTGGTAAGCTAATGGGTATGTTTGCTCAGGAAATGGCTGATGAAAAAGGCTATACACGTGAGCAAATGGATGAGTTTGCTATTGAATCATTGAACCGTGCGCTGACTGCTATCAAAGACAACCACTTTAAAGATGAGATCGAGCCTGTTACGTTTGCAACGCGAAAAGGCGAGCAAACTGTTGATACCGATGAGCAACCTGCCCTTGCTAACGCTGATCGCATTCCTACTTTGCGTCCAGCATTTGCTAAAGATGGTACGATCACTGCCGCAAACGCTAGCTCAATCTCAGACGGTGCTGCAGCCGTCGTAGTAATGAAAGAGTCACAAGCGAAAGCTGAAGGCCTAGACTATCAAGCTCGTATCGTTGCTACTGCGTCAAACTCACGTCACCCAAGCGAATTTACTATTGCGCCAATCGGTGCCATCGAAAAAGTACTATCAAGTGCTGGTTGGTCAGTAGATGACGTAGATCTATGGGAAATCAATGAAGCCTTTGCGATGGTTACTATGGCTGCGATGGACGAACTGAAACTTGACCATGCTAAAGTAAATATCGAAGGCGGTGCATGTGCCCTTGGTCATCCAGTAGGCTGTTCAGGTGCTCGTATTCTGATTACGCTTATCAACTCTCTAAAACGTACTGGCGGCAAAAAAGGTATCGCAACGCTATGTATCGGTGGTGGTGAAGCGGTAGCCGTTGCTATTGAACTTGCTTAAATAAAGCAGGTCTAGCTGACTTAAAGTAAGTTAGCTGAATAATACTTAGATAATTATTGTTTATTGAGAAACCGCATTGCTAATGGTAATGCGGTTTTTTTGTGTCTGCTTTCTTTCGATGAATGTTGAATATTACTCTGTGTAAAGACTCGTTAACTTCTACCCCCTCCTATGTTATGCCACTTACAGCCTATTACACGCAATTACTGCAAGCGCACACTTTGCTACCTTGCTCATATATCTCATCAAAAATCACGGTGTTAGGATAGCTACAAGTTGATAGGGAAGCTATTCATGTGGCTTACCATTAACTGTAATAAATATGGTTTTACTAAAAATTAATAACAACATCAACCATTACATTATAAAAAATAAACTCGTAAAAAAGGAATATAACAATGAGTCAACTAATCCGTTTAAAAGATATTCAAGCTACTCATCAAGACTTAATTGGTGATGACTATTATGACCCAACGCATAAAACTGCTTACGGTATCAATGAAGAAAAAATCGGTAAAATCGAAGGCGCCTTAGTAGAAGACACCACTGGTCGTATCCGTTACTTAATCGTAGACGCAGGCGGCTGGTTTAGTTCAAAAGAAGTACTGGTACCAGCAGGTTTAGCCCGTATCGTTGGTGATGATGTCTTCTTTGATAGCTTGACTAAAACACAAGTAGAAGCCATGGAAGTATACGATCACGATTACCAGTACAGCTACAAAGAGCAGTATGAAAGAGATCGTCAAGCGTTTAACGCCGATACACTCCCTGTAGAAGATCGCGTTGATATTGCAGATCACTCGTATGACGCACCAAATACGTTAGAGCTATTAGAAGAGCGTCTGACGGTAAATAAAGACCGTATCGTTGCTGGTCTAGTAAAAGTAGGTAAGCATGTCGTCACTGAAGAACGCAATGTCGATGTAGATTTAGAAGAAGAACATGCCAATATCCAACGTACTAGCGTAGATCGTCCAACAGACCGTCGCATTGGCGACCTCGATGCTACTGAAACAGTTGAAGTCGAACTACAAGCTGAACGTGCGCGCGTCAGCAAAGAAACCTATGTTTCTGAAGAAGTAAACGTTGGTAAAACGACGGATCATCATACCGAAACTTTGATTGAAACCATTCAACGCGAAGAGCTAGATGTTGATGGTGACGGCAACGTGGTTGACCGTGAAGGCAACTTAGTAGACCGTGATGGTATCACAGCAGAAGATGTACGCCATGCACGTGGCATGTAATATGCTAATACATCATAGTTTAACGACGTAAATTTCCTATATCATCATTTAAATATGATAGTAACAAGTAGCTAAGCTCATCTGTTTAGCCATTAAGATCAGAGCATGTCTCTGGTCTTTTTTGTATTCATAACATGAGCGAATGGTTTATAGTATTAAATGTAGCTAGTTAATATATATGGTCGTTTAACATACACGTTTTAAATTATTAGAAATTCATCATTTTATAATTATAAAGGAATAATAATGACTACTGAAAATGGAAACAGCCTTTACCAAGATAACTTGGATAAGGAACAAAATATATCAACGAAGCAGACGAATAATACTGTTAATGTTGGACATTTAGAGCTATTAGAAGAACGTCCTGTGATTAACAAAGAACGCTTGGATGTGGGTAAAGTGACCGTTACCAAGCATTCACGTACTAAGACTGTTGAAGTGCCAATTGAGTTGGTAGAAGAATATATCACCATTCGTACTGAGTATCATGATGCAGAGAGCCAAGACTTACTCTCTGGTAATTACGATGAAAAAGACATATTGCGCCACGTCGAGCCTTCTTTGGATAGCAAAGCTGTAGTGACCATTAATGGTAAACAAATAGAGATTGGTGATGAACCGGTTGATATTGTGCTATCTCGCCAAGTGGCTACTATTACCAAAGACACCTACGCTATTCAAGATATCGAAATTAACAAAAGCACCCATGTGCATACTGATAGCATTCAAGTAGAGCTCAAGCATGAAGAGTTAGATGTGACTGAAGAAGGTTTGTTGGCTCATGGTTCTGATACAACTCCGTTAAAATAAGCGCTTATAGTTTAGATACTACGAACTTGTATGATTGATAAAGATTATTTCACAACATAAAAAAGCAACGCTATCTTAGCGTTGCTTTTTTAATGCCTATCACTTACTAAATATTGAAGACAAATTACGAAGCTTCATTACACTCGAATGTATTAACATTTGACTCATCTGCACCAGCGGTACGCATAACACCAGTTTTACGAGCTTCGTGCCCTACGCGCCATTGTGTGAAGCCTTGACCACCATCAATTGCGGTCGCTACTTCAAACACTTCAGGATTACTACCTTCATTGGTTTGGTTCAACGTTACTGTACCCATGTCAGTTGCGACAACAACTTGATTGGCATCTTCTTTATAAGTCGCCTCAACTTTTAGTTCAGGTGTACATAGATACGATATCTGCATCACACCGCTGTTTACTGAGGCGGTGGTATCACCTTCTACTTCGTTAAGCGAAGCGTCTTCGGTATCGACGACGACATCACTAGGTTCAGCAGGCTCCGCTGACATTGGAACAGACTCTTCTGTATTAGCACCGTCTTCCATGCCCGACTCTGGCTCTGCCTGTTGCTGACAGGCACTAACCGTCAAGGCGCCAGCCAACAAACTTGTTAAAACCACTGAGCTACGTACTTTTTTTAAGAATTCTACACTCATGACACTCTCCCAAATAAATATGTTAAACACTATAGCGTGTCCATAAATTCACGCCTATGCTGAATTTGTAAGTAATCAATACAAAGTGTTTGTTGGTCTTAGTCTAGCAAGTTTTAAGTTTGCATAAGTTATCTAGCAGATATAAAAAAGCCCCTACCTACTTAAGATAAGGGCTTTTTTAGGTAAGAGCTTGCTTTAATAGCAGTTCAGTAAATAGCTAATGACTTGCTATGATTAAAGACTAGATTTTACCATGACACTGCTTGTACTTAAGACCTGAGCCACAAGGACACGCTGCATTACGACTGATATTCATACCTGCATATGGGTTTGGTTCGTTAGCATTACTACCGTTACCTGCGATAGCAGCACCAACGCCAGCTGCCGCAGCACCGCTGTTTAGAGTGCGGCTTTGTGGTTGCGGCTGAGCAGCTGAACCACTCGCATTGCTATCCAAGTTATCTACATCGTCATGCTCAAACTGCATTTGCATATGGGCAGCGTTCTCACGTTGCTGAATTTCTAATGCCTCCAGTTCTTCCTTGGTTGGGATATGTACACGTGACAAATCTTGTACGGTCTCAGACTTAATCGCACCAAGCATCATCTGGAACAATTCAAACGACTCACGCTTATATTCCTGCTCAGGGTTTTTCTGTGCATAACCCCGCAGATGAATACCTTTACGTAGCTGATCCATTTGCGTTAAGTGCTCTTTCCAATGCTTATCTAGACTCTGTAGCATGAAATGACGCTCAAGCTGAGCGGCGTCTTTTTCACCCATCTGCTCACGGCGACTATGATAACGATCTATCGCCGTTTGAACGATTTTCTCACGCAGCCCTTCTTCATCCAGACGACGATCTTCATCCAACCAATCATTAATCGGCATCGAGATTTTGAACTCGTCTTCTAACTCGTCTTCTAAGCCGTCAATATTCCATTGATCATCAATAGAGCCAGGCGGAATAAACTGATTGATCATCGCGTTATATACTTCATGATGCATCACTTCGATGGCTTCTAATAAATCCATCTCTGCTAATAAATCATCACGCTGACCATAGATAACTTTACGCTGTTCATTGGCAACATCATCGTATTTCAATAGATTTTTACGAGCATCAAAATCGCGGCTCTCAACTTTGCCTTGTGCGTTTTCGATCGATTTAGAGACCATTTTATGTTCGATGGCTTCATCTTCTTTGAGGCCCATCGCACGCATCATATTGACCACGCGATCGCCTGCGAAGATACGCATCAGATCATCTTCGAGCGATAGGAAAAAGCGTGACATACCGGGGTCACCTTGACGACCAGCACGACCTCGTAGCTGGTTATCGATACGGCGTGACTCATGGCGCTCAGAGCCAATGATATGCAAACCACCAGCTGCTACGACTTGGTCATGTTTGACTTGCCATTGAGACTTTAGACGCTGCATCTCTTCTGGGCTAACCGCATCAATATCTTCGATAAACGACTGCCAGTTACCACCAAGGATAATATCCGTACCACGGCCTGCCATGTTGGTTGCGATCGTGACTGACTTCGGACTACCTGCCTGTGCGATAATTTCTGCTTCACGCTCATGCTGCTTGGCGTTTAGAACGTTATGCTTAACGCCTTCTTGGTCGAGCAAGTAAGACAACTCTTCACTGGCCTCAATCGTCGCTGTACCAACCAGTACTGGCGCGCCCTTGGCTTGAATTTCTTTAATTTCGCGAATGATGCCTTTGTATTTGCCTAACTTGGTTAAGAAAATCTGGTCATCCATATCGATACGAGCAATCGGCTCATGCGTTGGAATAACAATGACATCTAGATCGTAAGTAGATTTGAACTCGGCAGCTTCAGTGTCAGCGGTACCCGTCATACCGGACAATTTGTCATATAGACGGAAATAGTTCTGGAATGTCGTGGTTGCAAGCGTCTGGTTTTCTGCTTGGATCTCAACGTTTTCTTTCGCTTCTACTGCTTGATGCAAGCCTTCTGACCAGCGACGACCAGGCATGGTACGGCCTGTATTTTCATCAACGATGACCACTTCGCCTTCATCGACGATATAGTGAACGTTTTTGACAAACACGTGATGCGCACGGATGGCAGCTTGAACGTGAGCCAGAAGTGGCAGACGACTTGGGCTATATAGACTTTCGTTCTCACCCAGCTCACCTACTTCGATTAAGAAGCGCTCGATTTTTTCATAGCCTTTTTCGCTAATCTCAATCTGACGATTCTTTTCATCAATCCAGAAGTCTTCTTCTTCATTATTCTTGTTTGCTTCTTCATCTTTTGAACGAATCAACACAGGAATAATCGTATTAATCAGCGCATACATGCGTGATGAATCTTCAGCTTGCCCTGAAATGATAAGCGGCGTACGAGCCTCATCAATCAAGATTGAGTCAATTTCATCGATAATACAAAAGTTTAGCGGGCGCTGTTTTTTCTCAACAAGACTAAAGACCATGTTATCGCGCAGATAATCAAAACCATATTCGTTATTGGTACCATAGGTAATGTCAGCTTGATAAGCTTCGATTTTTTCTTGTGGTGGCTGCTGTGAGTAAATCACACCAACAGTCATACCCAAAAACCCAAACAACGGACGGTTTAGCTCAGCATCACGCGCAGCCAAATAATCGTTGACCGTGACCAGATGAACCCCTTTACCGCTGATCGCATTTAGGTACATGGCCAAGGTGCCCATTAGGGTTTTACCTTCACCAGTTTTCATCTCAGCGATTTTACCTTCGTGCAAGGTGATACCACCGATCAGCTGCACGTCATAGTGACGCATGCCGTTGACACGTAACGATGCTTCGCGGCAGACAGCAAATGCTTCTGGCAATAATGCATCTAAGCTTTCGCCTTTTTGATGTCTGGCTTTAAATTCTTCAGTTTTTTGTTGTAGTTGCTCATCAGACAGGGCTTGTATTTCAGCCTCTCGTGCGTTGATCTTGCTGACCACTTTACGCATGCGTTTTAATTCGCGGTCATTTTTGGTGCCAACCACACTGCCTATAATCTTTGATAACATAATTTTTTGACCTATGGAATATTCGATAATTAGTGCGCATTAGCCAAAGCTTAGCTCTCTGCCTTGTCATCACCCGACTAAGTACTACCTAATTTAGTATCGCCCAATTAAGTGTGCCGTCATTATATATGGTTATGACGCTGATGGATACAAGGGCAGCGAGTAGATATTTGCCACAGTAAAAACCTAGTAGGACGTGTTAAAATAGCGAATACCTTGTTAAATTTCTTAGCTTTTTCAGCGACTTTATTTATTTGTCGCGGTTCGACTTTCATACGCTTGCTATCGCTACGTCTTAGCTCAAAATTTGTCGTTGAGCCATTTATCTATAAGTAACTGGCATATTGATAAAGCCAAAGCTATATATCAAACTCATAAATAAGACAAATCACCCTTTAGTATCTCTATCACAAAATACTCATTACCAATCATTAAAGCACTATAAGAGACTCTGCATGACCGTAAAGCCATCTGTACAAAATCAGTCGTCAAATCCTACTTCATCAGAAAAACCCTTATCAAAACAAGAGACCTCTGACTGCTTAAGTATAGGCAATGCCGTCTATAACCTAGCAGACCATACGCCAATGATGGTGCAATATCTAACCATGAAAGCCAACTATCCACAAGCATTGCTCTTGTACCGGATGGGTGATTTCTATGAGCTGTTCTTTGACGATGCTAAGCGAGCGGCGCAAATATTAGATATCACATTGACACGCCGTGGTATGGATAAAGCAGGCAACACGATAGCTATGGCGGGCGTACCGTTTCATGCAGCCGATAGCTATATGGCACGCTTGATCGCGGCTGGTCAGACAGTAGTTGTATGTGAGCAAATTGACGAATCGACAACTGGTAACGCTGATAATAAGTCCAATGTCCCTGCGATGGGCGATAAACAGAAAAAAAACAAAAACAAGTCTGCTGCTGGTAGCATCATGCGCCGCGAAGTAGTTAAAACGCTTACCGCAGGTACTATTACTGATGACGCATTGATTGCACCTAATCATACGCCAACTGTGGTCGCCATCGATATTGCGACTATGAAAACGCTAGACAACAGCCAGACGTTACAAGCAGCCGTTAGCCAGATGGATTTGGCTGCAGGTACACTGACTACCCAGACATTGATAGCAGATAAAAGCGATATAGATGGTTTGCAAACTCAAATGCTGACTGTATTGGCACGTTTTGCACCCAGTGAATGCATCATTAGTGAAGCACTCAGCGATAGTATTGGTGGCGTTGGCGGCAGTATTGATGGCACTGATTCAGAGTGGCTACTGTGGTTACGACAAAATCTGGACTGCCCTATTATAGAAGTCGCTGCCAATGACTTTCATCGTGCGCATGCCAGTGACACGCTTTGTCAGCAGTTCGAAGTCCAGCGTCTCGATGGGTTGGGCATTCATGAGGCTCCACTTGCGCAAACCAGCTGCGCTGCGCTTATCCACTATGCGCGTCAGACTCAGCAACGTCATGTGCCTCAAGTCAACCAACTCATCGTCGAGTACAGTGATGACTACCTAATTATCGATGCTAACAGCCAACAAAATCTCGAGCTATTTACCCCTGTTAGTAGCAACGGCACTTCTTTAATATCTGTGCTAAATCACTGTCAGACCCCGATGGGCAAGCGTTTACTCGTGCAGCAAATGAAGCGTCCACTGCGTCAGCATTCACGTATCAATATGCGTCTAGATGCGATAACTTGCTTGCTAAGCCCAGAGAGTGACTCAATTGAATCAAACCGAGATGTAAAAGATAGCTTACTGGTTACACGTTTACGAGAAACGCTGAATACTATTGGCGATATTGAACGAATCAGCAGTCGAATCGGGCTAATGAGTGCCAAACCTCGTGACTTACGTAAGCTTGCCGATGGTATCGCTAGCAGCGCCCAGCTGACTACTCTATTGACAACATCGGGTATCAGTCATGAAGACGCTGGCCTGCTACCAATGCTAATGCAGAAATTGCCAGATCAACTACCTGCTGTTCAATCCGTCGCCAAATTAATCGAGCGCGCTATTGTCATTGAACCACCTGCACACATTCGTGATGGAGGAATGCTAGCAGCGGGCTACGATGAAGAGTTTGATCGCCTTACCCATTTGCATGACAATATTCAATCGACGCTAGACGAGATGGTCGAGCGTGCTCGTCAAGACAATCAATTACCGAGTCTAAAAGTTGGCTTTAATAAAGTTAGCGGCTTCTATTTTGAATTGCCCAAAATGCAGGCGAAGAATGCCCCTGCCCACTTTATCCGTCGGCAAACGCTTAAAAGCAGTGAGCGCTTTATCACTGATGAGCTAAAGGAAGTCGAGACAGAGTATCTAAGTGCCCAGTCCTTGGCATTAGCGCGTGAAAAGCAGCTGTATCAAGAGCTGCTCACTCAATTAAACCAACATTTAGCTGAACTACAACAGCTTAGCGCGGCTATCGCCCAACTAGATGTGCTAAGCAATTGGGCCCATCTTGCCATGATGTATAACTGGCAGCGCCCAATCATGGGGCTACATACAAAAGACCAAAACGAATCGGTGGCCAAAAATCAAACCAACATTGATATTCGTCAAGGTCGTCATGTTGTGGTTGAAGCAGCATTGAATCAAACAAATGCCAACAGCAGGAACGGTAATTCACTAAGTACAAACCACTTTGTCGCCAATGACTGTGCACTAGGTAGTGATGGGTATCCTGAAAGACTGCTTCTGATTACCGGTCCTAATATGGGTGGCAAATCTACCTATATGCGCCAAACGGCTTTGATAGTCCTACTCGCTCATTGCGGCAGCTTTGTGCCAGCAGCTAGTGCTCATATTGGTGATATCGATCGTATCTTTACTCGTATTGGTTCAGCTGATGACTTGGCAGGTGGCAAATCGACCTTTATGGTAGAGATGATTGAGACGGCCAATATCTTGAATCAAGCTACCAATAAATCACTGGTATTAATGGACGAAGTCGGCCGCGGTACTGCCACCACCGATGGCCTTGCCATTGCCCATGCCTGTGTCAATCGTCTAGTCGAGATTGGCTGCTTGACATTATTTGCCACTCACTATTTTGAACTGACACAATTAACGAATGGTACTGGTAACCACCATGCTAATATCCGTAATGTCCATGTAGCAGCTAGTGAAGTCGATGGTCAATTATTGCTATTACATCAAATCAAAGATGGTGCAGCAAGCTCTAGCTTTGGGCTGCATGTCGCAAAAATGGCTGGTATTCCCACCCAAGTGCTTGATGATGCTAAGCGCTATCTAGCAGACAACTTACAGCTAGACCATTCGACTGTAGATAAAGCACAAACTATTGATGATAAAAATGAATTAGCTAAGTCAGTAAAGGATAAACGGGAAGAGAGTTATAATGATGCTACTCTCAATCAAAAAGTAAGTCATACCGCTCAAACATCAGACGCAATTAGTAATCCAAAACAAAATCAGCTATTTAGCCTACAAGATGAGCTGAGCATGATTGATCCTGATAGCTTAACGCCCAAACAAGCGCATGATTTACTTTATCACTTAAAGAAAATCATTAGTCATTAAAGGGAATTGTCAAAGCGTAGTAAAGGCGCTAAAATACGCTTTATTTCCAACTATTCTATGTAGCCCTTATAGTTGATTTAATTTAAAAGAATTACAATGTAGCTGAGCGCAGAGGTATAAATCATACTTCAAGCGAGGTTGACACAATAATTCTTTTGAAAGCGATTGACTATATCAGCCAATCCAATAACAGGTAGACCTCACTATGACCTTTGTCGTTACAGATAACTGCATTCTTTGCAAATACACCGACTGTGTAGAAGTCTGTCCTGTGGACTGCTTTTATGAAGGCCCAAACTTTCTAGTCATCGATCCTGATGAGTGCATCGACTGCGCACTATGCGAGCCTGAATGTCCTGCCAATGCTATCTTCTCAGAAGATGAAGTACCGAAAGACCAAGAGATGTTTACTCAGCTAAATGAAGAGTTGGCGCAAAAATGGCCGAATATCACCGAGATGAAAGGGCAAATGCCAGAAGCTGAAAAGTGGGATGGCGTGGAAGGTAAGATTCAGTATTTAGAGAGATAATTCATTTTCTTAAAGTATCTATATATTAAACCAATAAAAAACCACCTAATGGCGATATGCTGTTAGGTGGTTTTTTATTGCTTAGAAGATAAATATTATACTAGCCAAACACACTATAGATTAGCATTGTGGCTACAAGAACTGGGTAGATATATTGCTTCTATATTGCTACTACAGCTCCACGAACCTGCACTCGTACGTAGCCATTCTATCTTTTTACCGGCCAGTTTCGGGTTAACTTGATTAGATACAATAGCAGTAATGCGAGTCGTTACATTCAACGGGTTTGTTATCTGTGCCATGCCTGTATTATTAGGTAAGACTACGCCCACTTGTGAACCACCTACTATCAGATTAGAAGCCGATGCTCGTGGATCACACTCATGAGTGGCTAAACCAATAACAGTCCTACCTGTCTGTAAACACTCTTCCACTGTCAAACGTAATTGGCCCAATTCGTTAATCACTCGGGTGGCCTGAGTTTTTCCAATATGAATTTGATACTGTGGTATGGCGACTGCCGCTAAAATACCAATAATCGCCACTACAATCATCAATTCAATCAAGGTAAAGCCAGCTTCGGTCAATGAGTGACATTTTTGGGGCATTTTTAGAAATTTATCGGTAGTCATGGCATTGATATCACAGTGAATAAGGATACTCTCTATAGTGCACAGTGTATGCCATCAATGACATCTATATAATAAATAATAGCAGACACAAAAAAGCCAAGCAATATGCTTGGCTTTTTTATAACTATCTAAACTATACAAGCTTTAGATAATAAGTAATTAGCTATTATGAACAGCCTGCTGGTAAATATTTAGCATCAGCTGTAGAAGCACAGCCCCATGAACCGTCTGCAACACGCGTCCAAGTTAAAGTACTTGGCGTTGATTTCAAAGTAGCTGCTGCATTATCATCGAACGTTGCAACAATAGCAGTTGTTTCAGTGAGTGCGGCTGCGTTAGTGCCGTCTGCAGCTGGTGCTGCGGCTTCCACAGTAGTAGTTTGAATATTAGAATCAGTAATACCTAATGCACATTCACCAGCAGCTGTTTTACCTTCATTAAGACAGCTTTCAACTGCGGTTTTCACTGCAGAAGTCTCGCCCATTGCACGGCTAACTTGTGACTTAGCGATATAGTTCTGATACTGAGGAATAGCAATCGCAGCTAGAATACCGATAATAGCAACAACGATCATTAGTTCGATTAAGGTAAAACCTTTTTGAGCAGTGTTCATAAACATTCCTTATTGGAGTAGTACGAAGACAGATTCCTGATAGTCATCAAAGTTTATCTGTCGATGATATAGCAAAATTGTTTCTTACTAATATTGTTGCATGTTGTGTGCCAAATTAACGAATAAGGCTATTAGTATAGATTTTTGATTGGGAAACAATAAAATTTGCTATAAGAAAATGACAATCGCTGTCTTATGTACTTAAATTGTCCAAAAATGTTACGCTTAAGCTGCTAAAAATTGTCAGTTTGACACTATGAGTAATAAAAAGTAAGAAAGGCTGACGATTTTTGTCAGCCTTTCTTACTTCAGTGACTATTTATTTATTCCAGTCATCTCCAGTACTGCAGACGCTACCCTTGCATTTAATACCCTGATAATTAAAAGTTAGGGTACCATCGCTACTCATCTGAGTATTAGCTTTAGGCACTGCAGTAATTACCCATTTGGCAGTTAATGGATTCGGCGTGATGGCAACAGCATAAAGGGCTGTGCCTTGCTTAGGATAATCACCACCTAACCCTGCAAGAAGGGCGTTACTATAAGCACCCTGTGCCAATTTTCGACTTTGAATTTCAGAAGCAATGTTATACATCTCACTCATCATATCAGTACGTTTGGTTTTAATAACGTATCTTTGATAATTAGGATATGCAATGGCTGCAAGCACACCTATGATAGCTACTACTATCACTACTTCAATGAGAGTAAAGCCTTTAATACCATTGCATCTATTGTTCGATTTAACATTGCTTATAATTGTAGTTGTAATCATAGTATTCGCTTTCTTATCGCAGTCATGATGCATGAAATTATTAGTTAGTTTTTTGATAGGACTACCAACTTTCTTGACCAGTACCACAATTAGTAGATGCTGCAGTAATAGTTCTATCTTTGCTCTTGCATTGTGTGCCAGTGCTACTGGTCATAATAACGCTAGCATGTTCAGTAATACCCGTACTCTTAGGTATAGCTACCATACGCCATGAACTACCTGCAGTAGAATATCCAGTCGCTGCGGGTGCTAGCGTATTACCTGTGTTGCCATCCACTAGAGTAATCAAGTAGCTATAGTTTGTATTATTACTACCTCTCGGGACATAGATAGTCTTGTTATCGGTTGCGTCATAGCCATAACTTATATCACCATTACTTGCGAGCTTTCTAGGTACAAAGCCTTTATAAGTTAAAGCGCTAGCTCGCCAACGATTAAGCTCTATTGCCAATTGTTGCATAGTTGCTTGGGCTTGTGACTCAGCGTTTCTCACAGCGTACTGTCTATAAGAAGGTATCGCAATCGCTGCCAAAATAGCAACGATAAAAACGACAACCATAAGCTCAATAAGTGTAAATCCTGTCTGATTTTTGAGCATTTGTCTGTTCATAAGTTCGCCCTATTAGTCTACTTCATACCACGTTTTTGGTTGTAGAATGAAACGCTCATGAAATATCAATTCGGGCGCTGTACCATTACCCAATATCTGATCAGCATTTGTCAGACCTTGTGCCTCATCTATTAAGCTATTACCACTCTTATTGCTATCAGAACCAAAACTTACTCTGTCAGTCTGGCGCTCTGCTAATGTCTGTGTACCGATAAGTAGACGTTGGTTTGTAAGCGTTGAACTACGTGGGCCTAGAGTTAGCTCCTGAATTCCCTGTCCTGCTCTAACGAATCCACCAGTACCGTTCTTAGAAGTATCATCTAAACAGATACCATAAGGTAGACAATACAACTGTCGCTCTGATCCACCTACAATTTTAGCAGTGCATGAATCTGTAGGACCGTAACTCATATCTGGGTTATAGACTGTGGTGTACAAGAAGTTGTCGATAACTTCAGACTTACCAATACCTTTTGTATATCTGACATTGTCGTAGCCATCGAAGCGTGTTAATGGATAGTACCAGCCTCGCTGAACACCTGATTGCATTGTACTAATGACATTATTCTTTTGGGCTAAACTATAGCCAGCTGTTGACCCAGTTCCTATCGCCGTCGGTAACTGAACCAAATTGCTGTCCGCTAGATCAACGACTTTTTGACCATTAATGTTACTAGCTGTCGTAAAGTTGCTAGCATAAAATACTTCATTGGCTTTGGTAACATCGCTATCTATAATTCCATAAAGTCGATCCGCATATGCAGTGGTATTACGTATTTTAGATAATGGTGAGCTGCGATCGCCTGAAATCACGTTGACCAGTGCAAATAATGTATTTGTGGTTGAATTACGGTAGAAGCTAACTACTGGACGTTCATAAAAACGATAAGCATACTTTTGACTTACCGTTGTCGCATGAGTACTTTTAAGCACGCGTGTTACTCGAGTATTACTAAATTTTGATTCAGGAGATGCTGTGCCTGATGTTACTGGCTTGACGAAACCAGCATTGGTAAAGTCCGCACGAAACACCTGACCACCCAAATCTGCAAAGTAGATATGGTCCATAAAACCGTCATTATCACGATCCAAAGTCGTAACACCACCAACAATACTGTTCTTCATGTCCGTAACTGTTTTAGTAGCCCCACTATCACTAGATGCCGACCATATTAATGCACCATCTTTTGCGTTGATAATGTAGACCGCATTACCTTTAGCTGAGGTTTTTGCAGAACAGCCACCTAACAATGAATCTACGATACCAACCTGAAAGCTTTCATTCTCATAACATGTATCATAACCACCACCAAATACCAGAACATCAGTCCCTGTATCTGAGCTACTGGTTTTAATTTTTGCTTTGGTCGGTTTTGCCCATATTTGCCCCATGCGGCTAAAACCTGCAGTCGAAGGCGTAATAGAGAACAACATCTTTGGACTGTCTATATTGCCAAGATCGATGCCGTAAAAAGCCTCACCCCCCATTCTTAAGCCGCCATAAGCAAATACACCTTTGTTACCACTAGTATCGATAGATACTCGTTTATTTGGAAAATCATACTGATAATCTGTATTGACTAACCATGGTGCATCAATACCAAAATTTGGCGTTCCAATCTCAGTTTTGGTACTATCCTTTATGAGCGCATCTGACTGGCTAGTACTTCTCAGCATCTCTCTCGGAATAATGACGAATTTCTCCTTTCCACCATCACCAGCATTACTATAGTTGTCGGCATTGACAAGGTGCAATCCGCCTTCAGTAGATCCAAATAATATATAATCGTCACGTTGGTCGGTAACTTTACCATCAGCATCTAGTGTTGCAGAGTAAGACACAGATGCTGGTGTAGAGTGCAACGTTGCACCAACAACTTTGATTGCTTTCGAAGCGTTTGCAGTACTCAGTGTCATGTCCTTAACTGCTGTAGCTGTACTTGGAAGAACATCAAAGCCTAAAAAGTTCAATAGCTTCCTCAAAGAAGCCTCAGAGTAAGTGCCTGTATCATTGAACTTATTAGTACTAGAAAGTGGAGCATTATCTAATGTTACTTTTCCAGCACTGTTTACACCGAATTTCCTCAACATAGTGGTTTGGTTTGTAGCACTCTTCCAGTCCTCTACATATAACGTCCTGACTGAAGATACACCTGTATCTGGTGTTTTTAGTTGCGCATAGAACCCACCAGATTCCACTTTATCGTTTGCATTGGTATAGTCTTTGTCAGACCATAAATCTTGTGTCGTTTTGTTCAACTCCCCTGCTGTATTTTTGAACAGCTTTGCACTATTTTTACCGTATAGTGTTCCTTCATTCAAATTGTATTTTTTCATATTACCTTCCCAAATCACTGAGTTCTCAGCAACTTTAGGCTGTAGGGTTGGGTAATAAGCAATAGCAAGTTGGCTATCAGCACGATAAGGATCGTTAGGAACGATGATAGTACCTGAAGGTGTAGAAGGTAATGTTTGATTAAGGTCGCTAACAAAGGTTGTAATACTATTAACAATATCCTCTGTGGATTGTGCTGAATAGAAACCACCTTCACCAAACCCACCTACATTGGGTAACGATGGGTGTGACTTTGCTCCCCAGTTGCAAGCATTTTTTGCATCAACGCCTGTAATTTTTTCACAGTTGTAAAAATCACTTGTTTTCTGCGTGCCTTTGGAATCTACGTACGAAAGCCTACGAATTACCCTTTCTGTTTCAGGCAAGGCTGCATCAGCTACTCGGTCAACGTCGAAACTTGAACCAAACCCAACCACAGCTGTTAAAATTTCACCATTTGCCCCTAATGGATTGAGAGCTGGATTACGCAACGCTTTAGCAAATGCTCCTACTTCAGGCATACCATTGTTATTTTCACTACCGCTTGGTAACGCTCCTGAAGATGGCACACTGAAAGTATTTCCTGTAACGTTCAGTGCTGACCTCATAAGGGTAGTAGGAGAAGGTGCACTATTTGGATTACCATCTGTTAAGAAGTATATTCCTCTTCCATCACAGCTAGCACTAGTAGTAGACGACAATGGGCTAATATAATTATTACCGCTCTTAGAAGATGACACAGAGTCACTAAAACCACTATAGGAAGAGTTAGAGGTATTGGTACCCAACATATAAGCGCCAGCCTCAGCATAAGCATTGGCTGTTGGCGTACCATTTTCACCATTCAAGCCTGCTACTGCTACTTTAATGGCAGTACGCTGTGCTGGGGTAATTAATGCTGCTGGCACAAGGATTTTTCCACTCCTACCATCGCCACCTTTATACTGGTTGTTACTATTACTCTGTGTAGAAAACTGACCAATACCGATAGCAACCTTTGTAGAATCTAACTGAGTACTGTCCATCAAGGTAAATATGGCATCTTTAAGACGTGTTAAGCGATCATAAACTTTATCAAATTTGTAAAAATAAATATTACCACTACCAGAGGTTATAGAACTAAACCCACTTCCTGTTGGGGGAGAAATCGCTGTACCGCAATCTGCAAAACCGTAACCAACAGATCCAGACCCATCGCTAGCACCACATCGGTACCATTGACCCACTGGAGAATAACGATAAAAGTACTTTCTAGTCTCACAATAGTTTTTAGGATATGTAGGTACAGTCGTAGATACCTCAGAACCCTTAGTATAAGAAACTCCTGAAGGTAAATCACAAGCATAACTCACTTGGTTGATACTCATACTACCTGAGGTATCCAACATCATGGTAATAGTAGTTTTACCACCTTCAGCCGCTTTATAAATCTCTAAGTCGCCAATTTGTTTATTTGCGACATCCGCTTGTGATATTGGCATCGCAACCATTGATGCCATTACAACGACTAAATATTTCAGTGGTAACGTACGTTTTTCCGTGTTTTTTGATACGTTGTCAAGTCGTTTCATGACATCTATCCTTTATGAAATTAGCGTAATTAATAAGCAGATTAGGGGGTAACTGAGAGTATGCATTTTGATGACAGTGTGCCTTTACCATATGGTATACATAAGGTAGACGAAGAAGCATTTTCTACATCTACTTGCTCATATAGCATTTTGCTTGGCGTAGATGCAGACAACATACAATCGCTTAGAGATTTTTTGCCAGTAGCTACATTGGCATTTATACTGGTTTGCTCAAAACACTTATCACTACCTACTTTTGGTTCGTTGTAAGCTGGTAGAGCGGAAGAGGCTCGAACGTCAAACTGGTAACGTTTACTTGTCCTGTCTAGTACCTCTTTACCGATAACCATATGATCAAACACAGGTGTATTGGGGTTGGTAGGCGTAACTGTAACACTCATTTGTGTCATGACTGTCTGTCTAGCACTGGTATAGTCATTGGCGTTGGTATAATCACAGAATCCACCGCTTAAACTACTCCAATAGCCACCAGTCGATTTTTTGACAGAGGCATTTGCGGCCAAGTATTTTTTAGTGCGAGGATTGAAACAGTAAATAAATTCGTTGGTTGCATTGTCTGGATTCAATAAAAAATGACCAAACACCCCTGCTGCACTTGTTACGTCGCGGTACTCTTCAGAACTCGGACTACCATTAACCATCATTTCTAGCTTTTGATTGGCGCTATCAGATGATTGTAATAAAACCGTATTTATTTGATCACTCGTTGCAATTTTTAAATCGGTATTACTTTGTCTAACGGCTATCGCGCCTGCTAACATAATGAGAACTAAGAACAATAGCACCACGATCAGTGTTGCCCCACGCTCTCCATTAGAATATATCTGACCACTTTTCTTTCCTTGGTCTAAAGAATGTGATAAACGATAGTGGTTGCTCATTTCAAATTATCCTAATAGGTCTTAAGGAGTTAAGCTAGTATCAACATCAATCACTCGTGCATTACGCAATAGCGTTGTAGATTCATAACTTGTACGCACTTGCTGTTGGCGAGTAGTGTCTGTCTTCAAACTATTACTTTGGCCCAGTAAGGTAAATGAAGATTGGTCATTACTACCTATAATAGGTGTCGTACCATGAACAATAAGACCTATCTTCACAGCTGTTATTGACGGCTTCGTCGCCATCAATAAATATGAGCTGCTTGGTAGATACATCATTTGGCCTGCACTGGCTGCTGCTGACGATTTTGTACCTAGTAAAATTTTAAATTGGTCAACATTGATAATAAACTCTTGACCAGCTGTGCCAAAATTACGAGAGTCTGTTGACGCACCAACAGTGAGTATGCCACCAGTTGGACTAACCCTTCCTGCATCACAGGCTAGTACTAAATTTCTTATATTACCGGTACTCGTATCACCTGTTGCTCTGCGTAAAAAGTAGCGCTCCACTACAATATCATTAACAGCAGCATCCGCACCTTCACAATCACTCATGACATTGCCCGTTGTATTGGTGTATTGAATGGTCAACTGATCGCTATTAACATTAGTATTAGAGATACCTGTCCATCCATTGGTGCCAATAGCACTATCACCATCACGTCTTGTTAGATAGGCGGTATTAGTATAAGGTGTTGTTATACCTAGATTAGCAGCAGTTAATACAATTCCCCCATTTACCGTTGTACTGGTAATTTGAGTAGTTGGATTACCTAAATTTGCGATTCGTACTTTTTTCTCTAACTGTTGTAGTCCAAATATACTTGCATCTTGTAGTTCGCTACCACTAGATTGAATACTACTGGTTTTAACATTGATTAAATATACTTGCATCACGGCAGCTGATACTAGTAAACCTAAAATCAGAGAAATCATAAGCTCTATTAACGTAAAGCCTTGTTGATGTTCATATCTGCGACTATAGCTTGATATCATCAGTAAGCCTCCATAATAAAGCACTCTGCACCATTCTTATAAGTACCATCTGCATTAGCACAAGCAGTCGATAAACTATTATCTAACGTAATCGTTGTATCTCCCCAACTAGCAACAAAACACTGACGCTCTTGGTTACCCGATGTACCAGGACAGCCATTTGGTACTAAACCAATCGTAATATCATTCGCACTTGCATACGATCTGACTAATAGGCCATCACGAGTCGCAAGCTGCGCAAGCGTACAACTATCAGCAGCTACTGGTACGGTATTGGTGTTTTTTATACAACTGTCTTTTGTAATACTAGTACCATCGATAGTAACTGAGTCAGCTGTACCGTTTATAGCTGTTTTAAAAGCACTGATACCATCAGGATTGGTGCGCATTATCTCAGCACCACCTCTCATTATAGTTAGTGCCCGAGTGCGCATAAGACTTTCATCTGTGGCTTTTACTGCTGACATTTGCATAGCCGTAAAGCCCAATACAGCGACTGCTAACAGTAATAGCGCTACTAACACTTCTACCAATCCTACACCTTGTTGCTGGCTGACGTTTTTCATTAACAACTCCCAGCGTTTGTAATATCAACATTAGCAATACTCGTAAGACTAACCTGCTTAGGAGATTCACTAGTAGAGCCGCTATCGCATACTGTATAAACTACTGTTGCACCCCCATCTATTGACTTACTAGGTCGAAAAACAATATTAGTAACAGTAGCAGGACTAATTTGTTGTGTTACCGCGCTCTGTCTATTGAGATTATAGCTAGAGATACTAGTTCCATTAGCTTGCAATACAATTTTACTAGGAGTAGTAGACGTATCATATAAAACAGTAATATTCTGCCGACGAAGAATGCTTTCTACTTTAGCCTCTTTTAACGCATTAGCAATCGTCGCCGCCGTCGACTTAACCCGTTGGTCTGCAAGCTGAGTACTAATATTAGGCGCCGCAATACCTGCAATAATGGCGAGTACAGTAATGGTTACCATTAGTTCAATCAAGGTAAAACCTGAACTAGTATTTTTTAGCTTAGGTAATAATTCGTTCAAAGATGCGTTCACATCATATTCCTATTTAAAACGGCAATTAACTATCTTTCGTCTATATCTCACTAAAATTTATTGTAAGTATCTTATATTTTTAGCTTACTACTATTTTTATACTGACTACCCTAATAACATGCAATTTTCGTTCCACGACATATAACTAATAATGTTTAAAAAAGTCGATATTTGTCACTTGATATATGTAACTTATCCATAAATATGTAAAATCATTATCGACGTATACAGCCGTAAAACAACAAATTAGTATACATAGTTATAATAATATAGCGTCAAGGAAATATATTAGCAATAATTAGATATTACCGACAAAGATATATTGAGTTTAGGATTTGCTGCCATGTGCTAATACGTAGGCAGAAATTTGATAACTACTGTTGCTGCCACCTTTTGCTGATTTTACTGCTACAGGTGGAATGAACGCTCGCGTTAATGCTTGTAAGCTTGCACCTGTAGTAGATACGTCATCAAATAGTAATAAACGTTTTGTATGAGGCTTTTCGATTAGAGCAAAGGCATTATTATCTAAGTTACTAAGACGTTCGGCACGAGTCAGTCCTTGCTGACTAACTGTATCGTCAATACGCTCGACGCCTTGCCATACAGGAATTTGCCAATGTTTAGACAATTGGGCAGATAGAATACTGACAGGATCGAACCCACGTTTGACCAATCGTTGACCTGTCGTTGGCATAGCAACAATCACACTGTTATTGCGATGACAACCGTGTGGACGCGGTAATTGACGTATGGCATGTAATAGTAACGGCAATTTCGTCATATCCTCTTGATGCTTAAATGCTCGGATAGCTTGACGTATTGGATACTCGTAGTAAGTAGAGGCTTGGATAGATAGAGATATACTAGGAGCGATATCTACTTCAAAAGGCCTTGGCAACCAAGTGATATCGTTGTGACAGTGATCACAAAGTAAACCACTGCTTAAATGGCTGTTTGCTTGATGAACGATATTAGTAAGAAAAGAGTGTTTCTTTAAGGCTGTCCGTGTAGGCGGCGTGTCCGTTATATTATGTATACTAGATTGCGCTTGATACTGCAGTAGTTGAGATTGTGGTGTACTACGATAAATACGGCATAGTTGGCAGCGCATATCCATATACTCTGCCAACCACAGTCCAGTTTGATAAGGCGCTAAGCGGCGCATAAACTATTATTTGTCATAACTTATAATAAATTCCACCTATGTTAGAGCCTTTCTCAAATTGATGCTCTTTCTAAATTAAAGCCCTTTCCAATCGTTCAGTACGATACCGAAGCCGATAGAGGTATTTTCATGATTGTAATCAATGATCGACTCACCATATCCCTGGAATAGCTGCACCATACCGTTAACGTTCTCTGATATAGGATAGATATAGTCGATTTGCGCAGCACCTTTATTGGTACCTGGATTGTAGCGCAAGGTACCGCTAATGCTCTGATCAGCCGGCAAGTCATATAAGAATTTGATATCACCGTAGCCCATGTAGTCTTCGATATCTGGATTATCGTCATCACTACTACTTTCATTATTTACTCGAGCCCATAGGCGCGGTATGACTGAGAGTCTGCCCCACTCTGCACCCGCCATGAGGTAAGCACGATTCCATGAACGTGATAATGGATCATCTTGTCCATTCGAGTGATGGACAGCACCTGCGCCTAACATACGCAGACGTCCACCAAAAGGCAGATCTGCTGTCACAGGTTGGGTTAAGAATATTTCAGGTTGATAATCGGTAGCACGAAATGGACGTGAGTTGTCTTCGTTATAAACTTGCCAATGTGATTCTTGGGTATAACCAAACCATAGGTCAGCACTGGTATCAAACAAATCTTCTGCGACTTTTGTTTTTAGAGATAATTGGAATTTCAGCTCAGTTTCGCGTATGTCATTAGAATCAAAAGGATCTGTTTCTTGTGATGGTGTGCTTGGATTTAAATTGGGATCGAAGGTATAAAATAATGGCAATAGATACGTCGGTCGATATGGTCTGACCGTCCAAGTACCACGCTCACTATTTTTGTCTAGGTCATAAGATAGACTGAGTGGCGAGAATTTTTCGATGTCTGTTTGAGTGACACCGACATTTTCTAAAATTTGTGCCTCACTATTCGTTTCAGCATCTACTTCTACGTTGCCATTTGCCTTCAATTTGCTAGCTGCCGTTTGCTGACTGGTCATCAAGATGGTATCTGCATCTTCAACTGTCGTCCCACTCATCGCCGTTTGAGACTCAGCCAATATCACTTTTGGATTACCTGAGACCGTACTTTGAAAGGTTTTTGCCAAATCAATTGGTTGTTTGGTTGAGGTATAGCTTGGTGTCTTACCTTGTTCAGCTACTTTATCAAAACAAGCGAGTCGAGCAGCACTAGACTGGACTTGAGTACATTCAGAAAACAGCTTGGCTTGCTGGGCAATAAATTCTTTGCTAATTATTTTGCTACTTTGTGTACCCACGTCAGAAGATATCGCACTGTTATCGAGACTCTGTGATAGGTCAAGATCCTCGTATTCAAACGCAGCTTCGGGTGATGGCAGTTCGTTATAAGTCTGAGAATCATCAGCAGCTTGTACTTGTATCGCGGCACAACTTAACGCAAGCGCAACTGCAATACGAAGAGGCATATGTGCTTTCTGGTAAGACGGCTGTTGGTGACGCTGAGTAATGGTATGGGCAAACATAAGTGTCCTTTATCTAACTAGCATTAGCGCTAGCAGAGTATATGAGGTAATTAATATAGCCATTAGCGTTATCGCTAAAATAGAATTGACTGAGACTATCAGCTAATCGCAGATATTAGGAGCGAAAAAAATGACAATTAGTGCCCCTGCTGCATTGTTTCTTTATTGTAATGAAAATATAAGCATGATACTAGCTTTATCGATAGTTAAAATAAGCGCCTATCAATATAATCGCTTATATAACAAATACTTAATAAATATTCTACAGTATGGATTTAATGGCATCAAAAAAGCCAGCATACTTTTCTTAGTATACTGGCCTTATTAATACTCTTAAGAATTTTCGAAATATTACACTGGTTTCTTAAGTTTTCATTGTTAAATGTTAGTTGTTCAACGCCGATAATGTTTGCTCAAATTCTGAGCGACCGATCTCACCCACTTGCTGATTTACTAGCTGACCATCAATATAATACAGTAACGCTGGTGGACCAAAGAGTTGGTAACGAGACAACACGGCTTTTGAGTCTGCTGTCGTCTCAGTGATATCGAGCTTTACTAGTTGCCAATCTTGCATCTGTGCTGGACGATTATGAAAGAGGTTCTTGTCCATAATGCGGCACTCAATACACCACTCTGCTGTCAGATCAACAATAACATTCGGATTGGCTATGACAATGGCATCTAGCTCTGCAAGCGTCGTGATTGTCTTATCAGTGGTGCTATCACTATTCGCTGGTTGACCAGACGTTGACTGTACCATCATCGGTGCTGCACCCAATGACGCTAATGGATGTAAGATATCATCATTACCCAATGCAGCGCCGACTATTAGGCAAGCGGCCCAAATACCAGCGATAAGGCTCAATGCTTGGGTCAGCATACGACCTTTACCTAGCCAACTCCATGACCATGTTGCCACGACCATAAACCATAATGCCCATACCATAAGCATGACTGGCGATATAAAGACGCGCTCAATCAATAGCAGTGCCACGGCAAACAGTAGTAAAGCAAAGCCTTGCTTGACCCAATTCATCCACTCGCCTGCCTTTGGCATAATCTTGCCTTGGGTAGCACCGATTAGGATAAGCGGCGCTGATAAACCAAAACCCAGCATAAATAAAGCAGCAAAGCCGAGCAATGGACTACCAATAGTAGAAACCGCCAATAATGCCCCAAATAATGGCGCAGAAACACAAGGTGACACGACTAGCGCTGATAAAAACCCAGCGATTAAACTGCCGCCTGTACTACCAAGCTTACTGTCACCTGCTTGGCTTAAGCCTTGCATCTTTCGACTGATCGCTTGTGGTAATCGCACACTGAAAAGACCTAACATGTATAGTGCGAGAAGTATAAAAACAATAGCAAAGCTAATGAGAATAATTGGATTCTGCAGCCAACCAATAATACCTAAAGACTCACCGAATACTGCGATAACAGCGCCCAAAATACCATAGGCAGTCGCTACCCCAATCGCATAACTGGTGGTCAGGATGACACCGCGTTTGACAGTTGGGTTTTGTTCGCGGGCTACGATATTGGCCACAATAGGTAACATCGGTAACACACATGGCGTCAAAGCTAAGCCTAAGCCTGCTAAAAATAATAGTACTAATGCCAACCAAGGGTGAGAGGCCAAACCAAAAGGATCGCTATCAACGAAACTGTTGCTCAAGGTACTTTCGCTATTGGCCGTCTCGCCTGTTACGCTGCTATTTGCTGCAGAAATCGTATTCATCGCTGCACTACTATCTAAAGAATCATACTCTACAGCGCTGTCATCAATGAGATCATAGTCAATAGCACCATCGTCTGTCAGTGCTTGCGCCTCATCAGGCAAAGTATTATCAAGAGCTGTTGAGCTTACTTCCTCTAGTTTCGCCGTAGCACTATTCTCTGAGTCGGTCGAGCTCGCAGTACTCTCACTATCTGCTGATACCTGTGTCGATGCGGCTACAATATTGACAGTCGTATTAATCTTTTCAGGTGGATAGCATAGTCCTGCTTTTGCACAGCCCTGCCAGCCTACGACGATAGCGGCACTATCTATATTCTTACCACTATTGTTCGTCAGTGTGGTGGTAGCGACCATATTCGCTTGGTCAAATACCAGTACTTTGCCAAAAGTCGGATCATCTATCGAATATGGTTTCTGGCTAAAGGTAAAAGGTGCAGCCGTCACGCCAGCGGGTAGCGTAAGCTTAATTTGCTTTTTATAGACGTAATGTTCAGGAGTGATATCAAAATTAACAGATAACCGCGTACCTGCTTTGACAGGGGTACTATCTGTACTTACCTGAAACGCTTGATCTACTGGCAAAAACTTTGACTTCGATGAGCTTTCACTACTACCGAAAAGGTCGCCTAACCCTGCCGCTTGTACCGTCGATGTCGCTGACAAACCTGTCAGCAATGATCCACTAGCGATAGCAAGCGCTAAGATGTGGGATTTTTTCGAATGGGTAGATACGCTAGATGATGAGGACTTTGGTGATGTCTTGATGGACATGAATGGCTACCTATTATTACCGATATTTTAATCAATCTGCTCGCTATTTATTTGCGCGTCGCAGCAATGTCTATCTTGGTTTTAACTTTTTCTGGTGGATAGCATAGACCTGCTGTTGCACACCCTTGCCAACCAATAATAATAGGCGCGTTTTTGGCGCTCTTACCATTACTCGTCGTCAGCGTCGTGGTTGCAATGACGCTTCTTTGCGTAAATACAGGAACCTGACCAAAGGTCGGATCATTGATTGATACTGGTGCTTGATTAAAAGTGAACGGCGTGGCACTTATTCCTTTAGGGAAGCTCAACGTAAGCTTATCCTTGTAGACATAATGCCCTGGCGTAATTTCAAAACTGATCGACAACCGCGTGCCTTTGGAAGTCGCTTTGGTATTACTGACCACCTGAAAGGCTTCATCCACTGGTAAGAACTTTGATTTTGCCGAGGAGCTATTGTTAAATAAGTCATTTAACCCTGCTGCTTGTACACTGATCGATGTCATTGACAAGACCGTTACTAATGAAATACTGGCGACGGTTAGGACCAATTTATAAAGGTTTTTAGAAAAATATTTATTAGACTGTTGGATCGACATAGATGAGTACCTTTAATTGCAGTTTGCGATGACTGTTTTGCTGAGCGCCTAGATATATTTATAGCATTGGCTATCAAACTTGTATTGAACAGTAGGCGATTTATCTACTGATAAAAAATATCAACCAATAAGGGAATATTGGTTGATATTTATAAATTGTTGAAAGTGCAGCGATGAACGAATGTTTCATGCTACAAAGCTATATCAGTATCAGAATTTGTTCACTATACGTCTGCTATTAAGCTTTATAGTTTTACAGGAATGTCTGCATCTAATCCTTCACCGCCTACTTGTCCATCAGCACCTAAAGAGAATAAGTTATAAGGCTGGGCTTCTGGAGGACCTATATACTGCATCTCATTTTCCCAGCCATCGGTTGGATAGCCACCTTTAATATATCCACCTTCAGGATAGTTTTTTGCATCAGCTGGCGGTGTCGTAAGCGCCTCTAACCCTTGTGCAGTCGTTGGATAGCGCGAGTTATCAACCTTATACATATCTAGCGCATTTGAGACAGTGGCAAGCGCCGTTTCAGTTGTTTTAACACGGGCCTTATCACTTTGACCAACTACTTTTGGTACCACTAATCCAGCAAGAATGGCTAGGATCACAATAACGACCATAATCTCGATAAGAGTGAATCCTGCTTGACCAGACTTTCTCGCCACACTGCACTGCATAGCTGAAGAAGCGGTCTTATGGTCAGTTACAATATTTGAATGGGATTGCGTATTCTGAATAGCACTTTTTGGCGTCATATTTACTTGGAGTTTGTCAGTCATAGTCATCGCTTTGGTCATCACAGTTATGTAAATAGTAAAAGTGGCGTTCTATCATAGCTCTCATTAATGATATATCAATGAGCTCTGAAACTATTGTCACTATAAACCATGGTTTTATTTTTATCCAGCGCTGCGCCCAGTTTGAGTTTGGGTTTGCTATTTTAGCCAAAGCTAAATATTGAATGACACCAACTGTATGACTATTAAACCGTGCTTACTATAGCGCGGCGCGTGTGTTTGCCATAGCAAAAATAGCGTTCGTTCAACAATATACAACAGTAAGCAAACCTTAAGAAAGCTAGTCCAAGGTTTAGCAAGCAAGTTAGGTGATATAAATAGAGTAAAAGAGAACTAAATAGAGGTTTTGGAGATAGGAAGCTGTCTGTATGTAAAAAGTATGATAAATCATCGGCTAGCGAATTAACTTAGCCTGCTAAATCGTTCATATTAACGATAGGTAACATAACCGCCATCACAATAATCATGACTACTACGCCCATCAACACCAGCATTAAAGGCTCAAGTAATGATAATAAGGTGCTGATAAAATTGGTTGCTTCTGCCTCCTGCATATTGGCGGCACGGCTGAGCATATTTTCAAGCTCGCCTGAGTTCTCCCCACTTTTAATCATCTGTACCATCATCGGTGGAAAGTAAGTGGATTTCTCTAGCTGGCTAGACAAACTAGAGCCTTCTGTAACCCTATCAGCCGCAGTGATAATGGTTTTTTGGATATGCAAATTGGTCGTGACCGCAGCACCGATATGTAATGCCTCAATTAAAGGCACTCCTGAGCGTACTAGTATCGCAAGGGTACTGGCAAATCGCGCGGCATTTAATCCTTTGGACAATCTGGCGAGTATTGGCAATCTAAGCACCACGCTATCAATGGTTAATTTACCTGCTTGCGTTTGGGCGAAACGGTAGAATAAAAATGCGGTACCTGCCAATACCAATAATATTAACCACCACCATTGAGTAATGATATTCGATAGTGTGAGAACAATTTGAGTAATTAAAGGCAGCGCTTGCTCAGACTGCTCAAACACTTTGACAATTTTGGGCACAACGAAACTCATTAGCCCCATAATTACCGCGATTGCCATTACCATTAGGACAATCGGATAGACCATAGCCCCTTGGATTTTCTTTTGGAGGGCAAAGCGGTTTTCGGTGTAGTCTGCTAGCTGATTGAGGATAAGGTCGAGGTGACCAGATTTTTCGCCTGCGGCAATCGTAGCGATATATAACGGCGGAAAGCTAGCGGCTTGTTGCAGAGCACGTGCTAAGCTGAGTCCTTCTAAAACATGTGAGCGCACTGCAAGCATCAAGGATTTTATATGAGTCTTTGGTGATTGCTTAGCAACTGCTGCCAAGGTTTCCTCAAGTGGAATACCTGCTGCCAATAATACAGACAACTGACGTGTCAGCAATGCCAGCTCGTATGCAGACGGTTTTTTGTAGCGGTTTTTGCTCTGACTCTGTCTGTCATTGACCGGGTTGACTTCAACGGGTGTCCATTGCTTATCGCGCAACTGCTGGCGAATTTGCCGCGCAGAATCCCCCTCTAGCAAGCCTTTTTGAACAACACCATGGTCGTCAAGCGCTTTGAAATGATAGGCAGGCATAGCAGCGGATATCCTAAGAGGCTTACAGGTAGATAGTTATAATTTATGACTTAATAGAACTCTATTAATTTGACACTCGACGCCTAGAAAAGTGGCGTTGAGTCATTACTATCAGGCATTAAACCTTGTAATAATAAGACATCCAGATGCTGCTGCTGTAGCTTTTTATCAAAGTCATTAACCTCAGCGATTAGCATTCTTTCAATACGTTTATCACTCGCAAACACGCTCAAGCGCGCACAAATAACGGCCAACTGATAAATGCGTTTTTTGCAATAACCGTCAAGACCTTGTAATAATCTAACCATATGGGGGGTTTCAAGACTGGCGTAATCATAGTCAGCCACGACTTGCTGTCCAAGGGCTGTGACGCCATAAGTAATCGACAAGTGAGCACAATAATAACAGCTGAATAAATAACCAACCACATGACCGATATAATAGCCTCGATCATAAGTAAAACTACTCACGCCAAAATGTCCAAGCACATAACTGTTGAGGCTACCTTGGTCGCGAATTGGCTTGCCGTGCTTTAACTTACCGACCGTAGCAAAGCACAATGGATTGCGACCATCTTGAGTCGTCAATTGCCAACCGGCGGGCTGCTGCGCAGGCATATGACGCACGATATCTGCAATAATGTCATCGACCACATGCAGCTGCTGCCAGAGTCTTTCGAGCGTATCCGTATCCATCAACCCACGTTTATCGAGCTGCTGCGCAAGTAAATATTGCTGATATTCTGCGAATTGTGGCTTTAGGGTTTGTACTAAGTAAGTAGGACGCGTATTGGCAGATGCCATATATAACAGTCGAGTACGCTCATGCTGAGCACGATAAAGCGCAACACGCTGCGTAGCGACATTGGTTTCTTGAGCCACAGGTTTTGCAGCTACTGTAAGGCTATCGGATGACTCAGATACTACTGCTTCAATTGTTACCGCCTCGATATCTGACAAGGTAAACATCGTCAATAATGCCGCCTTATCAGGTGTCTCTACCGACTCATTTTTCGGTGCATCTTTGCTGACATGCGGGTTATCTATAGCAGTGTTTTTATCAACATTACTTTCTATTTTAGCAGTTGCAGCAGCCTCTTGTTGGCCATTATTTTCTGCATTTAGCTTTGCGGTCGGTTCAGTCATAACATACCATCAGCAGCGAAAATAAACATCGTCTCGATCCTTTTATATGCCTATCGTATAAGGACATATAACGCGCTACAACATCAACGCTTTTGTCTCGACGACTCATCAACCCATAGTACCTGAACACAGACTCAATGTCAGCTGCCCTTAACTAAAATAGCCATAGCAAGTTACCAAAGATCTTATAGATATGAGTGACTCAACGTTTATAAACAATATTTATTCACAAACTAAAAAAGCGCCAAGGACATATAAATGACCTTAGCGCTTCTTATCGAAACTCTACTTAAATAACTTGAATAAACAGCAACTAAAGCTATGCAAGATTATTCTGTCGATACTGCTGACGGTATGCTTTTGGCGAGACACCATACACACGCTTAAATGCCTGACTAAAAGTTGAATCTGAGGCGTAGCCCACCATCTCGCTGATACGGCTAATACTGTTTTGCTGTAAGCGTAAATAGCGAGCCGCCAATCGTAAGCGGTAATCGATCAGATAAGTCAGTGGCGGCATACCAACGGTATCTTTAAAACGCTGTGCAAAGCTAGAACGTGACATCCCTGCCACTTCGGCAAGCTGATGAATGGTCCAGCTCTCACCCGGTGCCCCATGCATTGCGGCTAGCGCCTTAGTCAAAAATGGATCCTTCATGGCTTTGAGCCAGTTTTCTGTGGCTTCAGGCAAGCTTTCAATATAGACGCGCAAACACTCAATCATCATGATGCTTGCCCAATGATTGATTACAGCCGTTTTGCCCATACGCTCACGCTCAGCTTCTAGTGTTAGCAGCTTTATCTCTACATCAATCACTTCAAACCGTCCGTCAGCAGCATCATTGAGCTCTGGCAATATCGGTGGCAGTACTGACAACAGAGGATTAATCATCTCTTTGTCGTATTTGCATTCGATCAGTATCAAAGATGAATTGGGGTCGCCATCGCCATCGATATCAAGTGTACGCTCGGTGCAATTACTCAATAGTTCATCAAGCGACTCAGCAACATCGCCATGGTGATTGAGTGCGTAACTCACATGCTTGTGCGCATTCGGAATCATGATCATGTCGCCAGCGCGAGCTTCTCGTAGACCATTACCAACATCGATGCAAAAACCGCCAGACATTACTAAGTAAAATAAAATGGTGTCTTTTCTAGTAATAGAATAAGACCAATTGCCAGTGCCATTTAGACGGTAATACTTAGTCTCAAATAAATGCACGTTTTGCAGCAATACACTCAGTGCGTCCATCAATCAATTCCTCAATAATGCAGATTAATAACGATTCATCTTAAAAAAATAATAGTATTCTTAATAACAACTTCTGTCAGTTTCCTCTATGCCAATACTTGCTCCAATAAATAATTTTTATTAAATACAATGGATGTGATAACACTTAAGCATAATGCATCATTTAAAACGTCATGTCTATTTACTTATTAGAATTACTAAACAATAATAGATGAGACACAGTCACGCTAGGCCTTAAGGAAAACCTACAGGAAGTATTGATAAAAATTTGGGGGATTATCTAGTATTGAAGGTGCTATCAAACTTTATCTGTTTAATCTTATAAAGGTAATATAGAGATAAAATCGAATAGGCATAAAAAAATCGCCATCAAGGGCGAGTGCTATTACTGATATATTTTTAGATTAAGATATGATTTTTATGTAGATACATACAGAATAAAATATGGGGCGACTGATGGGACTCGAACCCACGACAACCGAGATCACAACCCGGGGCTCTACCAACTGAGCTACAACCGCCATAACTATTGCCAAAGAATAGGCAAGATTTTCAGGCTAAATGGTGCGCCTGGCAGGATTCGAACCTGCGGCCACCTCCTTAGAAGGGAGATGCTCTATCCAGCTGAGCTACAGGCGCTCTTAGAGGACTTTTATATACTAAGCTTACCTTGCGATATATTTTACTATATCAGAAACTAAACCGTTATACATAAAAAAAAGCCTGTAAGGCTCTTAAAATAGATGGTCGGAGTGATAGGATTCGAACCTACGACCCTCTGGTCCCAAACCAGATGCGCTACCAAACTGCGCCACACTCCGAAATTCTCTATTATCACGATAGTTTGTTAATCAACTCGTTGTTGGCAATGCCGCTAACTTGTTAATGTTCCTCGCTATCGAGGTGCACATATTAAGGGGTAAAGGCGATTGTGTCAACACCTATTTTCGATTAATTTCAAATAATCGCTAATTTTTTTAAAATTACGTCAATTTCGCCAAAATAGTGATAGCAAGACCCTTTTCTTACTTACCTATCAATCAGTCATTCGCGCTGTCATTGATAACGATATTAAGCTTTGTCCAAATGTGGCAGTACTTCACCGTTGAGTGTACCTGTCAAAACATCAAACGGCATTAACCATAAATGGGCATCAGCTGATTCATTGTTTTTAATATCATCGCTACTGTCACTGTCATTACTACCATAATGAGTTTGCTGCTTGAGCGCTACTGGCTGCCTATCACTACCTAGCACTGGATAAACCAACCAGACCTGCCCCGCCAAGTAAGCTTGTGCATAGCTGGTCAATTGATAGGCGTCGCTCGCACTAATTGCAGCGGCATGTGGTAAGTATTTCCACTTAATATCGATGACATGACTGTAGCGACCTTTAGTCTTGTCTTTGGTTTTAGTTTGACTAGCTGCTATATCCCTCTGATTTTGACAATCAACAGAGGCGGTTTCAAATATCAGCAAATCAGGCCGTATAGATAAGCACGCTAGTCCTTCAGCATCATTTAGCCAGACACTTTGGGTTTGGTAAAAAGGACGGTAACTACTACTAATCTGTTGAAACATCGATGCGATACGCTGACTTGCCCATTGTTCAAAAGCTTGATTCATATCAATCAATAGACACAATCTTAGCTGAGAGCTATTTTGTCTGCTTGGATCAATACCGTTACCTGTTACTGCTGCCCTCTGTTTCAATAGCCAGTATGCCAAGTCTACTAACTGATGTGCGGTGTGCAATTTTTGCTTTTGGAGTGGCTGAACGTCTAGCTGACGCTTTGCTTGAGTATATATTACCGCTATCTGCTGCATTTCACGGTTGTTGAGCGTAGACACCTGCCGCCATGGCTGCAACAGTTTTGAAGAAATAAACTGGGGTAATAAAGGCATCAAGTAAACCAATGCACTCTTAATCAATCGATTGGCCAACATGTCGTGACTTAATACGCTACTTTCACAGATGAACTTATGCGGTTGCATACTATTATGACGCAGTTGTTCTTTAATGAGCAGTCGACCTTGCAGTGATGCCTGATTTTCAATCTGAGCCTGATAATGCTTGGTGGGTTGATAATCCATTAAACGCTGCAAAAACTGCTCAATCAGCCAGTCTGATATAGGCAATACTTTTAACGGTAAAGGAGTGGACTGGGAACTAAACTGACCGAAGTTTTTCGTATTGGGTAGCTTACGATTGTTATGCGCATCAAGATGTATCAAATCCGATAGCATACCCTGTACCCAATGACGAGTCTGGACGATATCGCTAGTCTGAGTAGACTGATTGAGCTTTGGCAGTATCTCAAGCATCATGCTACTAGGTAGGAGAATAATCCCAATGTAGTGCCCAACCTTAAGCTGCCACTGTCCTTGCTTACGCTTGATAGTAAATACTGTAAACTCTTGTGCCATTAGCCAATCGAAGTCAGACACTTGCAAAAAATCATGCACAGTCAGATGTTGATGCTCAAACACGGTGATAACATTCATGGTAGCGACACTACTGTTAGGGATACGAGTCTGGCGACTGCTTACCCTAATAGCGTGCTCTTTAGCGTAATATGGATTATTTATTATCACTGAACAGTCACCCTGCTAGTACAAACGCTGATAGATAGCAGCATGATTAAACTCACCATCCCTAGCGATCAGATCGGCATTGATAGTATAACTATTAATACTCATAGATTGATCAAGAAAAGAACCCTGCCCTGCAAGCATTTGGTGTTCAGCGGAAGCATTATTTTGGTTGCTCATCGGATTATACAAGTCGTCATTCATCAATGCTTGACTGTCCTGTACGAACTGCTTGCTCGTCGGTTGCTGCTCATCTCGAAAAATATACTGCAGTACGGTAATTTGGCCACCAGCTGCTTGAGCCAATTGAGGAATAATTTGTTCAACGAGAGCCGTTTGTAATTGCTCTAACTGAGCGACGGCAAATAAAAACGCATGTCCCAACTGTGCTTCTACTCCCAGTGTCTGCATGATACGTCTATTCAAGCCTGTTAGTAATTTACTCAAATCTATCGTAGCTGCTTCTAAGTTTTCAGACACGCTAGCATCAGTGTCATTACTATCACGAATTGTCGATAGTAAATCAGGCTGCGGTGGACAATCAATAAAGCGAAAACGTCGACGTAACGCCATATCAAGTGGCGCTAAAGAATGGTCTTGGGTATTCATAGTGGCATAAATATCGACATTGGCAGGCACACTAAAAGCACGCCCAGAATACGCTAAACTCACTGTCATCGCATTCGGCTTGCCCGCTCGTTTGTCAGGCTCTATCAAACTGAGAAGCTCGCCAAACACCCGTGACACGTTAGCACGGTTAATCTCATCAATCAGCATTGCATAACGCTGCTGAGGGTCGCGGGCGGCACGTTGGCATAGCTTTAAAAACGCTCCATCTTGCACCGCGTAACTCATTTGAGTTTGATTAGAAGGGCTGTTATTTGCTTGTACAGCGCCACTCATGACAGGCCGTATACCTTCTACAAACTCTTCATAACCGTAGGCTTGATGGAAGCTCACCATACTAAAACGTTGCTGACCGATGTTTTGATTTTGATGGGCTTGGTTGTCACGCTGTGCCTGCTGAAACTCAGCTAATTGCTGCGATAAATCTTCTAGTAACACTATACTTTCAGGTAATAAATACCATGCCCCACTATTGTCTTTATCAAAATAAGCTTGGCTAGCGCGGTTATCAAAACTGACTGTTTGAGAGTTCGTAGGACTATGTCTGCGTAGCTCTAACCAAGCTGTACTATCCAGATTTTTCTCACGTGAGTTCTGAGCAGCTTTGGTCATAAAAAAAGGATGATCAATAATTTCTCGTACCTTTAACAAATCCTGCTGCTCAGCACGTAGATCTAAAAACACCAAACATAATACTTCGCGCCAGCTTAGACCTTGCAGCAGCTGTTCTAATAAGTCCTCATTTTCAGTCTTGGGTAGATAGTCGGTATATTGCTTCGCGATTTGCAGCAATCTATAGGTTTTACCTGTACCAGCAACGCCCGTATAAATAATATTGGTCGGTTCATGATCAGACATATCAGGCATAACGTTATCCAGCGGCATTGAAAACAGGTTTAAAATAGACATGCTAACATTTTGTCATTATAACGTGACTGTCTATTGGCATGGTAACTATAGTCAACCTTCTATAAATTAGATACGGTGCCAGTCTAGCTTAGTCTCGCCTAGTCTACTACTTGTAGCACTTTCACTTAGCTTCCTTTGTCCAAATGACGCTAGCATATAAGATACCTAGACTACTTTAAGTGGCGATCTAAATTGATGACATAACCTAGCAACATAGCCACGCTACTATAGTTTTGTAAGCGCAGCAGTTCATGCTAATAATAGTAGGAAGGCAATGGTTGATGTACCATAGTATTTGTAGCGACTTTTATAACCTATACTTGTGTCGCTATCATAAAAAGCCATGCTAAGAATGTCATTCAACTCATTTACGTTAAGGAATTTTGTATGTCAGGATTATTAAAAAAACTACCCGCCAAGTTGACCAATAAACTGCCAGCCAAAGTATCTGACAGCACAAAATCTTCAGTTGAAAAACCCAGTAGCACGCTAAAACCAATTAGCAATCAGTTTACTAAACTGTTATCCGTCACCAAATATCTGCCTGCTGGAGCACGCTCAAGTATTTTATCTAAAGCCTTTGGCAAGGTCGTTCCCTATGTCGGCACAACTGGCATTTATTATGAGACGGTAGAACCAAACCAAGTCGTCGTTAGTTTAAACAACAATAAAGCCGTCCAAAACCATATCGGCTCTATCCATGCAGTCGCCATTACATTACTGGCTGAGACAGCTACGGGGTTTATTTTGGGTTTAAACTTGCCCTCTGATCGTATCCTACTGATTAAATCTTACTCGGTAAATTTCCATCGTCCAATTAAAAAAGGTCAAATTGCTGCTGTGGCAAGCTTGTCTGATGAACAGCGTTTGGATATCCTAAACACGCCAAAAGGTGAGATGATTATCCCTTGTGTCATCAAAGATCGTGAGTCTGATAGTGACCGCGATCCAATTGTGGTTGAGATGACGTGGGCATGGATACCAAAAGCGGAACTAGAGGCACGCCGCCAAGGTAAAGCGTCTGAAAAAGTTGCAGAAGATGACACTGAAACCGAGGCACCAATCGAAGAAAACGATGCCTCATCTACTCAAAATAATAGTAATGACAAGTAGTTAATAAAAATTGATAATAAACCCAATGAGGAAACAGTATGTTCAAACCTAGTACTTGCCTATCTACGCTAGCGCTCGCCGCTATGTGCTCATTGGGTTTTGTTCATAGCGCTAATGCTAATACGACGACGGCTGTCAGCATTGCTAAATCTAGCCCTACTTTTTTAGGCGATGGCGGTACTTATCCTTTTTCAGAGGCTGTACGCGTGAGCAATACATTGTATATGTCGGGACAAATTGGCTTTAAAGATGGCAAACTGGTCAAAGGCGGTATCAAAGCTGAAACCAAGCAAGTGCTAGATAATATCCATAGCACGCTATTAAAATATGGCTACCGAAAGTCTGATATTGTTAAATGTATGGTCATGCTGACCGATATGGATGACTTTGATGACTTTAATAAGGTCTACAAGGCTGAGATGATAAAGCCTTATCCTGTACGCTCAGCTTTTGGCGTATCAGAACTGGCTGCTGGAGCAAGCGTTGAGATTGAGTGTATGGCTGCAAAATAATAGCGACTAAAAACTCTAAAGCTCCAAAATTAGAAAAATATTAAAACAACTGGCTATTTACGCCAGTTGTTTTTTGTCTGTTATACCGATATCTAGTTTGTAGATTTATACTAGTATTGTCTCGTCCGTTAACGCACTCTCCTTTGTCACTCGCAGCACTTCTTCCAATGTTGTGCGCCCTTCTATGACCTTACGCAAACCATCTGCACGTATCGACGGTGTTTGCTGGCGCGCATACTCTTCCAGCTCATACTCAGCCGTATTGCTATGAATCATACGGCGCAATGTATCGTCGATTGGCACGACTTCATAGATGGCGGTACGGCCTTTAAACCCTGACTGATTACATTTATCGCAGCCAACTGGCTTGGGCAAACGAATCGACTCACTTGCTATATCTTTGGCATCACTTTTCAGTGTTGACCCAATACCAATTTCGGTAAATAGCTTGGCTTGCTCGGTATCGGCAGCCTGCCAGCTTTGACAATGTGAACACAAGGTACGTACCAAACGCTGCGCTACTACGCCAATAAGTGACGACGACAACAGAAACGGCTCAACACCCATGTCCTGTAAGCGAGTGACCGCGCCGATAGCAGTGTTGGTATGCAGCGTTGATAGTACCAAATGCCCTGTCAAAGAAGCCTGTACGGCAATCTCAGCTGTCTCTAAATCACGAATTTCACCAACCATCACCACATCGGGATCTTGACGAAGCATTGCACGCAAACTTTTAGCAAATGTCATGTCTACTTTATTATTGACCTGCGTCTGCCCGATACCATCAAGCTGAAACTCAATCGGATCTTCAGCGGTCAAAATATTGCGAGTTTGATCATTGAGATCGGTCAATGCAGAGTATAGCGTCGTGGTTTTACCCGAGCCAGTCGGCCCTGTTACCAAAATAATGCCATGCGGACGATGGATTAAGCGTTTTAGCTCAGTATAGTCATTATCAGACAGCCCCAAATACGTCATATTCAAACGGCCAGCTTGCTTGTCTAATAAACGCATCACCACCCGCTCACCAAAGCTCGATGGTAAGGTCGATACACGCACGTCGACCTCTCGCCCTGCCAGTCTTAAGCTGATACGACCATCTTGCGGCACTCGCTTTTCGGCGATATCTAATTTAGCCATTACTTTAATACGCGAGACTAGCAGTGGAGCCAATTGGCGCTTCGGTGTGATGATTTCTTTGAGCTCACCATCAACTCGGAAACGGACGACCAAACGCTTTTCAAAGGTTTCAATATGGATGTCTGAGGCACTTAAGCGAATGGCTTCGGACAACAAGGCGTTGATCAGACGAATGATAGGCGCATCGTCTTGTTGATCCATCAAGTCTTCAGTTTCAGGGACGCTATCTGCCAAGCTATCGAGATCAGGGTGGTCTTCAAGTCCAGCAGCAATGTGCTGCGACTCTCCTGTATTACCAGCATAAGCCGCGTTCATACGTTTTTCAAAATCGTTCGCGCTGATACTTTCATAAGTAGGTACACCGCGAATGCCTTGCTGCTGTAAAAACCGTACCGCTTCATTAATCGCTGACAACGGAGTCGCTTTGGTGAGTACCAATGTTGGCGGCAATTCTGGATCTATCGCAAGTATGGCCAAAATCTGATGGCGTTTCGCAAAGCTGTATGGCAACTGCATCATAAAAACGGCCCAATAAGTGAGGAGAGGATAAGAAGTACGCACGTCAAGACATGATGGATGCCTTGTCCTTAACAGTTCGAATCAAAAAAGACTGCCAGTAAGGTTGCATGAGTTTGTTATAATAGCATTTTGTTTTAGACGGGTATTATTTTATGTGACTGGCGCTTTATATCTCTCGCCTAGCACATATGATTGCTATCAAAGTTAGCATATCATGCGATTTTTTCGCTGACAGCTTGCCATTGTCTATTACACCTTTTAGATTGCTTAGATTACCCATCATATTTTGTCTGTCCCCTTCTCCCGCTCGATATTAGGATTTTCCGTTATGTCAGAGAACGTTAGCACTACTCACCCAACACCACTTTTACAAGATACCTTTACTGTCGGTAGCCGTACCTTTTCTTCGCGTCTGTTAGTCGGTACTGGCAAGTACAAAGACATGACAGAGACTGGAGAAGCCATTGCCGCTTCAGCAGCCGAAATCGTGACCGTCGCCATTCGCCGTGTCAATATTGGACAAAATAGTGATGAGCCTAACTTATTAGATGTGATTTCACCTGACAAATATACGATATTACCGAATACTGCTGGCTGCTTTGACGCCGAAACAGCCATTCGCACTTGCAAGCTTGCTCGCGAGTTATTGGGTGGGCATAACTTGGTTAAGCTTGAGGTATTGGGGGATGAAAAAACCTTATATCCAAACGTTATGGAAACTTTAAAAGCTGCCAAAGTACTGATCGATGATGGTTTTGAGGTGATGGTTTATACGTCAGATGACCCTATCGTCGCACAAGAATTGGAAAGCATGGGCTGTGTCGCTATTATGCCGCTTGGCAGCTTGATTGGGTCTGGGCTTGGTCTACTCAATCGTCATACGCTTAGCTTAATAATCGAAAACGCTAAAGTACCCGTATTGGTTGATGCTGGTGTCGGTACTGCGTCTGATGCTGCACTTGCGATGGAGCTTGGCTGTGATGGCGTACTGATGAACTCAGCCATTGCTAATGCACAAAACCCAGTAATGATGGCACATGCAATGAAACATGCTATGTGGGCAGGTCGCGCTGCGTTTTTGGCAGGTCGTATGCCAATGCGTAAGATGGCTACTGCCAGCTCACCACAAACTGGGTATTTCTTTCAATAAATTGAAGCATAAATGACATGTCATAATAGAGCGTATTGAGTATTTACGTATAGTGCTGTCAGTGCTATGGTTGATTGCTTAACACGCTCTATAAAATAATAAAAAATGTTATTTGATTGAATATCTACTTATTATAATTTTCACATAACACTTATCGTCATAAAAGGATTTATTATGCGACTTCTCACAGCAGTCGACCAGTTGTTTCTACTTCTTGAGTCGCGTAAACAGCCCATGCACGTTGGTGGACTGTTTGTATTTGAATTACCAGACAATGCGGATAGCGATTTTGTCTATCAATTGGTAAAACAAATGCAAGAGTCTGATGTGCCGCCCAGCTTTCCTTTTAATCAGGTGCTTGAGCATTTAGCCTTTTGGAAAAAAGACAAAGATTTTGATGTCGAGCATCATCTGCATCATGTTGCGCTACCAAGTCCTGGGCGCGTACGTGAACTATTGATGTACGTCTCAAGAGAACATGGACGTTTATTAGATCGCGCCATGCCTTTGTGGGAATGTCACGTCATCGAAGGTATCCAGCCAGAAGTCGAAGGTGGACCTGAACGTTTTGCGTGGTATTTTAAGATTCATCACTCTTTGGTTGATGGCATTGCAGCGATGCGTTTGGTTCAAAAATCTTTATCACAATCGCCAACCGAACCAGTTACTCTCCCTGTCTGGTCGCTGATGGCACGCCATCGCAACCAAGTAAACGCTATATTACCTGCCGAACGATCTATCAGGGGCATCATAAAAGAGCAGATATCTACCATCAAACCTGTATTTACAGAACTGCTAGATAATGTAAAAAACTACGGTGATGAAGGGTACGTCGGTACTTTTGACGCACCGATGAGTATCTTGAATAAACGTATATCAGCCTCACGGCGTATAGCTGCACAATCTTATGATATAAAAAGGTTTAACGATATTGCTGAAAGGCTCAAAATTAGCAGAAACGATGTGGTACTGGCGGTCTGTGCAGGTGCTATTCGCCGTTACCTAATCTCAATGGATTCGCTACCAAGCAAACCATTAATTGCGTTTGTACCAATGTCCCTGCGTACAGATAATAGTATCTCGGGCAACCAGCTGTCATTTGTACTGGCAAACTTGGGTACGCATTTGGACAATCCACTGCGCAGAATAGAGCTTATCCATCGTAGTATGAATAACGGCAAACGTCGCTTTCGCCGCATGAACCAAGCGCAGGTCATTAACTACAGTATTGTCTCATACGCGTGGCAAGGCATTAATTTGGCGACAGGACTGTTTCCTAGAAAGCAGGCATTTAACCTGATTATCTCTAACGTACCTGGTTCTGAAAAACCGCTGTACTGGAATGGCGCACGTCTGCAATCGCTGTACCCTGCTTCTATCGTCTTTAATGGTCAAGCGATGAATATCACCTTAGCCAGTTATCTGGATAAGATTGAGTTTGGCATTACCGCTTGTAGCAAGGCATTACCTCGCGTACAAGATATGCTGATGCTGATAGAAGAAGAGTTGCAGCTGCTAGAAACTACCAGTAAAGAGTTAGCATTCAAAGGCATTACTGTCGAAGATAAAGCTGACAATAAGGGTAATGATAAAACAAAAAAGCTGGCTCCATAATGGAACCAGCTTTTTTCATTCATACTCAATCTAAATATTAACTATATCTAGGCGCTAAACGTTAATACCAACGAGGTTAACGTTTAGATTGCGTCACCCCAGATTGGTACAACTGTTTGCATTAATGGCTTGAGCAATTTCACATTACAAGCGAAGATAGAGCCTGATGTCATAGAGTTGTGCGCGCCAGTATGATCAACCACCACACCGCGTGCTTCAGTTACGATAAGCTCGCCCGCAGCGATGTCCCAAGGCTTGATAGACATCTCAAAATAACCGTCAAAACGACCAGCAGCAACATAGCACAAATCAAGCGCAGCTGAACCCATACGACGTACCTGACCACCTGCCTCAGATATCTTCTGTAAGCTCTCAAAGTGCTGTTTAGCATAAGAGATAACTTCGCCATTGCGCTTACGCTCAAGCGGATGTCCTGTCGTAAAGAAACCGCCATCAATGGTTTTACGCTCGCTCACTTGCATACGGCGATTGTTCAAGCGCGCGCCTTTACCACGGCTCGCTGAGAACATCTCATCACGTACTGGATCATAGACCACACCATGTTGGGTAACACCTTTATGCTGGACTGCGATGGATACGCAGAACTGCGGTACACCATGAACGAAGTTCTTAGTGCCGTCTAGTGGATCGATAATCCAGCACCAGTCAGCATCTTCGCCGCGACCTTCTTGCATACCAAACTCTTCACCCAAAAATGAATGATTAGGATAGCTGGCTTTTAGCGTCTCAATAGTGAGCTCTTCGCTAAAGCGATCAATGCGGGTAACCAGACCATCAAGTCCTTTAGACTCAATATCTAACTCGATTTTGTGGCGGTTTTGATGCGCATATAAAATCTCTTTACCAACTTTTTCAGCAGTACGCGCTGCGATGACGACCATGGGTTCCATAAATAACCTATTTGCTTGATGAATGAATATAAAAAATAAGACTAACTCTGTGCCCACAACATGCCAAACAGCCGCCGCATCACACCACATCTATGCGATTAAAAACGTGTCTTTTATAAACGAAAACTTATAAAAGACACCCGCATTATACTAAAATTGTTCGATAAAAACGAAAAAACCGTCACGCTGACCAAGCCAGTACTTTGGCGTTCATCTAAACTGCGCAAGTTGTAAAAAAGTTAGCACCTACGGCTAGCAGGCGTTTGCTCTGTTGAAGGAGCTTATATCGGTTTTAATTAACGCACTTTTAGCGCATTAATTTTTTAAAATAATATTGTAACGCTTACGATAAAAGTATTTTAAGCTGTTTAATTACGCCTTCGATATCTAAACCACAGTCAGCCAATTGCTCTGCTTGAGAGCCATGTGCAATAAAACGATCAGGAATACCGATATTAGCAATAGCTGGACGACTTTGCTTAAAGGCTGCCGACTCATTGAGTAAATACTCATTCACTGCACTACCTGCGCCGCCCATAATCATGTGCTCTTCTAGGCTTGCTATATGAGTAACCCCTTGTGCTAATAACGTCTCAAGCATTACTGTATCGAGCGGTTTTACCCAGCGCATATTGACTACCTGTATTTGGCAATCTAACACTGCATCGTTATTTGTTAGGCTTTCTGCGGCTTGCTGAGCAGTTGCTACCATCGTACCAAAGGCCAATAGTGCCAATTTGTAAGGTGCATCAGCTTTACCTAATACTGACTCGACAACCGCTTCACCAACTTTATAAGTTTGGGCGGGCTGCTCAATATCAGCACCTGTACCCGTACCACGCGGATAACGTACCGCCGTGCAGCCTGGATACTCATAGCAAGTATTGAGCAAATGGTAGCATTCGTTCTCATCTTTTGGCGCTGCAATCACCATATTAGGTACACAACGCAAGAATCCAAAATCAAACACGCCAGCATGCGTGGCACCGTCTTCACCGACTAGGCCCGCTCGGTCAATAGCAAACATAACATCGAGATTCTGTAGAGCCACGTCATGAATCAGCTGATCATATCCACGCTGCAAGAACGTTGAATAAATCGCGACAATAGGTTTGACGCCTTGAGTTGCCATCCCAGCCGCTAGCGTGACAGCATGTTGCTCAGCAATGGCCACATCAAAAAAGCGCTCTGGAAAGTGACGAGCAAAGTCCGTCATCCCTGAGCCTTCTTCCATGGCAGGTGTGACAGCTAGTAGCTTATCGTCTTCGGCCGCTTTATCACATAAGAACTGGCCAAACACTTGCGAATATTTTAACGCTGGCTTATCTTTTGAAGCCTTTACTATTGAAGTATTAGCTGCGTTGGTTTTTGCTTCGTTATCTTCGACAGGCAATTTACTGATTGCATGATAGCCCACCGGGTCTAACTCTGCTGGTGCAAAGCCTTTACCTTTAGTGGTATAGATATGCACTAATACTGGGCCTTTTACTTGCTTCGCCAGTGATAATACGCGCAGTAGCTCAGGAATATCATGCCCATCAAATGGACCAAAATAGGTAAAACCAATCGCTTTGAATAAGTTGTCTTCTAGCTGCGGAACATCACGCATCTCTTTATGACGTTTGCGGCGATCGAACGCTTGCATATCAGGACGGTGGCAGAGTACTGGCTCACCTAACTCAGAGATATCTACTTGATAACCTGACTCCCAAAGCATTGCTAAATGTCGTGAAAATCCGCCAATAGAGCAAGATATCGACATATCATTATCGTTTAGAATGACTAGCAAATCAGCATCTTGTTGTACTGCGTCATTCATGGCCTCAAATGCCATACCACCTGTCATCGCACCATCACCAATGATGCAAGCAACCGTTTGCTCGCGGCCCTGATAGCGCAGTGCGAGACTCATACCCAGACCAGCTGAAATAGAGGTCGATGAATGCCCAACGCCAAATGTATCGTAGACAGATTCTGCGCGCTCAGGAAATGCTGTCAAACCGTCTTTAGATCTGATAGTACCTAGCTGCTCACGGCGACCTGTCAGTACTTTATGAGCATAGGCTTGATGACCTACATCCCAGACAATTTGGTCTTGCGGCGTCTCTAACAAATAATGCAATACTATGGTCAGCTCAACCACGCCCAAATTGGCACCAAAATGCCCACCGCTTTGACCAGCTGAATACAATAGAAAAAGGCGCAATTCATCAGCCAACGTAATAAGCTTGGCAGCCGAAAGCGTGCTGAGGTCAGTGGGTGTATCAATTGCATCAAGCAATGGCGTATGAGGACGCACACGTGGAATCACAGTATAGGTCTGCTGTAAGCTCGATAGCTGAGCAGCAGAATCCAGCACTGATGTAGATAGGGACTGAGACTTTGGAGAATGAGGTGACTGCTGCATAAACCGTACGATACCTACCAATCTGCTGACAAGACGTGTCTTTAAAATATAGCGATGACTATAATCAAAAGACGTCAATAATACCTACATCATTATTGATGTAATCGACCATATAATTATTCATGCAACTTTCGTATTTGTATAGCTGCGCTACTTACGACAGTAGACACGCTAGCACAATAGACTGCGCGTCAATACCAACGTTTTGATATTAAAATATTGATGCTTTCATACTATTGACAACTGAAGGGTGACATTATGCCCTATTATTTTGCATCAATAGCGGATGTTAGTGACGACATAGTAATGTAAGGGTAAAGACTTGTCACTGTATCCGTCAAAATAGTATGGCATAATAGCATTTTTTTTTAATTGTCGCTTTAATCATCGTGCGTCGTCTGTGAACTTTGTGTGTTTTTATAAAAAATACAATGAGCACGCTGTCTTTATGAACAGGTTATACTGGTATCATTTTAATCTTAGCAGGAAAGTTTAGGTGACATGCTCATCTTAACTAATAGTTATTTCGAAAACAGTAGTTATCTCGAACAGTAACCAGCTCTAACAGCGCTCATCTCAAACAGCAACAACATACTTTTCACCGCCACGACTTTAGGCTTATGTAGGACAGCAATGTCATATCAATTTATCACTAGTGCCAAATTACCCACTCGTCACGGCGAGTTTGATATTCATATCTTTGAAAATAGCGAAGGTCAAGAGCATGTCATGCTGACCGTTGGTCTAGCTGTGGTCGATCAACAGACAGATGTCATGGCTAGCCAACCCTCAGACGACATGATATTGAACCAAAAGAACGAATCGATAGCGAAGCAAGTGCCGCTCATTCGCATTCATTCTGAATGTCTGACAGGCGACGCGTTTAGCTCATTGAAATGCGACTGCGGTCCACAGCTCAATACTGCTATGCAAGCTATCCAAGAGTCAGGTTGCGGTGCAATTTTGTATTTGCGTCAAGAAGGCCGCGGTATTGGTTTGACCAATAAGATTCGTGCGTATGCCCTCCAAGATCAAGGGCATGATACGTTGGATGCTAATCTAATGTTGGGCTTGCCTGCTGATGCGCGTATCTATGATATGTGTGGTCCGATGCTTGCCCATGTCGGGGTCGATGCTGTCAGGCTCATCACCAATAATCCAAACAAAGTCGCTTATCTGACTGAGCATGGTATTGATGTTGTCGAACGGGTGCCATTGTTGGTCGGTGTCAATGATATGAATGCGGAATATCTAGCAACCAAACGTGATCGCATGGGCCACTTGTTTGATAAAAATATCAATCTTGATATAGACGCTTCTCTCGATACAGACCTTAATACCGCCATACACCTGAATAAATAGATATCTTATGAGTATTACAAATACAAATAACGAAACAGACTTATCAACGGTAGCATCAGTGACGACGCCAACCAATAAAGACATCATGCGAGTGCGTGAGTTTTTGGTTGATTTACAGGCGCGCATCTGTGAATCGCTAGAAGCACAAGAGCGTGACGGCAGTACTAATAACAACGAGTATGCGACCTTTGTTCCTGATGACTGGGAACGTCCTGAAGGCGGCGGCGGTCGGTCATGCGTATTGGCAGATGGTGAAGTCATAGAAAAAGCGGGCGTCATGTTTAGCCATATTCATGTACATAACCTTCCCGCCTCTGCTACCGCGCGTCACCCTAATATCGCTGGACGCAAAGCTCAAGCAATGGGCGTGTCACTGGTTGTCCATCCCAGAAATCCAAACGTGCCTACGAGCCATGCCAATGTGCGTTTATTCGTAGCAGAAGCGGAAGGCGAAGCTCCTATCTGGTGGTTTGGCGGTGGTTTTGACTTAACGCCATTCTATCCGGTACTTGCTGATTGTGTACACTGGCATCAAGTTTGTCATGATCTATGTGCGCCTTTTGGGGACAATATCTACGCTGATTTCAAACAGTGGTGTGATGAGTATTTCCATCTGCGCCATCGTGATGAGCAGCGCGGTATTGGCGGCTTGTTTTATGATGACGTCAGTACCGAAAGTCGCGGCTGGGACTTCGAGACCTGCTTTAACTTTATGAAAGAAGTTGGCAACGGTTATCTTGACGGTATCATGCCGATTTTTGAACAACGTAAAAATACGCCTTATACTGAAGCGCAGCGCGAGTTTCAGCTCTATCGCCGTGGCCGCTACGTCGAATACAATCTGGTCTATGATCGTGGAACGCTATTTGGACTACAGAGCAACGGACGTATCGAGTCAATTCTAGTCAGTATGCCGCCGCTTGCCAGCTGGCATTATCGTTTTGAGCCTGCTGAAGGAACGCCTGAATTTGAGTTGACCGATTACTATCTAAAACCGCGTGATTGGTTGGCACTGTAGTTTTCGTAAATATTGCAATACTCATATTTTTGGAAAATATTAAAAAGGTCAGCTACTATTGCTGGCTTTTTTATTGTCAGTACCATCCAAATGAGCCATTCTCACGTTGCTTCTCACGTCGTTATCGTAAAGAATACACTGTATAACTACCATGTAATCACCGTAACCAACCATAAGCAGTAACAACCAAGTTAAGGTATGCTTATTTAAAATATTACGAGGATATAACAACTATATAATTCCCAACGCGCAGATAACCGTTACAATAGAAGACGTTCTTTATTAGCAACTGTGCTCAGAAGAATTTTAGGCAGTATTTTGTATAACTATATTTTACGACAAAGCGAGCGTTTGTAATCGCGCTTACTATTAGCCAAGTTTAAAGGAGTAAGTCATATGGCACAGGTTCATACCAACAAATCTTTCAAATCTCTGTTTAGCGTTACCTTGATGGCGGCTGCACTGGGTCTAACGGCCTGTAGCACCTCAACAGGATCTAACCCTGATGTGCAAGCGCGTCAAGACACCATGAAAAACTGGGGCGACGCAATGGGCGTCATGGGTGATATGGCAAAAGCACCTGACACATTTGATGCGGACGTATTTAAAGAGCAAGCAGCGTTCTTGGCAGAAGATGCCGCCAAGCCTTGGAGTCATTTTGAAGACCCAGAAGCGGTAGGTAATGCTACCGAAGCGGTTTGGTCTAATGCTGATGGCTTCAGTGCTGAAGCTGAAAACTTTCAAAAAGTTACTGCTGAGCTAAACGCCGCCGCCCAAAACGCCACTAGCATGGACGATGTTAAGCCTGCCTTTGGACAAGTTGGTGCAAGCTGTAAATCATGCCATACCGACTTTAGAGCAAAAGACGAATAAAGCTTTGTATTTATAGCAAGTAGATACGTATAAAAAAACCGCCATATCAATTGATGTGGCGGTTTTTTAGTTTTCTGAATAATGTGGAAATCAAAGTTTCGAAACTAATTAAATATTTCACCGAGCGCGCTACTCTGCCACTGTTTTATTCACGTCCACAATGTCTTGCTGCTCATTCATCTTATTAACGATTGCACTCACTGAAGGATCACTCAAGTCGATCGTACGTATTGGGAATGGAATATTTACGCCCGCTGCATCTAATGAGTTTTTGATACCTACAATTACTTGATGAATCGAGGCAACCTTATTGGCTTGCGTACCATCTTCGATAAACCAACGTACCATTAGATCAATGGACGAACCACCAAAACCAGTAGCAATCACGCTTGGCGTTGCTTTCTTCGAGACGCTTTCTATCTTATCTAATGCTTTTATAATCTCAGCTTTGGCCGCTTCAATATCATCTTCATAACCAATACCAACTGCGACTTGCAGACGGCGCTGCTTGTAAGCGGTATTGACGGTCAATGCTGAAGTATAAAGATCTGAATTTGGAATCACTACTTGTCTGCCATCATAAGTCCTGATGGTAGTTGCACGGATTTTGATATCTTCGACCGTTCCTTCATAGTCGCCTGAAACGATTTGATCACCGATACGAAACGGCTCTGAAATCAGGAGCAAAATACCAGAGAGCAAGTTTTGAAAGATATCTTTAAAAGCAAAACCGATAGCAACGGAACCAATACCGAGCGCGCCAATCAACTTAGCAGGAGTGAACCCCGGCACCGCAATAACCATCGCTATCATAAAACCAATAAAGAAAATAAGCGCCCCGCCTACCCGCTGAAACACCTTGACCAAGTTCTGATGCCGACTACGACTGCCTAATAATTTGTGAACGATTTTTTTAAAGACAATCGATAAAAACCAAAAAATCAGGATAACGATAATTGATGCGACAAAATATGGAATGCGCTCAACAAAGCCAACCCATATCTCATTTGCCGAACCAAGGATGCTTTGATAGGTTAATCCATCCGTTGTCGTAGACTGCGCAGCTGTCTCAGCACTCAGTGTCGTGTCTGCCTCAGAGGTAGGCATCTGGGTGATACTCCTTTATTCTATTTATTTCTATTAACGCACTTATCTTAATAGGTGCTATCGTTCTGACAATTAGCCCATCAAATCGGCCTGTACGATTTCGATCCAGTAGCCGTCCACATCTTTGATAAAGGCAATGTTTTTCATACTGCCATCTTCTGGACGTTTTTTAAATTCGACGTTGTTTTTATCGAACCAAGCAACCGCTTCATCCAAGCTTGGAACGCTAAAACAAATATGACCAAAACCTTGTGGATCTTGATTGCCATCATGATAGCTAAAGTCAGCTTTTGTCTCGGTGCCGTAGTTATGCGTCAACTCTAAAATACCACGTTGACGGAAAGCAAAAATTTCTAGATCATCGCCAGTTGGCAAGTTTTCGCGCTCGCTTTCGGTCAATTTAGCCAAAAAGTATAAGTCAAACCCCATGTCAGGGAACTTCTTAACGGCAAGCAAGGTCATGCCCAAGACACCAGTGTAAAACGCTAGCGATTTAACAGGGTCTTTGACACGCAGCATGGTGTGGTTAAAAGTAAAACCGGTCGTCTGTGATGAGATTGGCTGAACACCATCAGTATTAACGCTGCTAGCAGGTTGGTCTAGTGCGTCGTTATTGTTGTTAGATGAAGTAGACATAATTATCCTAATATAATTCAAAAAATAAAGGCAAAAACACGCAAATCACGATTGTCGTAATTTGCGTCGTTCTCTTATCATAATAAAAAATGGCGGAATAACTGATAGGGTTTTGTAAGAATATGAACAAGGTGTGTTCGTCTGTATGCCCTAACTAGCTAGTTATCTAAGACTGACTAGCTATCTAAAAAACGCACTTTTCCTGTCTCAAGGTCATATTCAGCGCCGACTACCAATAGCTGACCACTATTGGTTAAGTCCTCTAATGCACGTGAGCCATGCTTTAGCTGACTGACTGACATACGTACGTTAGCGCGGATAGAGCGATCGACCAGCTCGTCTGCATCAACGTCTTGACCATTGGCAGTTGCCAGTTCGTGCAAGTTATAAACGCTTGGGCGAATACGATCAACGATAGATTGCAAGTTAGGTGAATAGTTCTGTTCAGGGTTAATCAATGTCTCAACGCAAGCCGTAACAGCACCACATTTTGAATGTCCAAGTACCACTACCAATTGCGTGCCAAAAGCTTCGGCTGCAAACTCGATTGAACCAATCTGTGATGGTGCAACGACGTTACCCGCGACTCGTATAACAAACAAATCTCCCAAACCTTGATCAAAAACAATCTCAACTGGTACTCGTGCATCTGAGCAACCCAAAATAATGGCCAACGGATTTTGATCCTTGACCAACTCTGGACGGCGCTGCATATACTCATCGGTACTGGTGAGGCTATCAACGTAGCGTGCATTACCTGCTTTTAAAAGCTCAAGCGCTTCTTGACCTGTGGTTGGACGTATATCGGTAGGCATGAGAGATCCTTTATCATCAATAATATTAGAGTTATAAGCTGTTTTGCATATATGTATTCAAGCACAGATTGACTAATTGTCGCCAAACTATCAGGCTAATCATGTTTGTCAGCCATAACGTGATTGTATAGGAATAAAAACCAAAAAACGGTAAAAAAATTTGTCTAAATGTCTTTAGATGAATGTAGTCACATCTAAAAATATAGCTGTATATATCGCTGCTACGATAGTACGACTCGCGTAACTTATAACGAACTTGCACTGAATTATATTAAGGGTTTGTTATAATACGCAGCACTCAGGCAGCATTCAGGCAGCAATCCGAACATGCTTACGCTCATGCCAATCCTTATAATGACAGTCAGCTGCATATAGATATTGGACGCTTAGGAACAGATATTATGACCGATTTATCTCAAAATACGCATAACACCTCTGCGTCACCTCATGATGATCAGGTGCTGCTGCAACTGACTGGTCTAAAAAAAACTTATGATCAAACCGAAGTCCTAAAAGATATCAACCTTGATATCAAGCATGGTGAGTTTCTGACGCTACTTGGCCCATCAGGCTGTGGTAAGACAACATTACTACGCTTGATTGCAGGCTTTGAGCAGCCGAACGCTGGGGCGATATATTTGGATGGCGTACAGATGGCAGGCTTGTCCGCTGATAAACGTCCGGTCAATACCGTATTTCAGCAATATGCATTGTTCCCTCATATGAGCGTTGCCCAAAACGTAGCATATGGCCTAAAGCTAAAAAAAGTCCCAAAAGATGAAATCCAAAGACGTGTCAGCGAGATGCTAGCGATGGTACAGCTAGAGCATTTGGCCAACCGCAAGCCACAAGATTTGTCTGGTGGTCAGCAGCAGCGAGTTGCGATTGCTCGTGCGGTGATTAACCGTCCTAAATTACTATTGCTTGATGAACCGTTATCCGCACTCGATCATAAACTGCGCCTGCAAATGCAGTCTGAGCTGAAGCGTCTACAACGTGAGCTAGGCATAACCTTTGTCTTCGTGACCCATGACCAAGAAGAAGCGCTCTCGATGTCAGACCGTATTGCCGTAATGAAAGATGGCACGTTCCAGCAAATCGGTACGCCTATCGAGATTTACGAAACCCCTGCCAATTTGTTTACTGCAAAATTTATCGGCGAGACCAATTTGTTCAGAGCTGAGGTCAAAGGTGTCCATCCAGACCAGCCAGATCGCGATGGTAAAGTGACCAACGGACGTATCGAGGTCGAAGTCTGTGAAGCACAGGCGCAAGAAGGACCGACCACCTTACGCAACTTACGTCGTCCCAATTTTGCCAATGATGTACAAGTGGGCGATATCGTCAATTTACTACTTCGCCCTGAAGATTTACGAATATATGATCCAAAAGATAACGAGCATAGCGGACTGTTAGGCCGTGTCATCGAAAGTAACTATAAAGGTAGCACCTTAGATTCGATTATCGAACTGGCAAATGGTCATATCATTAAGGCGTCTGAGTTTTTTGATGAAGATGATCCGAGCTTTGATTACAAACTAAACGAGGGCGTCAAAGTCTCATGGGTAGATGGCTGGGAATGGGTGTTGCCAGAAGACTCTGAAACTGTGCCAGACATAACTGCACAAAAGGATGGTAGCTGATGGCTCGCAACCACTTAGGCAGTAAGAGTCCATTTCGTACCGCCACGCTTTGGCTAATCTGGGGTTGGCTACTGATATTTGCACTATTACCAAATATCCTAGTCATCGCTGTCAGTTTTTTGACCCGTGACAGCAGTGCGTTTATTAGCTTACCTGTTAGCATCGACAGCTATGTGCGGATGATTGACCCTTTGTATTTTGAGGTATTTGTCCACTCATTATGGATGGCAGGTATTACAACGGTAATCTGCCTATTGCTTGGCTACCCTTTTGCATGGTTAGTTTCTAAGGCGAAAGTGCGTTGGCAACCGCTGCTAATGATGTTACTGATACTGCCATTTTGGACCAACTCTTTGGTACGGACGTATGCGTTAAAACTACTGTTTGCTAACAATGGTTTGATTAACAAATTGCTATTGGCAATTGGCGTAATCGACACCCCTATCGATATTTTATATACCCAAGGTGCGGTGATTGCAGGTTTAACCTACTTGTTATTTCCATTTATGGTACTGCCGCTATATGCCGTATTTACTGACTTACGCAATGACATGCTACTGGCTTCTCAGGATTTGGGCGCAACTAGAGCACAGACCTTTTGGCATGTGGTGCTGCCATTAACGACACCGGGAATTATCTCTGGTGTACTGCTCGTGCTATTGCCTGCAATGGGCATGTTTTATGTGGCAGATATCTTGGGTGGCTCTCGTAATTTATTGGTCGGTAATATCATCAAAAACCAATTTCTAGATGCGCGTGATTGGCCCTTTGGCGCTGCGGCCAGTGTGTTATTGACACTGGCGATGGCGGTATTGTTACTTGCCTACCGTGCCAGTAGCCGCCGCATTGGCAAAACCGACTTTAACGAGGTGGCCTAATGTCTTACAGCTCACCGAACAACAAAACTCGTTCGCTTAAGATTGGCAGTATCGCTGCCAAAGGCTATCTCGGACTGATTTATACCCTGTTATACCTGCCAATCATTGTCTTGGTGGTGATGTCCTTTAACAAATCAAAAATTGGCTACAACTGGGGCGGCTTTAGCTTAAAGTGGTACGAGTCACTATTCAATAACCAAGCGATGCTCGATGCATTTTGGCACTCGATTGTCTTAGGATTGGTGGCGGCCACTGTCTCGACTTTGATAGGCACGCTTACAGCGCTGGCGTTACACCGTTATAATTTTCGTGGTAAAGGCTTACTAAATGGGCTGCTGTTTGTCCTGATGATGTCGCCTGAGATTGTATTGGCTATTTCATTGCTAGCATTGTTTTTACTGATTGGTTTGCAATTGGGCTTTATCTCACTGCTATTGGCCCACATTACTTTTTGCCTACCTTTTGTTGTGATTACCGTCTTTGCACGATTGAGTAGCTTGGATGAGCGCTTGATGGAAGCGGCACGCGACTTGGGTGCTAATGAATCAACTATGGTGCGCACCGTATTGATCCCAGTTATCTTGCCTGCGGTCATGGCAGGTTGGTTGCTGGCTTTTACCCTATCGCTAGATGATGTGGTGGTTTCGACCTTCGTCACAGGACCTAGCTATGAGATTTTACCACTGCGCATTTACTCTATGGTACGTGTAGGACTCAAACCAGAAGTCAATGCCATTGGTACACTATTATTGGTTGCCTCGCTAGTATTGGTGGTTATCTCACAGTTGTTGTTACGCAAGCGCTAGATATGGATTGCTGACTAATTGCTTATTAACTTATCATTAATACCGGACTATGAGTGAAAGTCAGCGCTATATTGACTATAATGAATTTTTCTCACCTTAGCGGTTAGGTCATATTATGCTTGAGCTTCGTCATCTTAATACATTAACCGCGCTACGAGCGCATGGTTCGCTTGCAGCAGCGGCGGATGAGCTACACGTTACTGCCTCAGCCGTTTCGCATCAATTAAAAGAGCTTGAGAACTACTACGACATCAGCTTAGTCAATCGTCGGACACGCCCGCTTAGCTTTACGCCAGCGGGTAAAGCAGTATTGGCATTGGCAGACAATATCCTACCGCAAGTAACTCGTACCAAATCTAACCTTAAACGCTTAGCACATGGTCAAGCAGGTAGATTACGCCTAGCATCAGAGTGCCACAGCTGCTTTGATTGGCTCATGCCGATACTTAACCACTATCGCCGTGAATGGTCGGATGTTGAGCTAGACTTTGCCACAGGGTTTGAGCCTGAGCCGCATCATCTACTCATGGAAGGTGATATTGATCTGCTTATCACTACCAGTGATTTACCGCTCGACGGTATCAGCTATCAGCCATTGTTTGAGTACGAGAGTCGTTTGGTGCTTTCACCAACACATGATTTAGCGGCTCAAAAATTTATTGAACCTGATGATTTGATTAATGAGACATTAATTGCTTATCCAGTAGAGGCCAAACGTCTCGATATCATTGCCAATTTTATGACGCCAGCACAAGTAAGCTTTGAAAGTGTTCGTACGACAGAGCTGACCGCGATGCTGATTCAGTTGGTCGCCAGTGAACGCGGCGTAGCAGCATTGCCTGATTGGGTGGTTGCTGAATATGAGAAAAAAGGCTGGGTAGTATCACGACCACTAGGAGAGGGTGTGCATTGTCAGCTATACGCCGCGACGCGTACTTCAAGTAAAGATACGGTGTATATGCAGGGATTTGCGAATTTATTGGAAGGGATTGTAAAGCCAGTTTAATACTCCACTGTTCATTACATTTTTTGGTTATAAAATATCGTTCGCTTTCTTACGTTATGATAGGCGTTGGGGAAAATAATGGTTCCCTAGTGAGGACTTGAATCTTCGGCTGTAAGCTAATGGTATCGGTATATTGAGTTGTTTAGTTAGTCGCAGTATACTTCGTTGTATACATGCAATGAGCCTTCGATAATAGATAACATCATCTTTGTTCATCATAAGCATTGTTACGGGTACAAAAAGGATTTTAGGGATATATTTGCAAGCATCTCACTGTTTAAACAGACCAGTTAATATTAGAACGGTAGAAAAGCCCAGCAAACATAAGTTTCTCATCCTTAATTCCTGACTCTATAGAGCTTTCAATTAACTTTTCATCAACATTATCACTTTCGTGAACTCTACTAATTAGGGTTCGAACTCTATTTTCAGTATCAAAATAGATAGCTAAGATATTTTGCTTGTTCTCAATAAAAATATCTGGGAATGTATTAGTTGATATCATATTTTTTATACTACCCATAATATCTATTAACTCCCAAGTATACTCCGGATATTGTATCCAGACCTCGCAACAGTCAATCAGCATAGGATAGCCCTGCTCATAACTAATACCTTGGACATGCTTAAAATCAAAGTCAGACATATACGATTCGTCAAGCTTATTAAAGCTCTCGGTAGACAATAAGAATTTCATTAACTCTTCTTTAAACATAATTTAGTCTCTAAACTCATTTCCAGAGTAGTATATTCAATCAATGAGTCATTATTATATGTTCGGTGCGCTATACAGGCTTCGAACTCTAACCTTTCTGTTCTAGAACTAGAACTATTTAATAAAGGCTTTGCAAAATGCAATTTAAATTATTTATAGAATTAGATGGTAACTTGACTGATATTTCGGATGTTAAGATAAGTAATTTCAATAATTTAGAAAAAGATTGGTATTATTTGCAAGGGAGTATTGAGGTCATTAATGAGAAAGCAGAGGTATATATTAGTAGGGGAGATACGACTGATATCATTCCTTTTATATATGAGTTTTTCTCATTATTTTATTCAGCCGAAATTGCTAGAGAGGCGATGAGTGGAATGTCTTGGGTGCTGTCAAATAAAATATGCTCAAGCACAACTCTTTACCACCCAGAAATTAGTGAAATCATGTTTAAAAGAATGAACGATGTTTATTTAGAAATTCGTTTTCTCTATCACAATGGTGATTATAAACATTTCAATTTTGAAGAAAATAATTTTTTTAATGATATTAAGATGGATTATGATCAGTTTGATAAGGCTATAAGAATATTATATCCAAATACTGAAATAGGTATGTTGAATGATCTTAAGAAAGTAATCAGAAATACTTAACTATACTACTTACTCAAAAGTACGACTAAAGCTTTAATTAGTGAGATTAAATAAGGTATACCCCAAAGGAACCAACTATCTCACCCTGCAAACCTATTAACAGACCACTTATAATAGACTATTAAACGATTAATATTTGTCAACGCCTACAAAACTAGCTTCAATAAATAAAAGCCAAGCGCGGTTGCCAGTAACGTTAGCCCAACATGCAAACCGATGAGCGCCAAACCTGCTAGCAACCGCCCGTCATGAATAAAGCCAAATACCTCTGCACTAAACGTACTAAAGGTAGTTAACCCGCCCAAAAAACCAGTTATCACAAACACGCGTACATGATCAGATAAGTTGCTTCCCATGCGCTCAAACCACACTAGTGCCAGCCCTATCAGTAGTCCGCCTAAAATATTGGCGCTCAGGGTACCGAGTGGCACCCAACCGTGCAAGGCATTAAAACGCGATAACCAAGCTCGCAGACAAGCACCGAATGCTGCCCCCAAACCAATAGCAAGCCACTGCATAGACTGTCCTTAATTCATATAAACGTGTTGGACCAAATGCTCATTTATACGGCTGGCAATTCTGTCATCGGCCAACGCGGAATACAGCTAACGGCTAAATCATCAGACTGTCCTGCTTGCAAGCGCTCAAAACCTGCATAAGCAATCATCGCGCCATTATCCGTACATAGCGCAGGCGGTGCATAATGAACCGTCGCATTAATTTTAGCCAGTTCAGCCTCTAACATCTCACGCAGATGAGTATTGGCACTGACCCCGCCTGCAATTACTAAGCGGCTCATATCTGCTTGCTTAAGTGCTTTGACACATTTTTTCACTAGCGTGTCAACCACTGCATGCTGAAAACTCGCGGCAATATCAGCACGAATCTGTGGATCACTATCAGCGCCATTACCCGACCCTCCTGAATGTGGCGTATCTTTAATCAGATTATGTACGGCTGTTTTCATACCACTAAACGAAAAGTCTAGACCGCGATGTAGCATTGGTCTTGGTAGTGCATAAGCATCAGGATTACCAGTTTCTGCCAGTTTGGCAATATTAGGGCCGCCAGGATAAGGTAAACCTAGCATCTTAGCCGCTTTATCAAAGCACTCACCCGCCGCATCATCTATCGACTCACCCAATATCTCATACTGCCCTACGCCATGGGCGGCAATGAGTAACGTATGCCCACCGGATACTAGTAGCGAGACAAAAGGAAACGCCGGAGGGTTTGCACCCATAAGCGGTGCCAAAAGATGGCCTTCCATATGATGAATACCGATCGCTGGAATATCCAAACCATATGCCAAGCTACGTCCAAATAGTGCGCCCGTCATCAATGCACCAATTAGACCAGGTCCTTTAGTATAGGCAATCGCATCAATGTCACTTTTTTTCATATCGCACTGCTCGAGCAGCTCGTTGAGTAATGGCACTAGCTTACGAATATGATCGCGACTGGCAAGCTCAGGTACAACGCCGCCATACAGGGCGTGCAGCTCAATCTGAGAGTACAGTACTTGCCCGACCAAACCTTGGTTGTCGCTATTTATTTGCTCACTATCAAAAATCGCCAGCCCCGTTTCATCACAAGAGGTCTCTAAGCCCAATACTTTCATACTTTTGCCTTTATACTTTCGTTTTCGTGCTATTTTTATCACACTTTTATCTTACATCATTTTGAGAAACTGGATAACGAATACAGCCAGTCACACACTATTTCAAATTTGCTTGATACAGCTATATATTCTCAGACTGGCATGACAAAAAACGTGAATAAAAAAACCGTCATTGTCAGTCACAATGACGGCCAGTTTAGCAAATTTCAATAGCTCACATACTCTATATATACCGTATCAGCTTACCGACGCTAGCATATAATCAACAGCCGCTTTAACTTGTGCTTCGGTCACACCATTTACCGCTTGCGCTGGCATCTTATTAAAGCCTTTAGCCGAGTGCATGTACAATGTCTCTTTATCTTTGGTCAGACGAGCTGTCCAAGCCGCTGTATCACCATACTTTGGCGCATCGAGCAAACCTGCAGCATGACACACCTGACAGTTTGATTCATACAGTTTAGCACCTGCATCTGCTGCCAACATTTCAGGTTCAGAATCAGTTTCAGGTGTTGCCACTGCCTCATCTACTATGTCAGCAGACTCTGTTGCTGCTTTTGACTCTGTATCTGTTTCTGACTCAACCACAGACTCAGACGTCGTGCCTTCGGTTTCTGCTACAGCTTTCTCTTCTATAGCGGTAGCTGGTTCATTGGCTGCTGCAGACTTTTCCGTAGCTGTGTTATCAGCGCTACAAGCACTCACAGTAAATACCACGCTCATTCCGATCACAGACAACTTCAGCTTGTTCATATACAGTTGTATATCAATCATGGTTTTACCCTTACTTAGTCAGCCTGCAATCAATTAGTGATGCGTTATATCAGCTTAAAGTACTTACATCTACGACTAATGACTGTTTAATAGTCCATTGAGCTAATAGTCAAGTCAGCACGAAGTTACTCGGCAGTGGCTGCAGCTGTATCGTCAGTAGCCGCCATATCGGCGCTGTCAGTAGAAGCAGCGGCTGTATCCGTACTATCGGTAGCGGCTGCTTCTGCAGTATCAGCGTCAGCCGTTCCTGCTTCGGCAGTAGCTGTACCGTCAGCTTCTGTACCCGCAGCATCAGCCGCTGGCATCGGTGCTGTCTCTGGGAATTCCATTTCTTCAGCTGGTGGCGCATTTTTGATGGCAAGTTCAGCAGCTTCGTCAACGCGATCGATTGCCATTACTTCTTCATGCTCTTCGCCGCCACTACAAGCGCTCACGCTCACACCTAAAGTTACGATAAGTGCGGTGCTTAATGCCGTGTTAAATACTGTTTTTTTCATTCCAACATCCTCAATAAAATACACACAAAACGGTTCATAGGCTTACTAGGGTCTATTGAACTTTCAAATGTGGTGCTGGCAGTCACTATTTTTTAGACAATATGCAGTGAAATTGTTGAAGCCTAGTCATTCTAGGTTAAATTATTTCGCCATATATTGGCAAAAAAGAGTACTGCCCTGAAAGGCTGATGCTAAAATTACCCCAACCGTTGTTGAAAACCTAGCTAAGGTCTCGACATTATCGTCGGTTTTCGCCTAGTTTGGTGTAACTTTAGCCATCAGCAGCCCTAATATTTGAATGTTCAATAGACCCTATAATATGAGAATTATCATAGCATAAACTCCAATCAAACCGTTATAGACGGTAAGGATTTTTTATTGATAAAGCGTTGTATATATGTCGAACTCATAGTTTGAGAGCCAAATTCAAATAGCTAACTAATTGAACAACCTATCGGCAATAAATGCTTAAAATCATTGACTTTGTTGGTATTTTTTATTAAAATACCTGCCCTTACGCTAATGCGTGAGAATTGTCCTAGTTTGAGCTGATGCCTGTAATCTTGAGATATTACGGCTAAATACTAATACACAGCCAAACTAATGCCCTTATATCTCATCCTAATCGAGGAGTCTTCATGCCTGCAGTTAAGGTTAAAGAAAACGAACCAGTTGATATCGCTATCCGTCGTTTCAAACGTGCTTGTGAAAAAGCTGGTGTATTATCAGACGTACGTAAGCGTGAGTTTTATGAAAAACCAACGCAAGTACGTAAGCGTAAAAAAGCTGCTGCCGTAAAGCGTTATAAGAAGAAGTTACAACGCGAAACTATTCGTACCACTCGTATGTACTAATCAGTAATCTGATTAGCTAAGTACAAGCGCTACACTAACGCCACTGTTATCAATCGATATCAGTGGCGTTTTTTATGCTACAATTTTTGTTATTACTGCTGACATAATTTTTTATTAAAACCACTATCAGCAGGTTTTGTTCTAAAATTTAACAAACGACCTCTAACGAATAGCATTTAACAGATTGATAAGGATAATAGCAGTGAGCCAACTTAAACAGACGTTATCAGACAATATCAAAGTTTCAATGAAAGCTCGTGAGCTTGAGCGCGTTAAAGTACTGCGCAATGTACAGTCAGTAGTGAAACAAATCGAAATTGACCGTCAGACAGAACTTGACGATGCCCAAGTATTAGAAGTTTTGCAAAAGCAGCTAAAGCAGCGTCAAGAGTCACTTACGATCTTTACAGAAAATGGCCGTGATGACTTGGCCACCAAAGAGCAGTTTGAAATTGATATTATCAACGAGTTTATGCCGCAGCAAATGAATCAAGACGAGATCATGGCATTGGTAAATGCTGAAATCGCTGAGCAAGGTGCGACGTCTATGCGCGATATGGGCAGCGTCATGGGTGTTTTAAAGAATAAAACAGCTGGCCGTGCTGATCCTGCTTTGATTTCTAAAATGGTCAAAGACGCGCTACAAGGCTAGCACTTGCGATTGATTGGCAGGCTAATCTGTACAAATAACCGCCTAAGGCTTAAAGTCTTTAGCGGTTTTTATTGCTTTGAGTTCTGCATTAATATTGGCCAATAACGGACGCGCACTATTGGCCTGATCTGTGGTTTGTAGATTTTCCGTCAACTGTTTGGCTTGTGTCAAAGAGGTCAGCGCACTCTCATAGCGTCCATTCCATAGCTGATCATAACTGCGATAGCGCAACGCATTAATCGTCGCGATATTGGCTAACTGTGGTGAGGTGGTGGTCTTAGCAAGTTTTTCATTGGCAAGTTGCAAGCTTTGCCATGCATAACGGTCGCTTGGCTGCTGTTCTGTTAGTGGCTTCAACAGCACTTGGGCTTTTATCGGTTGATTACTGTTAGTCAGTGCTTCAGCCAGATAAAGACGTAAATCACGGCGCTCAGGATATAGGCGCTGCTGGCTCTCTAAGACATCTACGGTTTGTTGCCACTTACCTTGTTCACTCAATAACTGACTGTGGGTAATCGACAATAGAGGCTCTAAATTCTGACGCTGCGTATTTGATAACGCATTTATCTCAGCCAACACCTTATTAGCATCTGTAAAGCGCTGCTGCTCTCCATACCAATGCATTAGCGCAAGTTTGGCCCCGAGACTGTTTTTAGCGGCCGTTGTCAGTGTGACTTCGGATGCATGTTTACCAGTCACTTGCACGCGCCAATACAACAAATCAAACAATGCTTGATGGCGCTGCTGTTGGCTCAATGAGAGCGCTGGATATTGCTGAGCGCGACTTTGTGACTCGCTCAACCGCTCGTTACTCAGAGGATGTGAGCGTACAAAGCTCGGTAAGAATTGATTCTCAACTTGGTTCAACTGACTCTGTTGATTCATCGTGGCAAAGAACCGTGGCATCGCCCGAGGATCATAACCCGCTTGGGTCATAATCTGCATCCCTACTCGGTCAGCCTCACGTTCATTACTGCGGCTAAAGGCCATGCTGCTATTCATAGAGGCTGTCTGACTGCCCATCATCACAGCCGCAGCGGCATCACCATCGACAGCTGAGGCAGCAATCGCAGCTAGCATACCGCCTAGCTGCATCAGCAAGGCTTTTTTACGTTCGTCAGCGCCGCTTTCGTAGTGTCGTTGACTGATATGTGCGACTTCATGCGCGACGACGCTCGCCAGCTCATCCATGCTACTAGCTGACAGTATCGTCCCAGTATTGATACCTATTATGCCGCCAGGTGCTGCAAAAGCATTGATACTGGGGTTATCAATAATAACGACGCCAAGTGGTGCTTGCTGACGGGCTTGGGCATTGAGACGCCACGTCATGTCTTTTATCGTTTCTTGTACCCAAGGATCATGTTCCATTCTGACACGGCCATTGATATTCTGTAATGACCACTCGCCAAGCATTTTGTTTTGATATTGCTCAGCAAAGCTCAAGCCTTGCCCGCGCAGATTTGGTAGCTCTAGCGTTTGCGGATCTGTGACTTGCCACGAGCTATCAGCCAATGGCAGCGTTTGGCTCTCACGACTATGTGCACCGCTGGCTATGGCTAGTAGCATTATTGACAACCCTATCTTGATACTATTTGGCACAGCTACACTCATGAAATGACGTTTACCTTTTTGCTTAGACAACATAATTGGCAAGCCTGCAGAATTTGTGGCTACTAAAGAGTTGTTGCTGTCAGGTCGCTTCGTTCTATGAGCGTGGTACAAGTGCATATCCTATAAGATGATTGACGACGTCTTTTCGACTATACGAGCTTGTTTATACAAGGTCAATCCTACAATGCACTTAACTACCAATAACTTAGCCACCCGTCACGATTGCGCAACATGGCTGTGTAATTATTCATTGGGCTATTATTTATGCAGTAAGTCTCAATCGTATAACTATTAATCGGGCAATTGCTAATCGCGCAACTCTTGGTTATATGATTCTAGTGAACCGAACACAGCGTTGATTATATTCAACTGCAACTATACATCGTCTATTTGGTATAATAAGTAACAATGATAGTAGGTTTAGATGACTGTGATGGCTGTTATAAAGACCTCATAATTTATGATTGCTGGATTATGTTCGTACTCAATATCAAAGCCTATTACTAATAAAACAAATTAAAATATAGATATCTACAAGGTTTAAGTTATGCCCGCTGCTAGTGAATTAGTCATCGAACGTGTATCGCACTCTATACAGTTATCAGAGAATTTGACTGATACACAGCAGAACGACATTGCGAGTTTACTAGAGCTGCTACTGACTGAAAGTCATAAATCAGATGATGTAGCTACAGCGCAATCTGAACTAAATATAAAAGGTTTCGTTGATGGACGCGGTCTTGCATGCCCGATGCCATTGTTAAAGACTAAGGTCGCATTACGTGACGTAACAGTTGGCGAATCACTGTATGTGGTTGCAACTGACCCCAACTCGCAAGCTGATATCAAAGCGTTTTGTCGACAAAGTCAGCAATCACAGGCGGCAGATTATTTAGAGCTAGTGATCAATGAAGTTACTGACCATTCGTCAGTTGATGGCACATCATTACAGCGTTTCGCTACAATATATCACTTCATCATTACCAAAACTGATAGCAACTAAGCGCTGCTATCCTTTACAATTAAATCGTAAAGATTTTTATCTGACTATTTGCTTAACTATTTAACCAAGGTCAAGAATATGGCTAATACTTCTACTGATGCTGTAAATACAAATAAAAAAGATGGCTCAGCTCCTATAAAAAATGATGCACGCGATGCTGCATTAAAGGCCGCTGCTCAGCGACCACCTTATGACGCGAGTATATTGGGCAATACCAGTACGCGTGACTTAGTACCAGCTATGCCAACTCACCTGTCAGCGCCAGGGGTCAACTTGGGTGCGTATATCAATACTGTCCATCAAATCCCAATCTTAACGCCGGTACAAGAGCAAGAGCTGGCACATCGCTATTATGATGAAGGTGATGTTGAAGCTGCTCGTCTACTGGTAATGTCGCATCTACGTTTTGTAATTCATATCGCACGTAGCTACTCGGGCTATGGATTGCCGCAAGCAGATTTAATCCAAGAAGGTAACTTAGGATTAATGAAAGCAGTCAAACGTTTTGACCCAAATAAAGGCGTACGTTTGGTATCGTTTGCCGTGCATTGGATTAAAGCTGAAATTCATGAGTTCGTGATTCGCAACTGGCGTATTGTGAAAGTTGCGACCACCAAGGCTCATCGTAAACTGTTCTTTAACTTACGTAGCCTTAAGAAGACCAATAATCAGCTGACACTAGAAGAAGCGGACGCTATCGCTAATGACTTGAATGTTACGCGCAAGCAAGTGTTAGAGATGGAATCACGTCTAACCTCTTATGATGCTTCGTTTGAGGCGCAGTCAAGCGACGATGATGATGGTCGCTACGCCCCTCAGCTATTTTTGGAAGATGGTATCGATCCAGCTGAGCAGTTAGAAGAAGCGGATTGGGAAGAAAATAACTCATCAGCACTCATCGCTGCTATGGGTACTTTAGATGATCGTTCACGCGATATTGTCGAGCAGCGTTGGTTGTCTGAGCAAAAATCTACCTTGCATGAGTTAGCAGCGGTTTACTCTATCTCAGCCGAAAGAGTCCGTCAAATCGAGAAAAATGCCATGGACAAGATTCGCGATGCGATGACCATTGATAGTGTGATTTTGCCAGATGATATCCAGTAGCCTTAAGATGATACGAGTTGTTCAATGTTAAATTGGATCGGTATTGCAGCAGTTAATATGGCTATTGCTGTTGCTCTGGGCGCGTTTGGTGCTCATGGTTTAGAAGGCCGCGTCAGCATCCAACAGCTTGAATGGTGGCATACGGCAACGCTGTATTTGTTCGTACATGCGCTGGGATTATTGCTTGTCGGTATGCTAATTCGTTTAAAGTATATTACTCAGACAACTGCTTGGTTACTACAAATTGGCATTATCATTTTCGCTGGTAGCTTGTATGCCATGACGCTGGGTGCACCGCGTTGGTTCGGTGCGATTACGCCTATTGGCGGCGTTCTTATGATTGCAGGTTGGCTATGGTTGGCTGTTTCTGCTTTTCGATTGAAAGATTCAGTCAGCTGAGCTATTTAATAGTTATTGTGATTTTTAGATCTTTGCATCAACTGCAACGAATTATCAGTAATAAAATGAAAGCTACGTAGTAAATAGTGGATAAACAGGAATTTTAATTTAGTAGGGAGTATTTAATATGAGCACCATTACTGTCAATGGTAAAAGCTTGCAAACCACTCATCAGACTGTACAACTTGTTATCAATGAGCTTGGTCTTAGTCAGGGTCGTTACGCTGTAGAAGTCGACGGCGAGCTGATGCCAAAAAGCGAGCTTGCTCAACTACGTATTGTGGAAGGTATGGATATCGAAGTAGTACAAGCCGTCGGCGGTGGTTAATAATGTTTAGACAGATAAGCTTGAGCTGACAGCTAGTTCATTTTCGTTCTAAGTTTACTAATGCTAAAAAAGACCTCAACGTATTACACGTTAGAGGTCTTTTTTTATGTCAATTACAAACTAATGTAGTAGCTACTTATAAATTTTTTATTCTCTTAGTCTACTTTCACTAGCTTGTAACGATAGTGTTCAAAGTTTTAGACTCGAACTATGCTGCTGGTACTGCTTCTGCAGGGGTTAGATCCTGATAGCGACTATCACGTCCTGCACCCTGAGTCTTTTTGCGCTCTTGGCGGGTTTTATACTTACGTACTTGTCTATCTAGCTTGTCTGCCATCTCGTTAATGGCTTTATACATATCATCTTCATACGCTTGGACAAACATTTCTTGACCTGAGACACGCATAATTGCTTCAGCTTTATGGCTCTTTTTACCGCCGTCGCTAGCACCGCTATTGTCTAACGATAAAATCACTTGAATACTTTGTATCTGATCGAAGTGACGCTCTACTTTTTCAAGCTTCTCGCGTACTGCTGTGTCCATAGCTTCGGTAACGCTGATATGATGACCACTGATAGAAACATTCATATTGTTGTCCTTTTATTTGTAACTTACAATCAACAGATGAGGTAGCATTCTTGCTCTTCTCATCCTGCCTTACCACTAACTATCCCAATGCCTCTAGCAATGTGTCGACGTATCCTTTTATCGTCTCCTTTATTAGCTGTAAATAAATACTATAAATCGGCACTTGGTTTTCGTTGTTGGTATGACTCTAATTTGTCATGAAAATCGCCCAGTAGCAAGCCATTAAATTGTAATTAAGTGTAACAATACCTATTATTTCTATTTGGTTTCTATATAATCAAAAAATTTTATTTTTTATATCTGTATTGCACTATACAGACAGGTAACCATTAATCTTATAAAAAGATGAGCTTAGATAATTAGTATTTCTGTTTGCGCTGAGTAGACGAGCCAATATTCATTGCTTCACGATATTTGGCGACGGTTCTTCTGGCTATATCGATACCATCTGCTAACAGCTCATCCTTGATACGACTGTCTGATAAGGGCTTTTTGGGATCTTCGTCAGCGATAAGCTTTTTAATCATGGCACTGATAGCGGTCGATGAGATATCTCCATCAGCACTACTTACGTGAGATGAGAAGAAGTGTTTCAAAGAAAACAATCCTTGCGGCGTTAAGATGGTTTTACTGGTGGTAAGGCGTGAGACCGTAGACTCATGCAAGTCAACTTCTTCAGCAATTGCCTTTAGTATCAGAGGTTGCATGGCGGTTGCACCATGCTGCAGGAACTCTTGTTGATAGCGTACAATGCTGGTCGCTACTTTGAGTAGGTTTTGATTGCGCTCTTCTATACTACGAATAAACAGTCGAGCATCGGTAAGGTTTTCGCGCAGATATTGATTGTCAGGACTGTCATCGCCGCGCTTGACTAGATTGGCATATTCTTGGTTTACGCGTAGTTTTGGTAGGGTGTCTGGATTGAGGCGTACATACCAGCCATCCTCTTCTACTTCAGAGTTACTTGTCGCCTTATTGTTTCTAACAGGTGTGACCAACACATCTGGAATATCATAGCTCTCAGGCGGCTGGGCATAGTCGGGCTGGCTAGACTGAAACAGTAGCCCTGGCGAAGCGTTTAAGGTACGTAGTAGCGTAAGCGCAGGTGTGATGTATTCTGGTGCAAGCCCTGTACGTTCAGTCAGTGCTTTGATGTTATTACTAACTAAATGCTCGCTCGCTGATAGCAACGCTTGGGCTTCTTGTAGATATTCGGTGTGGGCATCTAGTTTTGATAGCTGAATCGATAAGCACTCGCTTAAATGACGCGCCCCTACGCCAATGGGATCACAGGACTGGATAATACGTAATACCGTCAAGACCTCTTCTTTTTCAACGCGCTCATCCCATTGATAGAAACTTGCCATCGTATCAAAGCTCTGCAGTAACTCATCTATATCAATTCGAATAAAGCCCATATCATCCATGGAGTCTATTAAATATTCTGCAATCAGCGTATCGGCCTCTGATAAACGCTTAAAGTTCAGCTGCCAGCGCACATGATCTTGAATGGTGGACGAAGTACCGCCTTGGTAACTATCGAAATCTTCATCACCCCTACTATTGCCAGAGCCTGTTGCAGTAGAAGCATAGTTACCCGTGTCAAAGCTACCTATATCAAAGCTATCGGCATCAGAACTGCTGTAGTTATCTACATCTATTGCACTATCATCGATATTAGGCTGTTGAAGCTTATCCAAACTATCACTGAAGCTATCGCTACTATCGCCACTGTACTCTGTACTGGTAGTAGGTACTGAGTCGAATGAGTCACTGCTACTTTGATTCCAGCTATCAAGCGTCAACGGCTCGCTCCACTCCTCTATTTCATCGTCACCACTGTCGTATTCGTCATCATTTTCGATACGTTCAAGTAATGGATTACTATCTAGCTTTGCCTGAACCTCTTGTGCGAGCTCAAGACTAGAGAGCTGCAGCAATTTTATGGCTTGCTGCATTTGCGGGGTTAGCTTTTGTGAGTTGCTCAGCGTGGTCGCCAATCCGAACGACATACTCATGGGCGGCTTATTGCACTCCGATCTTAGTGATATTGTGTTTATTCTGTCAGTAAAGGTAACGACATAAATCTTATCAGGACATGACGATAGCATTTTTTGCCACAATTTTGCTATGATAATTTATGTTTTGTCCGGATACGTTTGGTTTGCTATCGATAGCAGACTACCATCTTGGCAAGGATGAGCAATCCATAAATACGAGCAGTCTGCTCATTACCGCGAAAATATTATAATAAATAAATTACGGTAAATGACCAATACAGCTCACACCCAATAGGAATATTGTCATGAATTCAAGTAACCATCAACTTAACGTCGCTGCTATTCAAATGAACAGTCAGCAGAATGTTGAGGACAATCTAGCAGATATCAAAGCCGCTATCACAGACGCACAAGCTCAAGGTGCTGAGCTTGTTGTATTGCCTGAGAACTGCTGTAGTATGGGACAGCAATCTGCTACTGCTGAGCGTTTTGACGACTTATCAGCGACGATAGCAGACTACGCCCGCACCGCTGGTATCCATGTACTAGCAGGCTCGTTACCCTGCCATTATCGCCCTGATGGTACTGTCGTTCCTGATGGTAGATTGCGCCAAGTGAGCCAGCTGTTTGCACCAGATGGCACCCGCGTCGCACGCTACGACAAGATTCATCTGTTTACTGCAACTGTGGCCGATAAGCATGGCAGCTATAACGAAGCTGCAACCTTTGAACCGGGTACGCAGACCGTAATTGCGCCACTAGCAGTAGGCAATACAGTCTATCAACTCGGCATGATGGTATGTTTTGATTTGCGCTTCCCAGCATTGGCGCAGCGTCTGCGACAAGCAGGTGCTGAACTGTTGAGTGCACCTTCTGCCTTTACGTACTTGACTGGGCAAGCGCACTGGTCGCTGCTGTTACGAGCGCGTGCTCTAGACAGTCAATGTATGGTCATCGGCGCAGCGCAAGGTGGCGATCATCTTTACAAAGATGGTAGTACGCGCCAGACATGGGGACATGCAGCCATTACAGCGTTTGATAGTAGTGTTATCGCAAGCTATGACGATAGCGAACTGGATAAACAATATGCCATCGTCATGGCGTCATTAGACAAGCAAGCGCAAGAACAAGGCCGTCAGAAACTACCTATCTTTGATTGCCATCGTTTGGCGTAGATTATGAAATACAGTAGATTTCGTGCCTAATTGCTAGAGCGAGTCTTCATTTTGAGCATGAGTTGCTCGTGGATGGGCGCGATCATAAACCTGCGTTAATTTTGCAAAATCAACGTGGGTATAAATTTGCGTGGTGCTAATATCACTATGCCCGAGCATCTCTTGTACGGCGCGCAAATCGCCACTGCCTGACAGCATATGTGATGCAAAACAATGACGCAGTAGATGTGGATACATGTTTTGTGCGATACCTGCGCGGGTGGCAGCAATTTTCAAACGCTGCTGCACTGCCCGTGTTGATAATCTGGTGCCAAGCTTTTCACTGATGAATAGTGCGTTATCCATCTGCTCTACCCACAGATTACGATGTGGTAGGTAACGATTAATCGCTTCTGCTGCCTTTATCCCTAATGGCACTAGGCGTGTTTTATTTCCTTTACCTGTGACTCGCACCCGTAACTCGGACAAATCTACATCTGCCATATCGAGTGCAACCAACTCGCCAACTCGCAAGCCACTACTATAGAGCAATTCGAACATAGCCTTGTCGCGTAACCATAAGCGTGCTTGCTCTGGTGTATCAGGAATCTCTTGATCGAGTAGCTGAGTCAGTAAATCGACATCAGCGATAGAAGGCAGTGGTCTAGGACTACGCTTAAGCTGATAACCAGTGGTTGGGTTGATACGTGCTAGCTCTTCTTCAATCATCCAACCATAAAAATGCCGAATCGCAGACAACTCTTGCTGAACACTGGCAAGCGCTAGCTTGTCTTCATCAAGACGCTGACTGATATGCTGGGCAAGTTGCCGTTTATCACAGCGTGTCCACGTTAGACGCTTACCACGCAAAAATAACGCCAGTTGATTTAAACCAGCAAAATAAGCGGTCAGAGTATGCGGCGAATGGTTGCGCACAGACAACGTATTGAGCCAACGATGCACAGGTGCGAGTAGCTCTCGTAACGCAGCGTCTGACTCTATAGTGGCGGCTAGCTCAGTAGATAGCCAAGGTGCTGAGCTAGCCGCCTGACTGCCTTTAGTAGACATAACCATATTATAACCATCCTTGGTATTTATACGATTGGCCTAACAACAGTTATCAGCCTTCAGCATTGGGTTTAAGACCTGCTTGTGCCATCAGGCCATCTGGACTAAATACACCTTCATAGACAAAAGCGGTCGGACCCGTCATCGTAACTGAATAGCCTGGCTGCCACTTGATAATCATACTGCCACCATATAACTGTGCGCGAACTTCCTCACCCTCATCAAGCCAGCCTTCACGTATACCAACGGCTACTGCTGCACACGCGCCCGTACCACAAGCTTGGGTCTCACCCACACCGCGCTCGTACACACGTAGACGAATATGGCGCTGATTCATCACTTGCATAAAGCCCACATTGACGCGGTCTGGGAATGCAGGATGCGACTCAATTGCTTTACCTAGAGTCTCGACCTCTGCATCGAGTACGTCATCGACTTTTATCACAGCGTGCGGATTGCCCATATTGGCAACGTACAGCTGTACAGGTGTACCATTTACATCAAGATGATAGGTGTTTTGGATTTTGGTCGTCGCTCTTGGGCTAAACGGAATCTCATCTGGCTCAAATTTAGGCTTGCCCATATCGACATCTACCCAACCGTAACGATCAGTAGTCAGGGAAATAATACCACTGGCCGTCTCAACGCGTAGACGCTGCTTAAATGACAGTTTACGTGCTTGCACAAAACGCGCGAAACAACGCGCGCCGTTGCCACACTGTTCGACTTCGGTGCCATCAGTATTAAAGATACGATAACTGAAATCAACATCAGGGCGCATGGGTGGCTCGACTACGAGCAGCTGATCAAAACCAATGCCTAGATGACGATCGCCCAATAACTGCACCAAATCCTTGGTCAAATCTAAGCGCTGGGTCACTAAATCAATGACCATGAAATCATTACCCAACCCATGCATTTTAGTAAACTCTATTAGCATATCTTTGATGTCCTATCCTATTTTTATGTATGCCTTATCTTAGCACGCTGTCAGATACAATCATAATAATACCAATCCCAAAAAATACGATTAGCGGTGTCAAACTTGTTTAGTCTACAGTGAGTAGTACTTGCACTCGTTTTCCTTGCTACTCCAATTTTTGTGAATGGTGTTGCCTTCAACTAAAGGCATGCCTTCAATTAAGAATCAGCTTTAATTAAAAACCACTTTCCTCAAAATCCAGTCATAAAAAAACCCATTGTGATTATCACAGTGGGTTCTCTTCAACCATCAAATACGGCGATAGTTTTGGCTCGTCTTTAATCGCCTTACTGCGCCTGCCACAACGTTTCATCTGCATATAACGCTTCAATCGTTTCGCGCTTGCGGATTAGCTGATGACTATCGCCAGAAACCATCACTTCGTTAGCACGTGGGCGTGAGTTATAGTTACTACTCATGGTAAAGCCGTAAGCACCTGCGCCCGTAATGGTAAGTACATCGCCTGTGGCCAATGACAGTAGGCGGTCTTTTGCCAAGAAATCACCCGTCTCACAAATTGCGCCAACGATATCCCACGGCTGCGTACCATCCGTATCGATACCAGCACTAGGTAACACACTTGGAATCACCGCCATCTCAGCTTGGTATAAAGCAGGACGAATCAAGTCATTCATCGCGGCATCAACGATAGCAAAATTCTTATGCTCAGTCGGCTTGAGTACGTCAACTTGAGTCAATAGCACGCCAGCATTGGCAACGATACTACGACCTGGCTCAAAGAACACAGTCAAGCCAAGCTCGCTAAGTTTTGGCAATAACGCTTGGGCAAACTCATCGATAGAAACAGGCGTCTCATCAATATAGCGCACCCCTAAACCGCCGCCCAAATCAATATGCTGCAACTCAATACCAGCATCACGCAGGCTATGTATCAGTTCAATAATTTTATCTAACGCTGCAACAAATGGCTCTACTTCAGTCAACTGCGAGCCGATATGACAATCAATACCAACGATGTCTATATGTGATAAATCAGCCGCTTGCTGATAAACCGCTAATGCGTCTTCGTGAGTGATACCAAACTTGTTGTCTTTGAGACCTGTTGAGATATATGGATGGGTTTTGGCATCGACGTTAGGGTTGACGCGTAATGAGATTGGCGCAGGCTTATCGAGTGACTTTGCCACATCATTAATTAAAGTCAGCTCGCTGATTGATTCAACGTTAAAACAGCCGATACCTTGAGTCAGCGCATATTCGATATCACTATACGTTTTGCCAACGCCTGAGAATACCACCCGTTCAGCCGCCCCACCTGCCGCCAATACACGCATCAGCTCACCGCGAGAGACAATATCAAACCCAGCACCTGCCTGTGCTAAAACACCCAGCACAGCAAGGTTAGAGTTTGCTTTTACGGCATAGCATACTTGATGATTCAGACTGGCAAAGCTATCAGTATAAGCTTGATAAACGTCCAATATTGCCTGCTTTGAATACACGTAGCAAGGTGTGCCATATTGTTTTGCCAACTCATCGATACTGACCTGCTCCATATACAATGCATCGCCGCGATAGCTTAGCGCTGGCAAGTGAGCACTCAACGCTTTGGGATCGATATACAACCCTTGCTCAGTTTGGATAGTAACGGATTCAACAGTGGCAGAATCGGTCAAGTCAGCAGGTAGTTCAGAATGACTCATATAAACATCTCTAATATAATCAGATTATCAAGGGTGAAAATTAAATTTAGGTAGCAAAGCTATTTAGTCAATCAGGCAGTAAAGAATCGACAGTTAGTTAAACTGTTAATTAAACTTTTAATTAGCAGTTTAACTAACCGCTATCTATTGGCTCAGCTTAACAACTATTAGTCTAGTAATGAATAGCTTGGCAATTAATAGTCGTTAGGATCGGTACTAGGCTCAGGCAGTACCATTTGCTCTTCTAGGTAGCGGTTTTTTTGATAGTTATCATCGTCGATACCCGCAAAGGCTGCATCTTGTGGATGGCTAGTACTATCCAGTACAGACGCACTGCCCTCTATCGTTTGACTATTAGAGTCTGCCAAATATAGATCGCCTTTTTGCCCGCAGCCTGACAATCCTAGCATAACCACACTGCCAATAAATAAAGTGGCAACAGCCTGACGACTGGTACGAGCGAACGAGCTAGCATGCTTGGCTGCTGAGGGGCTGTGTATAGTAGACATATAATAGATAACCTGTGAGCTTACGACGGCATAATGGCGATAGTAAATCATGATAAATAAAAAATAAGTGGACAGCCAAACCGGCAGTTAAAGCACTGTCGTTAAGACCATTTTCATCATAGCATTATTACATAAAGCTGTACGGATACTGAATATGATTGGTGAATAAATTTGCGTGATGTTGGATATTTTCTAAAACATTAGTCGAATTTTTATAGTAATATCGTCTGCGAGTTTAGATATGAATGTATGACATATGGGTGTCTCGACAATATTTCTTACAATTTCGTGAGTCATAGCCCTGCTATGTAGCCCATATAAGTTATCCATTTATAGTTCTATAACTCATTGAATATAATTGATTTATTTTATATTTAGCCATTTATTAATCACACATTTTAAACCTTGCCCCTGTCGTGGTGTAGAAACAAAAATGTGTTACATTATATTCCCAGTTTGCGGCAGCAATAGGATGCTAGCCTGAGATGCAGACGCATTACCTCATGAGCATGGATGCATAGCAATGTCAGAAATAGTAGCCCAAGTATAAACAAAATCGCCAATATATTTGCTGGAGATTATCGGCATATATATAGCTGATTTTCATTTACTCGGCGGTTATCAACTTCATCAATTCCGTATAATAATGACATCATGTCTCAGTGACCTTTACTACAGCACTTGAGATATCAGCGATGTAGCATTGGATGATAATAAAACAGGACGTGGCAATAGACGTCTTTTTTGTATCGAACGAACGATATAATTGATTTGCCCTTTATAAAAACCAATCTAAGGATAGAGTATGAGCGCCAACCTAAGTACCACTTTTGATGATAAGAACAGTGAAACATCAACCCTAACCAGCCCCACTTTAGTCCTCAACTGCGGTTCGTCTTCTATCAAATACGCGTTGATCAGCGATGACAACTCTACTCGTATCACCGGTCTTGCTGAAAACTTAGGTCTCGATACAGCCCGTATCAAACACACCACGCTAAATGGCGATAAGTTAGAGATTTCTATCCCTGGTGGTAGTCACAAACTCGCCTTACAAAAAATTCTAGAGCTACTAGAGCAATATCATTTCATCGCAGTCGGGCACCGCGTGGTACATGGCGGCCGTGAGTACTCTGAAGCGGTTCGCGTTGATCAGCATGCGCTAGAAGAAGTAAAACGCTTAAAGATACTAGCTCCACTACATAACCCTGCAAATGCTTTGGGTATTGAAGCGGTTCAAGCTATTTATCCTGATATCCCACAAGTTGTGGTATTTGATACCGCCTTTCACCAAACTATGCCACCCGTCGCCTTTCGCTATGCGTTACCAAAATATCTATACGAAGAGCACAAAATCCGTCGTTATGGCTTCCATGGTACGTCTCATGCCTACGTCTCAGAACGTGCTAGTCAGGTTACTGAAGCAAAAGGTCCTCATGGCTGGATAACCGCTCATCTAGGTAATGGTTGCTCAGCAACTGCCGTATATGATGGCAAAAGTCTCGATACCAGCATGGGTCTGACTCCACTCGAAGGACTGATGATGGGCACACGTAGCGGCGATGTCGACCCAAGCTTACATATGCATCTGAAACGTCAGCTCGGTATTAGTTTGGAAGAAACGGATAAGATGCTAAATAGCGAAAGCGGTCTGCTTGGTATCTCTGGTCTATCAAATGATTTGCGTACTATTGAGCAAGCTGCGAGCGAAGGCCATAAAGATGCGCAGCTCGCTATCGAGATGTTCTGCTACCGCGCTGGTAAATACCTTGCCAGCTTAAGCTGTGCACTGCCTGAATTTACCGGTATTGTTTTCACTGGTGGTATTGGCGAAAACTCTGTCACCACGCGCGCAAGCATTTTAGCCGTCATGCGTCATTTCGGTATCAAAATGGACGCTGAAAAGAACGCTGGATTGTACGGTGGCCAAGAAGGCAGCTTCCAAGCAGAAGGTAGCAGTGTCGAGCTGTGGGTCATTCCTACAGATGAAGAGTACCGCATCGCTCAAGAGACTCGTCAAGCATTGAAATTAGTATAAGACGATTGATTATAATGCCTAGCGCTTATCGTTCTAAACGATTTTAAAAAGCTGAGAACAAATAAGATAAAGCGCTTGGTGTTTTTATACTGCACTGCTTATGCTGCTCAAAATGACTCGACGTCTAAAATAAAATAAATTGTAGGACACATTATGCAAACCATTTTACTTGTTCCCATTAGTCGCGGTATCGGTGTGACATCAGCCGCGCTAGGGCTAATCCGTGCCTTTGATTATAACGGTATCAAAGCGGGCTTTATGAAGCCGTTTTTGCAAGATGATACGCTAGACAAACAGCACAGCTTAGACAGCTCAAGCGCATTGACTATGCACGCATTTGGCCTAAATCCGCCTGACTCTATCAGCCGTCAACACGTCGAGCGTATGCTAGGCGATGACAATCTTGATGACTTGATGGAAGAAGTAATTGCCAATTTTCATACGATTGATGATGGTCATGACGTGATTATCTGTGAAGGTCTGGTGCCAACCACTGAGACCTCTTATGCTTCACAAATTAACCGTGCACTTGCTCACGCGCTAGACGCCAAAATTATATTTGTCAGTACCGCTGATATCAGTAAACCTGCTTATTTAGCAGACAAACTGGATGTCCATGCCCGTGAGTTTGGCGGTGTCATCGATTCACGGACACTAGGCGTGATATTGATGCGGGTACAAGACGTGCCGAACACCTTTGACAATCAACCTGTCGCGCCTGGTGAGGCCGTTGTCAGCTTAGATCCAATTTTTCTACAAGAGGTTCAGCGTCTATCGCCTTCGTTCAATACCGAAGTATTCCGCCTTATCGGGGTGGTGCCTTTTAGTGACTCCCTATCTGTGCCACGCACATGGGATATCGCGACTGAGCTTGATGCGACTTGGCTAAATGTTGGCGAAGCAAAGACACGACGTATCAATCGTATCAGCCTAACCGCTCGTTCAGTAGCGCGCGTCAATGAAGTCTTTAAGCGTGGTACGTTAATGGTCGTGCCAGGCGATCGTGATGACTTGCTATTGGCTGCTGGATTAGCCTGTATCAATGGGATTCCATTGGCAGGTCTGGTGTTGACAGGTGGTATCACCCCAAGCGAGACAGTTGCTGAGCTTTGGCAATCAGCGCTCAAAACTGGCATCCCTGTCATGAGTGTCGAAAGCGACAGCTACGAGACGGTACAGAGCTTGATGCATATGAGTTCTGAGATTCCAAGTGATGATACAGAACGTGCTGATGAAGTCGCTCGTTATGTGGCGGCGCATTTGGATCTAAGTTGGATTAAAGAATACTTCAGCCGCAATCATGAACCGCGTCTGTCACCATCAGCATTTCGTCATCAATTGGTCAAAAAATCACAGCACGCTAAGAAACGCATTGTGCTGCCAGAAGGCGCTGAACCACGTACGGTTGAAGCTGCCTGTATCTGTCAGAGTCGTGGTATCGCCAACTGCGTATTACTTGCTAAACGTAGTGAAGTTGAACAAGTAGCCAAAAACCGTGATCTAACGCTACCTGAAGGGTTGGAAATTATCGATCCTGACAACCTAGATATGAGCAAATATATCGCTGCTGTCGTAGAGCGCCGTAAAGGCAAAACCACTGCGGAAGTCGCTGCTGAATATCTAAAAGACACGGTCTATTTAGGCACTATCATGCTCCAACTAGACGAAGTAGATGGTCTGGTCTCAGGTGCGATTCATACCACTGCCAACACGGTACGCCCAGCATTCCAGCTAATCAAGACCGCGCCGCAGTACTCACTCGTGTCGTCAGTGTTCTTTATGCTGTTGCCTGAGCAAGTGGTCGTCTATGGTGACTGTGCGATCAACCCAGATCCTAATGCTGAAGAGCTGGCTGAGATTGCCATTCAATCAGCACAGTCTGCTGCTGCCTTTGGTATCGATCCAAAAGTTGCAATGATCAGCTACTCTACTGGCTCATCAGGCGCAGGCGCAGATGTCGAAAAAGTCGCCCGTGCAACCCAAATCGTTCGCGAGCGTGCACCAGACCTCAAGGTCGACGGCCCGCTACAATATGATGCGGCATCGGTCATGAGCGTCGGTAAACAAAAGGCACCTGACTCACCTGTTGCTGGACAAGCCAATGTCTTTATCTTCCCTGACCTTAACACTGGTAACACGACGTATAAAGCAGTACAGCGTAGTGCCAACGTCGTCAGTGTCGGCCCTATGCTACAGGGTCTAAATAAACCAGTGAATGATTTATCACGTGGTGCCTTGGTCGACGATATCGTCTATACCATCGCGCTAACCGCTATCCAAGCGTATAGCGATTTGATTTAATCGCTGTAAGGCTCGCTAATTAAAGTTCTATACAACGCCGACTATCATTACGATGGTCGGTTTTTTATTGGTGCTCTGTGACAGACAGTGGTGACAGATGCTCGTCTGCCCTCTACAATAGCCCTATCATCAAATTATTCACCCTAAAAAAGGTCAGCTAGTAAAAGAGCAAGGTGCATCAACGACCACGTGCGCCCTATCTACTTTTATACATTTATTTATGCCAAATACGAGCAACAGCCCTCAAAAGAAAACACCTGCACCTGCCATTCGTGCCTATCTTGGTGGCTCGTTCGATCCAGTACATAATGGTCATCTAGAAGTAGCGATGTCGGTCTATCAGCACCTACTGCCAATCGCCAAGCAGCTACAGCGCACACTGCTCGTGTCCTTATTACCCAATGCACGCTCGCCATTTAAGACGCAAAGTACAGACCCTGACCATCGCTTAGCGATGTTAAAACTAGCGACAGAGAATACACCGATACAGATTAATGAGTTGGAACTGTGGCAAGCGCCGCCTGTCTATACGATCGACAGTGTACGCACATTAAGACAGCAATATCCTAATGACAGTTTGATATTTATCATGGGTATGGACAGCGCACATAGTTTAGATAAATGGAAAGATGGCTTGCGTCTCACCGACCATGTCAATCTATGGGTGTTTAATCGTCAGAGCAGTACCGATATGAGTGATGGCATTAGAGATAAATTTTCTGACAGTATTATCTCTTCTAAAAACCATACAAAGTCCTTACAAGATATTGCTTTTTCAAAAACGCAATTGCCGTTGTCATTGCAGCCTCATATAACAGATTCACCTATCGAGCTATTAACTCCAACCATTCAGCAACTAACAGATAGCTCGAACTCAAGCTCAAGTAACCCTGACTTGAAAAACGCCAATCAAGGACGCATTTATATAGATCCGCGACCCATTACTGCGGTATCAAGCACGAAAATACGTGAACAACTACAGAGAATAGACGATCAAACAAATAAAATGCCAGTCGCTGAGAGGCAAATCGCATCTATAGCATCAATAAATGATATCATTAGCAATACTGAATCTAATCCATTAGCTAAATGGCTAAATCCTGCTGTTTATCAATATATTATCGCCCATCAGCTATATTCTGCTGCTCAATTCCGTTAAAATCGCCTTATCTATGTCATTTTGCCTATCCTGTCTCTATGCGTGACTGACAACATATGATCAGTCGGATAAGACAAATTGACGTTTTACCCCTTTATTTTACATATTTACGATTCAAGAGATTAAAATTTATGACCAACACCATGACTGCAGAACGCCTAACAGAATGCTTGACCCTAGTACAAAGCGCTCTAGATGATATGAAAGCAAAGAACATCACTGTAATGAATGTAGAAGAGTTGACTGACGTAACAGAGCGCATCATCATCGCTGATGGTACCTCAAAGCGTCATGTACGTGCGATGGCTGATAGCGTCGGCGCTGAAGCTAAGCAAGCTGGTTTTATGCCACTTGGCCGTGAAGGCGGCATCGATTCTGACTGGACGTTGATTGATTTGGGCGCAGTTGTCGTCCATATGATGACGCCGCAAGCACGTGAGTTTTATGACCTAGAAGGCCTATGGTCATCACCTGAGCAGTTGGCTGAACTAGTTGCTACGCCTCGCGAAAAGAAAACTGCGGGTCGTCGTAACAAAAACAAATAAGATTGTCAGTGACGATATTCGTTCAAAATTAAGAAACGCTCCACCAAAAAGACCAGAATACTTATTCTGGTCTTTTTTTATGTAAATTTTATGATGATGAACCAGTATAATCAGATACATCATTGAGTACAGATAAGCTCATTTCATATTAATATCTATTAGCCACTAAAATTAAACCGCCTTAGCCTATTCATTTTACCTATTAGGAAACCTTATGAGCGCAGAATCGATCACGTCATTACCTGAGCAAACTTCAACAGACTTTAACCAAGACTTGCCACTACATATCGCCAACTTAACCTGCGTCCGCGCTGGCAAATCTATGCCATTCGCCCGTGAAGAAATGAGCGCCATTGATAAAGCACCTATTAAGTCTCCTGTTGCTGTCAACTTTATGGGCTTAACCACTGATGAACAGGCTGACCGTAAGCATCATGGTGGCCCACTAAAAGCCGTGCATCAGCTAGCACCTGCGACGTATGCAAAAATTAATGCAGAGTTTGGTTTAAAAGTGCGTGTAGGTACATTGGGCGAAAACCTTACGACTGAAGCCGTCAATAGTTTGCCTGAAATGACCGAATCTACGGTTTGTATTGGTGATATTTTTCAATATGGAGGAAGCTTTGAAAACGCTCAAGACACTAGTAATGATGGTGATAGCGTTCAGCTACGGATTGTCCAACCACGCCGTCCTTGCTACAAAATCAATGATCAAATTGGCCAATTTACCAAAGTACCAAATATTGCGGCATGGGTCAGCAAGCAAGGTATCTCTGGTTGGTATTTCCAAGTTGTACGCGATGGCATTATAGACGCTGATTTGCCCGTATATTTGGTTGAGCGTCCTTATCCGTTTGCGACATTGGAGACGCTATGGCAATTGGCAAATTCAAAAGAAAAGTTTGATACTAATGTGATTGAACCGTGGCTCGCGATTGACTGTTTAGAGGACAGTTGGAAAAAGGTTCTGGCTAAGAAAATCCAACAGGATTGAAAAGGTAACACTCAACAAAAACCTTTAATATGACTTTTCTATTTATAAAAGATAGCCAGTACCCTGCGTAATGGCGTCACAAGGTTTTTCATGTTCTATGTCAGCTCCATAATAAACACTTTCTCCTTCTCTATTTTTGATCGTGAAGGAGCACTCCATGAGTGAAAAGACAGAAAGTATCAGCTACTTACAAGCGATAGCGATTAGCGTTGGTGCGATTATCGGCTGGGGTGCGTATGTCATGCCAGGCGATTTGTTTTTACCGCAGTCGCAACTATTAGGCTCTTCTGTCGCTATTATTATCGGTACTTTAGCCATTTATATGGTTGCACGTGCCTATATTAATTTGCTGACCCAAACGCCAGAGAACGAGTCAGGCGGTATCTATTGGATTGAAAAATACATCAATCGCAAGCATGCTTATATTTATGGTTGGGGCGTTACGATAGGCTATATTTCTATTATCGCGCTCAATATATCAGCTGTCGCTTTGCTACTGCGCTATCTGTTACCTAGTGGCTTACAATTAGGCTATCTGTATACGATTGCTGGTTGGGAAGTCTACGCCAGTGAAGTGTTCTTATGCAGCGCGGCTATTATTCTGTTCAGTTATATCAATCTAAAAGGCGTACGAGTCGGCGCAAAAATCCAACTCTATATCGCCCTCTTTATGATTCTATCAGTCACCGCGCTATTTTTTGCCTCGCTTTGGATGACACCAACGAGCCAAACATTTTTGCCAACTGATATGTCTAGCGGCTCTATCACCAGTTTGGCATGGTTACCTATTTTGGCCGTTATGCCATGGGCGTATGTTGGTTTTGAGACCACACCTCAAATTTCAAAGGCGATTAGTGATTCAAAAACCAAGACCAAAAGTATTATCCTAATTTCACTCATAGCTGGCGTGTTGTTTTACTTTTTGATCAACTACTTTACCGCGCTAAACATGAGCTTTGACTATCAAGCGATCAAAGACAGCCACTGGGCGACAGGTGAAGGCATAGACAATCGGATTGGTAGCATTGGCATCTGGCTGCTATCGATCGCTATGATTGGCTCGATAATGAGCGGTATCAACGGCTTTATATTGTCATCGGTCAAGCTCTTAGAATCTATGGGCGACACGTCATTATTGCCCAGCGTATTTACAGATAAACACAACCAATTCAGTAAGCAAAAGACCGTTATATTGATATGCTTGGTGTGCCTACTCTCTCCTTGGCTAGGTAGAAACTATCTACTCGATATCGTGACGATGGCGTCCTTGGGCATCACCGTTGGCTTCGCTTATGTCACAACCGCTGACCTCATCAATGAGCGAAAAAAGAAACAAGCGGGTCTGCTAAATTATCTCTCTGTATTCATCAGTGTGGTCTTTATATCGCTGTTACTGCTACCATTTTCACCAGCAGCGCTGTCATTCAATGCTTATGTCTTGCTAGGATTCTTTATTCTGCTCGGGGCAATTGGTTATAAAAAAATCGCAGTCAATCCTAATGTTAATTAAACATAAATAGCATTTGCTAGTTGGGCACAATAAACATCAAACGCAAACGATGCTATATGCTATCACCGCAACCCTTCCCATACAGAGCATTTCATGGCAAAAAACATTTCCTCGATGGCATTAGCTTCAGTACTAGTATCATGCGCTATGCTATCGCTTGTAGGCTGCGTATCAACGACAGCGCCGCGTTATGTCATCGACAGCGATAGCTACCAAGCCACTGGCAAAAGCGAGCGCATCAAAACCATAATCTTGCACTACACGGTCTCTGATAATGAGCGCTCAATAAAGACATTGACCACGGGCAATGTGAGCGCGCACTATCTAGTATTAGACAACGACGACAATAAAATCTATAACCTAGTACCAGAGAGCGAGCGCGCATGGCATGCAGGTGATGGCGGTTTTGCAGGACGGACGATATTAAACGATACCTCTATCGGTATCGAGATCGTCAATAGCGGCATCAAGCCTGAATATCGAGACGCACTAAAAAATGGCACGCTCGATTATCATCCTTATGAGCACTATGTGGCATTTGATGAATTGCAGATTAAAAAAGTCGCACAACTGGTGCAAGATATCGCCACGCGCTATGACATCTCACCAAAGAATATTATCGGTCACTCCGATATGGCACCCTCGCGCAAGATAGACCCCGGTGCAAAGTTCCCGTGGGAGCGACTGTATTTCGATTACGGTATCGGCGCTTGGTATGATGAGTTTGATAAGCAGTTCTTTATGAATCAAGATGAATTTGCGTCGGCAACGATACCTGAAATTAAGCAAGCGTTTCGCAAATATGGCTATCAAATCAATGACACTGATACGTGGGACAAAGCCAGTCGCGATGTCGTCTATGCGTTTCAACTGCACTTTAGAGCTCAGCAGCCAACGGGTAATATGGATAGCGAGACCTATGCGATATTGCAGGCGCTAAATAAGAAGTATGCTGGTCGGGATGACTTTTATTAAAGAATACAGACTATCAGGAGACATAAACCATGGATAACTCTCAACAAGATGAGCAAGATGATCTGCAAAAATATCTAGAAGAAAAAGCCAGACAAGAGCAAGAAAGCGAACAGGAAAAGAAAGAGGAACAAGAACCTGAGCCACTTTCTGCCTATGATGCTTGTGTGCTAAAGGAAAGCGCTAAGATTCATGATTTGATCGCTGAAGCTCAGAAGCGTCCCAAAGATGACTAACTGGATAGACGGTATTTACCAATCAAGATTATAAGAATACGCAAGCTAATGTCTTATGTTTTAAGACATTTCTAAGTCACTATGAAACCAATACCACAACTAAACAGCACTATATCATTTTATAAAAGAAGGACTATCTACCAACTATTTAGGCTATTTATTGCGATAGGCTAATGATAAAATCACCGCTCACAGGGTTATAGATAGTATCACTGCTCGCACCATCTCGTTGGCTTCCCGCCTCTTTAGTTTTATCGTTGATTTTAATGATGGCTAGGATGCTGCACGGCTTTGATAGCTTGACTTTGATAACTTGATTCTATGACCAGTCTCAATATCTTTATTATCAAACGAACACCAATAATACTAAAAAAGGAATATTTATGTATCAAGCCTTTCAAAAACACCTACAACAAGAAATCAGTGATATACGCGAGGCAGGACTATATAAAAACGAGCGCGTTATCACTTCTCCACAAGATGCACTCATCAAGATCGCCGATGGCCGTGAGATGCTTAACTTCTGCGCCAATAATTACCTTGGACTGTCTGATCACCCTGAGATTAAAAAGGCGGCGATCAAAGCCATCGAAGACTCAGGTTATGGCATGTCATCGGTGCGTTTTATTTGTGGTACGCAAGATTTGCATAAGCAATTAGAGGCGTCGATTTCCAAGTTTTTTAATACCGAAGATACGATTCTTTATGCGGCCTGTTTCGATGCCAATGGTGGTGCATTTGAGCCACTGCTAACTGCTGAGGATGCCATTATTTCTGATTCGCTAAATCATGCCTCAATCATTGATGGGGTACGCCTATGTAAAGCCGCGCGTTATCGCTACGCCAATGCAGATATGCAAGATTTAGAGACGCAATTGCAAGCGGCGCAAGCTCAGCGTTTTCGTTTGATTGTCACCGATGGTGTGTTTTCAATGGATGGCAATGTCGCGCCAATGGATGAGATCTATGCGTTGGCACAAAAATATGATGCCATGGTCATGATTGACGAGTCACATTCAGCAGGCGTGGTCGGTCGCACTGGTGGCGGCGTGACTGAATTGTTTGATCTGCGTGGCGATATTGAGCTGATCACTGGAACTTTAGGCAAGGCATTTGGCGGTGCTATTGGCGGCTTTACGACAGGTAAAAAAGAAATGATTGAGATGCTGCGTCAACGCTCACGCCCGTATCTATTTTCAAATTCTATTCCTCCTATGGTGGCTGCCGCTGGGGTAAAAGCGTTTGAGATGCTGTCGCAAGACAATACCCTACAAGACCAATTGCATGAAAATACCGCCTATTTTGTGAAGCAAATGCAAGATGCAGGCTTCGACATCAAGCCTACCGAGTCTGCCATTTGTGCGGTGATGCTCTATGATGCCAATGTCTCGCAACAGATGGCAGACGCACTGCTTGAAGAAGGCATTTATGTGATTGGCTTCTTCTATCCTGTCGTACCCAAAAATGAGGCTCGCATTCGTGTACAGCTTTCTGCTGCTCATACTCGCGAGCAGCTAGACCAGTGTATCGCCGCCTTTATCAAAGTCGCCAAGCAAATGAAGGTGATTGATTAAGCATCACTCAGAACTTATCTAAATTCAATAATTAAGTACAACACAGTTAAATAAGAGAAAAGTATGAAAGCACTGGTTAAAGCCCATGCCGAAAAAGGTATCTGGATGCAAGACATGCCAGAACCAACGGTTGGAATCAATGACGTTAAAATTAAAATTAAAAAAACCGCCATTTGCGGCACAGATTTACACATTTATAAGTGGGATGAGTGGTCACAAAAGACCATAAAAACGCCAATGATTATCGGACATGAATACGTCGGTGTCATTAGTGAAATGGGCGATGGCGTCAAGCATCTTGAAATAGGTGACCGAGTCACAGGCGAAGGCCATATCGCTTGCGGGCATTGCCGTAACTGCCGCCGTGGTAAGCTACATGTGTGCGAAAACACCATCGGCGTGGGCGTTGACCGCGATGGCGCGTTTGCCGAATATTTAGTGATACCTGCCGACAATGTCATCAAACTCGATGAGCGTATCAGCGATGAGATGGCCGCAATTATGGACCCGTTTGGCAATGCTACTCACACTGCCCTTTCATTCCCTGTACTGGGTGAAGACGTGCTAATTACGGGTGCAGGACTGATTGGGTCAATGGCAACGGCGATTTGCCGCTTCGCAGGGGCGCGTAATATTGTAGTCAGTGATATTAGTGATTATCGTCTAGAGCTTGCCAAAAAAATGGGCGCGACGATGACCATCAACCCAGCCAAGGGTGAAACCATCGAAGGCGCTATCGATGAGTTAAAAATGCATGGCTTTGATATTGGGCTTGAGATGTCAGGCTCGCCTCAGGCCTTTGATTCGATGATTAGTAACATGTATAACGGCTCTAAAATTGCGCTCTTGGGCATTTTGCCTAACACCACCACGGTGGATTGGAGCAAGATTATTTTTAAGGCGTTAACCTTAAAAGGTATTTATGGTCGTGAGATGTGGGAGACGTGGTATCAAATGGAGCAAATGCTGATTAGCGGTATTGATCTGTCGCCAATCATTACCCATCGCATGCACATTGATGACTTTCAAGAAGGCTTTGATATCATGGAAAGTGGGCAATGCGGTAAGGTAATTTTAAGCTGGGATTGATAATGTAGTGCGTCAGTATTTGAGAAGTCGTGGTTAGGGTTTAAATTATTACGACTGATAAAACGGCACTGATTTCAGTGCCGTTTTTTTTGATGTTAAGAAGTGCTAAGATTCATGAGTTGATTGCTGAGTCTAAGAAAGGGACAACTTATTAGGAAAAAAACATGGACAGAAAAATAGTTTTTTATGATCTTCGTATGCTAGCAAAAATAGAAAACGGAATTTACATTTTAGATGTTTCTGTTGAGAGCGGATTTGCAGAATATAACGTAATCGTAGATATAAATGCTCAAGACTTTGAAGTAATTGAAAATGATAAGTATAGAGCAATACTGCTTAAAGCTGCACTACATCGACCTTTTCAGCTTAAAGAAACCGCATTAAACAAGGCTGAACAACGATACTATCTAGATATGATCCTTCATGCGGATGAATCTGAGGTCAACACCTTTCTTACAAAGTTAGATCATGGACAAGCTAATGGTGCAATATCCAGCATGGTGCGTAAAGCAAGCAACAGAGATATAGAAAAACTGCGCAATGCAAATTGGTTTTATTGAAACGTAATGTATAACGAATAATTGTAAGTTAGTGTCGAGAGACGAAACTCAACACGTTATTTGCTACGACTATTAATTTAAAAACATTGTGTATTTTAAGCCCTACTCAACCTACTTGCTTGGCATAGTAACTGTATAGTTATTTATCTCCAGTTTTTAATTATTTTATCTTTAAAAATAGCTGTAGATGAATTCTTAGATAAATACTCTATTACCCCTAGTAACTCCTTGGAGTCATCAATTCTAATTGGCACAAATGCTGGCTCAAAACTAGTGTAGCCTATTTTAAACTTTTTTAATTTCACTTTGATTCCATCGATTAGTAAATATGCATCCAAGAAAACTTCTTCGTGCAAATGTTCTCCTGAACTACTAGAATCTAGCTTTAATTTATCGCTAAGCTCTAAAAAAGAGTAGGTCATCTGTTTATCGAGATCTTCAATCAAAACCTTATCTTGCATTTCTGGAGTTACAATATATTTTTCAAGATTAATGTGAGGGTTTTCTTCTACCCAACCTTTATCAACTTCAGCTTTAATACTATTTATCAGATTTGGTTGAGAAATTTGAATATTAATATTAATCTGCTTAATAAGAGGGTTGCCTTCTTTATCCTCCCAATCTTCATCTTTCTGTTCTCGTACTATTAGTAACTCAATTTTATTGTGCTTAGCCTTAGTCTTTGCCCCACTTTGATAACCTGTTTTTGTTGCAAATACCGGTATTAGGTCTGGAATATCTTTTATCTTACCAACTAGAGCATCTATTTTTTCAACTGAAATCGTGGACGCATAATCTTTACATTCAATTACGGTTTTATAAGTAAGCCCTGCTACTTCATACTCCCAATACAGGTCAAATTCACGGTCTATCCCACAGTTATCTATAATTTTTTTATTTCGTTCTATTTCTATGTTTTTTTGTGACATAAATTCTTCAGCATTAATAAGTGCTTGCTGCAAATTTTGTACGAAAATTTCGTAATTTTTACCATCGGACATATTGTTATTCTCGATTCTGAACTATGTTTAATGTAGCTTAATTATTAATCTAAAAGAAGCATATATTTTTAAAACTCGTAAAAGATATATCATTCTCAAAAACAGTAAACAGTAATAAAAACACCACGTCACTGCTAGCCCAGACTGGCAGATACAAGCGGAAGGCGGGAAATAGCTCCCCTACTTTCAAACCCAAACCCCAAACACAAAAAAGGTGAGCTTTGCGCCCACCTTTTTTATTTGTAGAACACTAGTCCAAACTAACTTAGTCAATCTTAACGAAGCAACCTAAGACGTCAAAAGACTTTATATATTACTCAACTCTCTTAACGCAGATAACGCCTGTTCCGCCTTAACATCCGATACAAATATATGGTCATGATAATAGGCAGCGATCACATTGGCACTGATACCTTTTGAGGTCAGTTTGGTTGACACGGCTGCGGTTAGACCTACCGCTTCTAAACTTGAATGCACCATCAGAGTGATTTGCCGAAACACGCCCTCGTAATGCAAATCTGCCTCATCAGCCTTGTTTTTTGTCAAAACCAGAGTCAGCCCCTCTGACTCTACAAACGTCGCGATTGGCACTAGGTTTACGTATTCTGCTAGCTGCCCTTTTACGGTACAAAACACAAATAATTCATCAACCAGTGCTGGCTGCATCGAACTCAATAGCTCATTGATATCTGTAATTCCTGACATTTTATTCTTCCTTATTTTGCTTCATTTGAGTCTTTGTTAATCGCAATTTTAACATGGGTATCATTACCTATACTCGTGAAAACACGGTATAAACGCTAACCCTTATTTCCAAACACTCAAACCTTAAACACAAAAAAGGTGAGCCTAAGCCCACCTTTTTATTTAACAAACAACTATCTAAAACTATAAGCAATTGCTAGAGGTTTGAGTAGCGACTAGCGCAACCAAGCACGGGCGTTGCGGAACATACGCATCCACGCACCGTCTTCGTCCCACTCTTCTGGTTTCCAGCTGTGATTATAAGCTTTTAGGTTACGCTCAGGATGCGGCATCATGATAGTAACGCGACCGTCGGTGCTACATAGACCCGTGACACCGCCGAGCGAACCGTTTGGATTGAGCGGATACGTCTCGGTTGGATGACCTTGGCTGTCGACATAACGCATCGCAAGTTGACCGTGTTTTGCCATACCGTCGATTTCTGTGTTGTCTAGCGTGGCATAACCTTCACCGTGCGCCACCGCGATTGGCAAAATGCTGTCTTGCATACCTTTGAACAGGATAGACTTGGTACGCTCGATTTTGACATTGACTGTACGCGCTTCAAAACGAGCCGACTGGTTGGCGATGAAGCGTGGGAAGTTATCTGCACCTGGAATGAGGTCTTTTAACTGAGCCATCATCTGACAACCGTTACAGACACCTAGTGAGAAGGTATCAGGACGGGCAAAGAAGCGGACAAACTGCATGCGTAGCTCGTCATGGAACAAGATAGAGTTCGCCCAGCCAGAGCCAGCGCCCAGTACATCACCATAACTAAAGCCACCACAAGCGACCAGACCGTCGAAATCACGTAGATTGATACGGCCACTGAGTAGATCGCTCATGTGGACATCGACCGCTTCAAAGCCAGCTTGGGTAAAGCCTGCTGCCATTTCCGTCTGACCATTGACGCCTTGCTCACGCAAGATAGCGACTCTTGGTCTGCTGTTATCAGAATCAGCGCGACTGTTTACATACGGCTCTTCAACTTTTTGATTCAGATCAAAGTTTGGCGCAGCGATTAGGCCTTTATGGCTCGCATCAGCGATTAAGTCATACTCTTGCTGTACGCACGCTGGGTTATCACGGCGACGCGCAATTTGATAGCTGACCTGCGTCCATGCTTGCTGTAATTCAGTACGGCTAAAGCGTAGAGTGTCATCACCCATGAGCGTTGGCGTTTGGATTAGTAAGCTGTCTTCTTCAGAGCTTTGACCGACGAGGCTAAGCATATCGCTGACGTTGTTTTGCTCTGCTAGCTCCATCAAAGTAGCAACGTTTTCTGGCAATACTTGGATGACCGCGCCCAACTCTTCGCTGAACAGCTGACCGAGTAAGTTATCATCCGTCAATGACAGCTTGATACCCTGACGGCTGGTGAACTGCATCTCTGCGATAGTCGCCAACAGACCGCCATCACCGATATCATGATAAGCGCTGATGACGCCTTGCTCATTACCCGCTTGGATAAAGTTAAAGAAGTCGATCAAGTCGCTTGGCTGCGCTAAATCTGGGCAATCGTTACCCAATTGACTCAGCGTTTGCGCAAGGATTGAACCGCCTAGACGTAGCTTGCCTTTAGACAAGTCAATACGATAGAACGCGCTGTCGCCATTGATTAGCTCAGGGGTTAGCGTTTTTGCGACGTCAACGACAGGGGCAAACGCAGTCACGACCAAACTCATTGGCGACACAACTGATTTGTCTTGATTGTCGCCATTGTCGTTGGCATTCTCGTTGTCAGTCCAGTTAGCACGCATCGATAGCGAGTCTTTACCGACTGGGATAGCGATACCCAGTGCTGGGCAAAGCTCTTCGCCAACGGCATGTACCGCATCGAACAATGCAGCATCTTCTACGTCATCACCACACGCGGCCATCCAGTTCGCTGACATCGTGATATCAGATAACTGAGCGATACGCGCACCAGCGATGTTGGTAATCGCTTCACCGACTGCTAGACGCGCCGAGGCTTTTGGACTGATAAGAGCAATAGGCGTACGCTCGCCGACACTCATGGCTTCGCCAGTCATTGGCTGACCATCTAACGCCACCAAGCCAGAAGCGGTCACCGCACAATCCGATACAGGCACTTGATAGCGTCCCACATACTGATCACGCACGACCATACCCGTGATAGAACGGTCACCAATGCTAATCAAGAATGATTTGCTCGCGACAGTTGGATGACGCAATACATCGGTGATTGATTCAGCTAGATTTACATCACCAAGCTCTAATGCTGGTAACGTGCTCTCGGTACGCTCAAAGCTGCGCTGCATCTTTGGTGTACCGCCTAGCAGTACTTGCATCGGCATATCGACTGGTTGCTCGTCCAATAGCTCATCATCAACGATTAGCTGACGGATATCCGTCGCCTCGCCCAAGATGGCATATGGGCAACGCTCACGGGCACAGATAGCATCGAATTGATCTTTGCTCTCTGGGCGAATCGCTAGCACATAACGCTCTTGCGCTTCGTTTGACCAGATGGCCATTGGTGACATGCCAGCTTCTAACGATGGAATCTTACGCAAGTTCAGATGCGCGCCCATTTCATGGTCATTGACCAGCTCTGGCATTGCATTAGACAGACCACCTGCCCCTACATCATGTAGTGAGACAATTGGGTTGCCGTCTTTACTGTTATTGCTTACATCGACATCATCACCCGCTAATGCCCAGCAGCGATCAAGGACTTCTTGGCAACGACGCTCCATCTCAGCGTTATCGCGCTGAACTGAGGCAAAATCCAAACCTTCATCAAGGTCACCACTATCGACTGACGATGCGGCACCGCCGCCCAGACCGATTTGCATCGCAGGGCCACCAAGAACGATTAGCAAATCGCCTTTTGTGATTGCATTTTTTTCAATCAGATTGCGTTTGATGTTGCCGTAACCACCTGCCAACATGATTGGCTTATGATAACCGCGCATCTCGCTACCGTCTTTTGCCGCAGAGGTATCTAGCTGAAAACTACGGAAGTAACCGCATAGATTTGGACGACCAAACTCGTTTGAGAAATTGGCTGAGCCTAATGGCGCTTCGGTCATGATCTCAAGGCTGGTTGCCATACGATCTGGCGTACCATAATCCTGCGTGCTCAATTGACCTGACTGCTCCCACTTTTCACTAAGCTCTGGGATATGCAGATGTGACACGTGGAATCCCGTTAGACCCGCTTTTGGCTTGCCGCCGCGACCAGTCGCGCCTTCATCACGAATCTCACCGCCAGCACCCGTCGCTGCACCAGAATAAGGGGCAATCGCCGTTGGGTGATTGTGCGTCTCAACTTTCATTAAGATATCGATGTTCTCTTGATGAAAGTCGTAAGGATGGATTGAGTTGGCATCCATCGCGTCAGTTGGGATAGGATAAAAACGCATGCCATCAGACCCTGCCATGACCGCAGCATTGTCTTTATACGCTGACAAGATGCCTTGTGGGTTCGACTGGTACGTGTTTTTAATCATTTGGAACAGTGACTTTGGCTGCACTTCACCATCGACTGTCCACTGGGCATTAAAGATCTTATGACGGCAATGCTCTGAGTTTGCCTGTGCAAACATCATTAGCTCAACGTCCGTTGGGTTGCGTTTCAACTCATTGACATACGCATTCATCAGATAATCAATATCTTCACTTGATAACGCAAAGCCAAATTCTGTATTAGCTGATTCTAGCGCTGACTGACCTTGTCCTATCACATCAACATAGTTCAATGAGGCTGGCGCTTGATCGTCAAACAATTTGCTGACATCGCTCAAGTCATAAACCAAGCTCTGAGTCATACGGTCAAACAATAACTGCTCGGCGTCTACTGGTAGTTTTTCGCCTGCGTCACCGTCTATTTTTTCATCGAGGGTTAACGTATAAACGACAACACGCTCAACACGATTGATCTCGATTTCACAGTTATTAAAGATATCTGTCGCTTTACTTGCCCATGGCGATATCGTACCAAAACGCGGCCCAACGATGACTTGTAGTTGGTTGTCTTGCGGCGTATTTAGCGTTGCTGACTGGTCAACCGCCAGTAGATCTAGCGCTTTTTTATGTTCATCACCAGATAGCTCTCGTGATAGCACATACACTTGCTGTGTACTTATTTGACTGACATTTAGCTCGGTTTTTTGCTGAAACTGACTGATGAGTTGCTGCGTCTGAAAATCGGTAAGAAACGGTTGTCCGGCGATGGTCATCATAAAGGCATAATCCGTAAGATCAAGGCATCTCTGCCATGCTAAGTAAATGGTCTGGGTATTATAACAAGAAGACCTGTAATAAGCAGGTCTAAACCGAGATAAATTGCCGATAAGTTGCGTTCTATCGTGACTTAGTATTTGCGAATTGATAATTCAAAAAAGTATCTTTTTAAGTCCTTTTTGAATAATTTATCGAAAAATAGAACGCTCAAATCTATGCTGTCACAATTTTTACCTAACCTCCATATTCCTTACAAACACTCACATCGCATTACTGGGAGCCTATATAAATATAGGGTGACAACTCGGTATTCTAGTCTCAGTTGTTAAGGCGACGATGACGTTTAACTTTTAGATTTATTTAATGGTTAAACATATCTAGCCTGAAGAAAAATTACTATAAATAATCAACTGTTCAATTCGGCTAATTAAAACAACGCTATATAAGCCCAATTAAAACACTATAAAAAAGGAAATTTATTATGAGTAGACAAGACCATATCGATAAAGTACAAGAACTGGTAAAAGAAGTGAAATTTGCCATGATGACCACTCGTACTCATGAAGGCCATTTACATGCTTGCCCAATGACTACTAGCGAAACAAGCATTGGCGCAAAAGAGATTTGGTTCATTGGTGACAAGACTACTGAAACCATTAAAGATATTGAAAAAGACCCACAAGTGAACTTGGCATATGTCAGTCAAGATTCAAAGGATTATGTCTCAATTAACGGTAAAGCAGAATTGGTCGAAGACCAAGAAAAGCTAGACGAGCTATGGTCGCCAATTTACAATGCGTTTTATGAGCAAGGTAAAGAAGATCCAAATGTCCAGTTAATCAAAGTCGTCCCACATGGTGCCGAATACTGGTTAAGCGGTAGCTCAGTAGTTAATATGTTTAAGATGACTACTGCTGCAGTAATGGACGGTAAGAAAGCGACCAACTTAGGCGAAAACAACTCAGTGACACTATAAGTCGTCTGATTTATAAGTAGCAAAAACAAAAACGCCAGTGGCTAATGCGACTGGCGTTTTTTATTGTCTGAATTTTATGCTGATTACTTTTGTCTTATAGTTTTATCCGCTTTGCTTTAAATAAGGCCAAGCAGCTTTTAGATAAATCATCATCGACCATAAGGTAAGTATCACAGCGGCGACCATTAATACATAACCGATGGTTTCAAGTGACTGCCAGTTAAGCAATAGTACGGTAATCGCTACCATCTGGAACGTGGTTTTTAGTTTGCCAACATAAGATACCGCGACGCTAGTGCTCTTACCCAACTCCGCCATCCACTCACGTAACGCTGATACTGCGATTTCACGCGAAATAATGACGATAGCCGCTATTGCCATAATGATATTGGGGTGCCACTGTACAAGGACGATGAGCGCTACAGCCACCATCAATTTATCAGCAACAGGGTCCAAAAAGCGACCAAAGGCTGACATGACGTTTAGTTTACGAGCAAAATAGCCATCGAGCCAATCGGTAATCGCGGCAATAATAAAAACGCCAGTCAATAATAAATGGCGCAACAAACTATCACTAAACTCACTCATCCCAACGCGCGCAATGACATTGTCTGAAATCGCAGGCATACCAATACCCATGGCTGGCGGCCAATAAGCAATCGCGACAAATAGTGGAATCATCAAGATACGAGCAATCGTAAGGTTGTTAGGCAAGTTAAAAATACTCTTGGTATTTTGCGAACTTGGCGGTTCTTCCTGCGTATGCAAATGCGTGCTGTCAGTCATGGCAAACCCAGTTTAATATGAACATAATAATGGCAGATAGCTTAGCATTTTTCGGACAAGGCGTCATGCCATCTCTGCAGCGATTAAGTTATCAAAGATATCAAGAAAGGTATCAAGATTGACTAGATGACCTTCTATCGACATAAGCTATTGAAATTATTGGAAGCCTTTATAAATGATGTCATCATAAAGCTGCGCTACTTACTCTAAATACCAGTGCTTCATACAAGCCTTGGCGTCTTTTGGATTTTTACAACGTAATATACTGTAACCAAAACCGCCAGACAGCACTCAATTGCGCTATCATAGCGACTGTACCAGAACACTTGTACACTTAAATCAGTAAATATAAATAGCGAAGTAAATATCTCCACCTATTGTATTGATAATTATTACCCTTATAAATAACAGTAGAGAGCACCAATAATTACAACAACTCTTGACCACGGCCTGTGTAGCTAATACATGACCCGTTTTCCTCAGCCCACAGTACCTCCTCTGTGGGCCTTTTTTTGCTTACGTTTTGCTAAACCCAAATATCGTTAAACGATGCAAAATAATGAGCATGATATTGCGCTTACTGCGTTTGCATAATTGCCTTAACAGTTTGCTGCGCCATTCGGTAGCAGCTTTCAATATTACCTTTAGCACACCAGTCACCACTGACGATCCATTGCTTGGTTTCATCGATTAAGATGCCTAGCTCTTCAGTATCCTTATTTACGATAGTAGCTGCATAGCGCCAACGATGACAATCTGTCTGGCTAGGTGCGCTGTATTCTTTCCAGTTTAATGCTTGCTTTGCCGCCTGTAATAACTGTTCTTTGACTGTCTCTATATCGTCATCGACATGAGCTTCTGACCAGTCATTACGTGCATGAATGGTGACACTTGGTAGTAGCTCATCATGAGCAGGTTTTTGATGCTCAATAAATATCCTATCGAGAATAGCGCTATTTAAATAAGCGACATCCCATTGCGGTGTTAGCTGGCCATTTAATGTCTCAGGTAGTTTTTGCACATCATCCCAACCAAGCATCAACGTATAGCAGGCTTGCATTTGTGGTTTAGTAATTTTGTCTTGCTGATTAAAGCCGCTATCTGCCATCAGCTCTACCGCCTGACCGTTTGGCGCTGTAAATATCACCCAATCAAACCAACCCAGACTGGCTCCAGTTTCGTCAAATAGCTCAGTTTGCTTGCTGTTTTGATTAAAAGTTTGATTATGAGTTTGGTGCTGGATCTGGCGCTGAGACTGCTGCGGGCTTTGATGGTGCAAATACTGAGTGAGCGGTGCGACACGGGTCTTAAATACTATAGTCGTGTGCTTGAGCGCGGCGGCCAATTCACGGCCCCAACTGGTCATTTTTGGTGTGCTAATATAGCGTGCATGCACCGCGTCCCATTGTTCTTTACTTTGGATATTAGGCGATTGCCCATTGTCACTTGCTGGCGTTAACTCAATCACTTCAGCACACCATGGCTTCAGCAACCCTGTATCTAACCAAGCCGCGATAAATTGTTGAAAGTCAGTAGTTTTCGCAGTAAAAAACTGCGCACCGAATGACCATTGCCAGTTTTTATCAGTCTTACTATCGCTGCGATAGCGGGTCGCTAAACGGCCCACACTACGTGATTTTTCAAAGATAGTGATTTGCGGGGTGTTAGATGACGAGCTTGACTGGTTTGACGCACGCTCTAATAGTGTTGCGGTAAGCAATCCCGTTAGGCCGCCACCGATTATGGCGATTTTTGGGTCAGATAGAACAGTTGAGCACAAAGCATGATCAGTCATGATGGCAGTAGACCTTATAAAGTATTTATGAGTCGCTACTATATTAAGTATCTAACCTAGTAAGTACCGAATGACTCATCAATTAATCCTCAATTAAAATGGTAGCGATGTTATCTTGTTAGCATTATTAAACCTTCAAAATGACTCAATATCAATATCGTCTACGTAAAAAAGCCATGCTATTCTCGATAACATGGCTTTTATTTAACTTTGATATATTAATATTAATGGCTAGTATTGAGTCACTATCCTTAATACTGCAGGTTTGTTATCAGGCTGACTTACTCTCCGCGGCCTGCTTTGACTTCTTCGACTAAGTCATTAATTACTGAACTATCAGCAAGCGTAGATAGGTCGCCCAGTCCTACATATTGACCTGCTGCAAGGTTACGCAAGATACGGCGCATGATTTTTCCTGAGCGCGTTTTTGGCAATGCATCAACCATATAAATGGCATCTAAAGTCGCAATTGGTCCAATCTCAGCACGCACATGACGTTTTAATTCGGCTTTTAGATCGTCAGTTTTTTCTTCACCTGACTTTAGAATGATAAATGCACAGATACCTGTACCGCGTATCTCATGCGGCATACCGACAATCGCAGCTTCAGCAGTTGCAGGGTGCGCAACCACAGCGCTCTCAATCTCTGCTGTGCCCAAGCGATGCCCTGCTACGTTGAGTACATCGTCGACACGACCGGTAATCCAGTAATGCCCATCTTCATCACGTTGAGCCCCATCACCCGTGAAATAATGACCTGGATAATCGCTAAAGTAAGTCTTTAAGAAACGTGGATGGTCATTGTAGATAGTACGCATCTGCCCCGGCCAACCGCTACTGATCACCAAATTGCCTTCTGCAGGGCCTTCTAAAATCGCACCATCGCTATCAACGACTTCTGGTTTGACGCCATATAGTGGTGTCATGGCCGCGCCTGGCTTGAGATCGACCGTGCCTGGTATTGGCGCCATTAAGATGCCACCAGTCTCGGTCTGCCACCATGTATCAACGATAGGACACTTACCATCACCGACGACATTGTAATACCAGTCCCACGCTTCTGGGTTGATTGGCTCACCGACCGACCCTAGCAGACGCAAACTAGAACGATCCGACTCTCGAACAAAAGCATCGCCCTCTTTCATCATCGCGCGAATAGCTGTTGGTGCAGTGTATAAAATAGTCACGTCATGCTTATCAATGATATGACCGATACGTGCCCATGTTGGATGCTCCGGCACACCTTCGAACATTACGGTCGTCGTGCCATTGGCCAATGGTGCATAGGTTGAGTACGTGTGGCCAGTAATCCAGCCCACATCTGCCGTACACCAATAGACGTCATCTTCTTTGATATCAAAAACATCACGGAACGTTGAGATAGCATAGGTAATATAGCCGCCTGTAGTATGCACTACACCTTTTGGCTTACCTGTCGAACCAGAGGTATATAATAAAAATAGCGGGTCTTCGGCGTTCATGACTTCAGGCTCGCAGATCTCTGATTGACCATCGACCAAATTGTGATACCACACATCACGGCGGCCACTCATCGGTATAGAGTTACCCGTACGATGAACGACGATGACTTTTTCGACACTCTCAGTACCATCCATGTCGAGTGCGTGATCGACATTGGCTTTAAGCGGCGTGTGCTTGCCGCCGCGTAAACCTTCATCAGCGGTAATAACAACTTTTGAGCGACTATCTATCAAGCGATTGCCCAGACTCTCGGCAGAAAAACCACCAAAGACCACTGAATGCACCGCACCGATACGCGCACATGCCAGCATCGCCACCATGGCTTCCGGTATCATAGGCATATATAGCGTTACGCGGTCACCTTTTACAACGCCAAGTTTGCGTAATGAATTACCTAGGCGGCAAACAGCTTCATGCAGCTCTTTAAAAGAAATGATTTTATGCAATGAAGGGTGATCACCTTCCCAGATGATAGCGGGCTTATATGGGTTTTCTTCGAGGTGACGATCAAGACAGTTAACTGAAATGTTCAGCTCACCATCTTCAAACCATTTGATGCGAAAATCATCTAAGTCATAATTGACGTTACTGACCTTAGTTGGCTTTTTTATCCAGTCGATTAGCTCAGCACGCTTCGCCCAAAAAGCATCAATTGCTTCGGCTGATTCGATAGATTGCTGGTAGTCTGTAAGGTACTTATCAGGTGTGGTATTGGCAGCAGCCATAAACTCGGCTGAGATAGGAAATGATTTCTGAGTCATAGTGTTGGGTCCCTTTTAATTATTATGACCTACACGGATCAACGTCTATGACGCGCCCCATGTAAGCGATAAGAGTCATCTTCCATAATGTGTGACACTCATCGTTAGTTTGACAAATAAGCGTGACGGTTGCAAGACATCAAAAGCCAAACATAACAATTTCACTGTACATCTGTATGTTTAGGCACAAATAATCTAGTCGCTATAAGGAAATTAACTCATTACTCTAGTCAATTTCTGTTGTTTGTAGCTCATGGCTTATTTTGTATTGAGAAGGGTTTCGGACTTATGAATAATCGTAAAATAGTTAACATATAAAATGAAATTACTGCCAAACCCATATTTTATAAACGACACAAGCCATACTTATGTATGGCTTGCTGCTATCGAAAATCCACTAAACACCTAGGACGTATTATTTAAGCTGCGTCACCGTTTTCCATTGACCATTTTGGACTTGCGACAAGTAGATATCATTAATCGCGACATGGCTCTCAGGCGTGATAGCAACTGTAGATCCTGTGACGCCATCGACAAAGCTGACGGTCTCTAGACCCTTGTTGAAAGTATCGGCATTTAAGTCAGGACCTGCTGCGGTTAGACCATCAACGGTTACTTTAGCGGCTAGATAACCAAGAATAGCACCTGCTGATACCTCCTCCCCTGTGGCTTTTTCAAACTTCTCAACCCAAGCTTTAGTCTCAGGTTCATTCGCTCTTAGTGCCAAATCATTATAGTAAGACACAGAGTATAGGCCTTCACTTGCGCCGCCTGGTGCCGCTGCAACTGCAGGATGGAAACCAGTCACAGGAGCGATAAATTTCACATCACTCCAGCCCATAGCGTTTGCTGTACCAACCGCTGTAATAGCGCCGCGGATGGTTAGAGATAAGGCAATAAGCTCACATTTAGCGTCTTTTAACTTGGCCATTGCCCCAGCAAAGTCTGTTTCATCAGGACGATGTGAGCTGGACTGAACTAGAGTGACGTTAGGATTGCTATCGCTGATATCCTTAGCTGCCTCATTAGTCTCTTCACCGTAGTCTGATGGGATGTACATGACACATAAATTGCTAACTTTGTTTTCAGCAATAAGATACTCCATGCCTAGCTTTATTGAATCATAATAGGTACTACCAGCGGTATAACGACGATTGAAATCCCCTTCCTCTTGCATAGCCCGAGCAAAAGTGAGCGGCATAATACTAGGAACATTGGCGCGATCCATAATAGGGAAACTCGCTAAGTTGTGTGGTGTGCCTAGCGACATCAGCATCGCAAACACTTTATCGCGGCTGACCAGTTTGTTCGCAGACTGCACGGCCTTTGGTACTTGATAAGAATGGTCCTCGACGATATAGCGAATCTTTCGTCCATTGACGCCACCTGCCGCATTTACCTCATCAAAATACATATTGGCGGCGGCGACTGCAGGATTACCAAATCCAGCAAACGGCCCCGATAAATCATTCGCACCGCCTAAGATAATCTCAGTATCGGTCACGCCCTGTACTGGCATATCACTTGTAGAAGTAGATGTAGCAGCCTCAGTATCTGTGCCCGTCGCTGCGGTTGTTTCTGGATCACTACACCCTACTAGACCCATCGTACCGACCGTGAGTGCTAGTAGCGTGGTCTTGAATGTCCATTTCATTGCCTTTCTCCTTGCGACTCAGTCGCTGTTAGTTTGATGCTCTTGAGATTAATACTTTCGAGGTTGAGACGACTTCAAAAAAGCTGAACGGTGCTAAGCTGAACTGTGTTAAAGAGTTAGGTCAGTACATAGAGTCGATGAGAGCATGATGCTTTTTCTCAACCAAATTTCTTTTCAATTTCATCGTCGCGGTCAATTCGTCATCTTCAGGACTGAGCAGCACATCAATAAGCCTGAATTGCTTTATGGTTTCTACCTGAGCTAGGGTCTCATTAGCAGACTGTACGACGTCATCTATCAAGGCGATGACTTCTGGCGCGTGACACAAAGAACGAAAATCAGAAAACATCACTTGATTGTCTTGCGCATATTTTTCGACGTTTTCTTGATCTATCATGATCAGACAAGTCAAATACTTCCGCTTATCGCCAATGACGACCGCATCTGAGATATAAGGTGAGAATTTAAGTTTGCTTTCAATCGCAGCTGGTGTGACGTTCTTGCCGCCTGCAGTGATAATGATGTCCTTGATACGGCCCGTAATAAATATATAACCATCTCTTATCTCGCCAACATCACCCGTATGTAGCCAGCCATCACGTAAGTCCTCAGCCGTTTTTTCTGGCTTATTCCAGTAGCCTGCAAACACGTTAGCGCCTTTTACGAGTATCTCCCCATTGTCGGCGATACGAACTTCAGAGTCTGGTAGTGACTTACCTACGCTACCGGCCATCTGTGCTTCAGGGGTATTAACCGATATCACGCCCGCACTTTCGGTCATGCCATAGCCTTCATAGATAGGCACCCCTATCGCATGAAACCAGCGGATAATATCTAGGGATATGGGCGCAGCACCAGTAGTAGCACGGCGAATATTACTCATGCCTATAAGGTCACGAATTTTATATAGCACCAGTCTGTTCCAAAACTCGTAACGCAGTCGTTGACCTGTCGTAGGAGTATTGCCTGTCATCACGATATCAGCGTAATCATGACCTGCTTTTATAGCCTGATCAAATGCCCAGCCATTGAGCGCACTGGCATCGCTACGCATATTACTGATGGAGGCGTACATTTTTTCCCACAGTCTGGGCACAGCGGTAAAAGTATCAGGTGAGACTTCTTTCATATTCTCAAATACCGTTTCTGTGCTCTCAGCAAAGTTAACGATACAGCCTCGATGGATAGGCAGATCTACTGACGTTAGACGCTCAAGCACATGACATAAGGGCAGAAAACACAGCTGCTCATCAGTAGGCAATATAGGAAGAATATCTATGCTTGTTTTTAGCTCAAAGAGGACATTGGCATGCGTTAAAATGGCGCCTTTTGGGTTACCTGTCGTGCCAGAGGTATAGATTAAAGTACGTATGTCATTAGGTGTGCCTTGGTCGATATAATCGTTAAAGTGCTCTCTTGCGTTATCAACACTTCGACCAATCGTATATAGCTCATCGAGGAAAATAACCTGATCATCCTCTAGGCTACGCAAGCCTTTATGGTCAAGGACAATGACTTTTTTGACATTAGGCGTCTGTTCACGAATCTCTAAAAACTTGTGCAATTGCTCATCGTTTTCTACAATCAGAAACTTTGAGTGGCTGTCATTTAGAATATAAGCAAGCTGCTCGGGACTGTCGGTCGTATAGACACCATTAGGTATCCCGCCTACGCCGCAGACTCCCATATCAAAATAAAGCCATTCTTTGTTGTCTTCACTTAATATAGAGACGGTATCGCCTTTGCTCAGACCAAGCTCGACAAGAGCCATGCCGATATCGCAGCTATGATGATAATAGTCCAGCCAACTATAACTCTGCCAAATACCAAAGCTCTTTTCTCGATGCGCAATCCTATCACCTCGGCTTAAGCAAACCTGTCGCCAAAGTTTGCTCAACGTATCGCACCCTTCTAGAACTTGAGGTGCATGATCAAAAGGCGCATTATGTATCTGTTGACCAGTCTTGTCAGCATGACTTTCAGAATGGTCTTGAGACGATCCTGGTGCGGCAGATGTTTTTATCATGTCTGCCGCATCCGTAGGAGAAAGTGAAGTATTGTTTTTAGTATTAACATCAATATCAATGGAGGTCGTCATGATTATTATCGCCAAGTTTTTTTGCGTTTCCACCGAGTGGCTTCCACAGTGTTATCTTTGGTTTGTCCCAAATAGAACTCTTTAATATCATCAGAGTGCATGAGTTTGTCCGCTGAGCCTGCCATGACAATACGCCCTGTTTCTAACACATAACCGTAATCCGCTGCTGCCAAGGCAACTCTGGCGTTTTGTTCAACCAGTAGAATTGTGACGCCTTGCTCTTTATTTAATCGTCGAATAATGGCAAATATTTCTTGTACCAATAATGGAGACAGTCCAAGAGACGGCTCATCGAGCAGCATCAGAGAGGGTCGTGACATTAGTCCTCGACCGATAGCGAGCATCTGCTGCTGACCGCCAGACATCGTGCCAGCTGCTTGTGTACGGCGATCTTTTAGAATAGGAAAGTACTCATATATCATCTCAACATCACGCTGTATCTCAGACTTGTCACGCCGAGTATAAGCGCCCATCGCTAAGTTTTCGGCGACATTCAAAAAAGGAAATACCTCGCGCCCTTCGGGTACGTGCGACAGTCCTTTTTTGACCAAGCGATCAGGCTCAGTGCCGTCGATGCGCTCACCATGGAACCATACTGCGCCCTTGCGAGGATTAATGACGCCCGAGATAGTCTTCATTAACGTCGTTTTGCCCGCCCCATTCGCGCCCAAAATGGTGACAACTTTTCCTTCTGGCACCTCTAGACTCACGCCTCTCAATGCCATTACTGGACCATAAGCGGATTCTAAATTTCGCACCTCAAGCACGTTGTTTTTTACTTCAGAGTCGACCAAGTTCATTTCAGTAGCTGGCGCGGCAGAGGATAGCGGCTTTTTAATAGCTGACATTACACACTCTCCTGTCCAAGATAGGCTTCAATAACCTGTGGATTGGCCTGTACCTCAGCTGCTGTGCCCTGAGCCAAAAACTTCCCTTCAGCGACGGCCAATACTCGATCTGATACCCGATTTACAAGACTCATGTCATGCTCTACCATCAAGATAGTCAAGCCAAGATCCTTTTGCATATCTTCGATCCACCATGCCATCTCGGACGTCTCCTCTACACTAAGACCAGAGGCAGGCTCATCGAGCAAAATAAGCTTTGGATTAGCCGCTAATGCGCGAGCAATTTCGACCACTTTTCTAATACCATAAGGCAAACCTGCAATGAGTTTATCTCTATAAGGCGCTAACTCTAAAAAATCTATAATCTTTTCAACTTGCAAACGATGCTCGCGCTCGCTGCGGCGTACCTTTGGCAAAAACAACAAGTCCTGTATCCACGACGTATTACGCTGCGAATGGCGACCGATAAGCAGGTTTTGAAGCACGCTTGAGTGATCAAACAACTCAATGTTTTGAAAAGTACGGGCGATACCCAGTTTTGCGATATCGTGCGCAGGTAGCTTGGTAATATCAGTGTCATCAAAGGTAATACGACCACTAAGCGGCTCGTACAAGCGACTGATTAAGTTAAAAATCGTAGATTTACCAGCGCCATTAGGTCCTACGATAGTAAATACCTCGCCCTCGTTTACCTCAAAGCTAATGTCATCAACGGCTTTCACACCACCGAACGCGATAGATAAGGAGTCAACTTTTAATAAGCTCATCGCATACGCTCCGTTTTAAGATAAGTTTTAGAACGGCGAAACAGTCCTTTTCGATATAACGGAAACATCTGAAACCAAGTCCGTATCTTTATCCAAATGCCGTATATACCGCGTGGCTCATAGATGATCATGATGACAATGACTAAAGCAAACAGCGCCGTGTCAATACCAGGAATACTGGTGATACTAGAGCCCGCACCTTGACCAACCATATCGCCTAAGATAGCAATCACTTGTGGCAATAAGACAACGACGACAGCACCAAAAAATGCACCATGTATGGAGCCCAAACCACCGATGACAATTTGCAGTAATATTGTGATAGAGATGATAACGGTGAAACTCTCATAATTGACCGCTTGCACAAAATGCCCATACATAGCGCCGCCAACAGCGGTAATCGCGCAAGATATGCTAAAAGCGAGCGTTTTGGCTTGCGGCACATTGACGCCAAGCGCGCGGGCAGAGACTTCACTGTCTCTGATGGCTAAGAACGATCGTCCAGTGCCGCTTCTGAGTAAGTTGATATACCCTAAGGTAACTAACACCACGAGTGCGAGGCATAAGTAATAAAAGGCTTTTGGCGTGATGTAGCGATCGATGGTGTAGCCAAACAGATTGATAGGAGAAGCAAAGGTACCAGAGATGCCGCCCGTAATAGGCTCAGCTACGATAGCGATGTCCTCAACGATAATACTAAGCGCCAAGGTAGCGATGGCTAAATAGATACCGCTGGTTCTTAAGATTGGTCTGGCAATGATCGCACCGATAACCCCAGTGATGAGTGCACAAGCAATCAAAGCAGGGAAAAAATTCCACCCTCGAGCCATGAGTGCCATATGGCTAAATGCTCCTATCGCCATAAAGGCGGCATGCCCTAAGCTGACCTGTCCGGTGTGTCCCGTCAAGAGCATCAGACCCAGTCCAGAGATTGACCAGATCAATATGGCGCTAAGCTCACTGATGTAATAGTTGCTCAATAACCAAGGCGCCATTAATAGTAGCAAGAGGAGCACGCCATACTTTATGAGTTGGCTTTTGTCATCGAAGATATTGATATCTTGATCATAGCTGTGTTTAAACTGAGCTTTCATGGGCAGTACTCATCCTTGAAAAGTTTTGGAAGCCGCTTTGTCATCCTTGAATCAAAGCTGCCTTGGATCAAAGCTTCTATACTTTTTTCTGTTTGACCTGAGAAAAAATACCGCCCGGACGTACGATTAGTACGATTAGCATAACCACATAAGGCGCAATTTGACTAAGACCCAGCGGTAGATAACGACCAGCAAAGGGCTCTATCACCCCTACTAGCAATCCACCTGCCAGCGCACCAGGCAAGGAGCCTAGCCCACCGATTACCGCAGCGGCGAAGGCCTTGATACCGAATAGTAATCCGACAGAGGGTTCGATGGCACCTTTGGCCGCAAAGAGTATTCCGGCGAGTGCGGCAACCACCCCTGACAATGCCCAAACGATACCGTTGACCCGCTTGACGGGAATACCCATATAGTAGGCTGCCATCTGGTTTTGACTACTGGCTTGCATCGCAATACCAAGCCGCGTATGAGCAAAAAAGAAGTACAAAATGGAGGTTAATGCGATAGTAGATATGATGATAATGATGTCAACATAAGCGATACTGAGTGAGCCTAATGCCAACATCTTGCCTGAAAACGGAGTCTGTAGTGAGACTGGGCTATGCCCCCAGATGACACCAGCGACAAAGCGCATTAAGAAACCAAGCGAGATGGTAAGGATAACCATCGCAAATTGCGGTTGACCAAAAATACCACGTAGGATAAAGCGATCGAGTAAGTAGCCAAATGCACCCATGATGACAGCAGCAAAGGTGATGCCTAATAAGAAGGGAAGGTTTGCCTGATCGGCATTGATGAAAGATATGCCCAAAAAGGCACCGAGCATAAGCATGTCGCCTTGGGCGAAATTGACCGCTTCTGAAGCTTTGTAAATGAGTACAAAACCTAGCGCTAACAGCCCATATATACAACCATTAGCAATCCCGCTAATGAGCAGTTGTAGGATATCCATAAAGTCCCTTTTGTCTTAACATTATCATCCGTGACAATGTTTGAATAAGCGGTTCAATCGACTGACTTTTTCATCAACTACTTGTAAAGAAATTCATTTTCTTCATATCAAAACGACTAGCGTTTTAGTAAGCAATCAACATGGCAGCAGTAGTAGCGAATAATATTCATATATTCACATTATACCAACTACGAATTATTGTCTATAGAAAAATCAAAGTTATTCAATGATTTATAGCAAGCGGCAAAAGCTATTTATATTACTTCCCTAAAAACACCGCCATTATTGCCATGGTATAATTAGCTACTTTATATCGTCTATTCAAACCTATTCTATAAGTCATCATCATGAGTCAAATGCCAAAACAAGCAAAGCCAGTTAAGACAAGCAATTCATCAGCAGGTAATCCATCATCAGCCAAAAAATCTACTGATAACCACTATGACGTCATTATCATCGGTGCTGGTGCTTCAGGATTGTATTGCGCACTGACTGCTGGTCGCCGCGGTCGCCGCGTATTGGTGTTAGATCATGCCAATAAAGCTGGCAAAAAGATTTTGATGTCGGGTGGTGGTCGCTGCAACTTTACCAATTACTTTGTGGAGCCTGAGCATTTTATTGGTGCCAACCCCCACTTCTGCAAATCAGCGCTAAGTCGTTACCCGAGTTGGGAGTTTATCGGCATGGTAGAGTCGCATAAGATTGCCTACCATGAGCGCGAACATGGTCAGCTATTCTGTGACGACTCGGCACAAGATATCTTATCTATGCTGCTAGATGAGTGCGCGGCTGTAGGCGTACAAGTAAAGCTTAATGCTCAAATTGATCATGTTAAAACTGCTGCTCATGATAACGGCGAACGCTTTTATCTAGCGACGAGCAAAAAGCTTGGTAAAAAAGACATCGCGAGCGGCACTCAGTCCGCGCAAACACGCTATAGCTGTGAGTCTTTGGTGGTCGCTACTGGGGGTCTATCTATCCCAACCATGGGAGCAAGTAGTATCGGCTATGAGTTGGCACAGCAGTTCGGGCATACGCTCGTGCCTACTGATGCCAGTCTTGTGCCGTTTACCTTCACTGATAAAACAGGCGAGCTTATCCGTGCCTTGGCTGGTATTAGTCTGCCAGTTATTGCCAGTAACGAGCGTATCTCTTTTAAATTACCTGTCCTATTTACCCATCGCGGTCTCTCTGGCCCTGCCATGCTACAGCTATCCAACTATTGGCAGACTGGCGAAACCATCAGTATCAATCTGTTGCCTGAAATAGACGTCACTGATCTTTTACTGACTCGTAAAAAATCACACCCACGCCAACTGATTCGTACCGTATTGGCAGAAAATACAGATAACGTATTACCCAAGAAGCTATTGGCAGCGTTACAGACGCATTTGTGGGAAGACATCAAAGATACAGAGCTTGCCAATATCAAAGACGAGCGACTCACAGAACTTGGGGCTACGCTCAATGGCTGGCAGCTCAAGCCCTCTGGTACAGAAGGTTACCGCACGGCTGAGGTAACACGCGGCGGTGTCACAACCGACGAGGTATCTTCCAAAACGATGCAAAGCAACTTGCAAGATGGCTTGTACTTTATCGGTGAGGTACTCGATGTGACTGGCTGGCTTGGCGGCTATAATTTTCAATGGGCTTGGGCCAGTGGTTTTGTCAGTGGTGAAGTCGTTTAATCACCTTAATGGCTTCCCTATTTATAGCGATAATAGTGGCTTTAATGACTGTCAGCATTTGGATAATTGATCAGTACTCAGATAATGGCTGACAGTATGTTTGATGATAGTTGAGTGGTTTTAGACAGTAATCTTAGAGAGCAATGAGAATAAACACAACATAAGTCCATTTTCATAGTAGAATTAACGTAAGGCATTCATCCTATTGATAGCAATGCCATTTAGACTTATGAGGTAATCCATGCGTCCAATCAAGCATATTCACGGTGATAAAAAACCGCATTGGGTAGGTGACGGTTTTTTCGTAAAAACCCTAATCAATCATCTCGATAATAATCCTGATTTTAACTATAATCACACCGATCCCTTTTTATTATTTGACTACGGTAAGCCCACGACTTTTTCACCCAATCCTGATTATAAGCTGCAACCGCATGGTGTTGGACTGCATCCACACAAAGGTTTTGAGACCGTAACCATCGCTTATTCAGGTGAGATTAGCCATGCAGACTCGACCGGTGGGCGCGGCGATATCTTAGAAGGTGATGTACAATGGATGACTGCTGGTCGCGGTATTCTGCACGAAGAGTTCCACTCTGAAGCCTTCGGTCAGCGTGGCGGCGTCTTTAGTATGGTGCAGTTATGGGTCAACCTGCCAAGCGCCTACAAACTGACCGACCCCAAATACCAATCTATCAAACGTGCTGACATGCCTATCGTTGATCTGATAGACGATATCGACGAGCAAACTGTCATTGGCCAAGCTGCCATTATTGCCGGTGACTGGCATGGGCTAACGGGCGCGGCAACGACCTTTACGCCAGTCAATATGTGGGATATCGAGCTACATACAGCAGGTACAACCACGCTACAAGTACCAAAAACACACAACACCCTACTGCTGGTACAAGAAGGTCAAGTATTGGTCAACGGTACAGCCGTCAGTGCAGGTAGTTTGATAGAATTTTCAGCGCCTATCCAAGCTCATGTAGGCACTGAATCTGAACATTCATCATTACCTGCTACTGATACTATCGAATTTACCTACCCTGCAACTACCGATGAAGACACACCTATCAAATTGCTACTGCTAAGCGGCGAGCCAATCGGCGAACCGGTCGCAGGTCACGGTCCCTTTGTCATGAATACCCAAGAAGAACTAAGACAAACCTTTCGTGATTATCAAATAGGCATTTTCGGCAAATAATGAAAATCTAGGCATAAAAAAGCCGCTCAACTATTGCTAGTTAAGCGGCCTTTTTATGTTGCGTTATTTAGCTAAAAATCCAACTATTACGCTTGGTCTAAAAATGGATAGTCGGTATAACCTTCAGCACCGCCACCATAGAAAGATTCTGGATGCTGCTCATTGAGCGGCGCGCCCTTTTGGATACGCTCAGCCAAATCAGGGTTGGCGATATAGTCACGGCCAAAGGCGACTGCATCGATATAACCTGCTTTTACATTTTGCTCTGCTTTTTCGGCAGTGTAGCCACCAGCTGCGATGATCATTTGATCAAAAGCAGCACGCACACGCTTACGGAAGTCTTCGCTATAAGGTGTACCACCTGCCCAATCTGGCTCTGACAGATGCAGATACATGATACCGCGTTTGTTAATCTGCTCAATCATCCAGATATTTTCGTCTTCGTTATATCCAGCTTCTACGTTGTTGAACGTACCAAGTGGTGAAATACGAATACCAACATGATCTGCATCCCAAGCGTCTACACACGCATCGATAACATCAAGCGTCAAGCGCGCACGGTTTTCGCGGCTACCGCCGTATTCATCATCGCGTTGGTTGGTTTGCTCAACCCAGAACTGATGCAATAGGTAACCATGAGCACCATGAATCTCTACCCCATCAAAACCCGCTTCTTTAGCGTTCTTAGTTGCTTGACCAAAGTCAGCGATAACTTGCTTGATTTCTTCAAGTGTGGCTGGACGCGGCGGCGTTGCATCTACACGAATGGCTTGGTTATCGCTGTCACGTAGCGAGGTACGTACACCAACATCAACGTTAGAAGCAGAGATAGGCGCTTTACCATCTGGCTGTACGCTCTCATGAGAGACTAGGCCAGTGTGCCATAGCTGTACTACGATTTTGCCACCTTTAGCATGGACATTATCTACGATGGTTTTCCACGCAGTGATTTGGTCTTTGGTATGAACGCCTGGCGCACCAGCATAACCTTTCGCTTGGAAAGAAACTTGCGTCGCTTCAGTGATTACCAAGCCAGAACCTGCACGCTGTGAATAATATTCGCTTGCCAATGCTGTTGGTACATCGCTTGGCTCAACCGAACGCAGACGCGTCAACGGTGCCATAATGATGCGGTTTTTTAGGGTTTGGGTACCCATTTTGACGGTTTCAAATAAATTATCGTGTGCCATAAAAAGCCCTGTTTATTGTTTTAAACCTTAGTATCAGGTTTACTATTATTGGTAATAAATAGCACTTACATTAGTAGGTAGCACTTAGCTATCGTTCTATAATTTGCGAAGTACGCTACTCATAAGCCGAGTTCTTTATAGGGGGCAAATGCAATTATTCCAAGCAATATTTACAAACAGAAACACCAATATTTAGATATTTGAATCTTTGTAATTACAGGCTACGAAGACAGTTTACCGTAGCTTAAACTCTCGTCGCCCGCGTGGAATTCTTTGGTTGTAGCATTTTTTTAACAGACAGCTCTAATGACAGATATGTACCAAACAATATCACTACTGAACCGATGATGGCTTGGATATTTAGGGCTTCACCAAGCAGTAGATACCCTAAAATAATGGCAAAAATCGGAATGACCAAGGTAATACTGGTGGCGCGCGTCGGGCCAATATTTTTAATCAGCTGATTCATAAAGATAAGGGCGATGGCTGTCGAAAATACACCGATACAGATCACTGATACCCATGCCTTTATGCTGATATCTTTACCATAAGGGAACTCATTAAAGGCTACAGGCAGCATAATAATACTACCGATAATGAGCGAGCCTGCGGTGATAGCGACTGGCGATACTTCGTACAGATAGTTCTTGGTGATGTTGGCCCCAAGCGCATAACCCACACAGGCCAGTAGCGCGTAGCCCATCGGTAGTAGCCCTTCGACCAACCCTTTACCTGGCTCACCGCCACCAAATAAGCTTTCGCTCATCAGTATGATTACCCCAATCACTCCGATGACCAAACCGAGTGCTTGTTTTTTTGATAGCCTATCTTTAAAGAAGACTCTAGCGATAAAACCACTCATCATCGGTACAGAAGCATTTAGCACGGCTAGCACACCCGCGTTCACTGACTGCGCGGAAAACGAGAACAACACAAAAGGCAGCGCTGCTGAAAACAAGCCGACGAGCGCTAGCATTTTCCAATGCTCCTTGATGCCGACTCTATTTTTCTTATTGAGCAATACAAAGACCAACATGACCAATCCGGCGAATATCACACGCAAACTGGCGAATGCCAATGAGCCAAACTCAGGCACGCCGATACGATAAAAAACGAAGGAGAGTGACCACATAAAAGAGAGTGTCACAAAGATGATGAGGTCACGGTTGGTCATTGAGTAATCCTATTAAGCGCTTAGACTGCATTTACCAACTCGTGTCGGTCATAAGCGTCTGATGCGTTGTAAAAATTATCATGCGATTAAAAACTCATGATGATAACTTTTTAATTGTTTGATGGGTAATTTTTTATAAAATTTATAGTGAGTTTTTATCCATTTATTAATTTTTTTAGCACAGCTTTAAGGTTTGCACCTTTTGATAATTTATAAATCTGGACAAATTCTTTTTATTAAGCAGCATATAGCAAGCAGCGCTGATCCTATATTTCTTATACTTTAGCCTATTCCAGCGCCTTTCTATTCACATACTAAAGAACTCGAAAGTCATCCTTAAGTAAGTCATCCATTCAATATCTACAAAAATAGATTCACGGTCATAGTAAACCCTGCTTATACCACTACCTTATAACAGCTACTCTTAATAATACTGATGTTAAAAGTAGCTTTAATACATCAGTTCAAGATTTTCTCAAAATATATTAGTTGATATTTGTTTACTAATTTTCTACTATCTACAAGGTATTGGTTAGTATTTGGCAATACAAAAAATAGATGGCAAACATCATTAATAAGATTTATAAATTATTGAGTAATGATTATGAAAAGGATAGCGTTATTTATCGGTATGATGTCAGTTGCAACGGCAGGTTTTTGCGGGGTTGGTCAGTTCTCAGATGAGACCACTTGCTATGTTTATAAACAAGATAAACTGCAAAAAAAGCTAAACTGTCAGTATGAGGGCGCTGAGGGTGCAGCGATGAGTTATAGTTTTAGACAGGTCTCCTATAATCTGCCAGGGTTTGGCAAAATGGCAACCTCTACCAGTGCAAACTATAATGACCGTAATGAAGTGACTGGATGGACGACCACCGTCAATGACGAGCCCGCGATCATCAGATATCGTCTGCCAACCAATCAGCGTATCGTCAGTGATGCCTATGCGCAGTCTGGTAAAGCGGTTATGCAATGTTATCTTAGTACAAAATCGCAGTGGGAGATTTGTGCTAAATAGAACTGAATGCTCTTTGGGTTTGGGTTATATCTCTACAAACTCACTTATAGCTACGATGCTCGAGATTGCCATTTAATATTAATAGATAATCAGTGGCAATCAAACACAGAGGCAATTCTTATTTTTTGGAAAAGAACCTAATAGGTTAAATTGAGACATATTGACATAGGTTCAATTATACTATTGATATATTCACTATAACTGCCTAGTTAATTGCTAACTCTCTTCTTCAAATCCCAAGAATTCATGTCACATTCACAGTAGTAAATCTCAATACCTTGTTTTTTCCAGCTCTGAATTAGGAGTGCGTACTCATCTTGTGAGACTATTGCCGCTCTCGATATGTTTTTATATATATTTTTACCTAAATATACTTCTTTTATTGAGCTTTTGGGGATAGAAAAACAATATAGTGGTCGACCTGCTATTGTGATTTTATTGAAGTCTCCAAAAACCCCTTCCCCGCTATGATAACTAGCTTTTAGGCTTTTAACTTCTTTTACTACTCTTACCTCTTCTTCGTAAGCCCAGTCTAATGATTTATATAAAAAAGCTCTTTTTGCAAGATTAAACATATTTCCTTCAAACGCCATATTTTGACCAATCTTCATCAACCTATCATTACTTATTATATTCAAGTCATTTTGTGGTTTGGTTTTTGTATATATGACCTCTCCAAGCTGATATGGAATAAAATTATTCGAAAGGCAGTTGAGGTTAGCTTCATCAACATCAATTCCGACAACTACTCCTTGATGAGAATCTCCATAATGAGCCCACATCAAAGAATTCAATGGTTGTCTAGTCAAGGATAAGACAGCATAGCCTCGAGAAAACCTATTTCTACAAGCGTTTTGAGCAATTTTGGGACTTGTAAAAGAACGTGGCTGTTCTTTAAAGCCGAAAGCAGTACATTCGAACGGGTCGTTGAAATCTTCTAAATGAGTAAAGCCAATAGATGAAGTTTCAATGGCTTTCTTTGCCCCTGACAGTGACATATATTTATATAGGATCATGTAGTTTCTTCTATGCTAAAAGTGAAATGCTTTTGCAAGCTTAACCTTTTGTGTTGATTAGGTCTTGTGTATAACCTGTTTTTCTCAAACACTTTATTAATACACTCAATTTCTTCTAAGCATAAAACCACCTTCCTTATCACACAGCCATTGAATTACAAACTTGCATCGGTAAGAATGGTGCTACCTATTTATAAAACCTACTCACCAACCCAGTTTATTAAAGAGTCAAATACATGAAACTGCGCATCCTAAAATCTGCTGTGACCAATCCTTGGTTTAATCTTGCCACCGAAGATTGGATATTTAATACGCTCAATCCCGACTCGCATACTTTATTTTTATGGCGTAACTCTGAGACCGTGGTTATTGGACGCTCGCAAAATCCATGGGTAGAGTGCAAAAACGATAAGATGGAAGCAGACGATGTCTTTTTAGCGCGGCGTCAGAGCGGCGGCGGCGCTGTGTTCCATGACTTGGGTAATACCAACTTTACTTTTCTATCGCCCAGTGATGCTTACGACCAAGAAGCAAACTTTACCGTCATCATCAATGCGCTTAAGAAACTCGGCATAGATGCCACGCTGTCTGGTCGTAACGACATGCAGGTCGGCGACCGCAAAATATCAGGCAGCGCATTTAGACATGCCGCCGATCGTAGCTTTCATCATGGCACATTGCTGGTCAATGCCAATATGCAAAAACTTGGCGACTATCTAAACCCGCATCCCCTAAAACTTAAAGCAAAAGGCATCAAATCTGTGCGCGCTCGCGTGGCAAACTTGGTAGATTTTAATGAGACTATCAATCACGAGACATTGTCTGATGCGATTATCGAAGCGTTCTGTGAATATCATGGAGAGAGTGCACAGGTTGAGCAATTAGATGAAGCTAGCCTTGCTAAGCAACCCACGCTAAACGCTTACTATCAGCAAATGGCAGATTGGGATTGGCGCTTTGGTAAAACGCCTGAGTTTACTCATCATGTCGAGACACGCTTTGATTGGGGCATGATGGATGTACATATGGATGTGAAGCAGGCAATGATCACCGAAGTTGTCATCTTCTCTGATGCGCTAAATGTTGAGCTTATTGACCTACTTAAAGAGACATTAACTGGTATTAGATATAACAAGAAAGAGATTCAAGCTAAACTCGATAAGTTAGCAAAAGCGCAACCTGAATTGGCAGCTCAGGTGGGTGATTTTGAGCAGTGGTTGGTTGGCGAGATGGAAGGTTAAGATTTTGCGACGTCAGATTTAATCTAGCAAGTATTATAGAGTGTGCTGCTTGCACTGCTTGATAAAAAGTTACTGACACAAATGCGCTTTATGTAATTAACGGTATTGATACCATACATACGCCATCTGAGATTTTGTATATTAATGATGCATAAAAAGCACCCTACCATTACTCCATTTTTTATGAATAATCAATATTAAGGTATTTTCATGAAGTACTTACATGCAATGATTAGAACCAACAAACTAGAAGAAACGTTATTTTTCTATTGTGACCTTATGGGCTTACAACTCCTAAGAAAGAAAGACTCTGAATCAGGCAGATTCAGCTTATATTTTTTAGCAACGCATGAGGGTGCGCCAGAGATTGAGGTGACACACAACTGGGATGAAAGAGAATATACCAATGGCGATAATTTTGGGCACTTTGCCTTTAGAGTCGACAACATATACGCACAGTGCGACACCTTTATACAGGCAGGGATCGAGATATTAAGACCGCCTAGAGATGGCCATATGGCTTTTGTTAAAGACCCTAATAACATCTCAATTGAGCTGCTACAAAATGGCGAAGACTTAGAACCTATTGAGCCTTGGATTTCGATGGAAAATATTGGCAGTTGGTAAATGAGTGAGGCTGGTTAGTTGGGCTAGGATGGATGGACTGATTCGTTTTTTGCAGATAGTGATGATGACACGTATATCACAGTTATAGCGTTCTTAAAATACAATCAAGCTCTAAAAAATGAGGGTAATATGAAAAAGTTATGCATCACTACAATCGGTATTTTAGGCACTTGCCTACTCTCCACTTATGCCAATTCAGCAAGTTTTGATTGCAACAAAGCGGCTAGTTGGGTAGAAAAAACCGTCTGTGACAGCCCTGAGCTTTCTAAGCTTGATGACGCAATGGCGAAGAAATATAAAAGCAATCTTGCCACCTCTTCTGACTATGAAGACAGCAAAGCCTTTAAAAATAGGTCCATTGCGAATCAACGCACATGGCTTACGTTTCAGCGTAATACCTGTAAAAGTGAAGAATGTCTGATACGTGAGTATAAAGAGTATATCGAAGAGCAAACCAATTACGGTGTGGCTTGGAATTTTTCAGATGAGTTAAGTCCTTCTGATTTACCGAGTAAAAGTGCCTTTGGTAAGTTTTCTCAAACCTCTCAAATCTCACTATACAATTCAGATACTCAGCGCTGGGAAGATACGGGAGAGGCAAAAAACACGGTATCGATTCATAGTGTCGCTAATAAACCTTATCTTTCTATTATCGATGGCGTTTTGATTTTTACCAATGCTCATACCTGCGATTTGGGAGAGAGTAAAGCCATATGGTCAGAAAATCACTGGGTCGTCAACGATGATCAGCCAGATAAAAACGTTGAGCTGCGTTTATATCCAGCAACTTATAAAGGCCAGACTCAATTATTATTAAGAGATATGGATGATCACTATAGAAGACTGCATTGTGGTATGCGAGGGTATTTTGACGGTATTGTATTAGAGCGTGAGGTCGATTAGTGTTTCGAACTTTCAAAGCAATGATAGGTTATATCTTATCTCCATTAAAATTGAAACCTTGAACTAAATTTATATTCCAACCAAAAAAAAACGGCAGGAAATAATATTCCTGCCGCCTTATAGTTGCTCATAATTACTTTCTATTTAACTCTTAAATAGCTGCTGCAACTTCAGCACCATCACGAATCGCACGTTTGGCATCTAGTTCAGCCGCCAGCTTAGCACCACCGATTAGATGGTATTGCGCGTCTGGTGCATCACCCACATTTGGCATCAGCTCAACGACTGACTCTTGACCGGCACAGACAACGACACTATCGACACGTAATAGCTGGCTTTGACCTTGACTGTTAGTGACCCAAATACCTTCATTAGTGATTTTATCATATTGCACGCCAGCGACTTGGATCACGCCGTGAGACTTGATATGCGCACGATGTACCCAGCCTGAGGTTTTGTTCAGACCACTACCCAGACGGCCTTTGCTACGCTGCATGAGATAAACTTGGCGAATCGGCTTAATCGCTGCTGGTCTGACCAGACCACCATCACTTTGATAGTCGGTATTGTTGGTCACGCCCCACTCTTCGCGCCATTCGCTGATAGACTGTGGTTCAGGACGATAGCTTGGATCTTTTAGTCCCTCAGGGCCGATCTCATCCAGTGACTTACCATGATTGGCTGTCAGATACTCACTTACATCAAAGCCGATACCACCAGCACCGATGACCGCGACTGTGTTACCCACTGCTTTTTCGCCAGACAGTAGCTCAGCATAGCTCATGACTTGTGGCAGCTCAGCCCCTTCGAGCTTACCTTCTAGACTTCTCGGTACGACACCCGTTGCCACGATGACATGATGGAACTTAGCTTTTTCAAGCATATCCTTATCAACTTTGGTGTTCAGTTTAATCTTAACACCCAGATGCTCAAGCTCATTGATATAGTAGCGAATAGTCTCAAAGAACTCTTCTTTACCAGGGATAACTTTGGCGTAGTTAAACTGTCCGCCAAGCACGTCTTTAGCTTCAAACAGAGTTACGTCATGACCACGTAAGGCCGCCACATGAGCGGCTGACATACCAGCGACACCGCCACCGATGACGGCGACTTTTTTCGGTTTTTTGGTTTTCTTATAGACCAGTTCAGTCTCATAACAAGCTTGCGGATTGACCAAACAAGTCGAGCGTTTGTTTTCGAACGTGTGGTCAAGACAGGCTTGGTTACAGGCGATACAAGTGTTAATGCGATCTGTCTGACCATTTTTGGCTTTATTGACCCAGTGTGCATCAGCCAAGAATGGACGTGCCATCTGAATCATATCTGCTTGACCAGTCGCAACGATTTCTTCAGCCGTTTCTGGCATATTGATACGGTTGGCTGCCATCATCGGGATACTAATATGCTTTTTGATTTCAGCAGTGAAATCAACAAAAGCGGCACGTGGCACGCTAGTCACGATAGTCGGAACACGCGCTTCATGCCAACCGATACCAGTGTTCATGATGGTCACGCCCGCTTCTTCTAGCGCCTTAGCCACAGTGATGACTTCATCCATGACGTTACCGTCTTTGACCAAATCAATCACTGATAAGCGGAATAGAATAATAAAGTCTTCGCCAGCCGCCTCTCGAACGGCTTTGACCACGTCGACAGCAAACTTCATACGACCATGAATATCACCACCGTAGATGTCTTTACGCTTATTCACATGACTTGATAAAAACTGGTTAAGCAAATAACCTTCAGAGCCCATGATTTCGACGCCATCATAGCCTGCTTGCTTGGCAAGTTTGGCTGAGCGAGCATAGTCTTTTACCGTCTGCTCGATATTTTTGATGCTCATCTTACGCGGTTTAAATGGTGAGATTGGTGACTTAATCGGGCTAGAGGATACGGCAAAAGGATGATAGCCATAGCGACCACTGTGCAATATCTGCATGATGATTTTGCTGTCGTGCTTGTGCACAGCACGGGTGACGCGCTGGTGATTAATCACGTCAGCTTTGGTATTCATCGTTCCGCCAGCAGGCAACAACCAACCTTCGCGGTTAGGCGAGATACCGCCAGTGATCATCATTGCCACGCCGCCCTTGGCACGTTCTGCAAAATACGCCGCCAGCTTGCCGTAATTATAAAAACGGTCTTCAAGACCAGTATGCATTGAGCCCATAACCATACGGTTTTTTAGCGTAGTAAAGCCCAAATCTAGCGGCTCAAATAAATGCGGATAGTGTTCATTGGTGCTAGCGGTTTGGATCGTATTGGCACTATGGCTGGCAGACATATCATTTTCCTTATGAATAGTTTATGAGGCTAATTCTTAAAAACGGCTTTTTAGAATTAGTGGGCCTAAGGGGTTTAGCATCTTCGATATCGTAACACACCGCGATTATTGTCAGCTATGCAGACAAGCGACTGATGAGTGAGCACTATATTAATTGCTATAACGAGCGGGACGGTGTATCAGGCTGTACTGTGGCATACGGTTAAGCAAACACCACAAAACCCAGCCAACTTTTGAGGTAGATTATATACCGTTAGCTTAATATCATTGAGAGATTAGACTAAGATATAAATCGATAAATATCGACTTATATTTATAATTTCTATGCTAGATTACTGTACTAAATAATATACTGACGTTAATGTACTGACGCATTATAGAAATACGATAAAGGACTATCATCATGACAGATTTCCATACAGGTCTTGGCAAAAATGCCGCCAACCATCAACCACTTACTCCTATTGACTTTATCATTCGCAGCGCGCAAGTTTATCCTAATAAGACTGCCATCATTTATGACGATCTAGAACACAACAATCTCACTCAGACATGGCAACAGACTTATAATCGCTGTCGTCAACTGGCTGATGGCCTGCGCAAATTAGGTATCGATAAAAATGATACGGTCGCTGTTATGTTGCCAAACACGCCAGCAATGGTCGAATGCGCCTTTGGTGTGCCGATGTCAGGCGGTGTCCTCTGTACTTTGAACACCCGACTCGATATCAATGCACTTACCTTTTGTTTGCAGCATTCCGAAGCGAAGGTTTTAATTTTAGATAGCGAATTTGCTGAGCATGCTGAGATTATCGATGAGACTTTTCCAGACTTAATCGTCATTCACTCAACGGACAAGGCTGTCGATGTCGAACACTTTGGGCTCATGAGTTATGAAGCATTGATTGCTAGTTCAGACAGTTTGGATAACTGGGAGATGCCGAAAGATGAGTGGGACGCTATTGCGCTAAATTATACCTCCGGCACGACAGGCAAGCCCAAAGGCGTGGTCTATCACCATCGCGGCGCAACTCTCAATGCAATCTCTAATATTTTAGATTGGGACATGCCCAAACACCCGATGTATCTATGGACGCTACCGCTGTTTCACTGCAACGGTTGGTGCTTTCCGTGGACCATCGCTGAACGTGCTGGGGTCAATGTATGCTTGCGAAAAATTGATGCTGATTTGATATTGCAGCTGATTGCCAAGCATCAAGTTCGCCATTACTGCTCTGCACCAGTCGTGCACAATATGATTGCTGGCGGCAAACCAGAATATAAAGAGGCTATCACGCATACGGTCAAAGGCTGGGTCGCTGGTGCCCCGCCGTCCGAAACCATGCTGGCTGCGATGGAAGCAATGGGCTTTCATATCTCGCATGTCTACGGTCTCACTGAAGTATATGGTCCAGTGACGGTCTGCGCTGAGCAGGAAGAATGGAATGAGCTTGATGTGGCCACACGCGCCCAGAAGAAATCACGTCAAGGCATGACTTCTCACTTGATGGCAGGGTTTGAGGTATTTAGGCAAGGTACGACTGAACCAGTCGCTGCTGACGGAGAAGAGATGGGCGAGTTGGCGCTACGTGGCAATATGGTGATGAAAGGCTATCTAAAAAGCCGCAAGGCTACCGAAGAGGCATTCGCTGATGGCTGGTTCCGCACGGGTGATTTGGGTGTTAAGTACCCTGATGGCTATATCAAAATCATGGACAGACTAAAAGATATCATCATTTCAGGCGGTGAGAACATCTCTAGTATCGAGGTAGAAAACGTCTTGTATAAACTACCTGCGATTGAAAGCTGTGCTGTCGTCGCCGCACCACATGATAAATGGGGCGAAGTACCCGTTGCCTTTATCGAGATTCACGCCGGTAGCACCTTGCAACGTGATACGGTGATGGAACATTGTAGTCAGCACCTAGCAGGCTTTAAAGTGCCAAAATATATTGTTTTTGCAGAAATACCTAAGACCAGTACCGGTAAAGTGCAAAAGTTTGAGCTACGCCAAGCGGCAAAATCATTGGCACGCGAAACGCCAAAAGTAACCGCCAGTGCTAAATAAAACGGCAATGTATTAAGTCATATCGTCAATTAACATTTATCAAAAAGGTCAGCGATATATAGCTGACCTTTTTTGAGCGCTCGTCTATAGTCAAAGAAGTTTAAAACGGATACAAGGCAGCCGACTGCAGATTGTACAAATAGTACGTCTAGGGAGGGTAACGCCGTAGCCGCTTAGTAGTTCTCTGACTATATTTGTGGAAAATTAACGATATCAGCCAAGCTTAGGCTCAAACCATTGATAAACCAACATTCCTATAATCATGGCAGGAATAAAGACATAGGCTTGCCATTGACCAGTACCAAGCAATACAATTCCTGGTCCTGGGCAGATACCAACTAGCCCCCAGCCGATACCGAACAACATTGCACCGATGAGCAATTTTTTATTAATGACAGTTTTGCTCGGCATATCAATCGGTGTGCCAATCCAGCTCGTCTGCTGACGCTTCGCCAATCGCACGCCGAAGAAAGCAACGATCAGGCCACCGCCCATCACCAGTGCAAGGGAGATATCCCATGCACCAAAGATATCCAAAAACCCTTGTACCTTTACAGGATCGGTCATACCTGACACCAGTAGTCCAAGTCCAAACAGTAGTCCTGCCAGCAATCCGATTATATTTTTTAGCATCGTCGTATCTCGCTATTATTATCTTTTATTAACCATCATATGTCGTTCGCGCATGAACCTGGCCATCAGTCTTCATCTGACAATATGCCATGAGTTCGCTATAGCAGGCCTAGTACGTGACGACCGATATAAACGGTCACAATCCCAAACAGCATAAAGGTAACGGTCGCTGCCAATGACCGTGGAGACAGACGCGCATTACCACAGATACCATGCCCACTCGTGCATCCTGAACCTAAACGCGTGCCAAAACCGACCAGTAACCCTGCACCAATCAATAATGGCACGGAAGTACTGATAGCTACCTCAGGTAGCGGTCTTGCCAACTGATATAGCAGCGGTGAGATGACCAAACCCAGTATAAATAGCACCTGCCACATCTCTACACGCTTAGGTTTTAGTAGGCTTGAAAAAATGCCACTGATACCTGCTATACGGCCAATACCTAGCAGTAAGATAACCGTCGCTACGCCTAGCATTAGACCACCAATTAAGGAGATCGGCGTAAATGCTTGCCAGTCTATTTGTATGCTCATAACGGACTACCTAATTAAGTTTATTAAATACGTGTTTGAGTTTTAATTTATAAAAATACATTATATTATAAAATATAATAAAAAGGTAAAAAATACTGAACCTAGCATAATGCTAATAGTTCAGTATTTTTTATAACTGTTAGGACTGTACCGCAAAGGCTTCAAAAAAGGCAGTGAAAAAGACTTAATAAGCTATCCTATTAATATCTTTATCAGCCCTCTTAATTGGTATCTTTACTGGCCTAGCACTTTATCAAGTGCCGTTTCAAAACGCGCTACTGTGCCATCGATATCAGTCAATTTGTCCAAGCCAAATAGACCCAAACGGAAAGTTTTGAAATTATCAGGTTCGCCTACTTTTAATGGTACGCCAGCAGCGATTTGCACCCCGATTTCAGCGAACGCATTACCTTTATGCATGTCATCACGATCGGTATAAGAAACGACAACGCCAGGTGCTTTAAAACCTTCAGCAGCGACGCTCTCAACGCCCTTGGCTTCTAGTACTTCGCGGATACGTTTGCCAAGTGTCCACTGCGCGTCACACAATTTATCAAAACCGATTGCTTTGGCTTCATTCACGGCATCACGGAACTGACGTAAGCTGTCTGTCGGCATAGTCGCATGGTACGCATGACCACCATTTTCGTAAGCACGCATGATGTTTAGCCATTGCTTTAGGTCGATACTAAAGCTATCAGATTCAGTGCTGTCCACTTTTTTGACAGCAGCATCGCTTAGCATGACCAAGCCAGCGCCCGGCGTACTGCTCCAGCCTTTTTGCGGTGCGCTAATCAGTACATCGATACCCAATGATTTCATATCTAGCCATACACAGCCTGAGGCGATGCAATCAATGACTAATAATCCGCCAACGCTATGCACAGCTTCGCTCAACGCTTTGATATAGTCATCTGACAAGATAATACCCGATGAGGTTTCGACATGCGGGGCAAATACCACTGCTGGCTTTTCTTCTTTGATTTTGGCTACGGCAACGTCGATATCGACTGGGGCAAACGGTTTTGGCGACTCACTATCATCGGCACGATTGGCCGTAAGGACTGTAGATGATTTGGCGATTTTGCCTTTTTCTAGGATTTGCGTCCAACGATAGCTGAACCAGCCATTACGAATGATTAGACAGTCTTCATCATTTGCCAACTGGCGAGCGACTGCTTCCATACCATAAGTACCAGAACCAGGAACGATTACCACTGCGTCAGCGTTATACACAGATTTTAGGTCACTAGATAGGTCGTTCATTACTTGCTGAAAGGCTTTTGACATATGGTTCAGCGCACGATCGGTGTAAACCACTGAATACTCTAATAAGCCGTTTGGATCGATATCTTGACGTAATGCAGGCATTGAACACTCCTAGTGTATGGTTAGATAATATGCGACATGGATTAGATAGCACTATAATCAAGTACTATTATTTGATGGTGAGGTCTTGCGCTGTCTAGAGATGCATTATTTTTAAACAAATAAAAAACAACGAACACTGATGAGGTCTACTAAAGTGAAGCTAATATATTTATAGTCATATTACGAGTAAACACCAGCACATATCTTGACCTAAGCCATCCATGAGAGCTTGATATTAGCACTGATACTGAAGGTTGACAACGATACGCTCAGACAACGATATGACTTGCGCTATCGAGTATTTATTGGTAGGTATTGATTGATAAATTTTGATTTATAAAGCCATGACAAAAACATCAATGCCCTCGATGAGCATCTTGTAGTCCTGATACTACGAAGTCTAGCAACTCGCTATCACCTTCGCGTGCGGCTTTGCGCATCAGTTTCGATGGTGCATGGGTCAATGTTTGAGTCAAACGTCGTGACAGCTCAGTGATGATGTCTTCTGGACTGACATCGTCTTGTTGCAGCTTAGCAATAGATTCATGCAGCAGCTTATCGACTTGACCTTGAGTACACGCGCGGTACTGCTGAATGTCTTTGCCGACTTGGCGAACTTGAAAGCGGCGATCTATTTCAACCACCAATTGACTCACTAACAATTCAGCATCCACTGCTGCTTGGCGACGCTGCTCGATATTACCTGCAATCACATGCTGCAAATCATCGACAGAATACAGATAAACATCATCAATACGGCTAATGGTCGAATCGATATCGCGTGGTACGGCCAAATCTATCATAAGCATTGGCTGATAACGGCGACGCTTTAGCGCTTGTATGGTCATTGTCTTATCAATCAACAAATCCATACTACCACTACAACTGCTAACGATATCGGCTTCCGCCAATACTTGCGGTAACTCTTGCAAGGGTCTAACGTCTACACGGCGATTAGGGCCACGTAGCTCAGCCGCCAAGGCTTCGGCACGTTCGGGGTTACGGTTACAGATAATGACTCGTCCGACCCCTAGGCCTGCGATATGGGTGGCCACCAAGCGATTCATCTCGCCTGCCGCAACGACCAAAAGCGTACGACTGGGTAAATCATCAAATATCTGTGTGACCAATTTAGCTGCGGCAAAGCTAAGCGATACGGCCTGCGCGCCAACCTGCGTCTCGTTACGCACTCGTTTGGCGGCAGCGAATACTTGATCGATGATCCAACCGAGCTGATTGCTGAGTACTTTTTGGTCTTGAGCCAGATGCACAGAGTTTTTAATTTGACCGAGAATCTGCGGCTCACCCAATATCATAGAGTCGAGACCAGCCGCCACTCTTAACCAATGAGTCAATGCATGAGTATCACGATGTACATAGAGATAAGGATCAATATCAACGAGTGGTAGTTGCTTGAAGTCAGCCAACCACGTTTTGATTTTGGTAATGTGCGCACTAATCGCAGCAGACGAGATATTCATGCTACTACTAAAAGCATTATTAGACGATGAATGGCCAGCAGCTTTGACATCCTGTATATCGGATGATTGTGAGTCAGATATTTGGCTATTAGCGGGCTGCGACGTTGAAGTGTGCGGCACTAGCGCATAGATTTCGGTGCGGTTACAAGTAGAGACGATCACGCTACCATCAGTAAAGGCTTCTATTTGTTTGAGTGCGACATTTACATCGTCACCCACAAGCGCCAAGCGCTCTCGCAGAGCGACTGGTGCAGTTTTGTGATTGACCCCAATGACCACTAATCTCATTATCGATAGACCATAAACATGACGCTCAGTTGCCCCTTACGCTATCTTATTATTTTTAAAAGACAGTTTTTGACGACAGCGCTAAAAATGAAGACCCTAAAAACCGCCTATTATATCATTATTGCAGGCTTTAATTAACACTCACCCATCTATGATAACCATATCTCTGTATCTGGTCGCAAATGTAACAAATCAACTACTCATACGATTTATAAAATCAATAGCTGGGTTTTAACTTATGGTCAATAATATAATGTTAAATCATTCGCTTACTCTATCTTAACTTGTTATATTTCTATAATATTCAGTTCGACAGACCTATCTATATTTAATCATCTTCAGTATCATTCTTTGGCAACGTACTCGCTACTAGTAGCACATTCATACAGCCAGATCTGCCAATATCTGAGTAACACGGATGCTATTGTTTATCTCATCGGTCTACTCTTATAATGCTTGTCATGGGTACATATTGCCAATATCTAACTTAAAATGATTAAAACAAACTTGCCTTATCTGTGTAGGTAAACCATGGGCGAATACGGCTATCTATGATTTTTTTTGGGTCATTACTTCGGTCACCACATCCCTATAGCGAATACTCTAGCTTCCGTGCTTTATTGCATGTCGCTATTGAGCGCCTGTGTCAACGGTATAAGTTAGCGTTGTCTCTAGCCGTGTGCCTGTGTTTGGCAGCCCCTGTTCATGCTAGCCATCCCGATGTATTGCTAGAAGCAAAAATTCCTAAAGTATCCGTTGCTACCGATAATAAAGCAGCTAACAACAAGGTAACTGCCAATAAGCCAAATGATAATAGTGATCCGATTGATACACCTTATAATGAAGACACGCTCACCATAGAAAACGTAAAAAACATTAATGGCTTAGCGCCAGCCAGTTTATGGCAGCCTGAGCTTAGTGAACCAAGCTTGTACGCTCTACTGGATGCCGAGTTTGCTGCCGATCGCGATGACAAACGACGCGCGGTCTCTATTTATAAGCAACAGTCTTTTAAAGAAGATGCGACAGCCGTGTTTGAGAGAGCGCTTAGCCTGTCTTTGCGTAACGAAAGGGTTGAAGACTCATTACAGTTTGCCAAGACATGGCAAGACCAAAACCCTGACCACGTACCTGCTTGGTTTTATGTCGCGCATTTGGCTTTACGTGCCCACGACTATATATTAGCGGGTGAAACGTTAAACCGCATCTTGCGCTATGACCCACGCGCAGACTTAAGCGAAATCCTCATAGGCATTTACCCAAATAATGACGACGACAAACGTGAGCTGCTTGCCGCGTTGCAGCCATTAGATAGCGAGCAAAATGCCTCATTGTCAGTATTAAAAGCAGGTTTACTCTATCAGTTTAACGAACCTGAAGTGGCTATCGTTCATATCAATCGAGCGCTAGAACGTCAGCCAGACTACGTGCCTTTTATTACCTTAAAAGCGGATATATTACGCAAAATTGTGACCGCAGAAACCGTCATCAATTATGTCAGTCAAGCTCGTCTACGTAACCCTGATAGCAAAAGCTTATATCTATATGAGATTCGCTATCTATTAGATTTAAAGCAAAGCGAACAAGCGTGGAAGTTACTACTTGAAGCGCATAGCCGCTTCAATGATGATTCTGAGATTACTCTGCTCGCAGCCTTAGTGAGCTTGGATATTGAAGAGTACGCTAGTGCCGATGAGCTACTCAATATGCTTGCTAAGAGTCCAGCTTATCTTGATCAAGCCTATTATTATCTGGGTATCAGTGCTGAGCGTCAGCAGTTGTTCGATCAAGCCAAATACTATCTCAATGGCGTCATGCAAGAGGATTTGGTATTAGAAGCGCGTAGAAAGGTAGTGGCGTTTGAATTACTCGATAACGATGTCGATGGGGCAATCGCGACTTTAGAGAAGCTGCGCAAAGACTTCACAGTATTCGCGCCTGACACTTTTGTCATGCAAGCCGATATCTTGTGGCAACAAAACGAATCGGATGAAGCACTACGCTTACTAACCCGTGCCGCTCGTAAATATCCTGATAATGAGATGCTACTCTTTGCACGGGCTCAGCTGTTAGATGATAAAGAAGACTATGTCGTTAAGCGTACTTTGCTGAATCACTTGCAGGCATTAGATCCTAGTAACTTATCCTATCAGTTAAGCTATGCACAGTTGCTACTGGCAAATGAGCGCAGCTCAGAGCAAGGTCTGGCGCTAGCGACAGCGATTATTCAGATTCGCTATGATGACCCACGTTATGATAACGACCTACATCTGCAAGCCTTAAATGTCTTGGCGGGCAATGCATTGGCCAAAGAGAACTATCAGCAGGTCATCGACTATCTACAGACACCTTATGATGTGCTGCCAACTCTGCGCTCAGGCACGCTGTTATTGCGCGCCTACCAAGGCTTAGGTAACAATGACAAAGTCGAGGCACTACTCGCAGATTTGCAGCAGCGCTTCTCATTTGGACAGCACAATATTAATGACCGTATACAGCTGTATTAATAGTGCTGATTTTGGATATGCTATTTGGGCTTTGCGATTACAGAGACATGATAGTTGATAAGGTTTTTATAAATAACGAAGCATTTATAAATTACAAGGTCGTTATAAGAAGCTAACAGCCGTGCATAACCGAGCAACAAATAACGCTTAAGCTAATATCTTTGTTCATCTTTCCATTTTGAGAAACTATTATGTCAGCATCAATCACTTCTTTTAAACCAAATAAATTGGCTTTGTTCACTGCTGTAACTGCAGCGATGATCATTACCTCTGGCTGTCAGTCATTAAAAACAGCTAACGCGACTAACCAACCAACGACCACTGTACAAGGTCAAAACGCTGATCAACCCAAAAAGCTAGAGAGCTTCAATATCACCGGTAAAATTGGGGTAACGACACCTGCGAATGATTCGACAGGTACTCAAGGTGGTAGTGCGTTTTATGCATGGGGTCAGCAAAACGACCGATTTGCCATTGAGTTGATTGGCGCACTCGGTATTGGTAAAACCAACATTGAATATAATGGTCAAACCGCTACTCTAGTCAGCGAAAAGACAGGTACATTGACTGCTGATGACCCCGAAACCTTGCTAAAGAAAGCCACTGGTTGGCAAGCACCAATTTCACAAATGCCTTATTGGATTTCTGGTCGCCCAGCACCTTCAGATAGTGCACCACAACTGGATGATCAGAGCCGCTTAGTTAGCTCAGTCAATGGTGAGTGGACAGCCAGCTTTACCTATAAAGGTACCGATAAGTTACCTAGTAAAATTAGTGCAGTACAGCCACAAGGCAACAAAGTTGTAATGACGATCAATCATTAATCCATCTTTCATTAACAACAGAAAGCCTGCTAAAAACCATCATTGCTAATTAAGATAGCTATTTATAACTGCACCTTATGATAAAAAAATATGACTGAAAATATAGCTTCATCATTTGCTTCTAAGATTACCCGTTTATCACCTGCAAAACTCAATCTGTTTTTGCACATCACTGGTAAACGAGCCGATGGCTATCATAATTTGCAAACGGTATTTCGCCTGCTTGACTGGGGCGATTACTTGCATTTCTCGGTTAGCAATAATACCGTGTTCTCTGCTATAGATAGTGAATTAAGTGCTAATCAACTCTGTCATCAGCTGCTGATATTAGATGGTGCAGAGGCTATCGCTACTAGTATAGAAGACAATTTAATCTTCAAAGCAGCGCGCGCACTGCTAGCATTTGCCATACAGTCAAACACTTTACCTGAGCAGTTAGCAAAAGTGCATATCACTTTAGATAAGCATTTGCCAATGGGCGCAGGGTTGGGTGGTGGCTCATCTAATGCAGCAACGACTATGCTAGTGCTCAATGAGATTTGGCAGCTTAATTTTACCTGTGATGAGCTTATAAAGATTGGCGCGACTGTGGGTGCTGATGTACCTATATTCATCTTTGGGCAAGACGCTATTGCGATGGGTATTGGTGAAGAACTATCTACGATTGAGCTGCCTGACCAGCAATATTTAGTACTGACGCCTAACGCTCATGTCAATACTGCTACCCTATTCGCCAACCCCAAACTACAGCGAGATATCGCACCGCTATCAATACAGACGATTCAAAGTCAGTCTAATTATTACGTTCAAGATTTACTTACGCCTTATCATAATGTCTTTGCCCCAGTGGTCACAAGCCTCGCGCCTGCTGTTGCAGATGCCTTGAATTATTTGCAGGGGTTAGAAGCGCAAACACTGAGCACAGCACGAATGACTGGCTCTGGTAGCGTAGTGTTTTTGCCGTTGGATGCGAGCGTGGCCACTAATGAAAAGCTTGTAGCGAAGTGGATTGCAGATGCGCCTTGTACGGCATATATCGTTGGAAACTTAAAATAGCATATACAACCTTTAGATTTCTTATCATCTAAATAATGACAACGGTAGGATTGCCGATTTTAATTTGCTAAAATAGCGCCAGTAGTAACCTATGATGAATAAATACCAGAAAAAGCCGCAAATGACTTGCAAAATCTGAAAATTTACTTATAATAGGTCGCCACAATAGGGGTATAGCCAAGTTGGTAAGGCATCAGGTTTTGATCCTGACATCCGTTGGTTCGAGTCCAGCTACCCCTGCCATTTTTTACTGTAATAGTATACTTCAACACCTTCACCACTCTTTTCTTAATTTGAGCAGTTTGACACTGCTTAGCGGTCGCTGCTTGAGTCAATCAATAGGACTTCTGTCATGCCTTATTTGGCGATTTTTACGGGTAATGCCCACCCAGAATTAGCAAAAACCGTAGCCGATCATCTTCACATACCTCTTGGTAAAGCTGACATCACGCGTTTTTCTGATGGCGAAATTGCCGTGGAAATCAAAGAACACGTACGTGGTAAAGATGTGTTTATCATGCAGCCTACTTGTGCACCGACCAACGACAACTTGATGGAAATCATGATGATGGCTGACGCTTTGCGTCGCTCTAGTGCTGGCCGTATCACAGCTGTCATGCCGTATTTTGGTTATGCTCGTCAGGATCGTCGTCCACGCTCAGCTCGTGTACCTATCTCGGCTAAAGTGGTCGCTGACATGCTAAACATCGTCAGTATCGATCGCGTAATGACTGTTGATTTGCACTCAGATCAGATTCAGGGTTTCTTTGATATTCCTGTAGACAACATCTACGGTACACCTGTATTGCTAAATGACCTACAAAAGCAAGACTATGACAATATCATGGTTGTTTCACCTGACGTAGGCGGCGTGGTTCGTGCACGTGCGATGGCTAAGCAGTTAGGCGATACCGACATGGCAATTATTGATAAGCGCCGTGCTCGTGCCAATGAGTCACAAGTAATGCACATCATCGGTGATGTTCGTGACCGTGATTGCGTTATTGTTGATGATATGGTCGATACTGCAGGTACATTGTGTAAAGCTGCCGAAGCATTGAAAGAAAATGGTGCCCGTCGCGTCTTGGCTTACATCACGCATCCTGTCCTATCAGGCAACGCACTGAAAAACATCAGCGAATCTGCATTGGATGAAGTGGTTGTGACCGATACAATTCCACTATCCGCTGAAGCCAAAGCTTGTAGCAAAATTCGTCAGGTAAGTATTGCACCGATGCTAGCTGAAAGCTTACGCCGTATTAATAACGAAGAATCTATTAGCGCGATGTTTGACGCTTAATTTAATACAGCTGCCTTTTAAACAGCTATTGCGGTAATTTTTAGTAGCAGTGACTGTAGTAAGACATCTTGAATAGTCAAAAAACAAAGCGTCAAGTATCCTTACTTGGCGCTTTGTTTTGTGTAGGCGTTTTGCGTAGGTCTTTATTATTGCTACAGAATCACGTATAATGCGCGCCTGTGCTGACCTTTTCGTTGTTTTTATTAGGCTAGCACTATCAAAAGTGCTGATCATGCTTAACAGCAACCATCGTTATGGTAATTATCATAGCGAGCACTGCTATAAGCAAATGGCTAAGCTTAGACATTAAGAGTTTTATTCGTAACGATAATTTTAGCTATCATCACGTATTAGTGGATTGGTCGCAAATCCACTTTTTTATGACCAGACACTTCATCATTTTTTTTATAGGATTATATCCATGAGCATTAATCATTTTGAACTAAACGCCGTTGATCGTGCTGCTGAACTACAAGGTAAAGGTGCGAGCCGCCGCCTACGTAAGCAGAACCTAGTTCCTGCTATCATCTATGGTGGTAACGAAGAGCCAACAGCTATCTCTATCAAGCTTAACGAACTAGTAAAATCACTAGAATTCGAAGCGTTTTTCTCACACATCTTGACTATCAATGTTGACGGTGAAGAGCATCAAGCAGTTATCAAAGACTTGCAGCGCCATCCAGCTAAAGGCTTCCCAATGCATGCTGATTTCCAGCGCATTGTAAAAGGTCAGAAAATCCACATGAACGTTCCTGTTCATTTCACTGGTCGTGAAGATGCGCCTGGTACTGCTGCTGCTGGTGTACTATCTACTCTAGTATCTGATATCGAAGTTATCTGCTTACCATCACAGCTTCCTGAATACCTAGAAGTAGATGTGTCTGGCATGGAAATTGGTGATTTGTTCCGTCTATCAGACATCAAACTTCCTGAAGGCGTTGTTATTCATGAGCTTGAGCTAGAAGACGGCCATGACCGTACTATCGTTAACATGCAGCCACCAACAGTAGAAGAAGTTGATGCTGACGTTGATGCTGACGTTGATGCTGATGAAGTACCAGCAACTGAGCAAAACGACGGTACTGAAGAAAACAAAGACAGCGAGTAATTACTATTTCTAACTAGTGCATTATTTTGTGCTGGTTAGTGATACATTCGTTTAGTCAATAAGACAGCAGGTGATTAAAATCTCCTGCTGTTTTTGTAAGTAAGGTTTGAAAATAAACTGTCTATCAGTACTTCAATCCTTACCCCTATTTATCAAATTCAAGCAGGGTGTTTTTATGGCCATAAAGCTTATTGTCGGTCTTGGTAATCCTGGTCAGCAGTATATGTTTACGCGTCATAATGCAGGATTTTGGTTTGTCCATCATTTGGCTCAGCAGTTTAATATCACGCTCTCCCCTGATAAGAAATTTCATGGAGTGACAGGGCGTGGGCAGATTCATGGGTCTGATGTGCGTTTACTTATGCCGCTGACGTTTATGAATAAATCTGGTCAGTCAGTGGTGCCTATGGTAAATTTCTATGGCATCAAAAATGATGAATTGTTGATTGCTCATGATGAGCTCGATATTCCAGCTGGTAGTATCAAACTCAAAACAGACGGTGGACATGGTGGTCACAACGGCCTACGTGATATCACGCCGCATATTGGCAATGATTTTCATCGCCTGCGTGTGGGTATCGGCCATCCTGGTCACAAGTCTAAAGTTAGTGGACACGTTCTCTCTAAAGCATCTCCTGATGAGCAGATTGCGATCGATAGCGCGCTGACAGCTGCTTTTGAGGCGCTCCCATTATTGTTAGATGGTGATGTCGAAAAAGCACGTTCACAAATTAATGGCTTTAAATTACCAGAATAATATAGTCGTTCAATGATAATGACCTTTTATTTTGGCAGTTTTATCCCCATTAACCTTTTGATTTAGTTAATTAATATCAGTTACGCCAAGGAACCAACCTATGCTACTTAATATGCTTAAATGCAAATTACACCGTGCCCGTGTTACCCATGCCGAGCTTCATTACGAAGGCTCTTGCGGTATCGACGGCGATCTATTAGATCTTGCTGGTCTACGCGAAAATGAATCTATTGATATCTACAACGTGACCAACGGTAAGCGCTTTCGCACTTATGCTATCCGTGCTGAGGCGGGCTCTGGTATTATCTCATTAAATGGTGCTGCGGCTCATATGGCAGATTTGGGCGATATCGTTATCATTTGTGCTTACGCGCATTTTGATGAAGTTGAAGCGTCAACGTATCAGCCGAAACTTGTCTATTGCAACGAAGACAACACCGTTAAAGACACAGCAAATATCATTCCTGTACAAGTTGCTTAATATGACAGGATGGTGAGGTTTTGGTAAATTTAAGATAAACACAAAGTTACATCTTTGAATTAGCTGCTATTATTGCTAAAAATCTCGATGCTAAAGGGAAAGCTGAATCTAAATCAAGATTCGGCTTTTTTTATGCCATTTTTATTTATCAAATTCACATTTTTCATCATATACAAGGAAACATACTGATGTGGTTGGCAGCGCTTGCAATACTGATTGGATTAGCAATTTTAGTTTGGAGTGCCGATGTCTTTATTGATGGGGCGACAGCACTAGCAAAGAAGTTTAGTGTGCCTAGCTTCTTAATTGGTGTCTTAATATTGGGTATAGGCACGTCAGCGCCTGAGATGGTGGTATCAGTACTAGCAGCGATAGAAGGCAGCCCTGAGCTGGCTCTAGGGAACGCTTATGGCTCAAATATCATCAACATCGCATTGGTACTCGGTGCAACCGTATTGATTAGCCCTATTATCATCCGTAGAGGCATCGTAAAGCGCGACTTGCCCTTGCTGCTACTGATTACTGTCATCGCCGCTTGGCAGCTACGTGATGGGACATTGAGCCAAGCTGATGGGATCGTATTGTTGATTTTGTTGGTCGCCGTTTTAGGACTACAGATCATAATGAGTATACGCGAAGGCTATCATGAGCACGAAGACGATATAGTCGTGGCTAATGCTGACTCAGCGCACTCAAATAACTTAGAGCACTTAAATAACTCAGAGAGCTTAGAAAAGCTAGAACCAAGTGTAACGCGTGGTCTTGTAAGTTTAATTATCGGTATGCTGATGCTCGTAGCCAGCTCACGCGCTATCGTTTGGGGTGCTGTCGAGTTGGCAACGCTATGGGGGCTCAGTGAGCTTATCATTGGTCTAACGATTGTCGCAGTTGGGACCTCATTGCCTGAGCTGGTATCGAGCTTGTCAGCTGCCCGTAAAGGCGAGCATGATATGGCACTTGGTAATATTATTGGCTCTAATATCTTTAATACTTTGGCAGTTGTTGGCTTGGCAACCGTCATTGCTCCTATCGCCGCCGACCCAGTGATTCTGTCGCGTGATGTGATGGCGATGGGACTCTTGACGATATTGCTAGTTACCCTGTGCGTATTTGCCTTTAAAACAAAACGCCAGTTCGGTCGTACGTCAGGTGCCACATTAGTGTTGTTCTTTATGGGCTACACCGCATGGCTGATTCAAAGCGTTAGTATGTAACTGTTTAGGCTGAACCGATTGAGCAATGATACGACTACATTATTACGTCGATAAAATCAGACTACGATTTTTTCTTACGATTTTTAAAACCGCGCCATAGCCCTTCATGTGCCACTTTCGGCATTTTTAGGGTGATGGTGTTGGACAGCATATCTTGTACTGCCAGACCGCGAGGGTTGAACAGACAGAACACATAGTTGAATACCAAACCAAGAAACGCGCTGGCCAATAAGGCGGCGCGTGATCCATCAATAAGACTGCCAATAATGCCAAAAATCAGCGGCATCAGACAAGCGGCCAAAATACGCTTAAACGACTGACCCCATGTTAGCCATTGACCTGCATCATTGATCGTTTTTAACCGCCATGTCTGCATACCCAATGTCTGACCACCACGGCGCCAAAATATCCCATAGAATGCCACGAGTGTCAGTACAAATGACGGCGTCATAATGGCGTTCTGATACCAGAGCGGTAGCGACTGAGCTTGTGAGGATTCAGTACCCGTCTCCATAGTCAATAGCGTACCAACCACGGTTAATATCGTCCCTACCAAAAATAACAGCGCCAAAATCAGCATACCATCATAGAGAATCGCCACGACACGAATCATGGGCTTAGCGATGGTTGGCTCTTCGTTGGGATCTTGCTGTACAGGCGCACTCGATTGAGGCTTTGATTTGCGAGTCGTTTTTGACGGACGTTTAGATGGACTTTTTGACATGGTACAAGCTCATAGCAAGCAGTGAATAGTAACGCTATTGTACCGTAAATGGTGGGGCTATCGTACATTATCCTAGATGACATTGTAGATGACTGTCCAATATCATAGATTGCTCTCCAATATCTTAGATTGCTCTTTAATATTATTAGTTGGCTATCCAATCATGCTAAAAACAAGAGATGGTCGTAGAATAAATAAGTGGAAGGGTAAAAGTTACAGACATAAAAAAACCGCCAATTGTCATAAGACAGGCGATTATTTTAATATTTTCTAGCTTATATTAAGCTATTATGCAAATGGTGCGCCTGGAGAGATTCGAACTCCCGACCCCTTAGTTCGTAGCCAAGTGCTCTATCCAACTGAGCTACAGGCGCGTATTTTGCACTTTATCCACTGCGAAGATAATATCTTTTGCAGTAAATTAGGTTGGTCATTATATAGATAATATCGCTTGTGTCAACATCTTTTTTAATTAAAACAAATTATTTTTTGAATTAATTATTAAAATGTTTAACGCAGTATATTGCGTTATTACTCTAATAACAACTGAATAAATGGCGGTGAAGGAGGGATTCGAACCCTCGATACGCTTACACGTATGGTTCCTTAGCAGGGAACTGGTTTCAGCCACTCACCCACTTCACCTAACGATTCAAGACATTTATAAAAAATCTATAAACATAGTATTGATGCTAACAATACGTCTCATGTCGTGGGCGAGTATTATAACAAAGCCAAAACGAATTGCAAGCGTTGTCTACAGATTTAATGCGGCTTTTACCAAAATTATAGATATAAGTACTTATATTGTATTTTTATAAGGAAAATTGCGACATATCATTGCTAAATATAACAACCAAACTGCTTATCAATACTAGGTCTATTCATCCTGCCGTCTTACACCTCATCCACAAGCATAAGACTCTGATAGATTTTTTAGTAGTAGGTGGCTATAGTATTTGTCACTTACTTCAAAATCTCTTAAAAGGAGCTGTTATGCGACCTGTCGTACTGTGTTTTTCAGGATTAGACCCTTCAGGCGGTGCTGGATTACAAGCGGATATCGAGGCCATTGGACAATCAGGGGCACATGCAGCCATCGCGTGTACGGCGGTCACTATCCAAAGCTCACAGCAGGTATTTGGCTTTGAGGCTTGTGCGGCATCGTTGGTAAAAGCTCAAGCTACTGCGGTGCTTGATGACTTGCCCGTTAGTGCTATCAAATCAGGTATGCTCGGCACCACTGATAACATCGCAATGTTGACCGAATTATTTGCTGATCAAATCATCGATAATAATACACCATTTGTCTTAGACCCTGTACTAGTCGCGAATAGCGGGGGCAGTTTGGGTGATGAAAAAACACTGGTTAGCGCCTTTAGACAATTGCTGCCCTACGCCACTTTAATTACTCCAAATACTCATGAACTACGAGCGCTTAGCGGTGAGCAAGACTTGCATGTCGGTGCACAGAAGCTATGTGCTCAAGGTGCTCACGCTGTACTGGTAAAAACCTCACATGATTTTGATAGCGGTGATATCGAGCAGTACTTATACATACAGGGGGAAATGGTCCATAAAAGTACCTTGCCGCGCTTAGATGGTGAGTTTCACGGCTCAGGATGTTCACTCGCCAGCTTTATCGCTGGACGCTTGGCAATGGGCGATGCTCTCATCGATGCAGTACAAGCGGCAGATAGTTGGATTACCCAGACATTGCGGGCAGCTGATGCACCGCATCCTGATGATACTCAAGCTCAGCTCATACCCAATCGCTTTGTTCGTTTTTAGCATATCTAACAAGCTATAGCTCACCCAAGTAGCAGACGCAAAAAAGGCGTTCTATAAAAATATAGAGCACCTTTTTTATGACAGTTTTTACATTTAATTAGGTTTAACCCAAGGTTGGCAACACACTCGCAGCCAAACCACCGATGAATATCTCAAGCAAATAAAATGCTAAGAAAGCAACCATTGGCGATAAGTCGAGCATACCTAAATTCGGCGTGATACGACGAAACGGGGCTAAAATAGGCTCAGCCAAATTAATGATAATGCCAATAATCGGATGCTCAGATCTGGTAAACACCACAATCCAGCTAACGATGATAGAACCAATCACTAGATAGCGACACATGCGTAAAAAGTCTAACAATAAGCTAGTCGTACCTGTAAAGAATAGCGGTACAGGAGCAATACCTTTATGCGTCAATGCGGCCTTTCCAGAGATATCGATTAGACGAATCAAAAACATCAACACGATAGCGGCAATGCTAATACGACCCTGTGCGACAGTCGGAAAAATACGCCCAAATACATCGACGATATGCGTCGCTTTATAAGCAGGTGCAATCATCGGATTGCTCGCATCCATTCCTGCAAACTGCAACATAAAACGAATAAACACCAGCATCATAGCGAATGTGGTGACCAAATCAAAAATTTGAAATAACATGTTGTTCATGAAGTGCTACTCAATGTGACATTATTAACAGATTCTAGGATGACAAGTGTCATTATCAGATGCTGATGATTACATAAGGTGTGTCGTCAGTGGTGACTCACAGCACACCTTGTCAGTGTTTACTTACTCATCTCTTCACTTAACGCTTGGCTACGATCATAGCAAGCTTGCATGGCTTCGCTGATTTGACGACCAATCTCATTGGCTTGCATTGACTCGACCGCTGCCTGAGTAGTACCGTTCGGTGAAGTAACTTTACGGCGTAGCTCAGCTGGTGCATCATCACTGTTCATCGCCATTTTTGCAGCACCTAACATGGTCTGCATAGCAAGCGCTGAGGCTTGTTCTTTATCCAGCCCTAATGCAACTGCCCCATCGACCATCGATTCGATGAAGTAAAACATATACGCTGGCGCTGAACCTGATACAGCTGTAACCGCATGCATATGCTCTTCGTCATCGACCCACATGACCAAACCTGAGGCTTCCATAACGGCCGTTGCTAGCTGTTTCTGTTCTGCTGAGATGTTATCTGTACCATAAAGGCCTGTCGCACCCATCTGAATCATAGAAGGCGTGTTTGGCATTGCACGGACGATATTGCTATAGCCGCCCAACATGTTTGATAAAAGATCAGTCGACAAACCTGCCGCGACTGAAATGACCAATTGATTGTCTAGTACATCAGCAAAAGCACTTACCACTACTTTCATCATTTGTGGTTTGACTGCGAGTACCACTATATCTGCACCGATCACAGCAGACTTTGGATCAGCCATTGGATCAACAGTATTTAGACCTTTGGCGGCTAATTGCTCACGTGCATCGCTGCTAGGATCGGCGACCGTGATTAGATTTGGTTTGATGCCGCAACCCACAAGCCCGCTAATGAGCGCTTGTGCCATGTTTCCGCCACCAATAAAACTGATTTTTTTATTATCTAATACCGACATACTTGTCTCCTAGTCACAAAATTCAAAGGTATTCAACTTAACATACTGATATGTAAAACGACACTCAGTTTATCATACTGCCACTATTACCGTTTGATAAATTCAAAATGTCACGCCTGACATCAACCTGATAAAAATCAATGAGTCAGCCAACGGATATTAAACTTTTGACACTTTTTATTTGAGACTAAGATCACTTTCAATGTACTCAGCCAATTGATTGCTTTTAACATCGCTATCGGTCTGCTCGGAACTCAAAAGCCAACTCTCAAATGGCGATGCTAGTAGTAGAGGAATATCAGTTTTTATATCACTTCCAACTTCAGATTTTTTTATAAAAGTGATGCTGACTACCATTAAGCTGTCTCGTAGCCATAGTGGAATCCCAAGCGTTTGATACAGTTTTTTGCCTGCTTGTGGGCGCACAGCCATCTCGGTTTTTAGCCGTTGCTGACGGTCTAACGGTGCTATTTTTAACACTGCCTGCTGTGCTATTCCGTCTACACTATTTTCTAACAATCGTACCAGCGCATTTGCTTTTACTTGCAACTGCCAAGTATAACGACCACTGCTCCGCATGGTGAGTAATGTTAAATTATTAGCTGAATGACTAGACAAGGTCAGTCTGGATAGTGGCAGCACCTGCTCGGTCAGTGGTAACTTCAGCCAAGACAGCCACTCGCTGCTCATACGATAGAGCTGCTGACGATAGCGCCGAATGGTATAAGATGCCTTACGACCTTGCCAAAACAGTTCTGTTTGATGATCTTGGTCATCACGTTGGCTGAGAGTTAGCACATCATCGACGAGTTGCTTAGCAGGTGGTAACGGCTCATCTTGACCCAACCAATAGTGCAATAGTTGCCGCTGACGATACATGGGTAGCTTTTGCAACGCATTGATATTTAGCACGCGCTGTGCGGGTAAAAGTTGCAGGTCTGTATTTTCTGTCTGCTGCATATCCTGCATAGCTTGAGAATTGATTGTATCCTGTGCATCACTTAACAGCTGTGCACTGCGAGCAATATTATCGATGACATTGGGATTGTATGTAGCCAGTATTGGCATGATGTCGCGTCGTAGCCCACTACGTACGTTGTCGCCGCTGTCATTAGTAGGATCATCTATATAAGGCAACTCTAAACGCTTAGCATAGGCGCTAATAGTGGCTCGTCGTATCGTGAGCCAAGGTCGCCACAGTATATTGCGCTGTACGCCCTGCGTTTGCACTCGCCATGGCTGCATACCAGACAGACCATTGACTCCTGCTCCTTGAATCAATCGCATTAATACCGTTTCAGCTTGGTCATCAGCGTGATGCGCTAATAGTAATACATCGTCTTGGTTGATATGAGCGCGCATAACATTATAGCGTGCTTGCCGAGCGGCCTGCTCATCATGTCCATTCACTTGTGCCTGTAAAATGCGACAAGGTATTTTTTGAGCCGCTGCCCAATTGGCAACATGCTTAGCCCAATACCGACTATCCGATTGTAGCCCATGATCGACATGTAACAGCTGCGGCAGACATGGTAATTTACCTTGTCGGTAGAGCTGCACACACAGCGCCGCAAGAGCTAATGAATCACGCCCACCACTACATGCCAGCCAAAGGCGACGACCATGCAGCTGATCATTATACTCAGACATACTGCTCAATAATGCGGTTGCTAGTGTCTTATCAACTGGCAAATCGGCAATCGATTTAATGGGATGTGAGATGATTGCGCTGCTGGTCATAGTCAGCCTTATTTTTCGTTATTTTAGATGCTTCATATGATAACAGCCATAAAAAAACGCGCCATTAAATGACACGTTTTTATTTTAGCATTAAGACTCAAACTCTAATATGAAAAGCCTATTATTAATAATAGCGACTTAACAATAATAGCGCCATAGCAACCAATTAAGCAGGCAACATCACTTCTGAGTTAAAAGACTTTAGCTTTTCATAACGTAGCTCACAACGCTCTTGAGGATCTAAATCTTTAATCTCATCAAGCTGCTCAGTAATCAGTGCTTTTAGCGCATTCATCACAGGTTGTGGCTGCACATGTGCGCCTTCGCCCTCTTCGATGACAGCGTCAATCAAACCCATTTGGTAAAGGTTAATGGCGTTTAGTTTTAGCGCTTCACTAGCGTCTTGTGCTTTTTCAGCGGTTTTCCAGAGAATAGAAGCACAGCCCTCTGGAGAGATAACCGAATAGATGCTGTTTTGTAGCATATTTACTTTATCACCAACGCCAATCGCTAATGCTCCGCCTGAGCCACCTTCACCAATGATAGTCACAATCACAGGCACTTTCAGACTAGAGAACACAGCGATGCTTTCTGCAATCGCTTGTGCTTGTCCGCGCTCTTCTGCACCGATACCAGGATATGCGCCTTGGGTATCGACAAAGGTCATCACAGGGATATTAAAGCGCTCAGCCATTTTGACCAAACGAATCACTTTGCGATAACCTTCAGGATTGGCCATACCGAAGTTATGAGCAATACGCTCGCGAGTACTGCGACCACGATGCTGACCGATTACCATCACAGGCTGACCGTCAAAACGCGCAAGACCACCAAGTATGGCTTTGTCATCGGCAAAAGCACGGTCGCCATGCAACTCATCAAATTCGGTAAAAAGCTGATTAACATAGTCCATAAATAATGGACGCTTGGCGTGTCGTGCAAGCTGCACACTATCCCAGACAGTGCTCATAGACGCTTCCCTTTAATAATTATACTTAATGTATTTATGTTTAAGAATAATATCGTTATCCGTGTTCAGATAATGAAAGTACAGTTGTAAACTCAATAGGAGCTATAGTAGCACATCTTAAATAGCATGACATTATCGACAACGCCGCTTTTGTTACGTTAATCTTTAACTCAATACTTACAATGGTAACTGCTCAACCTCTGGAGTCTCAGCCTCTGGAGCTTCAATCACACTAAGCTGTACGCCCCACTTAGCAAACTGGTCAATCTCAGTACGCAAATCTGCGAGCAAGAAAGCATAATGCTCACTGCTATCCGCCAAGGTGATTCGCCAGCTGTTTTCAGCGATTACCTTTAGTTCTAGCTCTGGTAGCGCATAATCACTGCGGCTATGATGCGCCAGTACGGCGAGGCGCAACAGTAAACAGAGATAAACCAACTGATCGCCACCAATCTGACAAGTCTGCTCTAGCATATCGGCTTTGAGCTTGCGACGATGGTTGAGCATTAGCTGCGCCATGCGTTTCTGATCGACTTGCGAAAATCCTGGAATATCAGAATACTCCAGCAAATACGCGCTGTGCTTGTGATAGCTACTGTGACTGATTGCCAGTCCTATCTCATGCAAGAAAGCAGCACGTCTGAGCAAGTCGCAATCATCATTGGACAGCGCAAGCTTATCTTTTACTTGTTCAAATAAATGACGGCTGGTTTTCACCACTTGCTTGGCTTGCTTTTTGTCCCCTGAATAACGCTTGATTAATGCCAATACACTGCGGTCACGCACATCTTCACTAGCAAAACGACCAAGCATATCGTACATAACGCCTTCACGTAACGCACCATCTGAATAAGTAATGGTCTCAACGCCCAGCACTTTCATCACTGCACGCAATACTGCCACACCAGCAGGAAATACGGCTTTACGATGTTCTTTGACGCCTTCTAACTCGATATCATCAATATTGCCAATCTTAATCAGCAATTTCTCTAATTTTTTGACGCCTCTATAAGTGATGCGTTCTTGCTCATCGGCCCAACCTTTTGATACTAGGACATTACGCACCGCTTTGATTGTACCGCTTGAGCCGACTACGCTACTCCAGCCAGTTTTTTGGTAGCGACCATTGATGGCTAAGACTTCTTTACGTGCACCTGAAATTGCACTATTAAAAGCTTCTTTAGTAATCAGGCCGTCAGCGAAGAATTTTTGGGTAAAAGAGACACAGCCCATTTGTAAACTTTCAGTCAATAATGGATCGAACTTTTGACCAATAATAAACTCTGTCGAACCGCCGCCAATATCCATGACCAAGCGCTTATCACTACTCTCATTGGTATGTGAGACGCCCAAATAAATCAATCGCGCTTCTTCGCGGCCCGCGATAATCTCAATAGGTTTTGGCAGGATTTTATTGGCACGGGAAATAAAGTCGTTGGCATTTTTGGCTTGACGCAAAGCATTGGTCGCCACCACACGAATACGCTCTGGCGGTACTGAATCCAAGCGCGCCACAAAGCGGCTTAAACAATCAAGACCGCGCTGCTCGGCGGCTGCGCTTAGAATATTATTTTCGTCCAAACCAGCGGCGAGCTGTACCTTTTCAGACATCGAGACTACTTTTCGCACTTCCCCATGGTCAAGACGAGCAATAGCTAAATGGAAACTGTTGGAACCAATATCGATGGCTGCCATCATTTCATCATCGCCAATTGGCGGATTCGTAAGGTAGTCAATAGGCATAGGACAAGTCGTCACCGTGTTAGAGAGAGTGGATAGTTTACCAAAATCACGTGCTATATAGTTATAAAATCACATGTATAGAAAAAAGTCATAACCACAAAAATCAGGGCAATTTTGTCATTAAAGCATTTATGCTAAACACTCGCAAGCAATGCAAAGTTGCAGCAGGGATATCGACGACCACCTTATAAACTGACAGGTATCGGCTAAGCATCTAGCGCTTGTGTTACGCATATCGGTTTGCTACATTGAAAGCTATCAATATCATGATAAAAAACCGTTATTTACAGAATTTTTATCCGTATAATTTACTTAAAAAGTCACCAACTAATCGGTTGAAAATCATCCGCAATTAGTAGTTGTCAAACCCACCAGCAAGGAAGCTAGTCACATGAATCAGACCACCACAAAGGACGCAACCCAAGATACTGAGACACCTATCAGTAGCGCTAAAAAAGACATGGTAAAAACTGAAACTTCGCCCAAACAGGCATTTTATGATTTTTACTTAGATGAGCATCAAAACATGGCCTGTCGCCGCCTACATTTCGCAGGTAGTAGCTTTGGCCTACTAGGATTGGCAAAGTCTATCAAAACTGGCTCAGCTAAGCCTTTGGTAAAGGGCATTGCTGCTGGATATGCTTGTGCATGGGTTGGACACTTTTTCTTTGAAAAGAACAAACCCGCTTCTTTTAAGTTTCCATTGAAAAGCTTTGTCAGCGATTTTCGTATGTATAGCGATGTGCTACGAGGTAATCTGAGCTTGAGAGATCGCAAGTTTGATAAAGCACGATAACGTTTAGTCGTCATATAAATTAAGTGACAAAAAAACTGGGCTACTATTTTTAGCGGCCCAGTTTTCAATTATATTGATAGCTTCATTGATGTCAGCTAATTTCTATAAGCGAAACGACACATTTCTTATCGTAAGGATTTGCGTAATATTTTGCCAACAGCAGTCTTAGGTAGCTCATCGATAAACTCATAGGACTGTGGACGCTTATAACCAGTTAAACGCTTGCTCGCAAAGTCTTGTAGCTCCTCTACGGTGAGATCCGCGTCTTTTTTGACTACAAATGCTTTTGGCACTTCCCCGCTATGGTCATCTGCCACCCCGACTACAGCGACTTCGAGCACCTTGGGATGTTCAGTCAGCGCAGCCTCTACTTCATTGGGATATACGTTAAATCCTGATACCAGTATCATGTCCTTTTTACGGTCGACGAGTGTCAAAAACCCCTCATCATTCATGACGCCGATATCACCTGATCTAAAGTAGCCATTTGGGGTAAAAGTATCAGCATTGTCTCGCTGCCAATAACCGCGCATGACCTGAGGCCCTTTGATACAGACCTCGCCCCTTGTACCTACTGGGCAAGTATTTCCATTTTCATCGATGATATGGATATCTGTTAAAGCCAATGGCAGTCCAACGCTGCCATTGAACTCTGTAATGCCAGACGGATTGAAAGAAATAACAGGCGCCGTCTCAGACATTCCATAGCCTTCGCTAATAATCATACCTGTCACTTGCTGCCATTGATCAGAGACCGCTTTAATAATCGCTGTGCCGCCACCGATAGATAAGGCTAAACGACTAAAATCTAGACTAGCGAATTTTGGATGATGCAGCATGCCAATGAATAATGTATTCACTGAAGGGATAACATGAGGTCGGTGCTGTTCAATGGTATTCACTAAACCATCGATATCACGTGGATTGGTGACCAATATATCTTCCCAGCCGCCATAAAGACCTAGCAAGCCGCAGACCGTAAACGAAAAAATATGATAAAGCGGTAAGGGATTAAGTATTTTAATCTGCTCGCTACGATTGGCTTCAATCGTTTTACCAAACATCGCGTAGCACTGGCAGACATTGGCCATGACATTATAATGAGTTAGCATAGCGCCTTTTGGCTTGCCAGTCGTACCACCTGTATATTGTAATAAAGCCAAATCTTCACGTTCAATCGTAACTGTTTTGAACGCTTCTGCATCATAGGCTTGCATAATATGTGCAAACATTATGTTGTGCTGTGATGATTCATTTGATGATTCGGTCGAGGCATGTGTTTGCTCATCTGTGTTCGCAGATTGTGCTGTGCCAATTTGACTGAGCAAGGCAATGTCATTATCAGCAATGCTAGGATCTATGGAACATCTGACCACCCATTTTAACTGCGCTTTGACTGTGTCATCTAATTGCTCATAAGCAGTGCTCATACCATCTAGCACAATTAGACCACAGGCTTGAGCGTCAGTGAGCTGATGTGCCAATTCATATTGGGTATACATGGGATTGACATTGACCAATACCACACCTGCACGTAGGCAACCCAACAGTACCACGGCATACTGCAGTATATTTGGCAGTTGTACCGCTATGCGATCGCCCTTCTCAACACCTTGCGCTTGTAAAAAAGTAGCAAAACGTCGACTGGCAATATCTAGCTGCCTAAAAGTGAGCGACGCCGCACCCATACTAAAAGCTGGCAATTCACTATGCTGCTCAATCTTTGGTTGCAGTAAGTCAATTAGGTTGTGCTTACCTTCCAATACATCCAAATGATTGTCTAGGCCGTATTGGTCGTAAGTGGCTTGCCATAGTGGCGCGGTATTGCTAGAAGTACTGATACTCATTCGTTTGCATCCTTGCTTAATTGTCTGGGTTTACCTCAGAATATCATAACTTATTGTCTGTTTTTCGGATGCGCAGGCAAGAACTGTATAAGCATCAGTCACGCTAACGGCTATACAAACAATCTTCAAAAATACTTTGTATTCTTCCCAATATGATTATAAATAAGATATCGATAAACAAAAAAACCAGCAAAAATCACGGGATGACCTTGCTGGTTTTTTAAGCTTTAACTTTTTAGTTAGCTAATAACTTACATGGCTAAACTATGCTTTTGCCATTTCTGCAAATATCTCATCAGCCGCTTTGATTGACGCATCAATGTCTTCATCGCTATGTTTGATAGACATAAAGCCTGCTTCATAAGCTGATGGTGCCAAGTAAATACCGCGATCTAGCATACCGTGGAAGAAAGTATTGAATACGTCCATATCGCACTCTGTCACGTCATCGAAGTTTTTTGGCATTTCGGTTGCGTTATCTTTGACAAAGAACATGCCAAACATACCGCCCAACTTGTTGGTACGTAGATGGATGCCATGTTTATCAGCTGCTGCTTGGAAACCATCCACTAGGTGATCAACTTTCGCTGCTAATTCGTCATAAAAACCGTCTGCCGTTAAGTCTTCAAACATAGCGATACCAGCGCGCATCGCTAGTGGATTGCCTGATAACGTGCCAGCTTGATAGACGCCGCCAAGTGGCGCGATGCAAGACATGACTTCTTTCTTACCGCCGAAAGCGCCCACTGGCAGACCTGCACCAATGATTTTGCCAAAGCAAGTTAAATCAGGGTCGATACCGAAGTGTGCTTGTGCACCGCCAAGACCAACACGGAAGCCCGTCATCACTTCATCAAAAATCAATACTGCGCCATTAGCTGTACATTCTGCGCGCAACGTATCATGAAACTCTTGCGTTGGGATAACCATGTTCATGTTGCCAGCGATAGGCTCTAAGATAACGCAGGCAATTTCTTCACCCCATTTCTCAAAGCAGTCCTTAATCGCTTGCGGATCATTATAAGGAATCGTAATGGTATGCTTAGCAAAGTCTGCTGGCACGCCTTTCGACGTTGGCTCACCAATATCAAGCATGCCAGAGCCAGCTTTTACCAACAAGCTGTCTGAATGCCCATGGTAGCAACCTTCGAACTTAACGATTTTGTCACGCTGAGTATAACCACGTGCCAAGCGAATCGCACTCATGGTCGCTTCGGTACCAGAGCTGGTCATACGAATCATTTCAACACTCGGTACGATGTCACAAATCTTGTCAGCAACTGTTGTCTCGAACGGCGTTGGTGTACCAAAGCTCAAACCGTCATCGGCCGCTTTTTTAACCGCATCAATGACTTTTGGATGTGCATGACCCAAAATCATTGGGCCCCAAGAGCCGACATAATCGATATAAGCATTGTCTTCGGTATCATAAATTTTGCTGCCATTGGCACGGTGCATAAAGATTGGCGTACCACCAACTCCTGCAAAGGCGCGAACTGGCGAGTTAACACCACCTGGGATATGTTTACGTGCTTGTGCAAAGAGCTGTTCGTTTTTAGTACTCATAATTATTCTCTACTTATAGCGACATTTATAACGACAATGTTTTGTGATTGAGCGTCTATTTTATATTTGTTTATTATTGAATCTTTCAAGAAGTTTTTACAATTTAAGCTTTTTTGACCACAGAAGACTTAAGCTTCATTGGTCCGTAGCCATCAAGTTTGCAGTCGATATCATGACCGTCAGTAGCATCTGGCAACAGGCGAATACTTTTCGCTTTCGTCCCTACTTTAATCACGATTGAAGAGCCTTTGACTTTTAGGTCTTTAATAACCGTCACCGCATCGCCGTCCTGTAGCTCATTGCCAACAGCATCACGAATAACTGCGTCTTGGTCTTCAGCTTGCGCTGCATCAGTCTCAGCCGCCGTCCATTCATGAGCACACATAGGACATACCAGTAACGCACCATCTTCATACGTATATTCAGCATCACATTTAGGGCAATTTGGTAAGCTCATTATTTCCTCGGCAGCCATCGTACATTAGGTTAATTGTAGAGCTGATATTGTACCGTAACTCACCATCTTTAACCAATTTGTACGCTTGAAAATCAAACGCTATGCCCAATTTAACACTTAACTCATCGCTTACTGATGACGTTTTTTATGACAGGGTTTTTTGTGGTACTCTTCTTAGCCTCATTTAGATTTATGTGCACAGATGCTGTCAATGACAAAAGCGCCCATATAATTTTTTATCACTTCGATTTACCCTCTATATTATTAATAAAAGCTCTCATCAGAAGGATAATAACAATGACTCAGTCTTCAAATTTATCAGCTGTACCGCAGTTTTCGCAATTAACTATCCAAGGCGAGGACGCCGAAAAATTCTTGCAAGGGCAATTAACTTGTGACGTTACCAAGCTCGGGCTTAGCTATCAGGCAGCCGCCATCGGTAACCTAAAAGGTCGTATTGAGTTCGGTATCTGGATTAAAAAACAAGCAGAAAAACATTATGATGTGGTCATAAGTAGCGATTGTGCTGAGTCTTTGCAGGCACACCTTAATAAGTACGGGGCGTTTTCTAAATTTGAAACCAGTGCACCAGCAGCGATATATCCTTGTGTGCTAGCAGATGAGCCAACTTTCAGCCATAAAGACGATCATAATACCGCTGAAGATACGCAGGCTTGGATGGCATGCAGCCTAGCTACTGGTAACTATTGGATTGTGGCCACGACTCAAGGTGAGTTTCAACCGCAAGAGCTGCGTCTACATCAGCGCGGCGGTATGGACTATGATAAAGGCTGCTACTTAGGTCAAGAAGTCATCGCTCGTATCTACTTTAAATCTGCACCCAAAGCATTTTTGCACTATGTACAAGGCACCGGTGCAGCGCCAAACGCAGGTGACAAGCTCGATAAAATCCAAGTGGTCAATGCGATGAAAAATGATAATGGCTTTACCGCTTTGGTCGTGGCACGTCCTGAACAATTGGCAGAGAGTGATTTGAGCATATTGGACTTGCCAGCTGCACTACAAGTAGATGTTGCGCGTCCAAAATAGAAATCGAATCATGCAGGCGGCGCAGCAAAGGTGATGGTCGTTTAATACAGCGCGACCGTCATGACTAACATGAGCATAGAGAATCCTATGACACACATTGCGGTACTCGGAGCAGGCGTGGTGGGCGTGACCACCGCATGGTATCTACGTCAAGCAGGCTATGATGTAACTGTGATTGAACGCGAATCGGCAGCAGGCATGCAGACATCATTTGCCAACGGCGGTCAAATATCTGTCTCACATGCCACGCCTTGGGCCAATCCTGCGACCCCGATGAAAGCACTCAAGTGGCTGTTTAAAGAGGATGCTCCACTACTCTATCGCTTGCGTGCGGATAAAGCGCAGCTCAAATGGGCGATGCAGTTTCTGCAAGAGTGCCGCGCCGATAGAGCCGATGCCAATCTAGTGCAAATGGTGCGCCTAGGTCTATATTCAAGAGATACCTTACAACAGCTGCGCGCGGATATTGGCATCAACTACGAGCAGCAAACACGCGGTATCATGCATTTTTATACCAATCAGGCAGAGTTTGATGCGGCTATCGAACCAACTGAACGCATGCAAGCGCTTGGTTGTGAGCGCCATGTGATTGATATAAATAATGCTGTCAACTTAGAACCAGCGCTCTACCCAATTGCGCATAAGCTAACTGGGGCGACATACACTAGTCGTGATGAGTCTGGCAATGCGCATCTATTTACCCAACGATTGGCACAGCGCTGTATCGATGCTGGTGTACAGTTTTTATATGATACTGAGATTTTGGCACTCAATACCGATACCGACTCTTCGCGTCCGCATGTACACAGTATTACCATCCGTCCAAAAGGCGAAAACGCGCGGACCTTCACGGCTGATAGTCATGTGGTCGCGCTTGGCAGCTATAGCGTACCTCTGCTAAAACCTTTGGGAATACACGCGCCAATATTTCCAGCAAAAGGTTATTCGGCTACTTATACGGTGAATCCACGTGCACCGCATTTAGCGCCTTTTGTTAGTCTAATTGATGATGAATTCAAACTGGTCACCTCACGACTGGGTAACAAATTGCGAGTCGCTGGTACCGCTGAATTTAATGGCTACAACCTAGACTTAAATGCTACGCGCTGTGAAGCCATCACTCGGCGTGTGCAGCAATTATTTCCGAAAGGCATTATCGCAAACTCGGTGCAATATTGGACAGGACTGCGCCCGATGACCCCATCGAACGTACCTTTGATTGGTCGCGCACACTGCGGTCAAGTCAAACATGGTAGTCATAACGCTTCAGCGACTTTTGATAATTTATGGCTCAATACAGGGCATGGTACCTTGGGATGGACGCACTCTTGCGGCTCTGCAAAGGCCCTTAGTTTGTTAATCCAAGGCGAAACGCCCAACGTCGATTTTGATTTTATCGGTATGAGCGTTTAATCAGATCAGTAATATATTCAGATTACAAACAAAAAGGGCGCTCACTTTATGTGAACGCCTTTTTTATACTTTTACAAAGGTATGATTAACTTTATGCTAATGCGCCTTCCGCTACAGTCTCTGTAGCGGTAGATAAACCATCTATACCCATATCCAATGCTTCTAGTTGCACAGGCACACCATTAACGGCGGCATTACCACTCAACTGATCAATTAAGGTTTCGTCAGTCAAATCATTAACGCTGACACCTGCATGCGCTTGCGCAATCTTTTGCTTCACCCCTTTGCGTCCGTGACCAAAACCATGCGGGATACTGACCACTCCTGGCATCAGCTCATCCGTCACTTCTGCTGCAATGACCACGCTACCTACTCGAGAAGTTACTCTGACATCTTGACCGTCTGCAATGCCATGTTGCGCTGCCGTTTGCGGATGCAACATTAACGTACAGCGAGATTTACCTTTTACCAATCGATGGCTATTGTGCAACCATGAATTGTTGCTACGTACATGACGACGACCGATTAGCAAAATCTCATTACTGTTGTACTCTTGCACCATTTCTTTGACACGGGCTAAATCTGACTGATAAAAATCAACATGAAGATGAATTTGTTTATCAGCGTGTTTGATGGCCTCTGGCAACATACGATGTAGAGGCCCTAAATCGATACCATGTGGATTTTCGATCAGTGCTTCAAACGTTACCTCTTTATGAGGTCCATACTTAAGACCTTGCTCTAACAAGAATTTTGGCCCAAATGCTTTTGTCGCTGCACGCTCTTTTTGAGTAGCTTCTGGCGCATCTTTATCCAAACGATCGGCCAATTCTAAATAAATCTCCCAATCATGTCTCGTCTCTTCTAATCTCTCAAACAAAGCAGGCGAATATTTGGCGACATTGTGCACGGCAAAGCCGTTAAAAGTAATGTCATAATGGTCGCGCTCTAATGGCGATACAGGCGGTAAAATAATATTGGCATGGCGACTGGTCTCAGTCACAAAATAATCAAGCGAAACCATAAACTCTAGTTGTGATAATGCTTCGTCTAACTTTTCACCATTTGGTGTGCTCAGAACTGGGTTACCAGCGACCGTAACGAATCCTTTTAACTGGCCTTCCCCTTCTACCAACATCTCATCTGCCATCGCAACCACTGGATACTCACCATTAAAATCTGGCAAGTTGCTGACGCGACTATGACGTTTACCCAAATAGCCTGGGCCAGAACTGTTCACAACATCGACAGCAGGATTTGGGAACATGAGTCCGCCCACCTCATCTAAACGACCCGTGACGATATTGATGACCATAGATAAATATTGGCTGAGCAAACCAAACTCTTGCACCGAGATGCCCATACGACCATAACAAACTGAGCTTTCCGCTTCACAAAACTCTTTGACGATACGTTTGATTTCAGCTGCGGTAATACCCGTGATATCTGCCACTGACTCAGGTGTGTATTGTTCAGCAAACAAAGCAAGTCGATCGATCTCAGGTGCCAAGGCAGCCACTCTAGTATCGAGCTTGGCATAGCCTTGCGTATAGATTTCATTTAGCATGGCCAATAGCAGCAATACGTCCGTCGCTGGACGAATAAAGTGGTGTTCGCTGGCGATGTCAGCAGTTTCGGTACGTCTTGGATCAACCACTACTACCTTGCCATTGCGTGCTTTAATATCTTTTAGCTTTTGACGCATGTTGGGCGCAGTCATAATACTGCCGTTAGAAGCTAACGGATTGCCACCGATAATAAGCATGTATTGCGTATTATTGACATCGGGAACTGGAATGCGCAGCATGTGACCAAACAGATGCATGCTAATAATATGATGTGGCAGCTGGTCGATAGAAGTGGCAGAAAAACGACTGCGTGTCTTTAAGCTGGTAAGCAGTTGTTTGATGGTCAACATACCGCCCATATTATGTACATTAGGATTACCCAAATAAACACCCAACGCATTTTGACCATACTTTTGCTGTATGGATTGAATACCTGCAGCAACTTTATCTAACGCTTCTGGCCAACTAATAGATTTCCAACCGTCTGCCGTTCTCTCTACCGGCTGACGCAAACGGTCAGGATCTTCATGCAAATCTTGCAAAGCAGTGGCTTTCGGACAAATATAGCCTTGCGAAAAGGGATCGTTTTTATCCCCTTTAATCGACAAGACTTTTTCGCCATCGTGTTTTATTTCGACGCCGCACATCGCCTCGCACAATGTACAAGTTCTAAAATGCGTTTGCGTTTCGCCTAACGTTGGTGCAGCCGTGGTTGTGGCCATAGTCACTCTCCCTGTTGTGTTTTTTATTCTAGACTTCATGACAATAATTTTTGCTTATTATCATTACTGACTAGTATTGCTTCCGTGCAAAAAATTGGCGAACAGTGCGTCAAAGCTGATACTCAATGTGGCAATCGCTTGTTGTCTTGAGTAACGCTGCTGATGACAGCCTAATATGAGCTCATGTACTTGTGCCGCCGCCATATCGACGCATAGATTGACAGCACTGCGCTCGCAAGAACGATTGGATAACTGCAATCCTTGAATAAATATCTCTGTCCATTCTTCTTGTATTTCAGTAATCAGATTGCCCAGTCCATTATTCAATGATGACTGGTTTTCTATATTGTCACTAAATCTAGGACGGTCTTCGAGCAAATGCTGAAACAGTGCGATATTCTCAAATGCAGAATCAAAAATCATCATCAGGCATTGTCGACATTGCTGATTAAACTGATCTTTACTCAACACATCATAATCTTTGAGCATATTGACCCATGCCAGTCGCATCGGAGATAGATAATTGTCTTTTAGTTGGGCGCTCAGCTCGTTTTGTAGCGCCTCTAGGCTCTCAAAATGATTGTAAAAACTGGGTTGGGCAATACCTGCACCTTTGGCAACTTTATTCATGCTCATGCCCTGAGCACCTTCCAAACTATACAACCGCAAGGCACTTTTTAATAACGCACGCCGAGTCTTGGCTTTTGCCAGCTCACGTTTGGACTCTACTGGGACTGTCAAATCTTGCGCTAGTACATTCAATACAGAGGTCTTCCTATTCAATAGATAATTATATCGACACACCAGTAATTTACCTTAGGTGCTATTGTGCCAAAAAAATGTGATGATAATGGTCAACTGCCGACAGCGAATATCTTAGCTATAAGGTTATAGTCATTTAAACCATATGTCTATAGCCAAACCCATAGTAGAACTCATGCTTCACAAAACAACCATTTTTAGGCCACTATCATGACATCACCTGTATTCTCCCCTTTAGTGCTGCCTTGTGGCGCTACATTACCCAACCGTTTAGCGAAAGCTGCCATGGAAGAAAACATGGCTGATATCGGTCAAGTCCCTGGCCCTACTCTGCTCTGTCTATACAAAAATTGGGCCGAAGGCGGGACAGGTCTGTTAATCACTGGAAACGTGATGGTCGATGGCCGCGCTATGACAGGGCCTGGTGGTGTCGTATTAGACAAACACAGTGAGATAGCGCCTTTTAGAGCGTGGGCAAATACTGCCAAGCACAACAATACGCAGGTTTGGATGCAGCTCAACCATCCTGGCCGTCAAGTATATGCTGCCATGGGCGGTGATGTGCTATCACCTTCTGACGTGGCAATTGACTTGGGCAAGCATTCCCATCTATTTAGCAAACCGCGTGCGATGACGCAGCAAGATATCGAGCAACTGATACAGCGATTCGCCGATAGTGCACTAAAAGCAGAACAAGCTGGCTTCGATGGTGTGCAAATTCATGCAGCCCATGGCTATCTAATTTCTCAATTTTTATCACCGCTTACCAATAAACGTAAAGATAAATACGGCGGTTCGATTAAGAATCGTATGCGACTATTGATCGAAGTAATCAAAGCCGTTCGTGCTCAAGTTGCGCCTACCTTTGCAGTCGCTGTGAAGATAAACTCAGCCGATTTCCAGCGCGGAGGATTTGATGCAGATGATGCCAAAGTGGTTATTTCAGCGATGAATGAATTGGCCGTAGATTTGGTTGAACTATCAGGTGGCAGCTACGAAAGCCCAGCCATGCAAGGCAGCACAGCAGATGGTCGCACGTTGCAACGAGAAGCTTACTTTTTAGATTTCGCAAAAGAGATTGCTCAAGTTGCTACAATGCCTATCATGACGACAGGTGGCGTTAGGCGATTGGCTGTCGCAGAAGATGTACTGGCGCAAGGGATTGACGTGGTTGGTATGGGAACCGCATTAGCCATGAACCCTGCTCTACCGAATGACTGGGAAAATGATAGTACGCTTAGTGCTCACAATCCTGTGGTACGCTGGAAAGATAAAACCTTAAGTGCAGTTGCTACAATGGCGGTCATCAAGCGACAATTACAGCGCATGGGGCAAGGAAAATCACCCAAACCAAATGCGTCGCCAATTTTCTCATTAATTTCTGATCGTATACGAATAAAGAAACTCACCAAACGCTATCATCAGTATTTGAATAAATATTCGACGAAATAAATTTTAATTAATTTCAAGGATAATAAAAAAGCAGCTACTCTATTTTTGAGTATCTGCTTTTTATCTACATAAGTATTTTTGAATAATAATATATTTTTTAATATTCATATAAAAAAATATATTATTATCACGCACAATAGACGCAATTTACGTGGCACTACTACAGCAGCCCTGTATATAACACTTAGTAAACGCTCACTATAATTAAGTAACACTATAAACATAGCATATACAGACAGCTGAATTGAAAAGTCCTATATTTGATCTCACAAGATATTTGGAACCAATCATTTATCCTTGTGCAATACAATTAGAATAAAAACTAAATAGTAGTATCAGTAATCGATATCGTGAAATAAGAATCAAAATAGTTACTAAAAAATAAATCAAACACAATAAGTTCAATAAAAGGAAGAATACAATGAACGAACATACTCTAAAAGGCGAATGGAACCAAATGAAAGGTTCAGTTAAACAAAAATGGGCTGAACTAACAGACGACGATCTTACCCATATCGAAGGTAGCCGTGACAAGCTAGTAGGCCGCGTACAAGAGCGTTATGGTCATGCCAAAGAAGATGCAGAACGTGAAGTAGACGATTGGCGTGTAGAAAACAAGTATTAATATATTCGTTGCATACTTATCCGCTGCATAACTACTGTACTGAATAAACTGAAAAACCGCATAGAAATATATGCGGTTTTTTTATGGCAGATTTATACTGTACAGATAAGCTATTGGAGAAACAAATTACCATTCTCCAGACACGATAAAACCGCATAGCAATCAATTGTTATGCGGTTTTATTGTTAACTATCCATGTTACCTATCACGACTGCTTTTCATGCATCCTTGCACAAATATTCAGTATATTGTGATACTGGGCATCCTGCCCTTTTTACTACACTACAGCTTCAGTATTACTTGCTGCTATCAGCAAAGGGTATGTGTCCTTACTTCAATCGCTATTGTCATCCTGACGCTAGTGATCGAATCATTATCCTTAATGCGGTCAACTCAATCCTTGAGTCACATTCCCTAATGCCGTGTGACTATAATGCCTAACTCTCACTCGTATGTTAAGTCGCGTAAACGTCATTGCGTGTAAGCATATGCTTACAACAATCTATTTTACTTGCCACAATTATTACAACTTATTAACGCAAATGACACCTAGCGCAAAGTTTTGTACTCTATTATAGATAATGTAAGGAAATATTTCGAAAAATAACCTACTAAAGATACTTGTTAATTACGATCTAATTTAATCCGCCAGAGTACTTTTAAAATCTTATAGTTATAGCAGATATAGATATTTCCAATCTACACTGCCTACTTAATGCCATCATAGGATATTGCCTCATGAAAACGATAAAACCTTTCTCTATTAAGGCCACTTTATCTACTGGTCTTGTCGTCGCATTGTTGGGTACGACAGTGGGTTGTGCAGTCGTAGGCTCAGGATATGACAATCAGCCTGTCTATCGTGGTGATAATAATAGCCAAAACAATAATTTTAATCGCGTAAGTCAACAGCTTCGACAAGATTTGCGCCGCAAAGGCTATCAAGTTATAGACATCAGAACTGATAGTTACCGTGGTGATCGAGCTCTTACGGCTTATGCTAAAAAGAACAGCCAAGCATACGAGCTAAAATATACTTACCCTGCACTAAGACTCATCAGCTCAAGCAAAAAAGCGTGGCCAGATAATTGGGATAATAATAAATCGCAAAATAATAATGGCCGCTATAAAGAAAACAAGCATCAAGATAATTATCAAAATGGTCAGCGCTATAAAAAAGGCGATGTCGAAGACACTATTAAAAGAGAATCACGTTACCCAGTTATCAAACGTCGTGCTATCAATAAAGTAAGGGCTATGGGCTACCGTGTCGAAGATATCGATCTTGAAGAAAAAAATAAACGCGGCGTCTTTGAGATTGAGGCCAAACGCGGTTCACAGAAGTACGAGATACTATTAAGTTATCCAAATTTAGATGTGATCAAAGTCAGAAAAGATTAATTACTTTTAGCATTTTTAGCTAATTACCTTGGTACGTTTAACTCTTACCCATATTGAGCAACAATATACTATTAGGAGATCATTATGAAAACTCTATCATTTGCAACACTAAAAACAGTAACGACTGGCAGTATAGTCGCAGCTTTATTGGCAGTGACCACAGGCTGTGTGACTGCGCCGAGTGGCTACAATGGCTATGACGACCTATACGAGCATACTCATAAGGACAATAAAGGCCATAAAAAACACAAAGACAAAAAGAACGACAAAGACAGCTATGTCTCCGTTGTCGAGCAACGAGCTGCTAGTAAAGTCCGTAGCATGGGATACCGTGTCAAAGACGTCAAATACAAAAATGGTGATCGTAAAATTAAGATAAAGGCTGAACGTGGACGCGACGATTATAAAATTGAGCTAGGCTATCCAAGCTACAACGTGATTAAGCTTAAAAAAGATTAATCGTTCATCAGGGTCTGATATTCACTGTTGATACTCAGTTGGAACTCTAAAAACTTTATAACCAAATAAGTCATCAAATGATTTATTTGGTTTTTTTATGAGAATTCTTACACTCCATAAGCTGATATTTTTTTATATAAAACTAAAAATCCAAAACTTTTATCACATCATAAGCTGGTGTTTCATAGGGATGCGCTTCTTTTAACGCGGTAATGGTAGCATCAATAAATGCTTCATCCACTACCATTTCCACTCGCCACTCATCGACCGTTTCTAAACTATCCTGTGTACCGATATGCGGGTTACTGCCTGATAATGGCATAAACTGACCAACTCCTTGTACCTGCCAACAGCATTGCTCATAGTTTCCAATCTTCCCAGCGCCAGCAGTAAACAGAGCTGATTTTACTTGGTCTAACGCTGCATCAGGAATAAAAACAGTCAATTTATACATAGGTTTACCTCATAGAATGGTTTTGAGTATCAATCTGCTAGTTCTTAGATAAGGAAGGATGATCAGTCCATATATAACGTAGCAGCCAGTCTTTGGCATCACCTGCATAATCAATACCAATACGTGGGCGTAGTGATACAGGTGGCTGGCAGCCATCATCTTCTATCCAAACGTCTGATGATGGCGAAATAGGTTTGCCATATAAATCGCGATCAATTTGCAAGCGTTTGGTCAATTTGCCAGGGCCTGCAAACTGCTTAGGATGAGTAAACTGCTTATCTAGACTGAGTTGTTGCTCTTCGATCAGACGGTCACTATCATCGGTCAAAAACCCAGCGCGTATCAGCACCGATTCAGGCGACTCTACAGAGCCGCTAATCAAATTTAGCATATGATGCACACCGTATGTCAAATAGACATAGAATACGCCACCTTGCTCATACATAATCTCTGTGCGCGCCGTTCGAGTGCCTGCATGTGAATGGCAAGCGGGGTCATCTTGACCAATATAAGCTTCGGTCTCAGAGATACGCATACGTAGCGTTTTTTGCTGTCCATCGCTATCGGTTAGCTGTCGACATAAAACCTTACCAATCAGATCAGCAGCAACCACACAGGTCGGACGAGTGAACCAGTCAGGCTCCAAAACGGTTGATGAGGCAGTAGACATCAGCGAAACCTTTCCTTATTTTATGGTTTAATTAATATGAGTAAGTACTAACAAATTAGCATAAAAGCAAGACAAGGTATCGGGGACAGTGTTGGCGCTATGTTTGATTTTTTATACGAGCTAAACTACAAGCCTGTGCCTAAAGAGTGATACTGTTGATAAATAGATAGGAATTATAGTCTGTTACAAGTGGTTCCATTATGGCAGTCTGTTTTAAGTGGTCCATTAATACGTTTGGAGAGTGAATTAGCTAGTTCCGTTGGGGTATAACCCAAAGGAACTAGTAAAAAAGAATCTCTCTATCCAAAGTTATTTGTCATAACGCCCGTTTTTTACATGGTTACTCTGTATGACCGTCAGATACCCAGATACCATCCTGACCAACAAAATAACTATGAGTTTCCTCTACTTCTAGTTGGTAGACATGTGTCATAAATGGATTGGGACAAGGATCATCAAAACGTGCCATACTTTCATGAATGCTAGAGTCTAACAACCCCTCGGCGTTTCCATATTTTTCTAGATTAATTAATCCATTCTCATAGATCTTTTTGTTTTTACTAGAACCCAGTTTATTCTTTTCTATTATGTTGCCATTATAGTAACTTGGTGAATTATAGAATTCTTTAAAGCTTTCAATATCACGATTCGCATAAGGATTTGTATCTTGGAACAGACGATTGTTCAATTTTTTATATAAGTCAATATCAATTTTAAACGGTACCTGCTTATTAACATGTGAAAATGAATCAGCAGTTGGTAAATTTAATTGGTATTTATCATGGTTATAATATTTCTCTTCTCCTAAGCTTACTAAGCAGTAACTATCTTTATCGAAACTAACAAACTCTATGTTTCGATATTCTTCCCAATAGCTGTCTAAAAAATCATTCACATCAAAGTCGCTACTCCAATCAATGTTAGCAAGAATAAAGTTTATAGGCGGCATGCTGTAAGTATACGCACAGTCCTGAGGAAAGTTTGGTAGCGTACGAACAGGCAAAAAAGAAAATTTTGATAACTGTATTTTGTCTTTACTGACAGAGACTATTTCAGGAGGATTGATACCTTCCTCATAAGATTTAAAGTACTCGTCGATACATTTCTTGAATAACTCTCTAGAAAATAAATTTTTAGCAGGTTGCCAACCTATTCTAATGAGATTGTTGGTTGAAACTCTAATCTTTTGAATGTCCGTGCAAAAAATATAGCTATCATTGTGTCTCTCATCTTCATCTAAGTTAATATCTTCATCAAGCGAATCGTTGTGGTATTCAACTTTATATATTCTTTTAGGTTCAGAAGACGTAACTGTTTTAGTTACCTTCCTTGAAACCAGCTCACCATCATCATTAATTTTTGACAATACAAGATCTCCAACTTTAATATCTTGTATTGGCATTAAACCTTTATCTGTATGTACTAATGTACCTGCGACAAAACTCATTCTATTTTCCTTATTAGTAAACTAAATCAGCCCATAGTATCAACTATCTTGTGAAGCTTATAGCTGAAGTTCTCGCTAGGGAGCCGTATCCTTACGCCCATAACCACTGAGCCTGTTTTTAGATTATTATAAATATGTTGAGACACCTCAACCCCTTAATAGCTCGATGCCTGTATAGGGTATCGAACACATACTGATAACTTATTGAGTAAATACACCAATTTGAAAATGGGTTTAGAGACTGAATTATGTTTAAAGAAGAGTTGATAAAATTCTTATTGTCTACCGAGAATTTCCACGAGCTTGACGAGTGGTATATGTCTGATTTTGATGATAAGCATGTCCGGGATATTAATTATGAGCAGGGCTATCCTATGCTGATCGACTGTTGCGAGGTCTGGATACAATATCCGGAGTATACTTGTGAGTTAATAGATATTATGGGTAGTATAAGAAATATGATATCAACTAATACCTTCCCAGATATTTTTATTGAGAACAAACAAAATATCTTAGCTATCTATTTTGATACTGAAAATAGAGTTCGAACTATAATTGGTAGAGTTCATGAAGGTGATAATATTGATGAGAAGTTAATTAAAAGTTCTATAGAGTCAGGAATCAAGGATGAGAAACTTATATTTGCTGAGCTTTTCTACCTTTCTAATATTAACTGGTTTGTTTGAACGGTTGATATTAGCATCTAGCCTATGTAAGTTTGATGCTTGCAAATATACTCCCAAAAACCCTTCTTATAACAGAGTTTATGACAAATAAGGATTAGCAGTATGTTGAATATAAACGATTTTATTAAGGTATCAAAAGATATTCAAGAGAATATCAGATCGTGTGATGTGGGAACTGTAGTACATATCTTTGATGTGACTCCTCCCGTATATGAAATTGAACCTTCTGATGATTAGGGTCGTACAATTGAAACTGTACCTTTGAAAGAAGAAGATGTAAGTCTTCATTGGGTTGCCAGCACTAAAAAATATTCTAATTAATTGTTTCGATCATTAAGTACACTCAGATGTACATTGATTCAACCTAAAATCTCATATACAGTGAAATCACTTAGCTACAGTCAAACATTCAAGTCCTCACTAGGGTACCATCATAAATATAATGCCATAAAAAAACTGAGCACATGGCTCAGTTTTTTATTTTATGCTAAGTATCTGATACTTATTTTAATGGTACACCGATACGGTCAGCGACTTCTTCATAAGCTTCGATCACATCACCTAATGACTGACGGAAACGGTCTTTATCAAGTTTCTTTTTAGTGTTCTTATCCCAGATACGGCAGCCATCTGGTGAGAACTCGTCACCTAACACGATACGGTCATGGAATACGCCAAACTCTAGTTTAAAATCAACTAGAATCAAATCACCCGCATCAAACAATGCCTTCAGTACATCGTTGACTTGATAGGTTAGCTCTTCCATTTTAGCCAGTTGCTCTTTGGTCGCCCAACCAAGAGATACAGAAAGTGATTCGTTAACCATCGGATCACCTAGCGCATCATCTTTATAAAAAAGCTCATACGTTGGAGGCGTCAATCCCTGACCTTCTTCTAAACCTAAACGACGTACCAAACTACCAGCTGCAAAGTTACGAACCACGCACTCTACAGGAATCATGTCCAAGCGTTTAACCAACACTTCGTCATCAGACAATTGCTTTTCGAAATGTGTTTCGATACCAGCATCAGACAGTTTTTGCATGATAAAAGCATTAAAGCGGTTATTAACCACACCTTTACGTGCTAATTGTTCGATACGCTTACCATCAAGCGCTGAGGTATCATCACGGAAGTGCAAAATCAGAAGATCATTGTCTTCTGTTTCATAGACAGATTTGGCTTTACCTTTATACAGCAGTTGTTGCTTTTGCATTATGGGGGTTCCTGTTCGTTCAAGCTTATGTGGTAAAAACGCGCAGCTACCGCTGACTGATGTAAGACACATGGTTTGCGGCTATGATAAAGAACGCAAAAGTCAGCGATATAGATAAGGGAATAAGTTTAGTTCGAAGTGTTGCTAACAGCACGCTGAGGTTTTGGCAGTTGATACTGATTGCCTGACTCATTTTGTAGTTGGAGCGTGTTTGCCCCAGCATTAGGTGTTGAATACAAAGGTACAAAAGGTGCCGTTTCTTGGGCGGCAGGTAGCTCTATCGGTGCAAGCTTTTTGCTTTGTTGATAATCTAAGCTACCGTTGTCACGTTTACCAAGCAAGTTTTTAGTTGCTTGACAGCCGCTTAATACCAAAGTGCTACCTAAAACCAAGGTCAGCATTGCTGGAAATAATTTTTTCGTTGATGATGCTGTCTTTGATGTTACTGTCATCATGTTGTCTCTCTGAGTTAGCAGTTATTGCTCATGTAGGCGATTGACTTATCGTGATAAGTTGACTTGCTGCTAGCTCGAATGGCACTCATCTAATGTGCAGCAAGTCTTAAATCGCCGAATATCAATTGGCTAAATATCAATTTATCGTATGTTTGCTCGAACCAATGCTTCATCAATAGTTGCATGATGCTGCTCTGCGAGCCAAACCAATGGCAGACGGATACCTTTATCGATAATGCCCATTTTGTGCAAGGCGTACTTCGCTGGGATAGGACTTGATTCGATGAATAGGTCACGGTGCAGATGCTTGACCACGTCATGGATTTTACCAGCCGCGTCAAAGTCACCACGCAAACCCGCAGAAAAAGTCTCACTCATGGCTTTTGGTGCTACGTTAGCAGTGACTGAGATATTGCCTTTGCCGCCTACTTTCATTAGATCAAGCGCAGTGCCATCATCACCAGATAACACAACCATTCTGTCACCAACGGCTTTTATCAATTGCTCACCGCGACCGACAGATCCTGTCGCATCTTTGATAGCAACGATATTATCGATATCACACAAACGCTCAACCGTTTCTTGAGCGATATCAACCACTGTACGTCCAGGTACGTTATACAGCATTTGCGGTATATTTACGGCTTTGGCAATGGCTTGATAATGCTGAAATAAGCCTTCTTGTGGCGGCTTATTGTAGTAAGGAGCGACGAGTAACGCACAGTCTGCACCTGCATCGGCAGCATCCTGAGTCAGCTTGATGGCTTCCATCGTGTTGTTGGCACCAGTACCCGCGATGACCGGTACACGACCTTTGACATGCTGAACAAAATAGCGAATGACATCGCTATGCTCTTGCATAGATAGGGTCGCTGATTCGCCAGTAGTACCAACAGCCACAAGGCAGTGTGTGCCCTGCTCGATCTGCCAATCTATGAGATCTGCGAGACGTTTATAATCAACCTTACCGTCAGGGTGCATGGGCGTTACCAAAGCTACCATTGAGCCTTGTAGTCGGGTTTTGATCTCGTCGTATGCTGTGCTCATAACCGTGCCTTACTGTATTATCCTAGCTTTTATTAAAGCTGTCACATGATAGGTCGTTTGCAAGTGGCCATTGCTTTGTGTGCGTTGATAAACGCTGATGGCGTAACTTACTTGATGTTAATGCTGCGTCTCTACTTACTATAATAGCGTTTGTACCATAGATTATTATATCTACGATATCAGTATCGTGATGGCAATCTACCAAGAGTAATAGGCGTACCTACTAACCGACAGAAATATAATAATAAGAGTGCTCGTTAGTGTAGCATATTTTGATTTGACCGCTATCAATCAATTGGCAGTCAACCCATAATTTTAGTACCAAAAAATGGGCATTATTTTTCGCTTAGACTTATAGAGCTTGAACTAAAACCTTGTAGATAAATAGTTACACCATTAAAGGAGCAGTTTAGCGCAATCAACGTACGCTGATAAGTCTCTTATGTAATATTAACGAATCGTCAACACATCGATAGTAGGTCGATAGAATCGAAAAGGCAACCCTCTCGTACCGATGCCGCTACTAACAAATATCTGTGCACTTGCATGTTGGTATAGGCCGCGCTGCTTACCCATGCGACTGTTATATAGCAATGTTGATTGCTCACTACTGCGTCGAATATCGTTTTGTTTTTGAGCAAGCAGGATATTTTTTTGAATAGCCTTTGCAGCACCGGTTATCAATAAAGGGCGTGGTTGTAAAGGTTTTGGCAGATCACTGATACTATCAAATCGTGATGCCAAGATAATCACTGGATTGGTGGCATTGGCAATCTCCGATCCAAGCACTGCTTTATCAGTCGCTTCTGATGTTTCAATATCTGTAGATTGCTTGGGCACATCTTGCCAACCGCAAAGCACCGCTACTAATGGATTTGTATTCGAGTTTTCTTGCTCAACACTGTCTTGATTATTAGTTTGATTAGTAGACTGGTTGACGACTGACTGCTCATTTGTTGCTCTCGCACATTTGAGTGGCAGTGACGTACATTGCTGACCGATATAGTTAATATCGAGTACATCAAAAGTACTGGCCAATGTATCTTCTAATAGTGGCTGACCTTGTTTGGTCGTATTCATAGATTGATAACGCAAGTCCGAGGTACTCATGACCGTATAAACAGGTTTATTCACCCCTTTAAATAGCATTAACTGACCCACCAAATCTGCACTTGGATAATATAACCAGTCGCCCGTAATCAGCACGGCGTCTGCTGATAAGGCGTTGATAGTAGAGACTAGCTTGCGAATATGGCGCGGCTTACCACCGTATATCCCTATACGCAAATCTGCCAATACGGCGACTTTGAGCGGTGTAGATAAATCTAAGTCAATAGAATGATGCTCTAATCGTAAGCGGTTGGGTTGTACAATGACAGTATAAAAGTATAAGCCCATCATCAATATTGCCATCAGTATGGCAGGTAGTGATAGCTGCGCTAACATCCGCATCAGGTCCTGTGACCAAGCCATGATAAGCAATATCGCCCAAATAGGCATCGTGTAAGCGGCATAATACAATGCAAGCTTTACCCAAATACGCATAAAGCGCTTAGTAGGATTGGCATTAAACGTTTGTAGCCCTGACCACAGTGCAATGTACGCTAGCAATGCTGCTGACGTCGTTGTAATAAGCGTATGTAGAGCGGGGTCAGTCATAATTACCTAGCGGTTGCATAGTGGTACGAGCCTACTAAGCGACTCGGCTCACCTTAGAGCCTATTGATTGCTCAATAACTCATTTAACGAATGGATTGCTGTTGAGGTCTTACTCTTAGCTGTTTGATAAAAAGCCAAACATTATAGAGGTCGACCTCCATGATAGACAAGCACAATTATTGACGTGCGCGCTGCCTTTATACTCTGCACCGTAATCTGAGTTACATTATGAGTCAAATTAACAGCCACGATTTAATCATGACACCTACTCAATACGTAGACCAATAATAGCAGGAATGCCTTGGCGTATAACTTCTATAGTGACCACGCCTTTTTTAGGAAGAGAAGAGATAGCACCTGAAAAATCTGCCACTGTTTCGATCGGCTTTTGATGAAAGTTAGTGATGACATCGCCTGCTAGAATACCTGAGCGTGCGGCCAATCCAGTAGGATCCACCGTGGTAACCAATATGCCCGTTTTATTATCTACAGCAATTTCTGCTTGTTCATCTGCCGTCAAATCGCGTAAACGTAGGCCCAACTGTACATCATCATTTTGCTCATCACCGCTCTGTGCTCTTACATCATTAGGCGCATAAGCGAGCTTGCCGTTAATCACCATCTGCTTACCGTTACGCTGAACCCGTGCACGGAAGGGGTCGCTTGGACGCGCTCGATTGAGCAAGTTCAGTAAATCAGATGCCTCCATGATTTGTACGTCATTGTATTGCAAAATGATGTCACCAGGTTTTAGGCCTGATTTTTGTGCTGGTGAATCTGGTGATACACGAGTCAGTAAGGCACCTTGAGGGCGCTCTAAATTATAAGCCTCGGCCAGATTGCGATCGATATCTTGTGGATAGATTCCTAGATAAGCACGCGCCACTTCACCGTCATTTTTTAGCTGCTCATAAATATCCATGGCAGCGTCAATAGGGATCGAGAATGACAGACCCATATAACCGCCAGTACCACTAAAAATACGCGAATTGATACCAATCACTTCACCGCGCTGATTAAATAGTGGTCCGCCAGAATTACCAGGGTTTAATGCCACATCCGTTTGGATAAATGGCACACTGGTCTCACGCGAGAAGCTACGCGACTTGGCACTGACAATACCAGCAGAGGCTGAGTAGTCAAAACCAAATGGCGAACCGATTGCTAATACTGGCTCCCCTACTTTTAAACCACTGGAGTCACCAATAGGCAGGGCTGGAAATTGACTGCCCTCAACTTTTAGCACGGCCACATCTGAGCGCTCGTCACTACCGACCAAGGTTGCATCAAGCTCGGTTCTGTCATTGAGCGTCACAGTGATTTTGTCCGCACCTGCGATGACATGATGATTGGTTAGCATATATCCATTGGAGGTAATAAAAAAGGCCGTACCATAAGCATGTTCAATCGCTGGCGTCGCAACTCGATCAGGAATACGTAGACGATCACCAAAGAACTGACGCAATACTTCAGCAGTCTGAGCCTTAGCGAGCTCGGCTTCACTAATCGTTTTGGTGACATTGACGCGTGCCACTGCTGGCGTGACTTGTTGCACCAAACCAGAGAAATCAGCCGTAGTGACTGCAGCCTGAGCACCGTTTATCGTCGTGACATTGATTCTAGCGAACATCGCGGTACTAACAGCGAGTGCCAGCGCACTACGTTGTAACCAGCGCTGCATATTGGCAGTGGTCTGTCCTTTGAACATATTGATAGGCATTTTGTGTCCTCCATATGAGTAATCGCTGTTATTAACAGCCACGTTATGATTGTCAGCGATAGCGACTACACCAAGCGGCATGCCCCTATTCGTTACTATTTGGTGAATTATATTCTTTTATCTATTTATCTTGTCTATCTATGCGGCGCAGCACTTTTATTCGAGCTTATTGTCATAACTATTTAGCAATTACTTTACGCTTATTTTTAACACTACTCATTACTTGAATATTTATAGAGTGCCTGTCTTTAGAAGATGGTTAATAGTGTAGAACATTGCTAATAGTGTCTTATAAAAACAAATACTCTCAACCTTCAGTATATGACATTTCATAGCGCCAACACTATTATCCTGTGCGCAACGTGCATGCCCCACGCAGCTACTGTATGATAAATAAAAACTTAAAGTATGATGCTAATGCCTTTTGCATAGTGCAGGATAACCCAAGGCAACGTTATTTCATACGGGCTTCGTATACTTTTGTGGCCGTGACATAGCTTTTTTGCAGGTACGGCTTACATCAGCTTGAAATAAAATCATGGTATGATGTCAAACCAAATATTTTACTAAACAAACAAAAGTTAGCTTGTACATAAGGCTGTTTATTGCAGGTTTATAAACTGGCTATCATCACTCTTGTTTTCCATCTTTTGCATTTCTAGCGTATTGTGATTTATCTAGAAGCGCTTTTGTCTTTGCTACTTTATAGTAGTTATATCATATCTAGCTTATGTTGTGATTCATGAGGGCTATCAGTGCAATAGCTTGGCTACAACAAAACGGATAACAACTTATTGTTAAATAAACGGTAGCGACTATCTTATAACAGCTATCGATAGATATAAAATATGACAAGATTATAAAAGGATTAATTTATGGATACCGCCCTTTTGCTATCCGGCGTGGTTGGGATTGGCATTGCCGCCCAATGGTTAGCTTGGTATTTAAAGCAACCATCCATTTTATTTTTATTACTGATTGGTATTATCGTCGGCCCAGTGCTGGGTGTATTTGACCCAGACTTGGTGTTGGGCGAGCTGATGTTTCCCTTCATCTCTTTGGGCGTAGCGATTATCCTATTTGAAGGATCGTTAACGCTAGAGTTTGATGAGATTAAGCAACATGGTACCGTGGTACAGATGCTAGTATCGGTCGGTGTACTGATTACGATTGCTATCGTGGCCCTATCGACTTATTTACTATTCGATGTCGATCCATTGATTGCTCTACTCTTCGGTGCACTAGTCTGTGTGACTGGTCCGACAGTCATTATGCCGCTGCTGCGTAGTGTACGCCCTAACAAAACCATTTCCAACATCCTAAAATGGGAAGGTATTATCATTGACCCAATCGGCGCTATCGCTGTGGTATTGGTCTATGAGTACATTATCTCAGGCGGCGAAGCCAGTAGTATTCTACTGTTTGCTAAGATTGTCGTATTGGCAACGGCAATGGGTATGGCGGGCGCTTGGTTACTTGCGTTCCTTATGCGTCGTCATATGATTCCTGAGTTTTTGCGTAATGTTTTTACTCTAGCATTTGTACTGGTATTATTTTCGATATCGAATCACCTAGAGCATGAATCAGGTCTATTGACCGTCACAGTATTGGGCGTAGCATTGGCAAACTGGCCAAAATTCCCACGTGAAACGATTTTAGAGTTTAATGAATCGTTGACCATTTTACTGATTTCAGTGCTGTTCATTATTCTGGCGGCGCGTGTAGAGTTGGCAAGCTTGCTCAGCGTTGGTTTCGCAGGGCTAGTGCTGCTCGCTATCGTGATGTTTGTCGCACGTCCATTATCAGTCTGGGCATCAGCTATCGGCTCGAACCTTAAGACCAATGAAAAGCTGATGATTAGCTGGATTGGCCCACGTGGTATCGTCGCTGCTGCCATTTCATCACTGTTTGCCATTCGTTTGCAAGAGTATGATATTCAGGGTGTAGAGCTACTTGTACCTCTCGTATTTATGGTCATCATTGGTACGGTCATGATTCAGGGTTTAGGTGCAAAAGTAGTCGGTAATTTACTTGGCGTACGTGAGCCTGAGACCAACGGTATCCTTATCGTTGGCTCAAACCCAATTGCGCTATTGATTGCTACTTCTTTAAAAGATCAAGGTTTTGACGTTATTGTTGCGCACAATAACTACACCAACATTGCACGCGCACGCATGAGCGGTCTGCGCACTTACTTTGGTAATCCTATCTCTGATCATGCAGATCATCATCTGGATCTAATCGGTATTGGTCGTCTGTTTGCGATGAGTATGGACAAAGAAATGAATACGTTGTCCGAGATTCACTATCGTCATGAATTTGGTGAGCGTAAGCTATACCGTCTTAAATTCAGTGACGAAAAAGTCAAAAGCGAGCGTGATGACAAGCAATCGAACTTCCATTCACAGTGGTTGTTTGGCAAAGATGTGACCTATACCAAGCTTGCCAGTATGCTGTCCAAAAAAGCTCGAATTAAGATTACCAACATTACGGATAGCTATAGCTTTGAGCAATATAAAGCGGATAATAAGCAATTTGTACCGCTATATACGGTAGATAAAGAAGGCAAACTGCACGTCATCACCGATAAATTTGACGGTACTGTCCCTCGTGACCGTAAGCTTATATCGCTAGTGGTAGACGATGAAGTACAGCCGAAGCCAGTCGATGTAACGCCTAAGCAAGAGCAGGCTCGCATGGCAGCGGATGCTAACTTTGAGTCAAACTCAAAAGCCCCTGAAAAGCGCAAAGAGCAGGAGCCTAGCCCTGACGATAGCCAGACAGCAGCGCCAGAGCCTTCGGTAGATAGTGACAAAAGTGATGGGCAAAACACTGCTAATCAGTCATCAGCTACCCAAAGCAGTAGCACCGAGACTAAGTCACCTTCTAGCACTACCGTAGAGAAAAGTGAGCCAGCAGAAGAGCCAAAAACGTCTGCTACTAATATGGATAATAAAGGCGTCATGTCTGCAAACTCGACAGCGACTTCGAAAACCAAAACCTCTACGAACAGTAATGGCAATGGTAGTGCGCCTAAAAACAAAAAAGGCGCGCTTGATCCAAACCGTCTACCTGACTCTGCTCAAGATAGCGACGCCTCTATCGCTACTACTGAGGATGTAAAAGTAGATAAAATAGATGACAAATAACGTGCATAGTTATCTGCTTTATTGACTTAAAGATAAAATATTTACCTTAACAAAAAGCCCCAGCAATGTGCTGGGGCTTTTTGTTGGGGCTAACTGACTGGCTAACTGGCTAACTGGCTAACTGGCTATCGATACATCCAACTGCCATATAAATCTATTTGGCAAAATTTAATTATTTAATATCGAATCTGTCCATAACTGTCTGCCATATACGCGTACTCACTTCATCCGTACTGCCCGATGCATCAATACGCTGTATGCGCTCAGGATACTCGCTCGCAAGCTGACTAAAACCAGTATGCACCCAAGTAAAAAACTCGGTAGCCTGCTGCTCAAAACGATCTGCCGCACTGCGCTTATTGGCACGTTTCATACCCTCTGCTACTGGCAAATCTAGCCACAATGTCAGCTCAGGAAGCTGCGTCACAAATTGTTTGATAAGCATATCGATTTTGCCGCGTACCAGCTCGTCGCCATACGCACGCCCAAAGCCCTGATACGCAATAGTAGAGTCGGTAAACCTATCACATATAACCCATGTACCATTTTGGAGCGCTGGTAAAATGACTTGCTGCATGTGATCACAGCGCGCCGCAAACAATAGCAGCAGCTCAGTATCGTCTTCGATATCCGTCGCTGGGTCCAATAATATGTCACGCAATTGCTCGGCAAATGGGCTGCCACCCGGCTCACGAGTACGTAGATAAGGGATGCCATTATCTTCTAAACGCAAGCACAACTGTTCAATTGCGGTGGTTTTGCCTACGCCTTCAGTGCCTTCAAAACTAATAAAGCGGCCTACAGTAGGTGCCGTCTCCGTATTTGAAGCACTTGATTCAGGTAGATTCGATAATGGTATGCTGCTATGTGAAGGTGTTGCGCTGGTGTGCATAGATACTGACATGATATGACCTTATGTCATTGATGAGCGCTACCTCTACTTTGTAGCACTCAATAAACGATAAGTTTTATAAGAAGATTAAGAAGGAGTATTACTGCGGCGGCGTTTGAGATTTTTTCTCACGCATGACACTGAGATAGTCTTTTACCGCTTGATTATGTTCAGCCAAGCTATTGGTAAATTTGTGCCCGCCATTGCCCGTTGCCACAAAATACAACGCCTCACTATCGGCAGGATGTAAGGTCGCTTCGATAGAGGCCGCTGATGGTAGCGCAATTGGCGTTGGCGGTAAACCATCAATTTGATAGGTGTTATAAGACGTTTTTTCATTGATGTCTTTACGGCGAATATTGCCATCATAACGACTGCCCATACCATAGATGATGGTCGGGTCCGTCTGCATACGCATGTTTTTATTCAAGCGGTTTCTAAATACGGCAGAGACTAAAGGACGTTCATCAGCAACGCTGGTCTCTTTTTCGATAATAGACGCCATCACTAACGCTTCATATGGACTCTTGTAAGGGAGGTTCGGGGCACGATTTTCCCACGCATCAGTCAGTACCTGCTGCTGACGCTTATATAAGTCAGTCAGTACTTTTTTATCGCTGGTTCCTTCACCATAATAGTAGGTATCAGGCGCGAACCAACCTTCAAGATTATAGTTAACAATCGGGTCACTGCTATTAGCCACACTGTCTGGTAATACACCTGTCAAATCCAATGCTTGGGCGATACTGGCATTGTCACTATCTGCGGTCAGTACTTCTTTCTCAATTTTGTCATTATCACGCAGCGCTTGATAAAGGTCTTTAGATGTCTTACCTTCGATAATCTGTACCTTGACCATAGCCGCTTTTGCGCCTTGACCTAGTATTTGTAGCGCCTCAGCGATAGTCGGGTTTTCGGGTAGTTGATACGTACCAGCATGCAACGGCGCATCGACTTGTGACTTAATATATAGCTTAGCCACGCCTGCCGAAAACAGCGGAATCTGCTGCTGCCACTGCGGTAGTAGACCATAATACGTCTGACCTGGTTCAATCGTGACCATTTGCTGCGGCTGCTCGATACGACCAAACAACGTCTGATAAACCATAACTAAGAAAAATGCAGCAATAAGCCCCAACACCAGCAGCACTTGATAGCCACGTTGCATAAAAAACGATGGGTTATTGACTTTATATTGACGCGGTTTACTGTTGCCGCTGATGAGCGAGACGTTAGTTGCTGGCGTTGCTGATGTGTCTTCCACCTCATCTACCACTGGCTGCGCGTCCGACAGCGTGGTATCGACACGCTCCTCGACTGTGCCATCTTGCTTGTTTGACGGCGACTCATTGGGACGTTCAGGTGGTATATTAGGTGTAGGCTTGCTCATGGCAACTCGCGAGGCAGATGTTTGCTAGAATTTAGCACTGAACCGTGCGATTTTCAATGGTATTTGCTTAGCTTATGAATTATCTTGCTATTGATAGCAGTTTATATGGCTTAATACTTAGGCGTTTTTTTCAGTATTCTCAGCTTATCTATTAATAATGAAAATATCTTATGAACCTACATTTCAACCAAAGTCTTGCTAAAAACTATCACTCTGAACCTCAAAAAGTTCGTGTACTCAGCGAAGCATGGGTAAAAGAAAATAGTTACTGCACCAATTGTAGCGCCCAATCGCTAGCTGAGTTTGCTAATAACAAACCTGTTGCTGATTTTTATTGCGAAAATTGTAATGAGCAATATGAGCTGAAAAGTAAAAAAGCTAAGTTAAGCAATGTTGTCAATGATGGTGCTTATAAGACGATGATTGAGCGTATCAATAGTAAGGATAATCCCAGCTTCTTCTTTTTAACCTACTCAAAAGAATACACCGTCAATAATTTTCTGATTATTCCCAAGCATTTCTTTACACCCGATATTATTGTCAAGCGTAAACCCTTATCAGTGACGGCAAAACGAGCAGGTTGGGTTGGTTGCAATATTGACTTACGCCAAGTACCCGAATCGGGCAAAGTATTTTTGGTCAAAGACCAACAAGTTATACCGCGTGAAAATGTCACCCAACATTTCCAAAAGACTTTATTTTTACGCAAGCAATCTATGGCTTCACGCGGTTGGACACTCGATGTCTGGCAATGTATCGACCGACTCGATGACAGTTTTTCTCTCAATCAAGTTTATGCTTTTGCTGATGAGTTGCAGCTCAAACATCCTGAAAACAAGCACGTAAAAGATAAAATTCGCCAACAGTTACAAGTATTACGAGATAAAGGCATCATTGAATTTGTGAGCCGTGGTCATTATCGAAAGTTATACTAGTCGCTTCTCGTTGTAGTGCTTAGGTCTTGGCTGTCTTTTTTTGTCACGGTACACATCGGCAATCAGCTCATCTCTATCATCCCATAATGGTAATCGCGCAGTAGCCACAAGACGCTGATGAAACTTATGTGCTGGATACTCCCAATCAATTTCATCATTGTTTTTGAAAAAATGCTCTTCACGATAGTCAATATAAGCATGCAATCGATTACACACATAGCGATTCCACTGCCATAACAGCTGTACCGAGTTGCGTGCAGGTTTGGTAAAGGGAATTAGATTAACCGTCAATGCACACATCACCAATTCATCATTAGCAATAACGTCGATACCCTGCTCGATGACTTCTTCTCGCGTATGCGCATACTTAAACACACTCCCAAATGCTGTGTATTTTTTATCTTTCTTAGAATAAACAATACTAAATGCTATCTGTGAATAACAAGGTAAGTGAATTATTTCATCAGGGTTTCTTTTCGCTGCACAGCAAACTTTATTAAATATCATCAATCTACGAACTTGTAGTGGAATTCGTTGATCTTCATATGTAGTACGCATTTATTATCCCCTGTTAAATAGTATTGGATAGAATTCAATCATTGATCGATTAACATCAGTACGCAATACTCATTAACAAAAGACGATCAATTATGAAGAACGTTATTGGAGATATGCATCACTCAATAGACTTCTTGCGAAAGTACCAGTGCATTAACTTCGATTGACGGAGCCTCAAAGGCGAGTGGTGATTTATGTAAGAAGGCTGATACGTCATATAAACACAGTATCAAGATCATAATATTACAGCCGCTAAAATTTATTAGCAGCTATAACTATAAGTAGTAACTTAATTATGAGCTTCGTATAACATAGTAATTATTTCGAATTATAACAGACGTCTTTCATTATAACGTTCAGGTCTAGGTTCGCCTTGATTGTCGCGGTATACATCTGCAATTAACTCATCTCTATCATCCCATAGTGGCAGACGAGCTGTCGCAACTAGACGGTCATGAAGCTTATGCGGTGGGTAATCCGAATCAATTTCATCATTTATCCGAAAGAAAACTTCTTCACGATAGTCAACATAAGCATGCATTCTATTCTTTACATATTTATTCCAATACCACACTAATTGTATAGGTGTACTAGCTGGGCGAGTAAAGTGCTTTAGATTAACAGTCAGCGCGCACTTTACTGGCTCGTCGTTAGGAAAAATGCGAATACGTTGCTCAATAACTTCTTCGGGTGTTTGTGCATACTCAAACACACCACCAAAGGCTATAAATTTCTTAAAATCCTTTAGATACATAACTCCGAGTGATAACTGAGTAAATTTTGATAAATGAATAATTTCATCAGGTTCTTTCTTCGCTAATTTACAGATTTCATCAAAAACCATCAAACGACGGATTTGTAGCGGGATACTTTCATCTTCATAAACTTCGTACATTGGCTTATCTCCTTATTAGATAAGCAGCATTGATCGATTTGCTTTATGGCACAAGTCTGCGTAACAAAAGACGATCACTTGTTTTGAGGGCTTTTGCTAATCTACTTGGTATAAATGACTGAAGTGATATATGAGAATCGAGTGTGAATATAATAAGAAAAGATAAAAAGGCAGCACAAACCTTTCAAGTTGAAATTGTCGAAACATTAAGCACTATCGTGGATGTTGTCGCAGAAGATGAGCAAAGTGCCCTTTTGAAAGCGCAAGAAATGTATAGAAATGAGCAAGTGGTTTTATATCCAGATGATTTTATTGATACCAAATTTGTTGTTTTTCAATAACAACTAAACGGATTAAAAATCCACAACATCACCTGACAATAACGTCAGACTGCTCATTGGCATGATACCGCGCAGTGCATTGCAAAAGAAGAGCTGCGTTAACTTAGGCAAATCCTCATCTTGTAGCGACCTGATTCTGACTGGATATTGCGTCGTGGATAGCGCATCTATAATTACTTGACGCATGACGCCAGCAACACCCGATTGAGCCATAGAAGGGGTGTACCATTGACCGGTGGTTAGGTAGTAGTTTTCATCATCTTTATGAGTACTAGAGGTAGTTTTGGATTCTGATAGTGGCGCTTCTGCCAATTGATAGAATACGTTACTCATCGTACCCTCAACCCACTGCCCGCTCATATCACGTAGCAGACCTTCACTAAGTGTTGAAGCAAGATTTGACGCCAATGGCTCAGCTTTTATCCGCTGTAGTTCACCACTAGCGAGGACATTGTCTAAACGATTAAGGCTCTTGAGACCTGCCAACGGTGGCGGTAAGCAAGCAATTTGGGAAGACAAACATATTGCCGAAGCATAAGGTTGGATGGGTACCAAGTTTCCATCAGGCAAAGACAATTGCAGCGCAGTAGAAACTCTCATTGCGGTAGCCTTTAACCATATCTCACAGTCGCTACCATTTGCATTAGGTATATAACCATAACCGCGTACATTCTGCGCAGCGCGAGTGACTACTAGCTTGAGCATACCTTGCTCTAACTGCTGGGCATACAGTTGCAGTACGGCTAATAGCTCTTCGCTGTTTATATTGAGCTGCAAGGCTTCAGCATGAGAGACAAGCCGCCGATAATGATAATCTGACCATAGTATCAACCCATCAATGACACCCATGGTGGTAAAAAAACCGTCAGCGTATGCCAGCCCACGATTATCTAAAGACATCGTTACCGTTTGGCTGGTCGCACTGCTGACTTGTGGGTACAGACACACCCAACCGTTTGGCACTGACGTCATATCGATCATGATTTAGCTATTGTCTGTTTGAGCAGCGGCTTTATTGATCACCAGCATGCAGCTATAAAACTCGCATTTTGCCAGCTCTATTTTTTGTCCACCGACGATTCGGTTTTTGATGATTTGGCTATTTAGCATATCAGCAACCATTTTTCCGCCATCATCACCCATCAATTGACGCGATAACTGATAGGCTTTTTTGGCGTGGTTTTGGCTCAGCTCTTTTTCTTTGTCTGTGTCAGTAGGATTGGCATAGTACCAGCCAAGCTCTAGATATTTTTCAGAGTCGATAATATCTAGATAAGGCGCGTCCGTTTTCATAAAGCGATATTTTGCCGCTGGATTACTGGCATAGTCCAAGCTGTTTTCGTCAGTGCTCATCACTTCGCCAAACACCGATTTTATACTATCTAACTCATCTACAGCGAGCGACTCAACCTTATCCGTACCCCATGCTGCAACATCATATCTCACTGGCGTGCCTTGCTGAGCAGTGGCGCCATCTAGGTCAGGATTGTTTGCGCTGTCCTGTACTGGCTCATTCGTCGTTGCCTGCTCAGTGGTCTCAGCATCTGGATTTGGAGCATCTTCTTTGGTGCTGTCACAGCCACTGAGCGTCACACCAACTGCCATTATCGTACCGACTAGAAGGGTCTGTAGGTTAGGATTCCACATGGATAATTTACTCACACTTTTAGATTGATCTCGAAATAGTATTAACGAGCTGGCAGGAACGCCGCTGATAACGAATAGTTTTCAATAAAGAGCATATTTCACAAATATTATAATCTAGCAGTCATTACAGCATATTGATATAGGTTTCCATATTTTATAGTTTACCCAACTGCTCAGCACTTGACTACCTCTTACGTTACGCGGAGCACTCCCCGAGAGTACAGATTTGTTAAATATATAACGTACCAAAACGACTTTCTCTTCAGTAGAAAGTAGAAAACTGCTTGCGCGTGTTTAGCGTATGTTTGCTTCAATGTCACAATTTATTTTCAAAAGCGATAAGACAGTCTATGACTAACTCTGTCACTTCCTAATCATTGATTGGCGATAGCCTCTTGGTTTGTCAATCATAGCGTTATCACTTATGATGATTGAGCGCCACTTAGTGCTTCTTTGATAGTATTTTTATTTTCTAGCCAGCGGATTATTTATGACCCAACACTTTATCGTTATTGGCAATCCAATTGCCCATAGTAAATCTCCTGAGATTCATGAGCAGTTTGCTATCCAAGCAGGGATTGATATTAGCTATCAGCGTCAGTACTGCCCTGATGATGCCGCCAGTTTTACAGCTGTCGTTGAGGCATTTTTTTGTGGTGGCGGTGTGGGCGCTAACGTGACAGTTCCTTTTAAACAAGTTGCTTATGATTGCTGTGCGGCGCGTGGTGGCTTATCAGAACATGCCAAGACGGCAGGCGCGGTCAATACATTACTGTTGAACAAAGCACTATTAGAAAGCGGCGTACCAATCACCGAAGCACTCTATGGTGATAACACGGATGGACAAGGACTTATCAATCACATTATGAGTATGGACTGGCCACTGACCGATGCTCGTGTGGCGCTAATAGGTGCAGGCGGTGCCGCTCGTGGCGTAATATTGCCATTATTTGAAGCGGGTATTGGCTCTCTCACGATTGCCAATCGCACCGTGTCTAAGGCAGCCGATTTGGTAAATGAGCTAAGCGCGGCCAGCTCAATAATCGATAACCAAAACATTGAGGTTTGCGCGACCAATGAACTCAGTGGCTCTTTTGACATTATCATTAATGCCACCTCGATTGGCTTGTCAGGTGATACGTTGCCGCTGGATGATACTCTAAACTGTCAGTACGCTTACGACATGATGTATGGTCGTCCGCTACCATTTTTACAGCATTTTGCCGCTCGCGGCGCACAGACCTCTGAAGGCTACGGTATGCTTATCGGTCAAGCCGCTTTAAGCTTTGAGCGTTGGACTGGGCATACTATCGATGTCGCACAAGCGACAACAGCGCTAAATAAAGACAGTTAATCAAAGAAAAATCTTTGTAAAGCTCTACCCTATTAACTAAAACGTAGTAACAGCCAATTTTCAAAACGGCGTAGCGGTACACGCAATCGCGTAGAGTGTATCGCCAGACCACCGCTCAATCCAATCACGCAGCCGAGCGCCGTATCAATCATACGCGCTTGGATAACGTCTCCAGCGACTGGTGGCACTGACATCGTACTACCATACTCAGCGATAAATATCGTCAGCGGCGTGATAAATATCACCGCCAGTCCATAATGCCGATCCACAAATGACTCAATCAAAAACATCATACATAATATCGCGATAGCGATGCCCCATACCGAGTGTCCCCAAGACAGCATCCAACCTGCCACGCCCATGCCAGCCAATGTACCTAATAATCGATGCAACTGTTTGATCCACATGGTTCGTAGCTGCATACCTTGGATGATAATAAAGCAGCTCATCGCTGCCCAATATGGATAAGGCAGCTCTAACAGAACGGCGACGACCAATGCCAAACTGACGAAACTTACCACGATAAGACTATCGCTAATCATATCCGGCTGATAGTCATAGACAGGTACAGAAGCAACAGGTCGCGTCGCCAATAAGAACAAACTATATAGTAGCGCTAGCAACATTGAGGAGCCACTGCCCAATATCACAAGCCCTATCGCTGAGAGCACTTGATCAATCGGCACAGGGATAAATAGCGCAATCGCACCCGCCATCAATACAAACAATCCTGCTGGTGGTGGTTGCCGATAGTAACGACCTAGCATCACTACGCTAATGCCAATCAACATGAACACGGGTAGCCGCAGCACTGGCAATAGCTGCGCGATCAGACCCAGTGCAAAGCTGAGTATCATCGCAAACCCCCAAGCCATAACTGTCACTAGCCGATGTGGTAGCCCTCCTGCAAATGGTAGGTTTAAAATAATCATTGAGCCTAGCGAGGCTTTGATACCTGAAGACAAATCACCAAAATAAGCCCCTACAAACACCGGAAAGCTAATCGCAATCGCCGCGATGATTGGCATATGCCATGGTCGCTGACTGCGATTGACTGTGAGTAAATGACTTAGCTCACCATCGATTAACCCCTTAATACGAGTTAATAGTGCGCTCAACCAAGAAGCTCGCTGTTGCTTTTTTGAGGTGTTCATAAATGGCTTTCCTATTTGATAAGTCCATTTTTCTTTAAATTTAGATAAGTCTACATAGCCCTTTATAGAATAATTTCAAGCGAAGATACAATTTACCTATACAAACTAAAATGAATTAATAACATAATTAATCATGAATAATAGTTATTAGTTATATATTTGTCGCTGTTTAAGATTTATAATCATATCAACGCCATAACAGCTGTCCGCCACTAAAGGCGTTCTAATAACTAATACATTGGAAAGCTGTTCACTAATAATTCACTTGATGACTAATATAACGTCTAGCTCATCTAAAATAAGTAAATATCGCTTACATAAGTTGTGACTCAAATATTGCGCCATAAGTCTATGATAGCGAACTAACCAAAGAGAGCGATTATGTTAACTTACAAAGCCCCCTTACGTGATATCAAATTTTTGATTAATGATGTATTTGACTATCAGACGCATTATAAAAGCTTAGACAACGGCGAAAATGCTGATCCTGAAACTGTAGACATGATTCTACAAGGCATGGCTGATTTTGCTGAAAACGTCATTGCCCCGCTCTATCAATCAGGTGGTGAAGAAGGCTGTCATTTTGAAGATGGCGTCGTGACCACGCCAAAGGGCTTCAAAGAGGCTTATGACCAGTTTGTAGAAGGCGGCTGGCAAGGTATCTCTTATCCTGAAGAGTTCGGTGGTATGAATTTGCCAACGTCAATCAACCTTATCAAAGCTGAGATGATCGGTACTGCTAACTGGTCATGGTCGATGTATCCTGGTCTATCAACAGGTTGTATCAACACGCTGCTTCAGTATGGTACTGACGAGCAAAAAGCACTGTACTTACCTAAACTGGTCGAAGGCTCATGGGCAGGTACCATGTGTCTGACTGAACCACAGTGTGGTACGGATTTGGGTCAAGTTAAATCAAAAGCCATTCCACAAGATGACGGTACCTATAAAATCAGCGGTACCAAAATCTTTATCTCAAGCGGTGAGCATGACTTAACAGATAACATCGTCCATATCGTTCTAGCACGCCTACCAAATGCACCAGAAGGCACACGCGGTATCTCACTATTTATCGTACCAAAATTCACCCCGAATGCTGAAGGTGAAGCTGGCGAGCGCAATGCCGTAGTTTGTGGTTCAATTGAGCACAAAATGGGCATCAGCGCATCTTCGACATGTGTATTGAACTTTGATGGCGCAGTCGGCTACCTAATCGGCGAACCGCACAAAGGCCTAAAAGCCATGTTCACATTCATGAACACGGCTCGTATCGGTACTGGTATCCAAGGTCTGGCGCATACTGAGTTGTCTTTCCAAAATGCACTGCCATATGCCAAAGAGCGCCGTTCTATGCGTACGCTATCTGGTACTAAAGATCCTGAAAAAGTAGCTGATGCTATCATCCATCATGCTGACGTACGCCGTATGCTACTGACGCAAAAAGCCTTTGCTGAAGGCGGTCGCTCAATGATTTATCATTCAGCACGTTATGCCGATAAAATGGCACAAGGTATCGTTAATGGCGATGATGAAGAGTTCGAAAAGTGGGACGACAAATTGGGCTTCTATACGCCAATTCTAAAAGGCTTCTTAACTGAGCTAGGTATCGAAGCTGCTAAGCATGGTCAGCAAGTCTATGGTGGTCACGGCTACATCAAAGAATGGGGCATGGAGCAAGTCGCTCGTGATGCTCGTATCGCAACGATGTACGAAGGCACCACTGGCGTACAGGCGCTTGATCTACTAGGCCGTAAGGTTATCTTGCAGTCTAAAGGTAAAATCATCCGTGATTACACCTCTAGTATCATGAAATGGTGTGGTGAGTATGCTCTGGATAAAGACATGCGTAAATTCGTTTGGGCACTAACCAAACTATGTGCTGAGTGGAATACCTTGACTGTACGCTTGATGCTGATGGCACGTAAAGACCGTGAAATCATCTCAGCAGCATCAGATGATTTCCTAATGTACTCAGGCTATGTGATGATGGGTTATCATTGGGCGCGTATGGCAGCTGTCGCTTATGAAAAGCTAGAAAATGGCGGCACAGAAGCACCAGAGTTCTATAAAGCAAAAATTCAGACTGCTGAATTCTACTTTGATAAGTTGCTACCACGCACTTCTGGTCACGCAGAAGCGATGGTTGCCCCAAGCGAAAGCATGACATCAATGGAAATCGATCACTTTGCTTTCTTAGATTAAAATTGACTAATACAGCATCTATAATCAATAAAAAAGCGCCTATCATTTAGGCGCTTTTTTATGCTTAACTGAAAACATGCTTATACATAATACACAGCAATGAGTAATTTAAGGCAAGTACTGTTAGCTACCAAGCGTTTTCTTATGATACACCGCACTTATCTCTTCAACTTCTACACATATCTGCAATGCCGCACGCCCTGACTGCTCTGCGCCTATTTTTTCCTCGATAGTAGCAACCAACAGCTCAGCCAACTGGTCACGAGTGGCCATATCACGTCCGCTCATGAGCTTTAGGTGAGCATAAATAAATCCATTGGCTTGTTCATCGTCTTCAACACCTACTAGAAATGAATCAATAGGTACAATGCGTGCTTTGATATCAGCAGGTTGCTTAAACTGACCACTATCCCATAACACTTTGTTTAGCGATTTGAGCAATGATTCTTCGTGAGCGATACTGACGTTGGGTGTCACTTGAATGGTTAGATGTGGCATGAGCATGTCCTTAAATGTAGATAAAAATAATAGATAAGCTGGCGTACAAGTCTACTCCTTATCGCTATGGTCAATCTACAGTAATCTTGCGCCAAAATATCTTCAATACAAGCAAAACCAGTATAGATTACTCATAAATATGCTTAGCAATATGGAGGTTTTATGATAAACAGATTATCACAACCGTAGGATATTTTATTCATCAGTGATATCACTAAAGCAAGCATCAAGCGTCGCGGCCAACTGTGAAGGCGGCAATTCAATCTCCAGACCGCGGCGACCCCCACTTACATAGACAGTGGCCCGATCTTGAGCTGTGCTATCTATGACAGTTTTTAGTCGTTTTTTTTGACCCAGTGGACTGACACCGCCCAACACATAGCCCGTACTACGCTCTACTTGTTTGGGGTCGGCCATCTGTACTTTTTTGCAAGATAGCAACTTGTTAGAAGATAGCGCCTTAGCCATTTTTTTAAAGTTAAGTGTCTTATCGACTGGCAATATCGCCACAGCCAGTACGCTAGTATCGGTAGTCACTACTAAAGTTTTGAAAACTTGTGTCACCGCTACGCCAAGTTTTTCTGCGGCTTCTAAGCCAAATGAAGCGGCATTGCTGTCATGAATATATTCGTGTACTTGGTAATCAAGGTTACGTTTTTTGGCAAGATCGATAGCTGGAGTCATAAGTTTTAGGCTTAATAAAGTGAAATTGAAAAATGGACGCTATATTTATGAGTCATCGGTGATATAAATATATTATTACCCTAAATATATGAACTTTCAAATGTTTGAGCATTTTGTATAATTGGTCACTCACTACAGCGTAACCAAACCGTATTAATATTGGTAGTATATACAGACACTATATATCGCTTTGGTGGCTTTTATGGCATCATAAGCGCAACATATTTGACTATTTTTGATACTGATTATGATACCGAAGTTCTTAAAAAAACGGATTTTTAAAGCGCCAGTCGCGACTGACCGTGCGTCTGAAACTGATACTGCTGAAACTGATGGCAATGTAGTTGCTACTAAGCCTTATTCTAATGCACCGATCAATCAGCTGTATCGTAAGCTGTCAGGTCAGATGCTCGATATCGCTGTAAAACCTAAGTTATTAGGCGAGCTACCTGAGTTCGACAATGATGATCAGACGCTACGGTTTTATGTACTACAGGACTATTCTCGTTCCAACAGTATTCTGATTGACTTGCAGACGCAAGAGCACAACTTACCGCCAGCACTGGTTGGAGTAAATGATGCCGCCCATAATATTAAAGAAAATGCGGCCATCATATTTTTGAATCACCCAAGTGCTAAAGACAGCCAATTGTCACCTCGCCTTTCTCGCTTAGTGTCTGCTGTATTGCAATATCCCGAGCTAAAGGTACGTTTAGTACCAGTATCGATTCTGTGGGGACGCGCACCTGAAAAAGAAGATTCGTTATTTAAGCTACTGACTGCTGACAACTGGCAAGATCCTAGCATTACTAAGCAATTATTTAATATCGGGGTGATGGGCCGCGACACTTTTGTACAGTTTCACCCACCGCAAGACTTACGTACCATTATCAATGACAATCTTAAAGGCGACGTGGAAGGGCCTGCCACCTTTGACTCAGTCGCTACAGACGCCATTAAAGCAAATTTAACCGCGGCGGATTCAGTCGATACAGAGTCAACGGCCACTAACAGTGATGCCGCAGCTGACGCTGAGCAGACACCAAGCTATGCGTTAGTCGCATCAGCTGATAGCAATCGTGAACTGGTTCGTATGTTGCAGCAGCAGCTATCGATTTATTTAGACAAGCAGCGCGCCAGTATGCTCGGCCCAGATCTATCAGATAGACGTAACTTGGTAGACAAACTGGTGTACTCGCCAGCGATCAAACATGCAATTGAGATGGAAGCGGCCGAAAAAGGGACCAGCGTTCGAGAAGCTCGCAGTCAGGCCAGAGGCTATGCTAATGAGATGGTCAATGACTACTCTCATTCCATTATTCGTGGTTTTTATAAATTTCTGACATGGTTATGGACGCAGTTGTATGACGGCGTAGAAGTTCATCACTTCGAGCGAGTACGTGACCTTGCGACCGATTATGAGCTGATTTATGTGCCTTGTCATCGCAGCCATGTCGACTATCTATTACTGTCTTATGTTATCTACAAACGTGGCCTGAGTATCCCTTATGTCGCAGCAGGTGACAATTTAGATGTACCTGTATTAGGCCCACTATTACGCGGTGCCGTTGCTTTTTATATTCGTCGTAGCTTCCGTGGTAACGCGCTATATACCGCTGTACTGCGTGAATATATGCATACCCTTATCACGCGTAACACCCCGATTGAATACTTCATCGAAGGTGGTCGCTCACGTTCAGGTCGCCTGCTACCACCGAAAATGGGTATGCTAGCGATGACTGTGCATAGCCAACTACGTCAAACCAATAAGCCTGTGGTATTTATTCCAACTTATATTGGTTACGAGCGTATTATGGAAGGCGGTACTTATGTCGGTGAGCTAAAAGGTAAACCAAAAGAGTCAGAGTCTTTGATTGGATTACTCAAAGTTGGCCGTAAAATCGAACGTATCTTTGGTAATGTGCACTTGAGCTTTGGTACGCCGTTGCACCTTAGCGAATTTATGACAAAATTCGATGTGCCAGCCAATAGCTTACCATCCGATCGTACTGACTCACCGCTTGATGAAAAGACCAGCGCCATGGTTGATAACATCGGGGTGAAAGTCATGCAGCATATCAATAAAGCTGCAGTAGTAACCCCTGTCTCGCTGCTGTCATTGGTTCTGCTATCGGCACCGAAAGCTGCATTGGATGAAAACATCTGCCGTGAGCAAATCGCTTTGTATCAAGGTCTGGCTCAGCAGCTGGTCTATGCAGAGGATACGGTTATCACTGATATGACGCCGCAGCAAATCATCGATTATGGTATTAAGCTAAAACTTATTGAGCGTACGCCGCACATCTTGGGCGATATCATTCAGGTCGCAGGCAAGCAAGCGGCATTACTTAGCTACTTCCGTAACAATATTTTGCATGTCTTTATTTTGCTATCTTTCCTATCTGCGCTAGTCGCACGCAACGGACGTATCAAACGCAGCCGTCTCGATAGTATCGCTGAGCAGCTATATCCGTTCTTACAAAGTGAGCTATTCTTATATTATCCAGCACACGGCTTGGCTGATACGCTCAATAAGAAAGTTGATAATCTGCTGTCTCATGGACTCATCGTTGACTTGGGTGATGATACGCTCAGCGTTCCTGAGTCTAATAGTAAGCATTATCAGCAGCTGCAAGTACTGGCGACACCCGTTGGACAAAGCCTTGAGCGTTATTTTATGACGCTTGCTTTACTTGCTCAACAGGGCTCTGGTAATTTGACTGAAAATGAAGTTGTGGACCTGTGTCACCTACTCGGACAGCGTTTGTCTGTGCTTTATGCAGATGATATTCCTGACTTCTTTGATCGCGCCTTATTTACCAGTTTCATTAGTGCGTTGACTCGTCTTAACTATCTACAAAAAGACGATGAAACAGGCATACTGACTTTCGACCATCGTATTAACGACATCGCTCATCATGCTAAGTACGTGCTAACGCCTGATATGATGCAAATCTTGCAGCAAGTCGCTAGTTTAGACGAAGAAGAAATCACTCACGCCATTACTGAGATTAGTAATAAAAAACAGCGTAAATTTGGGCGTAAGCGTTAGTCTTAACAACTACCCATACCCTTTAAGATTTTACGCTAAACAAAAAAAGACCGCTAATCATTAGCGGTCTTTTTTTGGATTGAACTATATTAAGCAGCCGTATTAGTTGGTAATCTTCTTGTACTTGGCACGTTTAGGACTGGCATCATCACCCATTGTCTTTTTACGATACGCTTCAAACTCAGTATAGTTACCATCGAACCAAACTGGGCCTTCTTCTTCGAATGCCAAGATATGAGTCGCGATACGGTCAAGGAACCAGCGATCATGCGATACGACCATTACTGTACCTGGGAATACTTGAATCGCATCCTCTAGTGCACGTAAGGTTTCGATATCCAAATCGTTTGATGGTTCATCGAGGAGCAATACGTTTGCGCCTTGCTTTAGCGTCTTCGCTAACTGCAGACGGTTACGCTCACCACCTGATAATTGACCGACGTGCTTTTGCTGATCTGAACCTTTGAAGTTAAAACGTCCGATATAGGCACGGCTTGGCGTGGTGTAGTCGCCAACGGTAATGATATCAAGGCCATCAGAGACTTCTTCCCACACGGTTTTGTTATCATCTAGATGATCACGTACCTGACCGACATAGGCAACTTTAACACTTTCACCCAAATCGACTGAACCAGTATCTGGTGTATCGCGCTCAGTAATCATGTTAAACAGCGTGGTTTTACCCGCACCATTTGGACCGATAATACCAACGATACCACCAGCTGGTACATTAAAGCTTAGGTTTTCATACAGCAGACGATCGCCGAATGATTTAGAGATGTCATTAATCTCAATAACCTTGTTACCCAAACGTGGACCAGGTGGAATATAAATCTCAGAGGTCTCATTACGTTTTTGGAACTCAGTTGAGTTCAACTCTTCAAAACGCTGTACACGAGATTTAGACTTAGCCTGTTGGCCTTTTTGGTTTTTGCGAATCCACTCAAGCTCTTTTTTCAGCGCTTTAGCAAATGATTCTTCTTGCTTATTCTGCTGCTCTAGACGCGTGTTCTTTTGCTCTAGCCACTCCGTATAGTTGCCTTCGTACGGATAGCCATGGCCACGGTCAAGCTCCAAGATCCACTGAGCGACATTATCCAAGAAATAGCGATCATGGGTAATGGCAACGATAGTACCGCTGTAGTTCTGCAAGAACTGCTCTAGCCATGCAACAGACTCGGCGTCCAAATGGTTGGTCGGTTCGTCAAGTAATAGCATGTCAGGGCGAGACAATAGTAGACGGCATAGTGCCACACGGCGTTTTTCACCACCTGATAGTTTGCTAACGTCCGCATCCCACGGTGGCAGACGGAGCGCATCGGCCGCTTTTTCTAGCTGGTTGTTTAAGTTGTGCGCATCCCAAGACTGGATGATGTCTTCCATCTTGCCTTGCTCTTCAGCAAGCTTATCAAAATCAGCATCAGGCTCTGCGTATTCAGCATAGATAGCATCTAGACGAGCGAGCGCATCTAACGCTTCGCGCATACCGTCTTCGACATTACCACGAACGTCTTTGCTATCATCTAGCTGTGGTTCCTGTGGCAGATAGCCAACTTTGGTACCTGCCTGAGCGCGCGCTTCACCACTAAACTCAGTATCCACGCCTGCCATAATGCGTAGCAAGGTTGATTTACCTGAACCGTTGATACCCAAGACACCGATTTTGGCACCAGGGAAAAACGATAGGTTGATATTTTTTAGGATTTCACGCTTAGGGGGAACAAGTTTTGACACGTTGTTCATCGTGTAAATATATTGAGCCATTAACACTCCGATAGACTGCATAGAAGAGAACAGCAAATGCAACTCAGCGATGATGCCAAGCGTGCCGTACCTCAAAATCAGGGTTACAAATTATAGGTCATTATCGCATTGTGGCGCATACCCTGCAAGCTGACAGGTTGTTTTACCAGTTGTTTTACTGTTTTTGACAGCAGGCTATGCCTTTTGGCTATAAAACTCGCTTTAAAAAATAACTTATGAGGTCTTATCCTAATGAACTAACTTAACATTTTGATTCATTAGCGTTTTATAAAGACCACAAAAAATAGCATCAAAACTTTCGCAAATTTAATCAATAGCCGTTAGCATGTTAGTGTGGCTTAACAAGGTCTAATGGTTCGATTATCAAAATCGATTGATCATCTGACCTTGTGCTTGTCTCAACACTCACTTTCATAGCTATCATACAGGTACTGATAATATGGCCAACGGCTATCGCCCTGAAATAGTTCAACGTGCGTTTGTCGATTTTATCGGATCGCGCTTACATCCGTTTTGGTCATTGATAACGCCCAAGCTACGCCTGATCGCTCGCTATACGTTAAGTGATGATTTGATAGCACTTCGTTTTGAGACCAATCGAGCTTTTAGGCAGCAGACTTCTGAGCTGATGGGTGGTTGGCAAGGCGGTCAATATCTTGATTTGCGTGTTTGTATCGATGGAGTTTATCACCAGCGTAGCTACTCGTTAGTGGGCTTGGATCATCAACCCCTCTGGTGGCTCGATGATGCTACCGATAATAATACAGCAGACCAATGCCATACGATAACTATCGCGATTAAACCGCAAGGATTGGTATCTAACCATTTAACCAAGCAAATGCCACTGGCTAGCGTCGTTGATACAAGCCTGCCACTTGGGCATTTCACTTTGGAACAGACCTCGATAGCAGCGCAGAACACCTCAAACGACAACAAACCTACTCCTTTGCTATTTATTGCTGGTGGTAGCGGTATTACGCCTATGCTCGGACTTATCAATCAAGCCCTGAGTAATGGACATCAGGTGACGCTATTGCATTACAGTCGAACTGTTTCATCCAAGCTGCAACATCAGTGGCAACAGCTGAGCGATGCATATCCAGACTTCATTTATCATCTAATCCATACTGAAGATCCGACTACCTATTTGGCTGGCGAACGATACTTGAGCGCAGAGGGTTTGTTATCACTTAATTTACCATTGGTAGATACCAAAATATTTGCGTGCGGTTCACAGGCTTTATTAGCTGGCTTATATAAAACAGTAAACGAGATTAGCGTGCTACAAAACATCCAGCTACGTGACAACATTATCGTAGAAAATTTCGGTAATGCATTGACTGATTTTGATGGCGACGGTAATCAGTTACTAGATAATGCACTACAGACAGAGTCGCATACGGTGTATTTACGATCACGGCAACGGCAGTTCGATAGCGACACTACATTACTCGTTGCTGCCGAAAATGCAGGTATACGTCTAGCCTATGGTTGTCGGCAAGGCATTTGCCAGTTGTGCCGCTGTAATAAAGTCAGCGGTTTGGTCAAAAACGTCCAGACAGGGAAAGTGAGCGGGGATGGTTACGAGTCTATTCAGACTTGCATTAATATTGCCATGACTGATGTGGTACTCGATGTTTAATTAATGGTTTAATAGAACGACTGGCTCAATAGAAAGCATATGCCAGACAACCTATGAGAAATAGAAGACAAGCGTTACTTTATAGGCTACAACTCAGATAACTTATCAAACCGGATGCAGTGCTGCTTATTCATGCCGTTTCGGTTAAGGATTTATTTATGCGCTTACTACCACCCGTTACTACGCCACAATCTGCAGTGCCTATCTTGACGCCCCTGTCCGATGCACAGCTAGCAAAAAATGCGCCTTTACCTTTGACGCCGCAAACGCCTTACTCGCAGCTTAATGATGAAGCAATCAATGATAGCGGTCAGCCAGACACATCAACACGGACTCGCTACCCAACAGTAACTGATGCTCCTCTATCAAAGCCTCAAAGTGATGCTTTAGCCGTAGAGCTCAATGTCCTATATAAAAGCGTCATGGACTCGCTAGGCAGTAAGGATGCACGCTACATACAGCGGATATATGCCACTGTGGTATATAGTGAAGTTATTGCCCGTGGTCTACTTGCAGCGGCTGGGCGTATGCCATCAAAACGCAGTCTTGTCACTACTTGGCTACTAGGTACGTCTTTACTTAGCTTTAGCAAAATATTGAACAACATGGAGCTGGGTCATAACGTCATGCATGGTCAGTATGACTGGATGCAACACCCGCACCTTAATAGTCAAAAATTCGACTGGGATATTGTCTGCCCTGCTCCATTATGGCAACACTCTCATAATTATCTACATCACACTTTTACCAATATTGTTGGCCGTGATCATGACGTAGGCTATCACTTGATTCGAGTGACTAACGAGCAGCCTTGGACGCCAGAAGATCGCTACAATATGTTTAGTACAGCGGTACTGGCATTTGGCTTTGAATGGGCAGTAGCTTTTCACGACATCCAAATCAGTGCCGATGAATATGCTGACTCTCCTGATTTGCACAAAATCATGCAGCAAAAGTCTCGCGCGTTATTTGCCAAAATTGGACGGCAAATAGGCAAAGACTATATCGCACTGCCATCTGTAGTAGCGCTGACACTAGGTCGTCGTAGCGCCTTTAGTACGCTGAGCGGCAACATGACTGCCAACACTGTCCGTAACCTATGGACGTGGGCGGTGATTTTCTGTGGGCACTTCACTGAGCAAGCGCATATCTATACCCATCTCGATGCCAATGAAAGTAGAGGCGACTGGTATGTACGCCAAATCCTTGGCTCTAGCAATATTAAAGGCAGTAAATGGTTCCATCTTTTAACAGGTAATTTGTCCCACCAAATTGAGCATCATATATTTCCCGATATGCCAGCTGCCCACTATGCAAAGATTGCACCGCAGGTACAGGCCATATGCCGTAAGTATGGTTTAAGCTATAACACTGGCCGCTTTGGTACGCAACTCAAGCAAGTACTCGGACGTATTTATCACTTTAGCAAACCTAGTGAAAAAGAATGGCAAGCCTATATGCAATCAACGGAAAATGCAGATAGTACTACTCATAAAGATGATAGGTCAGCGGCCAATTTAGAAGACAAATTATCGACAGAAAGTACTAGTGGTCTCACTCGCTTTCTACCTCCAGTCGTTCGTAAAGCCATATCCTATGCATGGTGACATATTCAGATTTGCAACTAGATACGGCCATGATAAGGTAGGACAACAAACATAGATGACGTTAACAGTCGTCCTATCAACCATTACGGTAAGCGTCTAGATTGTTAAGCATCAAACCCACATACTAAACTGGCACTATTAAATTAATAAAATATTTAGTTCATAATAAAAATTTGATAATAAGAAATGGAGTATATTAATGAGTAATCAAGCCTCTAAACCAAATCTAGACATTGTTCATAATCAAGCAGCAAAACGCTTTGAAACCTCTATCGATGGTCAGACAGGTTATATTAGCTATCAGGAAAGTGCTGACAAGTTGGTCTACGATCATACTATCGTACCGCAGCAATTAGGCGGTCAAGGCGTTGGTTCAGTACTGGTAAAGCACGCATTAAATTATGCACGCGAGCAAAACAAGAAAGTAGTACCACAATGCTCATTTGTCGCGTCATACATTAGCAAGAACCCTGAGTATCAAGATTTAATTTAAATAGCTAAGTAATCGGTTCAATTAATTCGTTAACGAGACTCAGTTAAGTGATATCGGGCGAAGCAGAAAAATATGTAGATATTTATTTAGCATAGGAGACATACCACAGCACCACTTTTAATAAACCAATTCGACATAACAATAAAGGTTATTAATATGAGTAGTTTATCTGACAAACAAATTAATCTACAGCTAGAAGAGCTTGCTGGTTGGCAGCGTGACGGCAATAGCATCGTTAAGACCTATCATTTTAGCGATTTTATCGAGGCTATGAGCTTTATGAATCAAGCGGCATTTCATGCTGAAGCGCTTGAGCACCATCCAGAATGGCGTAATATCTACAATATCGTAGAGGTTCGTTTAACCAACCACGATACAGGTGGTATATCTAGTCTGGATATTCGTTTAGCCAAGCGTATGGAGCATATTATTCAGCCTAAACGGTTATAATCGCAAGTCTATAATGCATACCTTGATGCCGATTATCCTAGTTTTCTAACGATTACCTTCGTTAAAGCAGACAAAAAAAGACCCTCGATTGAGGGTCTTTTTCATAATAATTCTTTATAACAGTGAGTCGTGTTTACATTTTACGACTGACAAAGGCAACAATAAACAAAATCACAGCGACTGCTAAGAAAATGTATGCCAAATTAGCAGACAAGCCTGCGACACCACCAAAACCTAGGAAACTCGCTAATAATGCGATTACTGCAAAAATAATAGCCCAACGAAACATAATCTTCTCCTCAAATAATGGTAAAAAACAGATATTAGAATTTATATAGCATCTATTTAACTTGTTTTTATCTAATGCTAGTTATTACTATTTACGCTTATAGATTAGCAATGTTCGTCTCTAAAAAACGTTCATTTTAGTAATAATATCGGTAGGTTATGTAAAGTTTGTAGTGACTGTTAATGTCTCATACCTCTTTTTCTTTAATAGATGATATTTTCGAAATAGAATTATATTTCTGAATACAGTGTTATTTAACTGAGCGTTCTTAAACTAAGTGCTTTTTAATTGAACGTGTTTTTATTAGATGCTCTTTTACTGGACTCTGTTCCCCTAACTGCAGGTAGAACTATTTTAAATTTCTCACGTTATATGTGAAGTAGTATGTGAGGTAGGCTGCAAACTATAAACTGTAGCGACCTCACAAACCCCTAACCTAATCAAACGACTTGGTTTATAGTTTACTATCCACTTATTCTCAAATCTATTAAGGACAATACATATGGATACCAATACGGATACTGAAACCCCTATACAAAAAACCAGCGGCGACACACGCCCTTATGCAGTTGTTCTATATGGTGCGACAAGCTTCGTCGGTCAGATCACTGCCCACTATTTAACCAATTTTTTATCAAATAATAAGAACGAAGATGGCTCAAATGTATCATGGGCAATCGCAGGTCGTGATGAAGATAAACTCAATAAGTTGCAGGCCAAACTTGAGAGCAAGGTAGACATTATTATTGCCAACAGTAACGATGCTGCCAGCCTTGATAAGATGACCAAACAAACTCAAGTCATTATCTCTACTGTCGGTCCTTATCTAAAATATGGTGAGCCACTGATTAAATCTTGTGCTGAAAACGGTACGGATTATGTCGACCTTACTGGTGAGGCTATTTTCATTAAAGATATGATGGATAAATACCAAGACACTGCAAAGCAAAGTGGTGCCCGTATCGTCAACTCTTGTGGTTTTGATTCTATCCCATCAGATTTGGGTGCGTACTTTACCCAAGCCAAGGCAGAAGAAAAATTCGGCGAGACCTGCAATGTCATCCATATGCGTGTCAAAGCAGCGAAAGGTGGTATTTCAGGTGGTACTATTGCGTCAATGGCATCAATATTTGAAGAAGCTGGTGAGGACAAAGCACGCCGCAAACAAGTGGCTAACCCTTACCTGTTAAACGATGATAATGATGCACCAAACGTACGCCAGAATAATGTCAGCAAACCAGTATATGACAGCAATCATAAGCGCTGGTTAGCACCGTTCGTCATGGCAACCATCAATACGCGTATCGTCCATCGTACTAACCAATTGCTCAGCTATGAATACGGTCGCGATTTTAAATATGACGAAGCGATGTGGATGAAAGATGGCGTCAAAGGAAAACTGTCTAGCTATGCCATGAGCGCAGGTTTATTGGGCTTTGCTACTGCGATGATGATCAAACCAAGTCGCGAGTTACTATCCAAGCACGTCTTACCAAAAGCTGGCTCAGGTCCTTCTAAAGACGAGCAAGAGAACGGCTACTTTGATATTCGTCACTTTGGACAAACGGCCAAAAATGACACTATTACTGTTAAAGTAACAGGTGATAGAGATCCTGGTTACGGCAGTACCTCTCGTATGATTTCGCAGGCGGCATTATGTCTGGCACAAGATATCAGCAAAGAGGACGTTGGCGGTGGGTTCTGGACACCAGCATCTGCGATGGGAGATAAGCTAATAACTCGCTTAGAAGCGCATTCTGGTCTTAGCTTTGAAGTGATTGATAGTTAATCTATTGAATGATAACAAAGGCTCAATGTTTTTATGACCGTATCTTGGTTTCGAGATACGGTTTTTTATTACCTACTTTAAAATTTCAGCTAGGATTAAATTGAGAACAACGTATTTTTTTGGTGAACAATGTTTCTGTTTCCCAATTATTTAATACCTGTCTCTTATACACATCTGACGCTGCCGACGACTCCTTACGTGTA